>Ga0079224_100004609_pt1 | contig 17913 bp, 10 predicted proteins | sample Stecom2015_FD_80414 | JGI IMG/M metagenome (GOLD analysis project Ga0079224, IMG submission 80414) | Agricultural soil microbial communities from Utah to study Nitrogen management - Steer compost 2015 | ecosystem: Environmental > Terrestrial > Soil > Agricultural land | place: USA: Utah...
CTTTGGGATGGTTTAGGAGCCATGGTGGTACTAAATCCGGATGTGAAGTACTTGTTTGGTAAAGTGACCATGTATCCACATTATCATGCGGAGGCGAGGGATTTGCTCTTGTATTTCATGAATCATTATTTTCCGGATAAAGATAACCTGGTCACACCGATCCATACACTTTCCTATAAAGGATCGGTAGAAGGTTACAAGGATTTGTTTGAAGGGTTAGATTACAAGGACGGCTATAAGCTGTTGAATTCCAGGGTGAGGCAGTTAGGGGAGAACATTCCGCCTTTAATCAACACCTATATGAATCTTTCCCCAACCATGAAAAATTTTGGGACAGCCCTGAACAATGAATTCGGTGCCGTGGAAGAAACCGGCATACTGATCACCTTGGAGGACATATACGAGACGAAAAAACACAGGCATATAGAAACCTTCACCAGGGACCGGATTTTTGATAAAGGCGATTGAAATAGGTCTTTCGATAGCCCATTTCATAGCTGGTTAAGTAGTATATGCAGATTCAATCTGTAAAGATGCACCAGTGAATTTCGAGCACAATAGCTGAAATTTCTCTAGAAGATATCGAACAATAAACCCAGAACCAAGCACCGTGAGTGATCAAAAATATGTTGTCGGAGTCGATTTTGGAACCGATTCTGTAAGAGCCATCTTAGTAAGTACGCAGAGCGGTGAGACCTTAGCGACCGAGGTCTTTGAATATCCCCGTTGGAAGGCTGGCCGGTATTGCGATGCGCTCCAAAACCAATTTAGACAACATCCCCAAGACCACCTCGAAGGTCTGGAGTACACCGTCAAAGGCGTAGTATCTGCCTCCGGAATCCGGCCGGACCAAATTGTGGGGATCGGGATTGACACGACGGGCTCATCTCCAATGGCGGTTGACAGCGCTGGCAAGCCGCTAGCCCTATTGCCGGAATTCTCCGAGAATCCCAATGCGATGTTGATCCTGTGGAAAGACCATACCGCTATAAAAGAAGCAGAGGAAATCAACCAAATGGCCAGAACTTGGGGAGGGGTTGACTTCACGCAATATTCTGGTGGAATATATTCCTCGGAATGGTTTTGGTCCAAAATTCTTCATGTGATCCGGCAAGATCTTGAGGTAGCCGAAGCCGCCTATTCTTGGATGGAGCATTGCGATTTTATCGCCTATGAGCTTACAGGCGCTACCGAACCGGAAAAATTCAAGAGAAGCCGCTGTGCAGCTGGCCATAAAGCGCTCTGGCACGAGAGCTGGGGCGGCTTGCCGGATAAGAAATATTTAGAAAAACTCGATCCACGCCTTGCTGCCTTAAAAGACAGGCTTTTTACCGAAACCTTTACCTCTGATCAAGCTGCGGGCACGTTAAGTGACGAGTGGGCCTTAAAGCTAGGCTTGTCCGGCCAAACTGTCGTCACCGTGGGTACCATTGATGCGCATGCCGGGGCAGTGGGCGGCGAAATATCTCCCAATACCTTAGTCAAAGTAATGGGAACATCTACCTGCGACATTATGGTGACCAGCCCTCAGGAAATAGGAGGGAAGTTGGTCAAAGGAATATGTGGACAGGTCAATGGCTCGGTGATCCCAGGACTGGTTGGTCTTGAGGCCGGGCAGTCGGCGTTTGGCGACATGTTGGCTTGGTTTAGGGATTTGATCACGCAGCCTACCGTTAAGATAATTCAACATAGTCCGCTGTTGGATGTACAAGCCAAGGAGCAGCTGATCGCCACCATCGAAAGCAATCTTTTGAGTAGCCTTTCGCGTGAGGCTTTAGAAATCCCGATTCTGGACAGTGCCCCTGTCGCCTTGGACTGGATCAATGGGAGAAGAACCCCGGACGCCAATCCATCCTTAAAAGGGGCAATCATGGGCATAACACCGGGTATGGACGCAGCTAGGATCCTAAAAGCCCTTGTGGAAGCCCTTTGTTTTGGATCAAGGAAAATTGTGGAGAGGCTAAAAGAGGAAGGTGTTAGCATCGACGCAGTCATTGCCATGGGCGGGGTCGCGAAAAAGTCCTCTTTGGTGATGCAAACCATGGCTGATGTCCTTACTATGCCCATCAAGGTTGCGACATCCGAACAAGCCCCAGCCTTAGGGGCTGCCATGTATGCGGCTGCCGCCGCGCAAGCCCATCCTGACTTGGCTACTGCCATTGAGGCCATGGGAGCCGGATTTGACCAGGTGTATGAACCTATTCCAGCCAATACTGAGCTTTATGAAAGCCTGTACCAGCAATACACCCGCCTCGGCCATTTTGTGGAAGAGGAAATATCAATAGCATTTAGCGAGACGGAAAACAGTTAAGCTTGTCCTAACCAAGCCGGGAAGCAACTTTCTTTACCCAAAAAAACGATAAAGACCTATATCCTGATTTATTTCATCCGCATATTTCCTTATCTTGACAGCTTTTCAAAATAACCGGATAAGATACTATGAGTTTGCGCCCCCTCGGAAATACGGGTCTGCAGGTGCCGGCCATCACCTTTGGCACCAGTGCACTGGGAAATCTATATACCGAGCTTGATCCCGAAATCAAATTTAAGATAATTGAAGAAAGCCTGATCAATAGCAGGCCGGTCACCGTTTTTGATTCTGCCGGAAAATACGGCGCAGGCTTGGCTTTAGAAGCCTTAGGAGAAGGCCTGCGACAACTCGATGGCAGTTCTTCTGAAGTGATCATCAGCAATAAACTAGGCTGGTTGCGAAAGCCGCTGGTAGGAGAGGAGCCACTTTTTGAGCCTGGAGTGTGGAAAGGTTTAAAACACGATGCTTTTCAATTGATCAGTTATGAGGGAATATTGCGCTGTTTTGAAGAAGGCAATGAACTGCTACAAGGAATTGTTCCCCAACTTGTATCCGTCCACGATCCTGACGAGTACCTTGCCCAAGCCAAAACCCCAGCGGAAAGAGAGGAAAAGTTTGGAGATATTTTGGATGCGTATCGGGCACTGGCAGATTTAAAAGCCCAAGGGAAAGTAAAGGGTGTCGGTGTCGGTGCAAAAGATTGGAAGGTAATTCCAGCGATCTATGAACGCGTAAAGCTGGATTGGGTCATGTTTGCAAATAGTGCCACCTTGATTTCGCATCCAGATGATCTGTTGGAGTTTATGCAAAAACTTAAGGATGACGGCGTGGGCATCTTCAATTCAGCGGTGTTTCAATCTGGTTTTTTGGTGGGAGGTGATTATTATGACTACCAATTGATTCGGCCTGATACGGCGTTGAACCAAGAGCGGTATAAATGGAGGGAGGCTTTTTTTACTCTTTGTCAAGAATGGGAGGTGACACCGGCGCACGCCTGCGTTCAATTTGCCCTGCATTTGCCGGGTGTATGTAGCGTTGCCTTGAGCACCACAGATCCTGCTAAGGTGAAAAGAAATGTGGAGCTAACCCAAACAGCCTTGCCACAAGAATTTTGGAATGAACTTAAAAACAGACAGCTAATTCAAGAAAACAGTCCCACTCCCTCTTTTTGATGATGAATACCAATAAACCCAAGTCTCTAATTTCTGCGGACAATATTTGGCCCTTCATACTGATTACCTCCTTGTTTATGCTCTGGGGTTTGGCCAACAATATGACCGATACCCTTTTGGCTGCTTTCAAGCGGATCATGAGCATGACCGACTTCCAGACCTCCTGGATCCAATTGGCTTTTTACGGAGCCTATTTTTGCTTGGCTTTCCCAGCTGCACTTTACATCAGAAGGTTCACCTACAAATCAGGTATACTGCTTGGATTGGGGCTTTTCGCCTTAGGAGCTTTACTTTTTTACCCGGCGAGTATGACCATGTCTTATGGTTTTTTCTTGCTGGCCCTTTATGTTTTGGCCGGGGGATTGTCCATTCTCGAGACCGCTGCCAATCCTTATATCTTGGTGATGGGTCCGCCCGATACCGCTACCAGAAGATTGAACCTTGCGCAGTCATTTAACCCGATCGGTTCTATTATCGGGATCTATATGAGCAAGGTTTTCATTCTCTCCAAGCTTAACACTGCGGAGGCAGCTGATCGTTCTTCAATGGATCCCGCGGCTTTACAGGCCATCCAGTCAGAGGAACTAACGGGGGTAATGAGTGCCTATGTTGGTGTTGCTATTTTTCTGTTGTTTTTGTGGATGGTGATTAAAATGACAAAAATGCCCACGGCCATAGATACGCAGGAATCAGGGGCTTTGGGACCGGCAATTAAGCGGTTGTTGAACAACAAAAAATATGTCTCGGGAGTGATCGCCCAGTTTTTTTACATGGGTGCGCAGATTGGCGTTTGGTCATTTACCATCCGCTATATTATGACGGAATTGGACCTAAATGAAGCGGCTGCCTCTGATTATTATTTAGCGTCCCTACTGCTGTTTGCGGGTAGCCGGTTCGTGTTCACAGCGCTGATGAAATTTATACAGCCTCCGGTTTTGTTGGCCTTTAGCGCCTTTGCGGCTATAATTTGTTCCCTTATCACCATCTATTCAGGTGGTATGACTGGCACAATAGCATTAATAGCGGTATCCGGATGGATGTCCTTGATGTTTCCAACCATTTATGCGCTTGCGGCGGATGGTTTGGGAGAGGACACCAAATTAGGAGGATCCGGGCTGATTATGGCCATCTTGGGCGGTGCCGTATTGACGGCGGTTCAGGGTTATATTTCGGATTCATTTGGCAGCATCCATTTATCCTTCTATGTGCCTTTGATTTGCTTTGTCGTTGTTTTGGTGTTTGGGATGACGCAGTATAGGAGAGAAATCGTGAGAGGAACTAAGTATTGAATGGAATTAAGGGGTCTGGGAACGGGCGGCCAACAGGAGAAAAGCGCTGATTCGGAACAAGGATTAACCGCTAGGAGCGCGAAGAATGCATAAGAAACGCAAAGATGCCCCGGCGCACCTTGCGAAATCCCTTGCGTACCTTGCGTCTCAATTGGTCAAAAACCCCCTCTGTCCCTTCAACCTCCAAGCTTGCATCTCCAACCTCCGAGCTTGCATCTCCATCATTCACCTTCCCGGCAAAAAGATGCAATGCCGCATCTAAAGCATTAACGCTTGCATGTTTTAGCTTCAATTGTTTGACAAAAAGATACAGACGTGAACCAAAAAGCTCCGCTGATCCACCTCCAACATGTAACGTTGCATCTTAAACACTGACACGTGCATGTTGGAGGTGCCCATCCCCCCTCTAAAGTATCCCTTTTTGAATGGTTAAGAAGGACGATTCCGGCAAAAATGTCATGCTTTTCGGCTCCAAGGTTCAAGCCTGCATCTTTGGGCTGAAAATCTTTGAATTCATGGCAAAAATGGACACCTCAAACATGCAACACTGCGTCTCAAACATTCAACGTTGTCAGTTTTAGGTTCGACGTTGTCCGTTGGGGAGGGGAGGGGGTACCACAGAGGTACCCAGGGGAGTTGGAGATGGGCTGAAATAGGCGGTGGAGCCCTAGTTCAGCTTCTGACTCCGGCCAAAGGTGTTTATCCACACTGGTCCCCGTCGAGGCTATACCACGGGCTCGTCGTTAGGTATGGGAGCAGGTTTGCAGCGGCTGACCCTGAAGATTATATGGTTAGCGTTGCTTAGCCTTACTTGATATTTGACGTAGTCTAGCTTATCTTGTATAGACTTACTTTTATATCACAGATAGGAACTTGATCTATGTTAGACGCTTCGGGTTCTTATCCATTTGAAAAGAACCTAATTAATCCGGTTATGGACAAAAGAGATTTTCTAAAGTCACTGGTTTCTATACCTGCAATGGCGTCTTTTGGTTTATGGTCAGGGGCCAGCATGAGCCTCGGAAAGGCCACGGCTAATCCAAGGCCACTTAAACTTAGCCTCAACGCCTATTCTTTTCATGGGCCGTTAAGCAAAGGCGACATGGATCTGGATGACTTATTCGATTTCTGTGCGAAACAGGGCTTTGACGCTGTGGATCCTACCGGATATTATTTCCCCAACTATCCCAAAGTACCTTCGGATCGATATCTATATGATTTAAAACGCAAGGCTTTCGACCTTGGCTTAGAGATCAGTGGTACGGGGATCAGAAATGACTTCACTGCCCTCGATCCGAACAAAAGAAAGTCGGATATCCAGCTCATTAAAAACTGGATTATTGCCGCAGAAAAAATGGGGATCGCCGTAATAAGAATTTTCTCGGGTACGCAGCATCATGAGGCCTATTCCTGGGACGAGGTAGCCGAATGGATGGTTAAGGACATCAAAGAATGTGTTGACTTTGGCAAAAACCATGGGGTCGTGGTGGCGGTACAAAATCACGCCGACTTCATCCAAAATGCTGATCATGTGCAAAAGCTCATCCAAATGGTGGATTCGCCATGGTTTGGACTGATCCTTGACACCGGGAGCTATGGAGGCGATGATCCTTATGAGGAAATCCAAAAGACTGTTCCTTTTGCCGTTAGTTGGCAGGTCAAGGAGTTGATTAACAGAAATGGAACGGAGGAACCGGTCGATCTGTCAAAGTTAATGGGGATAATTAAGGATTCAACCTACAGAGGATATTTGCCGATCGAGACGCTTGGTCCCGGGGATCCTTTTGAAAAAGTGCCCGTCTTCTTAGCTAAAGTACGGGCAGCTTTGTACACATAAAAATGCCCATGACTCTTGTCATGGGCTTTGGCTTACAATCGGTACAACCCCTTGCCGGAACTAGTATCCCGGATTTTGGGGCGCTAAGCTGGGGTTAACATCCAGCTCCACCCTTGGCAAAGGCATCAAATAATCCCTGTTAGGATCAAAATTGCTATGTGGCTCTAGCGAGTTGGGACCTTTAAACACAGTCTCACCCAGTTTCCGTCTCTTGATATCATACCATCTCTTGAATTCGAAGGCTAATTCCAAGCGTCTTTCTTCAAGTACCAGGTTGATAAACCCGGTTTTGTCCATTCCGGGTGCTACATCCTCAGGAAAAGACGACGGGCTGCCAGCGGCATTTCTGGCCCTTGCCCTCACTTCGTTGACATAGCCTAAAGCTTCCGCGGTGGGTCCGCCACTAATCTCAGCTAAAGCTTCCGCTGCAATCAACAACACCTCAGCATATCTAAAGCATATATAGTTATGGTCAGAGTACCTTCCCTCGGCATTGGACCTGCCGGGGTAGCGGCGGTATTTAGCGATATGAGGACGTTGGGTATTTTGGAATACCGTGTAGGGTTGCATTACCCCTCCAATGAGTGCGGAATCGGCGAAACTAACTTTTTTTCGATAATCTCTATCATCCCAAGTATTATACACTTGCATGGAAGGCACCGTGACGCTCCAACCCAGCTCGTCGGCACCGCGGATGCCCGTCATGGCTGCCATAATATCATCATTAGCCCCTCCAGAACCGGATTGCTGACCAAGAAAGTCGATGGTAAAGATCGTTTCCTGTAGGTTATCGGCCACTTCAGCTCGGAACAAATCTTGAAAGTCTGTTTCGAGGGCATAGCCAAAACGGTCTTTGTTGTCGATCACCCATTTTGCCTCTTCATAAGCACGCTGATAGTTTTCTAGGGTTAGATACACAGAGGCGAGATAGGAAGCAGCAGTCCCTTTGCTGGCTCTTGATCTGACGCCATTGGGCTGCATATCGGGCAACCATTCCTTGGCAAATTCGATGTCGGCTATGATTTTTTCATACACCTCTGATTCAGGCATCTTGGTGAGGCTCTTTACGGATTCCGGATCATTGATAAAGTAGTCGATGTAAGGAATGTCCCCAAAATTCCTCACCAGATGGTAATAACTGAAGGCCCTGATAAACCGTGCTTCGGCAATCAGGGGATTGATGCTGTTGGCGTCAGTACCTAGCGCCTCAGCTCCAGCAACCGCCGCATTGGCCGCACTAACCACCTGATACCACACCGGCCAGAAAGTGCTTACCATGGCATTGTTGTCATCCATATTAAAGTCATTCACCTGCTGTCTCTCCGCCGGCGTGCCACGGTCACCGATATCCACCATGTCAGACCTCAACATAAGGGCGGTGACAAACTGGCGGCCATACAATCTTTCAGTGCCAATCCAGCCATAAGCGCCAAAGATGGCCACTTCTACATCACGGGGTGTATTGAATAGGCTTTCTGGCGCCAGCAAGCCTACCGGCTTCTCTTCCAAATCAGCGCATCCCACAGACAAAATCAGCGCGGTGAAGGCGATATATTTCATTATGATGTTTTTCATTGTTTTCATGATTAGAATCCGATATTAAGACCAACAGTATAGGATTTGACATTCGGATAGCTGCCATAGTCAAGTCCGAGATTTCGGTTGCCGTTTGTACTGCCACCGGATTGGTAGTTGACTTCAGGGTCATAGCCCTCATATTTGGTCAGCGTCAAAACATTTTGCGCACTTACATAAATGCGGAACTTATTGATCTTCCACCTGTCCAAAAGCGAGGTAGGCAGATTATAGCCCAGCGCCACATTTTTTAAGCGTGCAAAGCTTCCGTCATAGATCCAGCGGGTAGAGACGCGGCGGGTCCTCCCAGTCACTGCCTTGGGCACATCCGTGTTGGTGTTGGTGGGCGTCCACCGATCTAAGGCATTGGTAGTTGCGTTGTTAATCCCTGCCAGAAGATCCAGTTCCATCAGCGTGTAGCTCAAGATGTCATTGCCTTGTGACCCTTGGAAAAAGAGGTTTAAGTCAAAATTTTTCCATTGGAAATCATTGTTCCAGCCCCATATAAAATCCGGATGAGGGTTGCCAATGATCGTTCTATCATCACTGTTGAGCTGATTGTCAGGCTGCCCGGTGAGCTCTCCTGCGGCGTCACGGGTGCCGTTGATATCACGGAATTTCTCGCCCCCGGCATACTGTTCGAATCCTCCTCCAGGGAGAAAATCATCCCCTTCCTGATATACGCCGTCATATATCCAGCCGAAGAAACTCCCCACTGGATGACCTTCCCGCAATATCTGGGTACTGCCCAGTCCAACCATATGTCCAGGACCGGATCCGTACTGGATATCATTGCCGTCAGGTAGAGAGAGAATTTTGTTTTTGTTGGTGGAGATATTGATATCCATGTTCCATTTGAATGCACCAGTCAGGTTTCGTGAGTTCAGCGTAAACTCAAAGCCTTTGTTTTCCACCTCACCGATGTTCTTTAGCTGGGTGGTATAGCCGGAATATTGGGGCAACTGAACATTAAAAAGAAGTCCTGACGTGACCATGCTATAGTATTCAGCAGCTACTGAAATACGGTCATCAAAGAATCCTAAATCTGTTCCGATATTCCATTGGGCGGTAGTTTCCCAAGTGAGGTCATTGTTGGCTACCGTCGTGGGCCTGACCGCATTGACGGGTGCACCATCGATCACGGCAAAGACGCTGGAAAACCGGGCCAAGGTCTGATAAGGCGCGATCGCCTGATTACCGGTTTTTCCATAGCTTACCCGCCACTTCCAAAAACTGATCAGGTCTACATCCTCCATAAAGCCTTCATTCTTCATGTTCCAAGCGATGGCCCCAGAGGGGAAGAAAGCCCATTTATGGTTTCTGCTAAAGTTGGATGACCCATCATACCGAGCATTGAAGGTGATCAGGTACCGGTCCATCAAGGAATAGTTTAGCCTTCCATAGAAGGAAGAAATTTGCCACTCGGTGAGGTTGGAATTTGGTGTTTGCCAGACGGATGATGAACCCAAATTCCAGAAGCTGAAGGCATCAGAAATAAATGATTGACCCCTCGCTCCCCAACTTTCATCGGATGAAACTTGGATGGAGTAGCCTCCCATGGCTGTAAAATCGTGAATCTCGCCAAACCTTTTGTTAAAGGTAAGGTAGTTTTCATTCAGGAGAAGGGTGTGTTTGTAAGCGTCAATCCTGGCATCTCCGCCGACATTTCGCCCTTCAGTAATCGTAGTAGGGGAGTGCAAGCCAGTTCGGCCATTGTTGGTGGTGGCGCCAAAGGTGGTCCGGAAGCGCAGGCTTTCCAGGATTTGATATTCGCCATAGACATTGGCTTGGAAGCGATCCACCGAGGATTCATTGACCAATTGTGTTGCCACCGCGTAGGGGTTGTCATGGGGGTCATTTAGTCTGGCGACGGTAAAGGTGCCATCAGGTCTATAAATCGGTTGATCAGGCTCAAACTTAAACGCGGAAGCCACCACGCCGGGCGTCAGGCCACCAGAGCCTTCTTGCGTTCGGACTCCGTCGCTACCGCTTCTTTGAGCAAAAAGATTCAACCCTACCTTCAACCGCTCGGAAGCTTTTACATCCACATTACTGGTCAGCGAAAATCGATTGAAATTGGAGTTGATTATCACCCCTTTCTGGTCAAAATAAGATCCAGATAAATAGTAGTTAACGGCATCCGTACCACCCGCGATAGAAAGGGAGTAATTTTGGATCCCACCGTTCCTAAAGATTTCGTCCTGCCAGTCGGTATTGGCAGTGCCCGGCACGAAATTCGTTCTTGCCTCCGACATGTAATCACCAAATTGCTCCGCGTCCAGTAGATCCAAGCGATTGATTTCATTTTGCATAGAGTAGGAAGAATTGAATTCAATCCTGGCTTTGCCTGAAGAACCTCTTTTAGTGGTAATCATGATCACACCGTTTGCGCCACGCGAACCGTAAATAGCCGTCGCAGAAGCGTCTTTCAAGACTTCTACGGAAGCAATATCCTCTGGAGGCGGCATGGCTGCGCCGACAAAACCATCCACGACGAAAATAGGATCGCTGCTGGCGTTGATGGAAGTACCGCCTCGTACCCGTACTTTTAGGTCAGCCCCGGGGGCACCATTGGTAGCTTGAATTTGAACACCTGCGGCCCGGCCCTGCAATGCCTGCACGGCATCAACGGCAGGATAGGCAGTCAATTGTTCCGATTTCACAGAAGAGACAGAACCGGTTAGATCACTTCTTCTCTGGGTTCCGTAGCCGACCACTACCACCTCTTGTAAATCGGATAACACGGGCTTCAAGGAGACGTTAATGATGGCCCGGTTGCCTATATTGACTTCTTGGGATTCATATCCTATAAAGGAGAACACCAAGCTGCCACTTCCAGGTGCCGACAACGTGTATCGGCCTTCTATATCCGCGGCCGTCCCCACGGTAGTACCTTTCACTAAGACGGAGGCACCTGGTATCGGCTCCCCATTCTCTTCTGTAATCTGCCCACTGATCTGGATGTTTTGGCCAAAAACATGGGTACTTAGCGTAAGCAGGAATAGCCATATCCCGGCTTTTGAGTAGAATTGTTTTAGCATAGCTGTTTTGGATTTGTTAATTATTTTCTTCTACAAATAGCAGAAAGACAAGGTGTAAAATTACGCCATTGCATGGAGATATTTAATAATTACTCTTGATTATTGAATGGATGAATGGCTTGTATATGATAATGGCAGGAAAAAATGGCTAAGCGCCTCACAGAAAAAAAAACGCTGAACGACCTAGGTCATTCAGCGCTTATCAATATTTAAGGGAGCAGTTGCTATATACTAGCAGTCTGCGCGTCTTTATGGATTTTCTTTACCAGCCCTTGCAAAACCTTGCCCGGTCCGCATTCTAAAAATTGGGTAGCACCATCCTTAACCATGTTTTGAACCGATTGGGTCCATTTGACAGGGGCCGTGAGTTGGGCGATCAAATTTTCTTTAATCATGTCCACATCACTCATCGCGGTGGTGCTGACATTTTGATAAATAGGGCACAGCGGGTGATGGAAGACCGTATCGGCTATGGCTCTTTCTAATTTTTCCCTTGCCGGCTCCATTAGCGGGGAATGGAAGGCTCCACCCACAGGAAGTGGCAGCGCCCTTTTGGCACCCGCCTCTTTCATCTTTTCACAAGCTATTTCAATGCCTCTAGTTGTTCCTGAGATCACCAATTGGCCGGGACAGTTATAGTTGGCCGGAACGACAATTTCGCCTTCGATGGATGCGCATATTTCTTCTACCTTTTCATCCGCCAGACCCAAAATCGCCGCCATAGAAGAGGGATTGATTTCACAGGCTTCCTGCATGGCCAAAGCCCGCTGATAGACCAATTTCAATCCATCCTCAAAAGTCAACACCTCATTAGCCACCAAGGCGGAAAATTCCCCCAAGGAATGGCCTGCCACCATATCCGGTTTGAAAGCAGGATAAGTTTTAGCCAAAATTACAGAATGAAGAAAAATCGCCGGCTGGGTAACCTTGGTTTGTTTAAGTTCCTCCTCAGTCCCTTCAAACATGATTTGGGTGATGTTAAAGCCTAACAATTCGTTTGCTTGATCAAAGAGTTTCTTCGCAATCTCATTGGACTCATATAAGTCTTTCCCCATACCTGGAAATTGAGCACCCTGTCCGGGAAATATGTATGCTTTCATATAAAAGGTTTAGTTTAACATAAATTCAAAGATACAAAAGTATCGGGTACCAAGTACCTGGTGCAGGTTCAAAGGAACGAGATTAAAAACGCCATGACTGAAGAATCACCACAAACTTACATTCAGTGTTACCTCTCGAAGGCGACTCTTAACACCGACTGCTCACAGGAATCTCGCCCTCTCCGTAGCCGTGGGCAGCCTGCATGTTTCTTTTTTTCCAAACCATCGGTACCGGTTGCGGGCAATCCAGTCATAAACCGGGTCCCGTATAAACCCGGGGACAACAATGAACCCATACAGCAGTGGCCAGGCACCGTGTAGCTTTTTGGCTATTTCCAATGCGGCCCTGCTTTTATAAAAGACCTTTTCCCCTCTAATCAAGATAATGGAGTCGGGGTAGTCTTCTTTGATAGAATAGTCCTTTAAGATTGCCTTTGTCTTTTCATCCTGTAAGGCCCCTACCTTAAAATTTCCTTCTTTGTCATTCCGAACGATTAGATCAACGGCAGAATTGCAAAGGTTGCATACGCCATCAAACAACACAATATCAAACTGGTCCTGAATCCTACTCATCGGATTAACTGAATCGTTCCTTTTAGCTTTTGATTTCTTTGACTTTCATCTAGCACATCAAATGCCACATTTCCGGAGTAGAAGTAAGTGCCCGCGGGTAATTCCTTACCATTTTTGTCTCTGCCATCCCAGTGGATATAAATATCATTTTCTACCGAGCTGGTACTGTTATATTCAAATACTTCTACGCCCCATCGGTTATAGATACTTATCTGCACCGCTTCCACAAAGCGTGGACATCTAGGGAAAGGATTGTCGTAGGCTTGGAAGGTATCATTGGTATTATCCCCATTGGGCGTGAAGGCATTGGGCAGTTCGTAATTGGGGCAATTGTCGACGCAGACGATATTGCTGGGCTCGCTTTCATTTCCAGACCTATCCAAAGCGGTGATATAATAGCAGCCCTTCAACTCAGGAAGATTTACCCTTCGGGTTTCCAGTTCAAAAACCGACAGAGTTTCAACCAAGCTGAAGGTACCTTCTGCCCCGGTTTCGGAGAAATACAATCGGTAGCCTCCCAATTCATCGTCACATTCGCCAGAGTAATCAGGCTCCCAACTTAAGTCATGGTAGAAATCGGCAAAACCACATGGCTTGTCCGCCAGGAAATCCTCACACACGGGACCTTCGTAGGTCAGCACTGGAGGACAAGGTAATCGGTCATCATCCGGTCGGGCACAGATGATTTGGGATTTGTTTTCCAACGGATACTCGAGTTGATCAATATTGTATGCCCCTTTGCTGATTACATAGTAGCAGTACTCTGTATCTTTATCCAGAGGTACCCCATTATGGCTGCCATCATCCAAAAAGGTGAAGCCATCTGCGGTTACATTGACGTCTGCTATTTTGGTAAAGGTGTCAACGTTCTGTCCGGCTGCATCTGTCCTGTTCCTATACACCTCGTGAGTGTATTGGGTGATGGTATTGTTCCAAGGCACATCGAACACCCAATTTAGCTCTATGGCCTCATTGATAATGGTGGGCTGTAATCTGACCGTTGATGCCGTACTGGAGGTGTCAATTTTTTGACCGCCGTCCAATAGTACCACTTTATAATTATAGATTAGATTTTCAGTATTGATCTGCCGGTCTGTAAAGACGGTGTCGGGCGTAATGATGAGCGAGAGCTGGTTCTGGTTGCCGGTAAATCCTTCAGAGCGGATCAATTCGTATTGATAGGGGCCGGGATACTGTTCGGTGTCTATGTCGTAAGGAGGCGTCCAGCGAACAAGAACTTCACCGTTAGTAGCATCGGTTTCCTCTATGCTCACATTGGTAATCAATGGGACATCAACGTCCACCGTGATACAGATTTCTTCCGAAACCTTGCTTTCCCCTGCTCGGGGCAAGGGATAGGCCGCTACCAAACGATAGCAATAGGTGTTGCCAGGCGCTAGGCCTTCACCATCATTACTGTCTAAAAATGACGTGATATCCATGTTGGTAGTACCTACCAACTCATAACCCGGACGGATGCCGGTTTCGCAGGAGTCTGGCTCATAAGGATCGCTTTGGATCCTTCTCCATACTTGCATGGTTTCCGCAGTATTACCGCAGGTGTAGGGATCCCAACTGATCTCCGCGGATCTGCCGGATCCCTGTTCTACTTCATTGATGACAGGAGGAGGGCCAATGACAGTGATGTTCCAGGTCTTGATGTCGACCAGGGAGGGGCCTGAGTCGGGATCGTCGGTGATCCTCACCCTTACCTGATATTGTCTTTCCCTCACATGGTCACACACGGTCTGCCAGCTGAAATTGATGATTCCGGGCGAAGGCTGGAAGACGGATACAGGATCGTAGCTGGCAGGGGAGGAGGTGATTTCGATGGGATCCCCAAAGATCTCAATCTTTATCGGATCTCCGTCGGGGTCACTGCCTTGGATGATTTCTTCTATGTTGGTGCCCGCCACCACACAGAGGTCGTCGGGCAACTCCAGCACAGGACGGCGATTATCGGTATTTTCAATGATGATCTGCATGTCCCGGACCACATACCCGATGCGTTGGTAGACCCCGTTGACTTTGCGCCATTCCTCTATCCTAAAAGCCACGTTAAATTGCCCGGCCGTACCGGGAGCATCCCAGATGAGATCGCCAGTCAATGGGTCGAGTTCTAGAAATGCGGGACCCGAGCCGTCTTGGGTGCTGTTGCTAAATTCGGGCGAAGCAGGACTACGGTAGTTGTTTACCTCTCTTTGAAAGTCCTGTTTGGGCACATCCAATACATACGCCAGAGAATCCCCATCCGGATCGTAAGCACCTGGATTGTGGATATAGGTCTGGTTGACGGCCCCGTTGTCTACCGGGGGGATCGTTAAAACAGGGGAGTTGTTGACTCCTAAAAAAGGATCAATGGTAATGGAGGTTTCGATGTAAAAGGGGGTCTGAACGGACTGGTCCATGTTCAGGGTATTGTCGTTCCGGTTAAATTCCTGAAACCGGATGGTGTAAGTTCCTGGACCCTGATAGGTGTGAATGATGATAAAAGTGTGTTTTTCTATTTGGTTGCCGAGGGATTCCACGGTGGAAATCTCACTTTCCGTATTCAGAACCTCCTCCCGTCCATCGCCAAAATTGATTTCACCAGGACCAAAAATTACCGAAGAACCCGTATCTGTGTATCCCACGACCGTGATACGATAGGTCAACGTCTGAACGGAAATTCTTTCTGCGATGATTTCCCCAGCTCTAATGTGGGTTGCCTGAGCTTGGTGAAGAGTGGCAATAAAGCCGATGAAGAGTAAAAGTAAATAGCGAATCCTCATTTGTGTCTGTTTTGCTTTTTATGTCGGATATTATTCTTCAATCGATGCTAATAAAGAATAAACCATCGTTTTGGGTCCCTTGCGTATAGATCATCCATATCATGAAGGGTCAAAGTTAATGTTGCTGTTAATACGGAATTTTGACTGTAAACGATGCAATATATATTTTATCAGATGCATTCACAATAAAAAAAGAGCCTGCGGGCGTGACGTCGACCAAGGGTTTATGAAACAGGCCCGCTCTCAAAAGCCAAGTTAGATAAATCGTAAATGTTTACGGATCTTTACCTATTTAGAATTGTTTAAAATAAGGCTTATCCGAGGGTATTGATTGCTTGATAAGCTTTCCAACTGTAAATTTGGCGCCAGTGATTTTTACGAAAAAATATAACTAAAGAAACAATTTATGAGTTGGGTATCTAAAACCTTTAATAGCACCTTGGGCCGGAAGCTGCTGATGGCCCTGACGGGTTTGTTCTTGGTCATTTTTCTTATAGGCCACGTCACCGGCAACATGTTGCTCTTCAAAGATGACGGCGGCCAAGCGTTCAATGAGTACGCCAAATTTATGACCACCAACCAGTTTATACAGGTACTGTCCATTCTTACCTACGTGTCAGTGTTGGCACACGTTGTGGTTTCGATCCTATTGACCATCAGAAACAAGAGTGCGAGGCCGGTCGGGTATGCCGAGCGAAACGCCAGCTCCAACAGCTCCTGGAGCTCCAGAAATATGGGTATCCTAGGAACTATCATTCTGGTCTTCTTAGCAGTCCATCTGCAAGGCTTCTGGTACGAAATGCACTGGGGAGACCTGCCCTATGTCAACTATGATGGGGAAGAATACAAAGACCTTTACAGCATCGTGGTTTTTGCCTTTCAAGAACTATGGATCGTGTTGTTTTATGTGATTTCCATGGTGTTCTTGGCGTTCCACCTTGCTCATGGTTTTGCCAGTGCCTTCCAAAGCTTAGGCATAAGACACAGCAAATATACCCCAGCCATCAAGACGCTTGGATTGATTTTTTCCATAGTGGTACCCGCTTTGTTTGCGGCCATGCCCATCTATATATATTTCTCTAATTAATAGCGCTGAATATGAACCTTGAATCTAAAGTGCCTTCGGGACCTATAGCCGAAAAATGGACCAAGCATAAATTCAATATGAAATTGGTCAATCCGGCCAATAAAAGAAAATATGACGTAATCGTAGTGGGTACCGGACTGGCTGGTGCATCTGCTGCCGCTTCCCTGGCAGAGTTAGGGTACAATGTCAAAGCGTTTTGCTTTCAGGATAGTCCCAGAAGAGCCCACTCGATAGCCGCACAAGGGGGGATCAACGCTGCTAAAAATTACCAAAATGACGGTGATTCCATCCACAGACTTTTCTATGACACCGTCAAAGGTGGCGATTACCGATCAAGGGAAGGCAATGTGTACCGTTTAGCGGAAGTGTCCGTCAATATCATTGATCAATGTGTGGCGCAAGGTGTTCCTTTTGCCAGAGAATACGGAGGATTACTAGCTAACCGTTCTTTTGGCGGTGCGCAAGTATCCAGAACCTTCTACGCCAGGGGACAGACCGGACAGCAACTACTGCTAGGAGCCTATTCTGCCTTGAGCAGACAGGTGGCCAACGGCAAAGTAAAAATGTATCCCCGTACGGAAATGATGGACGTGGTGATCATAGATGGGAAAGCCAGAGGTATCATCACCCGTAACCTGATCACCGGTAAGATCGAATCCCATAGCGGCCACGCCGTGTTGCTTTGCACCGGCGGATATGGCAACGTCTTTTTCCTTTCCACCAATGCGATGGGTTCTAACGTGACGGCGGCCTGGAGAGCGCATAAGAAAGGTGCCTACTTCGCCAATCCCTGTTATACACAGATTCACCCTACCTGTATCCCGGTATCCGGTGACCATCAGTCAAAGCTTACCCTGATGTCTGAGTCCTTGAGAAATGACGGAAGGGTGTGGGTACCTAAAACAGTAGAGCTAGCCGAAAAACTCAGGAAGAAGCAGATTTCGCCCTCGGATATCAAAGATGAAGATCGGGACTATTACCTCGAGCGAAGATATCCATCGTTTGGTAACTTGGTGCCGCGTGACGTGGCGTCAAGGAACGCCAAATATGTGTGTGATGAGGGGAGGGGAGTGAACGAGACCGGAGAAGCTGTATTCCTTGATTTCAGAGACGCCATTATCAGAGACGGTGAAGATTTGGTCAGGAGCAAATACGGC
>Ga0079224_100004610_pt1 | contig 17910 bp, 16 predicted proteins | sample Stecom2015_FD_80414 | JGI IMG/M metagenome (GOLD analysis project Ga0079224, IMG submission 80414) | Agricultural soil microbial communities from Utah to study Nitrogen management - Steer compost 2015 | ecosystem: Environmental > Terrestrial > Soil > Agricultural land | place: USA: Utah...
CCGGCGTGAGATCGCGTAGCCAGGAAGGCTCGACCTGGTAGTCGCTGTCGATCACTGCAATGATTTCGGCGTCGGCGGCGCTGTGAGCGAGTGCGTAGTTCAGTGCGCCCGCTTTGAAGCCCGCGAGCGGCGCCACATGGAGGAAGCGGAAGCGTTGGCCGAGCCTTCGGCAGTGCTCTGCTACCGGACGCCATACGGTCTCATCCGGCGTGTTGTTGTCGATGACTACGACTTCGAAGTTCGGGTAATCCAGACGCGCCAAAGCGTCAAGCGTCTCGATCAGCATCTGCGGCGGCTCGTTGTAAGCCGGCACGTGGATCGACACCTTCGGCGCCTGCGCCGGCCGAATCGCGCTGGGGGCGCTGAATGTGCGACGCCGCGCCACAAACCAGTGCGCCTCGGCCCACTCCAGGGCCTCGGCCAGCAGCAGGGCGATGACGAACAGCATGCACATGAGGAGCACGGCCCCGATGAGCACGCTCGCAAAGGTCAGGTATTTCTGTGAATAGTCGTGGACCACCCAGACCAGCGCCGTCGCGGCAGCGTACACGACCAGCGCGAGCAGACTTCGTCCGCGCAGCCCGAGCGTGCGACTGTGCACGTAGAACATGGCGAGCAGCAGCGCGGCGATCGTGACCGAAAGCGCCGCCAGCGTCTGCCACTGGGGAATGCGCACGATCGGGGCGGTGAGATCGAACTTCGGACGACGGTGTACGTCGTACACGCCCCAGTACGCGCCCACGGCGCCTTCGTACCTGGCTTTCCAGGGTTGGTCGAAGGCCTCCATGATGTAATAGACGTAGCCCTTCTCGCGGGCGCGTTGCAGGAAGCGCCGCAGGAACAGCGCCTGGTTGCTGGCGGACGCGACCGCCGCGCCGCGCGTGCGTCCGTCGGATGGCCAACCCACCTCGGCGATCACGATGCGCTTGCCGGGAAACGCCTCTTGCAGCTGGCGCATGCGCATGTCCAGGTAATCCACCGCCTGTTCGACGTGAATTCCTTCCCAGTAAGGCAGCAGATGTACGGCGATGTAGTCGACGTGCTGTGCGAGCTGCGGATATTCGAGCCAGACGTGCCATGGCTCGGCGGTGCTGACCGGTTGCGAGACCGAAGCGCGCACCCGCTCGAGGTGTGTTGCGAGTTCCGGGAGCGTGAGATCGTTGCGCAGCAGGGACTCGTTGCCGATGACCAGTCGGATCACGTTCGGGTGCGTGTTCGCTAGCTCGATGGCCGCTTCGATCTCGCGCTCGTTGGTCGCCCGGTCGCGATCCAGCCATGCGCCGACCGCGACCCGGATCTGACGGCGCGCCGCGATCTGCGGCGTCAGACCGAGCGTGTCCAGCGAGGAATAGCTGCGCACTGCGCTCACTCTGCCCTCGAGCAGCGCCAGGTCGGCGTCGATCTGCGCCTCGCTCGGCAGCGTACGGTAGGCGGGATCCTGCCCGGCATGGAATGGCGAGAAGCCCATGCCCTGGACGCGCTGCGGCCACGGCGGCTCGACCGTGGGGCGGTTGAGCCAGGCCCAGCCGCCGTACGTCAACGCGGCGAAGGCGACGGCGATCGCCAAGCCCGACCACACTGCGGAGCGTTTCATCGGCGGCGGTTGCTGCGGATCAGCGACGGCGGGCAATTCACGGGCGACATGGTAACGTACGCGCCGCACGTCGACTCGCCGGCGCCAATCCGTGCTGGCGCCTCGCGGCGTGCGCACGTCCAGGAGAATGCAATGCGTACCAGGTTCTCGCTCGCCGGGCTGTGGCCGTGCGCCCTCGCGGCCGTGATCGGGTTGCTCGTCGCGCCGTTCGCCGGTGCAGCCGAGCCGCCGTCTTCTTTCAACACGTTCGAGATCACGCCGTACGTCGGCTACATGGCGGGCGGCGAGTTCGAGGAGTCTGGCGGCGCCGACCTCGATCTGGATGCGGATACGAACCTCGGGGTGATCTTCAACGTCGCAGCGGATCACTGGCGGCGGTACGAGCTGCTGTACAGCAATCAAGGTGCGAAGGTGGACGGCTCGGCGCCGTTTGATATGGACGTCGAGTACCTGCAGATCGGCGGCATCGTGAGTCATCCGATGGCCGAGCGCGCCATTCCCTACTTTGGGATTACCGTCGGCGCCACGCGCTTCAGTCCGGAAGCTGCCGGCATGAATAATGAAACCGAGTTCTCTTTCACCGTGGGAGCAGGTCTGCACATTCCGATCACCGATCACATCGGCGTGCGTTTCGACGCTCGCGCGTTCGTCACCTTGCTCGATGGCGATAGTGAAATCTTCTGCGCCTCCGACAACGGCGCGGCATGTCGCGTGCGCGCCAAATCCGATACTTTCCTGCAGTACGCTGCTGCGCTCGGGGTGACGTTCGGATTCTAGGGAAGCTCTGATTAATCTACTACCCTGACGGTTCACCCCAAAGAAACGCCCGCAATGCAAGGCGTTTCGGGCGGCTCGAGATCACAGGAACAGAGTAAATCAGAAATTCCGTAGGCCGGATCACGAACCCTAGTTCGACGCCTTCTTCACGAACTCCGACTTCAACTGCATTGCTCCGATGCCGTCGATCTTGCAGTCGATGTCGTGGTCGCCGTCGACCAGCCGGATGTTCTTTACCTTGGTGCCCATCTTCACCACCAAAGATGAGCCTTTCACCTTCAAATCTTTGATCACGGTGATTGCATCGCCGTCGCGCAGCTCGTTGCCGACCGCATCGCGTATCACTCGCTTGTCATCTTCGGCCCGCGTTTCCGCCGCGGTGGTCGACCACTCGTGGGCGCATTCAGGGCAGATGTACATCGCCCCGTCCTCGTACGTGAAGTTCGAGCCGCATTGTGGGCACGCAGGAAGATCGCTCATCGGTTCACCATTCGACTGAATCAGCGGCAAGCAGCCGCGAGCTTACCATGCGCGACGCGCCGGATCCGCGACGGATGGCTTGCGCAAAGGAGCTTGTGCGACCATGGCCATGAAGGTTGTTGTCGGTCGCGCGCTGCGTAAGCATCTATGGACGGCGCCGCTGAACCCGGTAAATCGCTCTGGAGCGCCGGCTGCGAATGCTGTACGTCGATCAGATTTGCAAGTCCTTTCCCGCCGGCGCGGGCGCGCAGCCCGGTCCGCGCCGGCCCGTGCTGAGCGGCGTCACGCTGCGGCTTGAGCCGGGCGAGTACGTGGCCGTCATGGGTGAGTCCGGATCGGGCAAGTCGACGCTGCTCAATCTCATCGCCGGACTGGATACGCCCGATGCGGGCCGCATCGAGATCGATGGGCAGGATATCTCTGCGCTGGATGACGCCGCCCGCACGCGCCTGCGACGTTCGAAGCTCGGCTTCGTGTTTCAGGCGTTTCACCTGCTGCCGTATCTCAGCGTGGAGCGCAACATCGCACTGCCGTTGGCGCTCAACGGCGTTGCGGAGAGCGACGCCCAGCGGCGCACCGAGGAGTTGCTCCAGGCCGTCGGCCTGGTCGAGCGCCGCCGCGCCGCGCCGCGCGAGCTCTCCGGCGGAGAGATGCAGCGCGTGGCTGTGGCGCGCGCGCTCGCGCATCGGCCGAAGCTTGTGCTTGCGGATGAGCCGACCGGCAACCTGGACGCCGAAGCCGCAGCGGAAGTGCTGGCGCTTCTGCGTGCACAACTCAAACGCGACCGCGCGGCGGGCGTCCTGGTTACGCATTCCGTGCTCGCTGCGTCCACGGCGGACCGCGTCCTGCGGCTCACGCGCACCGGACTGCAAGAAGCGACGGCGTTCGCGTGAGGCTCAACCCGCTCATCGACGCAGCGGTCCTGGGTCCGATGCGCAGCTCGCCGGGCCGTATCGGCCTCGCGGTGCTCGCCATCGCGCTCGGCGTGGCGTTGGGGTTGGCCGTGCACCTCATCAATCGCTCGGCGGCGGATGAGATCTCCGCGGCGGCGCGCAGCCTCTACGGACTCGCAGATCTCAGCGTGCAGGGCGGTTCAGAAGGTCTGGATGAGCGCTTCTATCCGCTGATTGCCCGCACACAGGGCGTACAAGCGGTCAGTCCGATCGTCGAGGTCCAAGCGCGATATGCAGATCGTCGCGGCGCGATCGACTTGATCGGGGCGGATCCATTTCGTGTGAACCGCTTCCAGCCCGCCCTGGCGTCGCTCGCGAATGTCGCGGCCGAAGGCCCGGGAGTGCTCGAAAGGGACGTCGTGTATGTGAGCGCCGCGGCCGCACGGGAGCTCGGCCTGCAACGAGGCGACGCGCTGCGCATCCAGATCGGATTGGACGTGGCGGCCTTCAAAGTCGGCGGCGTTCTTCCCGCCGCGGCGTTCCGGGAACGGGCAGGCGTGATCGATATCGCCGACGCGCAGCAGCGCTTCGGCAAACTAGGCAAGTTATCGCGCGTCGATGTTCGTATCGAGCCCGGGGCGGGCGTCGAGCGGGTGCGCGAGCGCCTGCGAGCGCTGCTGCCTGCGAGCGCCAGCGTCGCCACGCCCGGCGGCGCAGCGGACGACGCATTGCGGTTGTCGCGCGCGTACCGCTCGAACCTGACCGCGCTTGCTCTGGTCGCGCTGTTCACCGGCGGATTCTTCGTGTACTCGACGCAGGCGTTGTTCGTGCTGCGCAGGCGCAGAGAGTTTGCAGTGCTGCACGCGCTTGGCGTGACCCGCGCGCAGCAGCTCGGCTCCGTTCTCGCGGGCAGTGTTCTCATGGGAGCGCTCGGCGCGCTGCTTGGGTGCGCCATCGGCGTGGCGGCGGCGCGCTTCGGCCTCGCCAGGCTTGGAGGCGACCTGGGTGCGGGGTACTTCTCCGCGTCTGCATCCGCATTCGAGGTTCGCGCGGCGGAGTTGGTTGTATTCGCGGCGCTGGGCGTTGCGGCGGCGATAACCGGCGCCGTACGGCCCGCGCTCGAGGCTGCGCGCATTCCCACGGCGAATGCGCTCAAGGCGGGCGACGTCGCGAGCGCACAGGCGCGAGCGCATCCGGTGTTTATTCTGGTCACGGCGCTGCTTGCGGGGGCGGCGCTCCTGGCGCCGCCGATCGCCGATCTGCCTCTGCCTGGCTATGCGGCCATCGCCCTCTTGCTGATAGCGACGGTCGCGGCGACGCCGGTCATGGTGCGCATCATTGCGACCCGCGCCTTGCGCGTATTCACTCCGGCGCACTCCGTTGCTCGCCTGACGCGGCCGTCGGGCGCCGAGGAGACGAAACGATCCTCATGGCTGCGCAGATCGCGACGCTCGCCGGCGCAATTCTTGATTCTCGAGATCGCACTCGCGCAGATCGCGGGCGCGGCGCGTTACGCCACGCTCAGCGTTGCGGCGATCATCGTCAGCTTCAGTCTCATGACGTCGATGGCGATCATGGTGACTTCGTTCCGCGACTCGCTCGACGCCTGGATACAGAAGCTCCTGCCCGCGGACATTTACGTGCGTGTCGGCTATGTCGGGCAGTCCGCCTACCTGGAGCCCGAGACCGCAGATTCATTGCGCCGGCTGCCCGGCGTGGCGCGCGCGGAATACAGCCGATTCGCGCAGGCGCAGATCCCCGGGGAAAGCCGCCCGATCACCGTGATTGCGCGTACGCTCGATGAGCAAGGCGCCGGCGAGACGCTATGGATCGTACATGAGGCTCGGAACTCACCTCCTGCAAGCGCGACGCCGATCTGGATCAACGAAGCGGCCGCCGACCTGTACCGTTGGGGCAGCGGGGAGGTGCGCCGGATCTCCATAGGCGGTCGAGAGATTGACACGTTCGTGAGAGGCGTCTGGCGTGACTACGAGCATCAGAACGGCGCGCTGGTCATGGGGCGCGATGCATACGTGGGATCGACCGGCGACCGCGCGGTGAATACAGTCTGGCTCTGGGCGCAGGACGACGCGCCGCTCGATCGGCTGCGCGCAGAGATTCGCGATCTGCTGCCCACGGACGCTCAATATGACCTGCGCACGCCGCAGGAGCTTCGGCGGTCGTCGCTGGCCGTGTTCGACAGGACGTTCGCCGTGACTTACCTGCTCGAAGTGATCGCCGTGCTGATCGGCTTGTTCGGCATAGCCGCCGGGATGAGCGCCCAGGTGCTCGCCCGTCGCGGCGAATTCGGCGCTCTGCGGCATCTCGGATTCACGCGTGCGCAAGTCGGCGCCATGCTCGCCGTCGAGGGCGCGACGCTCGGCGCGCTCGGAGTGCTCGTCGGACTTGCAGCCGGCGCGCTCGTCAGTCTGATACTCATCTACGTCGTGAACCGGCAATCATTTCACTGGAGCATGGATCTGTCCGCGCCGGGCATGCTGCTGACGTTGCTGAGCGCAGGTCTCGTTGCAATGTCCGCGCTCATTGCGGTGCTCGCAGGCAGACGGGCGATGAGCGGCGATGTGGTGGCCGCCGTGAAGGAGGACTGGTGAGCGCGCCGGCCTTCCGCCGCATCGCGATCGCGACAGCCGCCTCATGCGCAGCGCTCGCGACGGCGTTCTCCACGGATACCGGAGAGGACGGAGTCGAATACCCGCAGGTGCAGCCTGGCCATGTTCTCGAGTTCCCGCGCGACGAAGGCGCACACCCTCGGTTCCGCACGGAATGGTGGTACGTCACGGGTTGGCTGGAAACCGAAAGCGGCGAGCCGCTCGGATTTCAAATCACCTTCTTTCGCTCCCGTCCGGGGTTGCACGAGAACAACCCCTCACGTTTCGCCGCGCGGCAATTGTTGTTCGCTCACGCTGCGCTGAGCGACCCGCGTAGCGGCGAGCTGCTGCGGGACGAGAAGGCGGCGCGCGAGGGCTTCGGCCTCGCTGCGGCGAAGCAGGGGTCGGTGGACGTCCACATCGACGACTGGTCGTTACGTCAGGACGGCGACCGCTATCGCGCCGTGATCGTTGGACGCGACCTGTCGTTGGATCTGGAGTTCGTGCGAACCCAGCCGCCGTTGCTGCAGGGTGATGACGGCTTCAGTCGCAAAGGTCCGGATGTGCTTTCAGCCAGCTACTACTACAGCCTGCCTCATCTGCAGACGCATGGGCGGGTCGTGATCCATGGACAGGAGCGCGAGGTCGCGGGCGCTTCCTGGTTCGATCACGAATGGTCCACGTCGATCATGGACAAGGAGGCGGCCGGCTGGGACTGGGTCGGACTGAATCTGGACGGCGGCGGAGCGCTGATGGCGTTTCGCATGCGTGATCACGAAGGTGGGAAACACTGGGCGGCGGCGACGCTGCGCGACCCGACCGCTACGGGCTCGCCGCGCCGCACCTTCCCGCCAGAAGAAGTCGAGTGGACGCCGTTGCGGTCTTGGCGCTCGCCGCGCACGGGCGTGAGCTACCCGGTCGCGTGGCGGATCTCCGTCGCCGGCCGTCAGTTCACGCTCGAGCCGCTGATGGACGATCAGGAGAACGATGCGCGCGGCAGCACGGGAACGTTGTACTGGGAGGGCGCCGTACGCGCATATGACGAACGAGGCGCAGCGGTCGGGCGCGGCTACCTGGAGCTGACGGGCTACGGGTCGCGGATTCGGTTCTGAGCGCGTCCGCGGCTTCCTAGAGGCGAGCCGAACCGCGCCGCGCCGCATCGATTGTGGCGATGTCGATCTTTTTCATCGTCATCATTGCATCGAACGCGCGCTTCGCAGCCGCGCGATCGGGATCCGTCGTTGCTTCCAACAGTGCGCGTGGGGTGATCTGCCAGGATAAGCCCCACCTGTCCTTGCACCACCCGCATGCGCTCTCGGCGCCGCCGGCGCCTACGATGGCGTTCCAGTAGCGATCGGTTTCGGCTTGGTCCTCGGTGATGATCTGAAACGAGAACGCTTCACTGTGCTTGAAAGCCGGACCACCGTTCAGGCCAACGCAGGATACGCCCGCCACAGTAAACTCGACGGTGAGCACCTGTCCTTCTTTGCCGGCCGGATAATCGCCGGGAGCGCGGTGGACCGCCGTCACTGCGCTGTCCGGAAAGGTTTCGGCGTAGAACCTGGCGGCTTCTTCTGCTGCGCCGTCATACCAAAGACAAATCACATTCTTGATCATGGTCGTCTCCTTCCGTCAGTGAGCGAGCCCGTCGGAACTGTGACGAAACGGCGATACTGGAACCGACGACTCTCTGCAGTTGCAGTCGAGCGAAGCAGGATTGAGATGAGGAAGTCTGACCGATGAAATGCTGCAATCAGCAGGAGCGTTCCGATGACCCCGCCGCCGCTGCTTTGCGATGTGGTCCGATCGCGTCCAGGGCCGACTCGACATGCGCCGTTCGCTGGACGCTTCAAGAAGCGGGGCGGCCCTACGACGTCAGCTTGTTTCGTTCAATGAGATGAAGGAAGCCGCATATCGCGTGTTCATCGATCCGCGGTCTCGATGGCTGCGCATGGCGTCCACGATTGCCCGATGAATGCGCTCGCACGCCCAGGCTACTCACGCAGTGCGCAGCCAGCAGATTGGCAGGTCCGTATCTCATACCGCCATAAGAAAGGGCCGCCGGATCTCTCCTGGCGGCCCTCATGCGTGCTGCGGCTAGGCCGGCGATCGCGCCCTCACTTGGCGCCGGGCTTCGGCACCCATACCTTGCACCAGCCGTTTGCGTTGACGAGTTTGCCGGGGAAGATGTTGCAAGGACGCCATTGGTCGCCGTCCTTGCCCGTGATCTGCAGGCAGTTGGAACAGTTGCTGCCCGGCTTGAACTGCGGGTTCTTGGCCGGATCCACCTGTTGCGCATCGTGCACGTAGCCCATTGCGAGCGCCAGCGAGTCTTTTTCGTCCAAGTGCGGCGAAGTCTGGCCGGCAGCCTCGCGAATCAAACCGGCGGCTGGCAGCGCGGCGAGCCCGGCCAACGCATTCTTCAGTACGGTGCGGCGGTTGTAGCGACCTTCACTCATGGATCGATCCTCGTAGCTCCTGACTTGCTAGCGTCTGCTGGCGATCAGATCATAAACGCCACAGACGCCGGTCGCAGGATCTGCGAGTGATTCTCAACAATCATTCGAGCGCGCGCTCCGCCACGATTACGCCGTCTTCGTCGGCGTACAGCCATTCGCCCGGGCGAAACACGACGCCGGCGAAACGCACCGGCAGGTCGCGGCGTCCTTCGTTGCGCTTTTCGGTTTTCACAGGACAAGCCCCAAGCGCCTTGACGCCGATCTGCATGCCGGCAAGCGCCGCCACGTCGCGTACGCAACCGTAGACGATCACGCCTGACCAGCCGTTGTCGACCGCTCGCTGCGCGAGCATGTCGCCCAGCACGGCCCGCCGCATCGAGCCGCCGGCGTCGATGACCAGTACGCGGCCTTCACCCTGCTCAGCGACCAGCTCTCGCACGCGGGAGTTGTCTTCGAAGCATTGGATGGTTGCGATCCGTCCGCCGAAGGTTCGACGAGCGCCGTAGTCGCGGAAGATGGGCTCGCAGATCTGCAACTCGTCGCCGAATTGGTCGCAGAGGTCGGTGGTTTTCATCGGCAGTGACGTGCGGCTGAATGGGACGCGGTCAGCAATCGGCGGCCGCGGCTATGCCAGAAGCGGCAATGCGCTTCTCTACTGCCAGCCGCTAACCGCCAACCGCTTCAGGGGGCCTAATCTACCGCACCCGTGGACGTCCTAGTCACCGCTCTTCAATTTCCCCACCAGCCGCGACAGCAGGGAATGATTCTTCGGCAGCTTGCGCACGCCGCTCTCTGCTAGGGCCACCTCGCGGGCTTCTTCCAGCAATTGCTCGGCCAGCGATTTCTTGACAAGCGGTTTGTACTTGCCGGTGGATCCGGTTCTGGTCATCGGCTCGGAGCGCTTCACGGCCGGTCCGGACGACTTGGCTGCGGGCTTGAGCGAAGGCGTGAACACCTTCTGTGAACCGGTCGCCGTGGGGTTGAACGAACCAGTCGATCCCATGCGGAAGGCGCCTGTGGCGTCGGCGCGCGGCGTTGGCACTTCCATTGTGAGGGTGGGCGCCGCGGGCCGGGAGGCGCGCGCGTCGCTCAGCTCGATGACTTTCGCCGGACTACGCCCTTCCTCGACGGGCGCCTTGCGCGTCGGCGCTTCCTTGAAGCGCTCCTGCTCGGCGGCGCTGACCCGCACGGCCGTGGGCGAGGGGAAGAACGTCTTGAGATAGCCGCACACCGCTTCGGCGGATACTGCTTCGCGGAAGAAGCCGAGACGCAGTGAGTGAATGATCTTGCCCCCCGTGGCGCTCGCCACGGAGTAGAGGCGGTACGCCTCGAAGATGTCCAGGTGCGGCATGGCGTCGAGATTGACCGGCTGCTCGGAGGCGGCCAACTCGATCGCGAACCACTTCTCCTGTGTTTCATCTTCGAGCTCGGCGCGGGTCAGCGCACGGATCGTTTGCGTGCTGTCCAGATCAGGCAGGTTCAGCTCGCGCTCGACGATTCTGGGCGGCGTAACGACGGCCGCGGATGGGGCGGGAGCGGCTTTCGCCGGCGATCTGGGCGTGGGGAGCCCTGTGGGCGCAGGCGGCGCCTTAGCGGCCTGAGGCGCCTTAGCGGCCTGCGGCGTCGCCGTACGCGGCGGATCGTCCTGGAGAGTGATAGGGACATCCGCGATCTGCACGCCCTTGCCGACGTGGAAGGGTTCGTCAGGTCTGGCTGATGTTTGCTGCGGTCGCGGCGGCGGCGGATCGGAGAACGTCAGCTCGATGACTTCACCACCAGCGGGCGTTGAAGGCGCCGCGGCGGCGGGCGCTGCAGCGGGTTTACGGGGTGTGGATGCGGCGCCGGCGTCAGGGGTGCGAGCCACGGTCGCCGAGGGCGTCGACGTTGCGGTGCTGCGGGTTGGCGCATTCTTCAGCGCCGACGTGGTTGGCTGCGCCGCGCGAGCGGCCGCAGGCGTCTTCTGCGGCGGCGTGCGGTCAGCTTGCGGCGCCTCTTGTGCTTGTCGCGGTTGCGCGCTGCTGTTCACTGCCGTGGGTTTGCAAGCGGTTGCCGACCTGGCGGGCGCGCGCTCCGGGAGGAAGCCGCGAGCGTACTTGCGGTCTTCATCGCACAGCGACGTCGCGAACGCGGTGGGGTATTGCTGCCGAACCACCGTAAGGACGCTCTGCGCGTGCGATTCGCTGGTGAAGAATCCCAGCCTGAGGCGATGGCGTGTACGACCATCCTCGACGCGCGACACTTGATACAGGCGGTAGTTTTCGAGCCCAGGCAGGTTCTTGCCGCCCGTGGTCACGGGCGCAATCGAGGCGCACAGGTTGATGACGTAGAGGGGCGAGCCTTGGCCAAGGCCGACTATCGGCGTTGCTGGCTCGGCGCTCACATACAGATCGCTGGCGTTTTCTTCCACGACTTCTTCCCCATCGCAAATCCGCCCGATGCTCGCGGCCGACGCAATGCATCGCGGTGGACGGATTCGATTCGACGGGGGGTGCGCGTCTTTGCGTGCGCGCGCCTGAAGACACGGTCGGTCGCGGCTCTTGTTTTATCGCACGAGCGTCCGAGACGATCACGCGACTGCGACCTTTGACGCCGCCCGAATGTGGCGCGGCCCCGTGGCAACCCCGCTGTCCTGGGAATCGAAATTCCGTTAGACCGGAAGCTTTGCGTCCCCGCCTTTCGGCGGGTTTGCCCTTGAAACGCTGACGATCATCGGCACGCCGCGGGCATAAGTCAAGCGTAGAAGTCGCTCAGGACCGACAGGGAATTGACGGTCAGGCTCAAGATGAGTCGGGTGTGGTTATGTCAGCCGCGGAGCCCCCGAGCGGGGCGGCGCCTCAGACCGCCATGCGAGTCCAGGCTTCCTTGCTCGCGCTGGCGGGTTCGCCCGCCATGATGCGCGGCGCGAGTTGCGAGACGATATGCACCTGGGCCGCGTCGGACAGGCCTAGCGCGCGCAGGGCGCCTTCGAGCCCTTCGATGAGCTGACGCCGCTCGCCTTCTCTCGGGCAGCTGTCGCGCGCCAGTGCGGCCAGCTCATCGCCTACGCTTTCGAGCGTCTCGGCGATCGACGGCGCGAACTCGCTCAAGTCGCCGCGCAGCCTGGCGGCGAAGCGAAACGAGTTGTACGCGCAGACGTAGGCGCGATGCCGCAGCTTGAGCTTCTTCAGCATCCTCATGAATCGTGGGACTCCGTGCGCGGGCGGCCAAGCCGCTCGTTGCACGAAAGTTTGGCGACGGTCGCGCTCGCGATGGTGTGTGCTGGATCGCAGATTGGGTCCGCTGACATGGATCGTGTAAGACGCGCCTTGTGAATCAACGCGCTACGCGCTGAGCGGCGGCGTCGACGGAAAACAGGGCTTGCATTCGGCGCGCAATGCTGCTCAGCGCCGTATGCAGCAGGCGCCGCTTGCAATCCGCGGCCTCGACTTGCTGCTTGCTGCGTTTTTCCTTGCGTCAGGCGCGTCCGACGTTGCGGTCGGTGGGCGAATGGAAGTATTCGCTCTCCTCTGCGAACTGTCTCATGAGCCTGTACAGCTCATCCATCCGCGCCTCGGCCGTGGCGATCGGCGCGCACTCCTCACACTCCGAGTCGACGCATGGCTGACGCGAGTACAGCCAATACTGAACGGCTCCGGCGAGCAGTCCGTCGGCGATGTCCCAGATGTCCGCCTTGTCGTCGGTGTCGGCGATGCGATTGCCCAGATCCACGGCCTTGCCGAAGGCTTCGCTGAAAGGGTTGTCGTGTTCCTGCATGGCGCTCGACTACGTAAGCAATGGGATGATGGCGCCATTGTAACCGTCCGGCTCGTGCGCGTAGTAGCGCGCCACAGTTCGCTTGAAGAGCGCCCGTCGGAGCTGGTCTACTGTCAGGCCTGCGTCATCAAACTCTTGCCGACATTCGAGGTTTCCCAGATGGTCGAGGAACGCAACGCCGAGCCGCAGATGGACGTCGCGGCGCTTTATCGCGAGGAAACATTTACCGACCGCAAGGTGGGCGTCATTCGCAGGCTCACGCCCGTGCTCGGCGATGGCTCGGACGATCCGGCCCGGGCCGTGGTGTATGTCGGCCAGGCCGAGCTGATGACCAACATGGGCCCGGCGCCGATCAGCTTCGAGATCGAGGGCAAGTCGCTCGCTGAGGCCGTGGCGAACTTCGCGTCCGCCGCTTCGGCGGCCGTGGAACGCACCGTCCAGCAGATTCAGGAGATGCGGCGCCAGGCTGCTTCGCAGCTCGTGGTCCCTCAGGGGGGCATACCCAATCTCGGTCCGGGCGGACCGGGTCGCGGCGGCAAAATTCAGATGCCCTGAGCGCGGCGCGCGCCGAGCTGACGTGAAGTTTCCCGCTGGTCCAGGTCGGGCATGAAAGCGGCGGCGCTGCAGCGGATCGCGGCGCTGGCGGGCCTGCTGCTCGCCGGCGCGCTCTGGGCTCAGCCTCTGCAGACAATCGAGCTGCAGCATCGCAGCGCGCAGGACGTCATTCCTATCCTGCAACCGCTGCTCGAACCCGGCGGTGCGCTTAGCGGCCAGGATCACACTTTGTTCGTACGCACCAGCAGCGAGAACCTCGGGCAGTTGCGTGCAGCTCTGGAGAAGATCGATCGCGCGCCCCGCCAGCTCGTCGTTTCGGTGCGGCGTAGCACGCGCCGGGAGGTCGAGCGTGAGAATGCGCGCCTCGAGGGTGCGATCCGGGCAGGCGAAGCGACTGTCTCCGTCGACCAGCGGCCGCGCAGGTCATCTGGGGCGACCGTGTACGCGACCGACGCAAGGCGCCGGAGTCGCGATGATGGTGTGTCGAGCGTAAGAGTTCTCGAAGGCGGGTCGGCGCTCATCTCCTCGGGTCAGAGCGTCCCTGTGGTGACCGCGATCGCCGCCGGACACGGCGGCCGACGCGGCGGCCATGGCGTCGCGGCGGTCATCGATTGGCGCAATGTCGGCAGCGGCTTCCTGGTTACGCCGCGCGTCAGCGGCGATATGGTCGTGCTGCAGATCGAGCAAGGGTTCGAGAGCGTGCGCGGCGCAGGAATCGAAACCCAGAGTCTGAGTACGCAGGTGAGCGCGCGGCTCGGCGAGTGGCTTGAACTCGGCGGCGTCAGCGACAGCGCAAGCGTCGGCAGCGTAGGCCTTGCAGGCCGCCGTTATGAGACTCGCACGGAGGAGCGCGGCGTGTGGATAAGAGTGGAAGCGGATGGCGAATAGCGGATAGCGGATAGTTCAGAATGCGGTGGCGGTCGCCTGCTGCCCATTCTGACTGCCCGCGATCCGCTAACCGCTTCCAGCCCACACACACCTGACCAGCAGACCTGGCCGGTTGTCGAGCAGCTCGATGGAGCCGCCGTGCAGCCGCATCACTGCGGCCACCAGGCTCAGCCCGAGGCCGCTGCCGATCCGATCGCGGTCACGATCGAGGCGTACGAACGGCTGCAGGACGCGCTGGCGCTCCTGAGCCGGCACGCCCGGTCCACGATCCGCTACGGTCAGCGTGGCCGCCCCGTTGGTCGCGGCCGCCACGGCGACGTCCACCGGCTCGCCGCGCGGCCCGTACTTGAGGGCGTTCTCGATCAGATTCACGAACGCCTGCGCGAGCAGCTGCCGATTGCCGTGAATGACGGCCGTCGCGGCGCCGCTGTATCTCAGAGCCACATCGCGCGTCGCGGCTTCGGGCGTGTACAGCTCCACCAGTTCGCGCGCTAGCGCAGCCAGATCGACAGGCTCCTTGGCGGCTGCGGCGCCGCTGCTCTCGGTCTGTGCAATCTGCAACAATGTACCGAGCGTGCGTTGCACTCGCTCCAGTTCGGCGAGCGTCGCCTCCATCGTCTCGCGCGCCGCTTCGCTCAGTCCTTCGTGCTGCATCGCTTCCTCGATGCGCACGCGCGCGCGGTACAGGGGAGCGCGCAGATCGTGAGCTGCGCTGTCGAACGTAGTGCGCAGGGTTTCGGTCTGTTGCTCTATGCGGTCGAGCATGTGGTTCACAGCCGTCGAGAGCTCATCGAACTCATCGGCGCTGCGCTCTACGGGCAGGCGCTGCGAAAGATCGCCCGCGATGATCGTTTCACAGGCGTCGGCGACGGCGCGCACGCGTCGGCGCACGCGCCGGCTGTAGTTCACGCCGACGAGCGCGGCCAGCGCCACGCACAGCCCGACGCCCCACAACATGCTGGTGCGCAGCCGTCGGGCGAGCAGCCGACGCTCCTGGATATCGGTTCCGATCAGAAGACGGCGTCCGCCAGGCAGCTCGAATACGTGCGCACGCACGGGATGCGCCACGACGCCGCCGTAATCGCTTGCATCGATCGAGAATTCGATCCAGCCGTCGTGGACCTCGATCTCGCGCGGCCAGCGCGCGAGATTGCCGGCGATCGGAAAGCCGTTGGGCTCGGCGAGCAGGTACACCGCGCCGGAGCGTCCCCACGCGTCTTCACGCCGCTGCAAACTCGCAGCCATCGACAGCAGTCCGCCGCGCGCGTATTCGTCGACCAGGGCGGCGGCTTCAGCCGCGATCACGGCGTCGACTTCCCGATCCAGCACGCGCGCGGTGAGAACGTAGACGGCGGTCAGCAGGACGGTCACGCCGCCGGCGAAGATCAGCAGGAACAGCGCTGCAAGGCGCGCCGAGGACAGCTGAAGGCCGAACGACCGGCCGGCGCGGCGGGCGGAAGCAGGCGCAGTCGGACGACCCGCAGCGGGCGCGCTCATGTGTGGTGCGGCGCCAAGCGCTTCATTCCTTCAAGACATAGCCTGCGCCCCGCACCGTGTGAATGAGCGGCCTCGGCCAGCCCTTGTCCACGGCGTTGCGCAGACGGCTCATGTGCACGTCGACGACGTTGGTCTGCGGATCGAAGTGCAGGTTCCACACGCCCTCGAGCAGCATCGTGCGCGTGACCACCTGCCCCGGCCTGCGCATCAGATACTCGAGGAGCTGGAACTCCTTGTTGGTGAGCTCGATGGGGCGCTCCCCGCGCCACGCCCGACGGCTCAGCAAATCGAGCTCCAGATCGGCGACTTTGAGCCGCGTCGCGTGTGTGGCGGCGCTGGCCCGGCGGCGCAGCGCTTCGATGCGCGCGAGCAGCTCCGAGAACGCGAAAGGCTTGGTGAGGTAGTCGTCGCCTCCGGCGCGCAGACCCAGGACGCGGTCGTCCACAGTGCCGAGCGCCGAGAGGATCAGCACGGGCGTGCGGTCGCCGCGCTCACGCAGCGCCTGAACGACCGACAGACCGTCTCCTTGCGGGAGCTGCCGATCGGCGATGATGACCTCCCAGTCCGCGCTCGTGGCGCGGCGCAGCCCGTCGTCGCCGTCGGCGCTGTGCTCGATCTCGTAGCCGTTCTCACGCAGGCCGCGCACCAAGTACTCGGCCGCCTGCAGATCGTCTTCGATGAGCAGCAGGCGCATGGTCCCGGCGTTCGCAGTCGGCGGCGCGCGTTATTCCACGGTAACGGGTAGGAACACCTGCGCCCCGTTGCGCTGCACGAGCAGCGCAACGATCTTGCCCTTGCGCTGCTTCGCCGCCGAGCGCAGCTCTTCCACCGATTTCACCCGCTTGCCGTTGACGCCGAGGATGATGTCCCCGGGGCGCACGCCTGCGGCGGCGGCCGGACCGCCGGCGTTCACGACGACGAGATCTCCCTCGCTGTCCGCATCGCGCTTCTCTTCGCGCGTCAGCGGCCGAACCGACAAGCCCATACGACTGGCTTCGTCGCTGCTGTCGCTGACGTCCGACGCGACGCGCGCGCCTTCCTCGTGCATCGCTTCAGGCCGCAGCGTCAGGCGTTGCGTGCGCCCGTCGCGCCAGACTTCGAGCGTCACGCGGCTGCCTGGCTGCTTGTTGGCGATGATCACCGGAACCTGGCTCGAGGTCTCGATGCGCTCGCCGTCGATCTCCAGAATGACGTCGCCGGCCTTCAGCCCGCCCTTGGCGCCGGGCGCATTCTCCTCGACCATGGCGACCAGCGCGCCGCGGGGGCGATCCAGACCGAAGGATTCCGCCAGTTGCGCGTTGACGTCCTGGATGGACACGCCGATGCGGCTGCGCGTGACTTTGCCGGTTTCGATGAGCTGCTTCTTGATGTTGTTCGCTACGTCGATCGGAATGGCGAACGACAGGCCCATGTAGCCGCCGCTGCGGCTATAAATCTGCGAGTTGATGCCGACCACTTCGCCGCTCATGTTGAAGAGCGGGCCGCCGGAATTGCCCGGATTGACCGCCACATCCGTCTGGATGAACGGCGCGTAGTTGCTCTCGCTTCCAGGCATGGAGCGGCCGGTGGCGCTGACGATGCCGGCGGTGACGCTGTTCTCGAAGCCGAACGGTGATCCGATCGCGATCACCCATTCGCCGGGGCGCAGTTTCGAGGCGTCGCCGATGCGCACGGTCGGAAGATCGCTCGCCTCGATCTTGAGCACCGCGACGTCGGTGCGCTGGTCGGCGCCGATGATTTTCGCCGGATACTCGCGCCTGTCGGTGGTGCGCACGGTGACCTCGGCCGCGCCGTCCACGACGTGCGCGTTCGTCAGGATGTAGCCGTCCGGGCTCACGATGAACCCGGAGCCCTGGCCGCGCGCCGGCGGAATCTGGCCGCGAGGCATCGGTCGGCCGAAGCGACGGAAGAATTCATAGAACGGGTCGTCGGGGGAGAGCCCGGGGAATTCGCCCACCTCGCGGCTCTTGCCCACCACCGCGACGTTGACGACGGCCGGCCCGTAGCGCTCCACGAGCGCCGCGAAATCCGGCAGCGAAGCCGCCGGCGCGCTGGAGTCGGCTGCGGCGGCCGGCTGCGCGGGCCGCAGGGCGGCGGATGCTTCGGCGGGACGCGCCTGCGCGTCGCCGAGATTCTGCGAGCAGGCGGCGGCCCCGAGGCCGCACGAGATCACAGCCACGGCGATTCGAATCCAGCGCGCAACCATAGGAAATCTCCCTAGCAAGTGGTCAGTGACAGGATAGACGGTCTGGAGGGCTGAAAGTTTTCTCATTACGGAGAGTTAATGGGAAGCGGTTGGGAAGGAGTCAGAAGCGGTCAAGACTAGAAGCGGTTAGCGGTTGGCGGTCAGTTGGGAGGCGCGTCCCCAGATTCGGACGCTGCTCCTCTTCTTCACTAACCGCTAG
>Ga0079224_100004611_pt1 | contig 17909 bp, 12 predicted proteins | sample Stecom2015_FD_80414 | JGI IMG/M metagenome (GOLD analysis project Ga0079224, IMG submission 80414) | Agricultural soil microbial communities from Utah to study Nitrogen management - Steer compost 2015 | ecosystem: Environmental > Terrestrial > Soil > Agricultural land | place: USA: Utah...
GGCGGCGCGGGCTTCCCGACCGGCCTCAAGCTCTCGTTCATGCCGGCGAACGCGCCCGGGCAGAAGTACCTCGTCTGCAACTCCGACGAGAGCGAACCCGGCACGTGCCATGACCGCGACATTCTGCGCTACAACCCGCACGCGCTGATCGAGGGCATGGCGATCGCAGGCTACGCGATCGGCGCGACCGTCGGCTACAACTACATCCGCGGCGAGTTCATGGCCGAGCCGTTCCCGCGCTTCGAGCACGCGATCAAGGAGGCGTACGAGGCCGGCTGGCTCGGCAAGAACATCAAGGGGTCGGGTATCGACTTCGACCTCTACGCATTCATCGGCGCCGGTGCGTACATCTGCGGCGAGGAGACGGCACTGCTCGAGTCGCTCGAGGGTAAGCAGGGCCGGCCGCGCTTCAAGCCGCCGTTCCCGGCGCAGTACGGCCTCTACGGCCGTCCGACGACGATCAACAACACGCAGAGTCTCGCGTCGATTCCGACGATCATCCGCAAGGGCGCGCAATGGTTCGCGGACCTCGGCGTCAAGGGCTCGGGCGGCACGGCGATCTTCTCGGTCTCGGGCCACGTCGAGAAGCCCGGCAACTACGAGCTCCCGCTCGGGATTCCGTTTCCGGAGCTCCTCGAGATCGCGGGCGGAGTGCGCGGCGGCAGGAAGCTCAAAGCCGTGATCCCGGGCGGCTCGTCGGTCCCGGTCGTGCCGGCCGAGACGATGATGAAGCTGACGATGGATTTCGACACGATTCGCGCAGCCGGCAGCGGCCTCGGCACTGGTGCGACGATCGTGATCGACGAGACCACCTGCATGGTGCGGCTGCTCCGCAGGATCTCGCGGTTCTATATGGCCGAATCGTGCGGCCAGTGCACGCCGTGCCGCGAAGGCACGGGGTGGCTCTATCGCATGCTGACGCGAATCATCGAAGGCAAGGGGACGCGCGCCGACCTCGACACGCTCGTCAGCGTCGCGAACAAGATCGAGGGGCATACGATCTGCGCGCTCGGCGACGCGGCGGCGTGGCCGGTGCAGAGCTTTCTGAAGCATTTCCGCCACGAGTTCGAGTACATGATCGATCACCGCGGGCGCAGCATCGTCGAGAACCTGGGCGTCGCAGCGTAAGGGCTGCGGCGAGCGAAACATGAGCGACGACAAGATCACAGTCGAAGTGAACGGCGTGCCTCTCGAGGCGCGCAAAGGCGAGATGCTGATCGAGGTGACGGATCGCGCCGGGATCTACATTCCGCGGTTCTGTTACCACACGAAGCTCAGCGTCGCCGCAAACTGCCGGATGTGCCTCGTCGACGTCGAGAAGGCGCCGAAGCCGCTGCCCGCGTGCGCGACGCCAGTCGCGGACGGCATGAAGGTCTACACGCGGTCGAAGCGCGCGATCGAGGCGCAGAAGGCGACGATGGAGTTCCTGCTGATCAACCATCCGCTCGACTGCCCGATCTGCGACCAGGGCGGCGAGTGCGAGCTGCAGGATCTCGCGATGGGCTTCGGCCGTGACGTGTCGCGCTATGTCGAGAGGAAGCGCGTCGTCAAGGACCAGAACCTGGGCCCCCTGGTCTCGACCGACATGACGCGCTGCATCCACTGCACCCGCTGCGTGCGCTTCGGTGCCGAGATCCAGGGCATTCAGGAGCTCGGCACGATCGGCCGTGCCGAGCGCGTCGTGATCAGCACGTACGTCGAGCGCGGGTTGCGGCACGAGCTTTCCGGCAACGTCATCGACCTCTGCCCGGTCGGCGCGCTGAACAACAAGCCGTACCGCTACAGCGCGCGGCCGTGGGAGATGAGCTCGAAGCCGCTCGTCGCGGCCCATGACTGTGTCGGCTCGAACATTTACGCGCATGTGCTGCGCGGTCGCGTGAAGCGCGTCGTGCCGCGGCCCAACGATTCGATCAACGAGACGTGGATCTCGGATCGCGACCGCTTCAGCTGCCACGGCCTCTACACCGAGGACCGCCTCGAGCACCCGATGATCAAGATCGACGGGGAGTGGACGCGGGTCACGTGGCAGCAGGCGCTCGAGACCGCGGCCGGCGCGCTCGTCGAGACGCTCGCGGGCGACGGCGAGGCGCTCGGCATTCTCGTGTCGCCGAACGCGACCGTCGAGGAGATGTATCTGCTCCGCCGCATCGCCGATCGGCTCGGCTCGCGCAACATCGATCACCGGCTCCGCCGGCGAGACTTCCGGGATCAGAGCGCGGACCCGGTCTTCCCGTGGCTCGGCTGCTCGATCGAAGGGCTCGAGCGGTGCGATTCGATCCTCGTCGTGGGCTCGAACCTGCGCATGGAGGTGCCGCTGATCGCGCACCGCGTGCGCAACGCCGCGCTCGACTGCGCGGACGTCACGTTCGTGAACCCCGTCGACTATACGTATTACTTCGAGCATGCCTACGTCGACGCGCCGGTCGAGCGCATGGTGCACGCGCTAGGCGCGATCGTGCTCGCGGCAGCGGAGGAGGCCGGGAAGCCTGCGCCCGCAGCGGTGGCAGGCATCGCAGGGGAAATCACGATCGGGGACGAGCACCGTGCCGCGGCCAAGCGTCTCTTCGGCAAGGAGCGGGCGCTGATCCTGCTCGGACACATCGCGCAGCGGCACCCGCAGTTCTCGGACCTGCGCTCGCTTTCGGCCGCGCTCGCCGCGCTGACGGGCGCCGGGATCGGCTATATCGCGGAAGGGGCGAACGGCGCGGGCGGCTCGATCGTCGGTGTCCTGCCGCATCGCGGCCCGAACGGTGCGGAGATCGCCGACCATCCGGGTCTCGACGTGCAGGGCATGATCAACGCGCCGCGGCGCGCGTACGTGCTGTTCGGCATCGAGCCGGGCGAGGACATCGCGAACGGCGAACGGGCGCGGCAGGCGCTCAAATCGGCCGATTCGGTCGTCACGTTCTCGCCGTACGTGACGCCGGAGCTCCGCGAGTGCTCGACCGTGCTTCTGCCGATCGGCACGTTCGCCGAGACGGCCGGCACGTTCGTGAACGCGGAAGGGCGCTGGCAGAGCTTCGAGGCCGCGGCCGATCCGGTCGGCGACGCGCGGCCGGGCTGGCGGGTCCTGCGCGTGCTCGCGAACCTGCTCGGCATTGACGAGATCGATTACCGCTCCGCCGCGGAGGTCCTCGATGCGGCGCGGAGCACGATCGGCGACGTGAGACCGGACAATCGCTACTCCGGGCAGATCGAGGCCGGCGTCGAGACGGCTCAGGTACCGCTGGAGGAGCTCGACGTGCCGATCTATTCCGTCGACGCGGTCGTGCGGCGATCCGAGCCGCTGCAGCGCACGGTGTTCGCGCGCGGCGCGGGCGCCGAGCATCAGGTCACCGAAGTGAGATTGCAGAGCGCGGGATGAGCAGCGTGTCGCAGATGTTTGGGCCGTACTGGCCGCTTATCCTGGACATCATCGTGATCTTGCTGAAGATCATCGTGGTGATCGTCCCGCTGATTCTCGGCGTCGCGTACTTCACGTACGTCGAGCGCAAGGTCATCGGGTTCATCCAGCATCGTCTCGGACCGAACCGCGTCGGCTATCGCGGGCTGCTGCAGCCGTTCGCGGACCTGTTCAAGATGATGTTCAAGGAACTCGTCATTCCGACGAACGCGAACCGCTTCCTGTTCGTCATCGCGCCGATCGTCTCGCTCGTGCCGGCGTTCGCGACGTGGGCGGCCGTGCCGTTGAGCGACGAGTTCGTCATCGCGGACATCGATGCGGGGCTCCTCTATATCCTTGCGCTCACTTCGCTCGGCGTATACGGCGTCATCCTCGCGGGCTGGGCGTCGAACTCGAAGTACGCGTTTCTCGGCGCGATGCGCTCGGCCGCGCAGATCGTCGCGTACGAGATCGCGATGGGGTTCGCGCTCGTCGGCGTGCTGATGGCCGGCGGGAGCCTGAACCTCGGCCAGATCGTGCTGGCGCAGCAGGGAACGAGCATCTTCAGCTGGTTCTGGCTGCCGCTGTTCCCGTTGTTCGTCGTCTACTTCGTCGCCGGCGTTGCCGAGACGAACAGACACCCGTTCGACGTCGCCGAGGGCGAGTCGGAGATCGTCGCAGGGTTCCACGTCGAATACTCGGGCATGGGGTTCGCGCTCTTCTTCCTTGCCGAGTACGCGAACATGATCCTGATCGCGGCCCTGACGTCGATCTTCTTCCTCGGCGGGTGGCTGTCGCCGTTCGCCGGTATTCCCGGGCTCGACGGCACGTGGCTCGCCGAGCCGAGCGTCGTCTGGCTGGGTCTCAAGATGGCGGTCTTCAGCTTCATCTTCCTGTGGATCCGTGCGACGTTCCCGCGTTACCGCTACGACCAGATCATGCGGCTCGGCTGGAAGGTGTTCATTCCGATCACGATCGTCTGGATCGCGGTCGAGGGCGTGATGGCCGCGCTCGAGGTGGGCCCGTGGTCGGCGTGATTGGAAAAATCGTGTCACATACGTTTTTCGATTTGCGCCGTCTGCGTATGAACGGTCTCATGGCGAAAAACGTGCCTGACGCGATTTTTTGCGCGGCCGCCAAGGAGGCGACATGTATCCGGTAAAGACATTCCTGATGACGGAGCTCCTCGACGGGCTTCGTCTCACGTTCAAGCACCTGTTCACGCGCAAGGCGACGGTGCTCTACCCGGAGGAGAAGACGCCGAAATCGCCGCGGTTCCGCGGGCTGCACGCGCTTCGCCGCTACCCGAACGGGCAGGAGCGCTGCATCGCGTGCAAGCTGTGTGAGGCGGTTTGTCCGGCACAGGCGATCACGATCGAGTCCGGCATCGGCCCCGACGGCACGCGACGCACGATCCGCTACGACATCGACCTCTTCAAGTGCATCTACTGCGGATTCTGCGAGGAGGCGTGCCCGGTCGATGCGATCGTCGAGACGCGCATCCACGAGTTCCACATGGAGCGCCGGGGCGAAAACATCATGACGAAGGACAAGCTCCTTGCGGTGGGCGACAAGTACGAGGCGATGATCGCCGCTGACAAGGCGGCGGACGCGCCTTACCGATAGGTCAAACTCGAGAGAAGCACCTTGGCTACGACGGTCCTGTTCTACGCGTTTGCCGCGATCCTCGTGATCGCCGCGCTGGGCGTGATCACGAGCCGCAACCCGGTGTATGCGGCGTTGTTCCTGGTGTTCGCGTTCCTTCAGAGCGCGGTGCTGTGGCTCTTGATCGAAGCGGAGTTCCTCGCGATCGCGCTGGTGCTGGTCTACGTCGGCGCGGTCATGGTGCTGTTCCTCTTCGTCGTGATGATGCTCGACATCAACCTCGAGGAGCTTCGCAGCGGCTTCACGCGGTACCTGCCGCTCGGCATCGGCGTGGCCCTCGTCGTCGTGATCGAGATCGCATACGTGATCTGGTTCCGCGCGGACGGACGGGCGTTCGTGACGCCCGAGCGGAATCCGGCGGACTACAGCAACACGAAGGAGCTCGGCGCGGTGCTCTACACCGAGCACGTCTACGCGTTCGAGATCGCGGCGATGCTGCTGCTCCTCGCGATCGTCGCGGCGATCACGCTGACGATGCGCAAGCGCGAGGGGCTCAAGGTCCAGGACGTCCCCGCCCAGGTGGCCGTCCGTGCTCAGGATCGTCTGCGCGTCGTCAAGGTGGAGCCCGTGAAGGAGCAGGCGGGATGATCACCATTGCCCACTACCTCGTCCTCGCGGCGATCCTCTTCAGCCTCGCGGTGGCCGGCATCTTCATCAACCGCAAGAACGTGATCCTGCTGTTGATGTGCATCGAGCTGATGCTGCTCTCGGTGAACTTCAACTTCGTCGCGTTCTCGCGGATGCTCGGCGATACGCTCGGGCAGATCTTCGTGTTCTTCATCCTGACGGTGGCTGCCGCGGAAGCCGCGATCGGCCTCGCGATCCTGGTCGTGCTGTTCCGCAGCAAGCGCAGCATCAACGTCGATGCGCTCGATTCGTTGAAGGGATAAGCGGTGGAGTCGATCTATCTCATCATCGTTCTCGCGCCGCTCCTGGCCTCCGCGATCGCCGGGCTCGCCGGCGGAAAGATCGGACGGGCCGGAGCGCACAGCGTCACGATCGCCGGCGTCGCGATCTCGTTCGCGCTGTCGCTGTACGTGCTCTGGAGGCTCGCGTTCGGCGGCGCGGAGCCTTACAACGGCAACGTCTACGAGTGGGCGACGGTCGGTAACTTGACGATCGCGGTTGGCTTCCTGATCGACAGCCTGACCGCGCTGATGATGGTGGTCGTGACGGGCGTGTCCCTTGCCGTGCACGTCTACACGATCGGCTACATGCACGACGATCCCGGCTACACCCGCTTCTTCAGCTACATCTCGTTGTTCACGTTCTCGATGCTCATGCTCGTGATGTCGAACAACTTCATGCAGCTGTTCTTCGGCTGGGAAGCGGTCGGCCTGGTCTCGTACCTCCTGATCGGGTTCTGGTTCAAGCGGCCGTCGGCGGTGTTCGCGAACCTGAAGGCGTTCCTCGTGAACCGCGTCGGCGACTTCGGCTTCCTGCTGGGCATCGGCGGCGTGCTCTACTTCGCGGGCTCGCTCGACTACGCGGAGGTGTTCGCACGGGCGGAAGGCCTCCAGGGGGAGACGATCAACATCCTCGGCGCCGCCGAGTGGTCCGCGCTCACGGTCATATGTATCTGCCTCTTCATCGGCGCGATGGGTAAGTCGGCGCAGGTGCCGTTGCACGTCTGGCTGCCGGACTCGATGGAGGGTCCGACGCCGATCTCCGCGCTGATCCATGCCGCGACGATGGTCACGGCAGGCATCTTCATGGTCGCGCGCATGTCGCCGCTCTACGAGTTCTCCGAGCCCGCGCTCGCGTTCGTGATCGTGATCGGCGCGACGACGGCCTTTTTCACGGGGCTCTTGGGCCTCGTGCAGCAGGACATCAAGCGGGTCATCGCGTATTCGACCCTGTCCCAGCTCGGCTACATGACGGTCGCGCTCGGCGCGTCGGCTTACGCCGCGGGCATCTTCCACCTGATGACGCACGCGTTCTTCAAGGCGCTGCTCTTCCTCGCCGCGGGCTCCGTGATCATCGCGATGCATCACGAGCAGGATATCCGGAAGATGGGCGGCCTCAGGAAATACATGCCGATCACGTACTGGACGAGCGTGATCGGCACGCTCGCGCTGATCGGCTTCCCGGGCTTCTCGGGCTTCTTCTCGAAGGACGCGCTGATCGAGGCCGTGCACGCTTCGAGCCTGCCCGGGTCCGGCTACGCATACTGGTGCGTGCTGCTCGGCGTCTTCGTGACGTCGCTCTACAGCTTCCGCCTGCTCTTCGTGGTGTTCCACGGCAACGAGCGGATGGATCACCATACGAAGGAGCATCTCCACGAGACGCCGGCCGTCGTGACGGGTCCGCTGATCGCGCTCGCGATCCCGTCGGTGATCATCGGCTGGCTCACGATCGGCCCGGTGCTCTTCGGCGGGTTCTTCGACGGGGCGATCTTCGTGCGGCCCGAGCACGACGTGCTCGCGACTGTGGGCGAGGAGTTCCATGGCGCGGGCGCGTTCATCCTGCACGCACTGACGCATTCGGTGACGGTGTACCTCGCCGCGGCCGGAGCGCTCGTTGCGTGGTTCCTGTACCTGAAACGGCCGGAGCTGCCGGGCGTGCTGCTCGAGCGGCTGGCGGTGCTGCACAAGGTGCTCGTCAACAAGTACTACTTCGACTGGGTCAACGAGAACGTGATCGCACGGGCGACGCGCGGCGTGGGCCGGGTGCTCTGGAGGGTCGGTGATCAGCTCCTGATCGACGGGCTCATCGTGAACGGCAGCGCACGCGCGGTAGGTGTCGTGTCGAGCTTCGCGCGGGGGCTCCAGTCGGGCTATCTCTATCACTACGCATTCGCGATGGTCATCGCGCTGGCCGTGCTGATCGGCTGGTTCGCGCTTAAGGGTTGACGCGATGGATTGGCCGATCCTCAGCATTCTGATCTGGCTGCCGATCTTTGCGGGCGTCGTCGTGCTCGCGCTCGGCTCGGACCGAGCACTGCTCGGTAAGCAGGTCGCGCTCGGCGCGTCCGTGCTGACCTTCGTTCTGAGCATTCCGCTCTTCACCGGCTTCGACACGACGACGGCGAGCATGCAGTTCGTCGAGCGTGCGCCGTGGATCGAGCGGTTCAACGTCTTCTATCACCTCGGGGTCGACGGCATCTCGATGCCGCTGATCCTGCTGACGACGTTCCTGACGCCGCTCGTCGTGATCGCGGGCTGGGAGGTGATCAAGCTCCGACCGGCGCAGTACTTCGCGTCGTTCCTGCTGCTCGAAGGCATGATGATCGGCGTCTTCGCCGCCGTGGACGGGCTGCTCTTCTACATCTTCTGGGAAGCGATGCTCGTGCCGATGTTCATCATCATCGGCGTATGGGGCGGCGAGCGGCGCATCTACGCGACGATGAAGTTCTTCCTGTACACCTTCCTCGGGTCGGTGTTCATGCTCGTCGCGCTGATCTACATGTATCTCAAGGGCGGCAGCTACTCGATCCCGGATCTGCACGCGCTCCCGCTCTCGATGACGGAGCAGATGCTGATCTTCTTCGCGTTCCTGATCGCGTTCGCGGTGAAGGTGCCGATGTGGCCCGTGCACACGTGGCTGCCGGACGCGCATGTCGAGGCACCGACCGGCGGATCCGTGATTCTCGCGGCGATCCTGCTGAAGATGGGCGGCTACGGCTTCGTGCGCTTCTCGCTGCCGATCGCACCCGACGCGAGCCAGGCTCTGGACTGGCTGATGATCGGGCTCTCGCTGATCGCGATCGTCTACATCGCCGTCGTCGCGCTCGTGCAGCAGGACATGAAGAAGCTGATCGCGTATTCATCGATCGCGCATATGGGTTTCGTCACCCTCGGCTTCTTCGTGATTTTCGAGGTCGTCGCGAAGACCGGGGACGGGCAGGGCGCGCAGCTCGCGCTGCAGGGCGGGATGGTGCAGATGATCTCGCACGGCCTGATCTCGGGCGCGCTCTTCCTCTGCGTCGGCGTGCTGTATGACCGAATGCACACCCGCGAGATCGCCGCGTACGGCGGAGTCGCGAACGTGATGCCCAAGTTCGCGGCTTTCATGGTGCTCTTCGCGATGGCGAACTCGGGGCTGCCCGGGACCTCGGGCTTCGTCGGGGAGTTCTTCGTTATCCTCGGCAGCTACCAGGCGAGTTTCTGGCTCGCCTTCTTCGCGGCGACGATCCTCGTGCTCGGCGCGGCGTACACCCTGTGGATGGTGCGTCGCGTCGTGTACGGCGAGGTCGCGAACCCGCATGTCGCCGCGATGCCAGACCTCGACCGGCGCGAGCTCTTCATTCTCGGCGTGCTCGCCGTCTCCGTGCTGCTGCTCGGCGTGTGGCCCGCGCCGCTGGTCGAGGCGATGGATGCGACGCTCGCTAACCTGCTCGAGCAGGTCATGCAATCGAAGCTGTGACCCTTTCTTCTAGCCGGGACTCGTAATGATCGACTACGCGCTTGCCGCCCCCGAGATCTTCCTGACCGTCGCGATCTGCGTCGTGCTGATCGTCGACGTGTTCCTGCGCGACGAGCAACGGCGGATCACGTATTACCTGTCGATGCTCGCGCTCATCGGTGCCGCGATCGTCTCCGCGGTCTTCGGCGTCGAGGCGGCCGCGACGACGTTCGGCGGCAGCTACGTCGCGGACCCGGCCGGCAACGCGCTGAAGCTCTTCGCGTACCTGGTCGTCGCGCTGGTTTTCCTCTATTCGCGCGACTTCCTGGAGCAGAACGGGCTCTTCAAGGGCGAGTTCTTCGTGCTCGGGCTCTTCGGGCTTCTCGGCCTGATGATCATGGTCTCGGGCAACAACCTGCTCGTCCTCTATCTGGGCCTCGAGCTCCAGGCGTTGTCGCTGTATGCCCTCATCGCGTTCAATCGCGATTCGGCGCGCTCGGCCGAGTCTGCGATGAAGTACTTCGTTCTCGGCTCGATCGCGTCGGGCATGTTGCTGTACGGCATCTCGCTGCTCTACGGGATCACGGGCACGATCGAGCTCGGGCCCCTTGCGCAGGCGCTCGCGGAGCCGGGCGCGCTCACGGTTCCGGCCATTCTCGCGCTCGTGTTCATCGTGGTCGGTGTCGCGTTCAAGTTCGGTGCCGTGCCGTTCCATATGTGGATTCCCGACGTCTACGAGGGCGCGCCGACGCCGATCGCGCTCTACGTCGGCTCGGCACCCAAGATCGCGTCGTTCGCGCTGATGTGGCGCGTGCTCGTCGAGGGCATGGGCCCGCTGCACGTGAACTGGCAGGACATGCTGATCGTGCTCTGTGTGCTGTCGCTCGTGATCGGCAACCTGCTCGCGATCGCCCAGACGAATTTCAAGCGAATGCTCGGGTATTCCACGATCGCGCACGTCGGCTTCATCCTGATGGGCTTCATCGCCGGGGACGAGAGCGGTGTCGCGAGCGCGATGTACTACACGCTAGTGTACGTGCTGATGGCGACCGCCGCGTTCGGCATGATCATCGTGCTGAGCCGCCGTGGCTTCGAGGCCGAGAAGCTCGACGACTTCAAGGGCCTGAACCAGCGAAGCCCGTGGTTCGCGCTGATCATGGCGCTGATCATGTTCAGCATGACCGGCGTGCCCCCGCTGGTCGGCTTCTGGGCGAAGCTTTACGTGCTCGACAGCGTGATCAACGCGGGCTTCGTCTGGCTCGCCGCGCTCGGCGTCGTGTTCGCCGTGATCGGTGCGTTCTACTACCTGCGGATCGTCTGGTACATGTACTTCGCGGAGCCGGCTGACGAGACTGCGCTCGTTGCCGCGCCGGACATGCGATACGTGATCAGCGCGAACGGGCTCGCGTTGCTCGTGCTCGGGGTGTTTCCCGGCCAGCTGCTGAATCTCTGCGCGACCGTGCTCGCCTGACGAGCCGGCCGAGCGCCGTTTCCCGCGCCCGACTCGAAGCGGGCCGGCGCGCTGCGCGAACAGCGGGCCGGCCCTAACCGCAGCCCGCACCTCCCGGACAGGAGGCGCAGACCACGGCTACGGAGCATTCTACCGCGGCCTTTCGCACGGCCGCCGCACGGGCCTTTGCCGATGCGGCGGCGCAATCACGCCACAAAACTTGAGCTTTTGCGTATCCCCCGGGCGGCGATCCTTACATACACTGCCATCCCGATTTCCTCGCATTCTGGATTTTCTGGATTTTCCATAAGCGAAAGGATTCTAGATGGCAGAAAACGGCATCACACGCCGTGCGCTGTTGGCCAATATCGCCACCGTCGGAGTAGCCGCGAGCTCACGGGGAGCGCTCGCCGCCACACACGGAACGTCTCCAATCTACCGCGACTTCGCGGACCCGTATCTCGAGCTCGTCCGGCTGCTCCGGGAAGCCGCCGAGATCGAGCACGACCTCATGGTCCAGTACCTCTACGGCGCATTCTCTCTCAAACCCGCCTATGCGGAGCTCGTTGGCGACCCGCAACCCGGATCGCGGTCGTTCCTCGGAGTCACCGTCGAAGAGATGCAGCACCTCGGCGCGGTGAATCGGTTGCTGGTGGAGCTGGGTGCCGCACCGGTGCTTTCACGCCAGGATTTTCCTTACGAGACAGATATCTATCCGTTCCCATTCGAGCTCGCGCCGCTGAGCCCGGTCAGCCTGGCGAAGTTCACGTACTGCGAAGCCGCGCCGGACGCAATGACGGAACCCGCTACGGACGACGGATCGCCGCGGCTATTCGACCAGTTGAAAGATTCTCTCGGCGGCAGCATCGCTCCCAATCACGTGGGGCATCTCTACGATGCAGTGATCGAGACGCTGCATGAAGTGAAGAGCGCGGGCGCCGCCAGTGTCGATTTCGACTCCTGGTTCGAACGTCTCGAAAACATCAAAGTCCAGGGGGAAGTCGGCCATTTCGAGTTCTTTGCGTCCGTGTACTCGGCGACGCATCCGCTGCTCAGCACGACGCCCGACGTATGGAGCCTTCCGACGCATGATGCGCGCCATCCGTGTTATCAGGTGCCCGTGAATCCGACCGCGTATTTGGGACACGCGAACAGCATCGAGGACCCGGACCTTCAAGCCCTCGCCTGGCTCGGTAATCTGAATTACTGGTCCATGCTGTCGCTGCTGGATACGGGCTACCGGGAAAATTCGTCAGTCGAGCTGGCGCTTGCGCAAGCTGTCATGATGGGCCCCCTCATGTCCATCGCGCAGCACCTCCCGGCCAGGGGCGCCGCGGTACCCTTCGACCCGCTCAGCATGGGTTTCGAGCCCGGCATTGACGCCGAGGCGGAGCGCCGGTTCACTCGACGTCTGGTGACGGAGACTCGGAACTTCGCGAGATCGATCGAGCACCTGCTTCCGGCAAGCTTCACGCCGGAGCTTTACGATCAGTTGTTGAACGCGCTGTGAGGCGGTGTCGAGGGGCGCCGGCATGCCGCATAGCGTCGCATTCGGCGTTCGGGAGAGGGCGGGGTGAGGGCTAGAAGATCTCCAGGCTATAACGGTCATTGTCGAAATTGCAGGCTAGCGCCCATCTCAGGCGGTAGACTGACATGGATACGCAGCGGGGGCGGCCCCGGCTGCGTCATACTGCCATTCGGGTCTAGCCTCATCGTTGCATTGTTTAGTGCGATAGAACCGACGCCGGATGTAGTCACATGAGCTCTCCATCCGATCCCATGAGGTCCGGCCCTCGGCCCGCTGTACGGCGCCTGCTGATGCTCGTTCCCGCGGTTGCGGGCGCCGCAGTCGCCTTGTACTGGGCGATTCCCGCGGCGTTCAAGGCTTGGCGGCCTGCCGCGCTGGTGTCGGGTACCACGGTCGCAGAGCCCCATGTAGATTGGGAATTGCTCGACGAATATTGCACCGACTGTCACAACGCTATCGATTTCGCCGGCGGCGTTGCCCTCGATCGGCTGGCCCGCGATTCGCTCGCGAACGATGCCGATACCTGGGAAATGGTCATCCGCAAGGTGCGCACTGGCATGATGCCGCCCGCGGACAGGCCGCGCCCGCCGCGTGCCGCGCTCGATCAGCTGACGCACGCGCTGGGTGCCGCGCTCGACGCGGAATATGCCCGCAACCCGAATCCGGGCCACAAGGGGCTCGCGCGTTTGAACCGGGCGGAGTACGCGAATGCCGTTCGCGACCTCTTGCAGTTCGATGCATCACACATCGTCGCCAACATTCCGGCCGAGTCGGCAGGCGAGGGCTTCGACAACAATATCGAGGTGCTCAGCGTATCCCCGACGCTGATCGATGCCTATGTCAGTGCGGCGATGCGGATCGGTCGCGAAGCCGTTGGGGACGTGTCGCTGATCCCAACCGAGGTCGAGTACGGCCCCGCCGACGGCACCACTGACGGTTTGCCGCTGGGGACGCGCGGCGGCTTCGCGATAACCCACTACTTCCCGGTCGACGCGCGCTACCAGATCACGATCGCTACGCGCGGCGGCGGCTTCTTCAGCAATCAGACGTTTTGCTCGGACGGCTACCGGGTCGTCGTCAGCATCGATGGCGAGCTATTGATGCTCGACGATCCCAGCAAGCTCGAGCTGCCGATCAGCGCGGGGCCGCACACCATCGCCGTCGCGCTTCAGGATGTGCGCCGTTGCACCGGCGTCAACGACTACTTCGACGATTACAGCCTCGCCGGCGCCATCGGCAATATCACGATCAACGGCCCCTTCGACATCAGCGGCCCGGGCGACACGCCGAGCCGGCGGGCGATTTTTTCCTGTTATCCGAGTGCAGCGTCGCAGGCTCGCGGCTGCGCCCGCGAGAACCTGACGCGGCTCGCCACGCGCGGATGGCGTCAACCCGTAGCGGCCACGTCGGACGAAGTGGCCGAGCTGCTCGCGTTCTACGACAAGGGCGAGGCACTCGGCGGCTTCGAGATGGGCATGCAGTACGCCATTGCGCGTCTGCTGATGGACCCGCGTTTCCTGTACAAGATCGAGCAAGTACCCGCGGACCTGGCGCCGGGGACGGTCTATGCGGTCAGCGACATCGAGCTGGCTTCGCGGCTGTCGTTCTTCTTGTGGAGCAGCATCCCGGACGAGGAGCTGATGAGCCTGGCCATCGACGGCCGGCTGCATGAGCGGGATGTGCTCGAAGCACAGGTACGTCGCATGCTGCGGGATGAGAAGGCCGAGGCGCTGGTGAGCAATTTCGCCGGCCAATGGCTCATGCTGCGTGAGCTCGAGGCCGCTCAGCCGCAGGACCCCGCCTTCAACGCCCAGTTGCTCGATGCATTTCGGCAGGAAACTGAGTTGCTGTTTCGCGATCTCGTGCGCGAGGACCGCAGCGTGCTCGGCCTGCTCGATAGCGATTACACCTGGCTCAATGAACGGCTGGCTCGCCATTACGGTATCGACGGCGTCCGCGGCGACTACATGCGCCGCGTGCCTTTACCCGCCGACAGCCCGCGCCGGGGACTGCTGGGTCACGGCAGCATTCTCACCGCCACGTCGGTGGCCAACCGCACCTCACCCGTCGTGCGGGGGGCGTGGATCGTCGAAGACCTGCTGGGCGCGCCGGTTCCTACGCCGCCGCCGGGCGTGGAAACCGACCTCGGAGAAGAGGGCGTTCCGGCCGGCATCGTGGTGAACACGCTCCGGGACCGTCTCGAGCTGCATCGCGAGAACCCGAGCTGCGCGTCGTGCCATCAGATCATGGACCCCATTGGGCTCGCGCTCGAGAACTTCGACCTGATCGGTCGCTGGCGCACCGAGGAGAACGGCTTTCCACTGAACACGAGCACCGAGCTGACGGATGGCACACCGATCGATGGCCCGGTGGCATTGCGCAATGCGTTGCTCGCGCGCGGCGACGTCGTCGCGTCGAATTTCATCGAGAAGCTGCTGAGCTATGCGCTCGGGCGCCACCTGCGTTCGCCCGACATGGCGGCCGTGCGCGAAATCGCCGCCCGTGCGTCGCAGAACGATTACCGATTCTCCGATATCGTGCTCGGTATCGTGGAAAGCACCCCGTTTCGCATGAGCATCGTCGAGCCCTCGGCGACCATAGTGGCCGAACGCTGAGGTGGAAAGGAGAGGCAACATGAACTTCCTCACGAAGAAGCACTTGTCGCGCCGCCACTTCCTCCGGGGCGGCGGCAGCGTGATCGCCTTGCCGCTGCTCGATGCGATGATTCCGGCCGGCGTGTCCGCGCAGACGCTCGCGACGCCGCGCCCGCGCCTCGCGTGCATCTACATCGCGCACGGCGCCGTGATGAAATACTGGACGCCGTCCGCCGACGGCACGGGGTTCGAGTTTCCGCAAACGCTGAAGTCGCTCGAACCCTTTCGTGACCGCCTGAACATCATCAGCGACACGCGTCTGAATGCCGCCTATGGCGAGGACGCGTCCGCCGGCGCAAACCATACCCGGTCGTCGCAAACGTGGCTCACGTGTCTGCCGCCCGGTGTGGGGCCGTCCCCGACCTCGTTCGACCAGTACGTCGCGCAGCACATCGGGCAGGACACACCGATGCCGTCGCTCGAGCTGTCGCTCGACGACAGCAGCTCCATTTCGTATCGCACGCCCGATACGCCGCTACCGATGGAGCAGAACCCGCAAATCGTGTTCGAGCGGCTCTTCGGCGACGGCAGCACGGCGGAGGAACGCGCCGCGCGTATGGAGTTGAAGCAAAGCCTGCTCGATGCCGTGGTCGACGACGTCGCCAAGCTGCAGCGCACGTTGGGACCGTCCGACCGCTATCGCCTGGAGCGCTATCTCGAGGACGTGCGCGAGATCGAACGCCGTTTGCAATTGGCAGGCGACTCGGCGGCTGCGGATCTCGATGTGCCGAGCAAGCCCGTCGGTATACCGGCGAGCTTCGTCGCGCACGCGGAGTTGATGTTCGACCTGCTGACTCTGGCCTGGCAGGCCGAGATCACGCGTGTCTCCACGCTGATGGTCGCACGCGAAGTCAGCAACCGCGTTTATGCCGAGAGCGGCATCAACGATCCGTTCCACAATCTGTCACATCACTCGGAAGTACCGGCCAACATCGAGCGTCTGGCGCAGCTCAACGCCTTCCACACCCGTACGACGATCGCCTACTTCCTCAAGAAGCTCAGCGAGACACCCGACGGCGACGGGACGCTGCTCGATCACTCGCTCGTGCTGTATGGAAGCGGCATGAGCAACTCGAACCAGCACGACCACGATCCGCTGCCGCTGCTGCTCGCGGGCGGCGCGTCGGGTCGGCTGAAGGGCGGCCGCCACATCCGTGCCGGAGCCGGCACGCCGATGGCGAACCTGTTGGTCGCGATGCTCGAGAAGCTCGACGTTCCCGGGGAGACCTTCGGCGAGAGCAACGGTGTGCTGACGATCTGAGGTGCGTGCGATGACGCGACAGCTGTTGTGCGCGGGGATATTGGCGGCCGTGCTGCTGCCTGCAGCCGCACAGGCCGACGATCGGCTTGCGGTCGCCGCGATGCAGCGCGATCTCGAGAGCGTGCGGCGGATGCTGTCCGAAGGTCTTTCAGACGTGAACGCGCCCGGGCCGTACGGGACCCCGGCGCTTCACTGGCTCGTTCGCATCGAGGAGCTCGACCTGACGACTCGTTTGCTCGACGCCGGTGCCGACGTGAACCAGCGCGACGGCCTCGGGAACACGGCGTTGAGCATTGCGATCGAGAACCGCGACCTCGCCATGGTGCGGCTGTTGCTGGACCGCGGTGCCGATCCGCGCACCCCTGACGTGGCGGGCGAGACACCGCTCATGCAGGCCGCGCGCACCGGCACGCCCGGCATCGTGCAGGCCATACTCGAGCGCGGTGTCGACGTCGACGCTCGCGAACCGCACTACCAGCAAACCGCGCTGATGATCGGTGTGCGTTCCGGTTCGCCCGAGGTCGTCGCGCTGTTGCTCGACGCCGGAGCGGACGTGAATCTGCAAACCCCGCCCGGCCCTGAGCCCAGATGGCGCTTGCCCAGTGAAGTCACCGCGTCGAAAGGTGTCGGCGTGAATTGGGGCGGGTTTCCGCCGCATGGCTCGCGTACGCCGATAGGCGGCGCCAAGACGGCATTGTTGTATGCAGCGCGGCAGGGCAACCTCGAAATCACCCGCCTGCTGATAGAGGCCGGAGCGGATATCGAGCAAAGCGACGCGGACGGTACGACGCCGCTGCTCACCGCCATCATCAATGCCACGGTGGCCAGCAAGCCTGGCGTTACCACAGAGCATGTCGAGACTGCTCACTACCTGATCGAGCGGGGCGCGAACGTCAACGCCCAGGACTGGTACGGTCAAACCCCGCTGTTCGCCGCCGTGGATCTGCGCAACGTCGAGGTGCCGGGCCCTGTGCGCGACAACGGAATCGACCGAGAGGCAGCGTTCGAGCTGATCCGGACACTGCTGGAACACGGCGCCGATCCCAATGCGCGCGTCACGGAGGTGCTCCCCGTGAAGCGCTGGATCACTCGCCTGGGCAACCTGTCCTGGGTGGACGTGACCGGTCAGACCCCGTTCTTCCGAGCCGCGTACTCGGGTGACGTCTCGACGATGAAGCTGCTGCTGGAATACGGTGCCGATCCGAACATCGCGACCTTCAACGGCACGACGCCGCTGATGGCGGCGGCAGGCGTCAACTGGACGGTGTCCCAGACCTTCGACGAAGGGCCAGAGGCCCTGCTCGAAGCGGTGAAACTCGCGCACGCGCTCGGCAACGACGTGAATGCGCAGAATACGCTCGGGTTCGCGGCGATCCACGGCGCGGCCAATCGCGGCTCCGACGACATTATTCGCTGGCTCGCCGCCAACGGCGCAAGGCTCGACGTTCCTGACGCGGTGGGCCGCACGCCGGTGGTGTGGGCGCACGGCGTATTCCTTGCCACACATCCGCCCGTGGACCGGCCGGAAACCGCCGCGTTGATCGAAAGTCTGCTCGCGCAGCAACGCGACGAGCAGGGAGGCTCGAAAGGGAATTGATTCGCGTGAGACGATCTTCGGGCGACCC
>Ga0079224_100004613_pt1 | contig 17905 bp, 20 predicted proteins | sample Stecom2015_FD_80414 | JGI IMG/M metagenome (GOLD analysis project Ga0079224, IMG submission 80414) | Agricultural soil microbial communities from Utah to study Nitrogen management - Steer compost 2015 | ecosystem: Environmental > Terrestrial > Soil > Agricultural land | place: USA: Utah...
CCGCCGCGTCTTCCGACTTCCGACTTCCGCCTACTTCCCCAGCTTCTCCCGGCGAGCAGCGAGCAGCTCGATGGCTCGGTCGAGGTCGATGGTCTGAGGATCGTCGCCCTTGCGGAGGCTGGCGTTCACCTCGCCGTCGGTGACATACGGGCCGTAGCGTCCCGAGCGCACCGTGATCTTCTTCCCGCTGGTCGGGTCGTTGCCCAACTCCCGGATCGCCGACTGACGAGCCTGACCCCGGCGCCGGGGCGGTTCGGCGAGCAGAGCGAGCGCCTCTTCGACAGTGATAGAGAAGATCTGCTCCTCGCTCTCCAGGCTGCGGCGGTCGTCTCCGCGCTGGATGTACGGACCGTAGCGGCCATTGAGAGCCAGGATCTCGACCCCGTCCGGGTCCTTTCCGACCACCCGCGGCAGCGACAGCAGGCGAAGGGCGTCGTCGAGACTCAGCGAGTCGAGGTCCATGCTCTTGAACAGAGACGCCCGCTTGGGCTTCTCCTTCGAGCCCTCCTCTTGTTCACCCAGCTGCACGTAAGGGCCGAACCGGCCGGTGCGGGCGAGTACCGGCAGACCCGTGTCGGGGTCGGTGCCCAGGATCTTGTCGCCACGGGATCCCTCTTCGATCAGGCGGGTGGCCCGTTCGACAGTCAGCTCGTCGGGCGGCAGGTCGTCGGGGATCGACGCCCGATCCTCGCCCCGCTCGAGATACGGCCCGTAGCGGCCGACCCTCACGACGATCTGGCGGCCCTGGTCGTCTTCGCCGATGGGAATCGAGTTGACCGCCCGAGCGTCGATGTCGCCGAGCTTCTCCCTCACCGTCTCCCGGAGTCCCTCCGCCCCGAGGTAGAAGCGGGTCAGCCAGGGGACGCGCTGTTCCTCGCCGGCGGCGATGGAGTCCAGGTCGTCTTCCATCCGTGCCGTGAAGGCGTAGTCGACGAGGTTGGGAAAATGCTCTTCCAGCAGGGTGACCACGGCGAAAGCGGTGAACGACGGGACCAGGACGCCGCCCTTCTTCCACACGTATCCCCGGTCCTGGATGGTGGTGAGGATCGAGGCGTAGGTCGAAGGCCGGCCGACGCCGAGCTCCTCGAGCTTCTGGACGAGCGAGGCCTCGCTGTAGCGGCGGGGCGGCTGGGTCTCGTGGCCGGTCGGATCGAGGCCCAGAACCTCGAGCTGGTCCCCTCGATCGAGGGCCGGGAGGATCGACTCCTGGTCGTCGGTCTCGGCCTCGGGATCGTCGCGTGACTCGACATAGACCTCGAGGAAACCCGGGAACGTGATGGTGCGCCCCGACGCGGAGAACTCGGCGTCACGGCCGTCGGAAGCTCTGCCGCCGAGGCGTACCGTCATCGTCTCACCCTTGGCGTCGGGCATCTGCGAAGCGAGGGTCCGCTTCCAGATCAACTCGTATAGACGCGCCTCGTCGGAGCCGACCTCGGCGGCGACCTGTTGAGGCGTCCGCCACGACTCGCCCGCGGGGCGGATCGCTTCGTGGGCTTCCTGTGCGCTCTTCGCTCTGTTGCCGTAGACCCGGGGCTTGTCGGGGACGTAGTCGGCGCCGAACAGGCGCCGGATCTGGCTCCTCGCTTCGGCGACGGCCTCGTTGGAGAGCGTCACAGAGTCGGTGCGCATGTAGGTGATGTAGCCGCTCTCGTACAGCCGCTGGGCGACCGACATGGTGCGAGACGAGGAGAAGCGCAGCTTTCGCCCCGCTTCCATCTGCAGAGTGGACGTGCGGAACGGGGCGTAGGGCTTGCGCGTGTAGGGCTTCGTGTCCACCGAGCGGACGGAGAACTCGGCTCCCTGGAGAGCTGCCGCCAGCGCCGTCGCCGACTCCTGGTCGAGGCGGAGAACCCCCTCGGCGACGCTTCCTTTGGAATCGAAGTCGCGTCCGGTGGCGATCCGCGCCCCGTCGACCGACGTCAGAGTGGCATCGAAGGTCGAAGGGTCTCCGTCTTTGGCGAACCGACCGACGATGTCCCAGTAGGCGGCCGACCGGAACGCCATCCGCTCCCGCTCGCGCTCCACGACGATGCGAACCGCCACCGACTGGACACGTCCGGCGGACAGGCCGGTGGCCACCTTCTTCCACAGTACCGGCGAGACCTCGTAGCCGTAGAGGCGGTCGAGGATGCGGCGCGCCTCCTGGGCGTCGACTAGGCGTTCGTCGATCTCCCTCGGGTTCTCGAAGGCATGGCGGATCGCTGGCTCGGTGATCTCGTGGAAGACCATGCGTTTCACCGGCACCTTCGGCTTGAGCACCTCCACCAGGTGCCAGGCGATCGCTTCGCCTTCCCGGTCCTCGTCGGTCGCGAGGTAGATCTCGGTTGCCTCCTCGGCGGCCTTCTTGAGCTTCTTGATGTTGTCCCGGCGGTTGGGCGTGAGCACATAGAGCGGCTCGAAGCCAGCGTCGATGTTGACACCGAGCTTCGCCCACTCCTCGTCCTTGTACTTGGCGGGGATCTCCTTGGCCGAACGCGGCAGGTCGCGGATGTGGCCCATCGAGGCCTCCACGATCACGTCCTCTCCCAAGTACTCGGAGATCTTCTTCGCCTTCGTAGGCGACTCGACGATGACGAGTGTCTTGCTCATTCGGTTGCGGCGAGACAGTAACGCAGCAGCGACGTGACGAGTAGTCGCGCGTTCGTTGTGTTCCGTTTCAGGGTTACCGTTCCCATTGTCGATGGAAACCCCAATTGCCCAACGGGGCCGCGACCTGATTCGGAGGGGTCCGTTTGCCCGGCTCTGGTGGTCGCAGGCGATATCGAGCCTCGGTGACTGGGTCAACCTGTTCGCCAACTTCGCCCTCGCCACCCGCCTCGCCGGAGGTGGCCGCGGGGCGACGATCGCCGTCCTGGTCCCATTGGTCGGCCGGATCGTGCCCGGGCTCTTCTTCGGCTTCCTCGGAGGGTTGATCGCCGACCGGTGGAGCCGGAAGACCACCATGATCGTATCCGACTTCGGTCGGGCGGTGCTGGTCCTGGGCTTGCTCTTCGTGCGTAGCTATCTCCAGCTCTTCCTCCTCATCCTCGTGATCGAGGTGTTCGCCCTCATCCGCCAGCCCGCTCGGGAGGCTGTCGTCCCCACGCTCGTGAAGCGCCACCACCTGCTGGCGGTCAATGGGCTAAACCTCGCCGCCATGTACGGCACTGCCCCCGTGGGGTCGCTGATCTTCGCCATCCTCGCCGAGAGCGGCACCCGCCTCCCCGACATCGGTTTCGTCAGCGGCCCTGTCGGCCTGGCGTTCCTGTTCGACTGTCTCACGTTCCTCATCTCGGGGGCGATGGTCGTCTCGATCCCCATCCCGGCCCCGCGGGCTGCCGAGGAGCGGGCCGCCGGCAAGGTACAGACGACCGCCTGGGCCGACGTCGTCGACGGCATGAAGTACGTGTTCCAGGCCGGACCGGTGCGGCGGCTGCTGCTCGGCATGTCGGCGGGGCTGTTCGGTGGGGGAGCGTTGTTCGTGCTCGGCCAGCCGTTCTCCGAGCAGGTCCTCGGCGGCGGTGAGAGCGGCTACGGCATCCTCGTCACCGCCCTCGGGGTGGGAGTGGGCCTCGGCATGCTCGGGGTGACGCTCTTCGCCAGCATCGACACCAGACGGGAGCCGCTGTTCGGCTTCTCGCTCCTGGTCGCCGGCGTCGCGATCGGTTTCGCGGCGTTCTCCGATGCAGTGTGGAGCGCTGCCGGGTGGGCGTTCGTCGCCGGTATCGGTACCGGGATCGCCTATGTCACCGGTTTCACCCACCTCCACGCCTCCGTCAGTGACGAGGTACGCGGGAGGACCTTCGCCGCCGTCTACACATTCTCCCGCACCGCGCTGCTGGTGTCGTTCGCTCTCGCCGGGGTGGGGGCGGCGGCCATGGCAGGCGTCTTCCCCGGTGAGCTGCGGAGCGGAGTCCGAGCCGTGATGCTGCTCGGCGGCGTGGTCGTCGCCGGCTCGGGGCTGGCGGTCCTCATCGGTGCCAACCTGTGGGGTGACCGCCACCTGGACGAGGAGAAACTGCAACGCATCTCCGAAGCCGCCGATTCGATCACCTGGGTACGGGGTGCTCGGCCGAGGGAAGAAGAGTGAGCCTCTATCTCGCCATCGAGGGAGTCGACGGCGCCGGCAAGTCGACGGTGTGTCGGGAGTTGGCCGACGCCCTCGCCGCCGAGGGGAGGCGCGTGCGTGTCGTTCGTGAGCCTGGCGGTACCGAGGTCGGAGAAGAGATCCGCCAGGTCCTGCTCCACGGCCACGACATGACGCCCTGGGCGGAGGCCTTGTTGTTCGCCGCCCAGCGGGCACAACTCGCTGCCGAGGTCGTCTCACCGGCATTGGATCGGGGCGAGGTCGTGATCTCGGACCGTTCGTACTACTCCTCTTTGGCGTATCAGGGTGGGGCTCGGGGCTTGGGGATCGAAGCCGTGCGGACGGTCAACGAGCTGGCGCTCGGGGGCGTGATCCCGGACCTCGTGGTCGTCTTGTGGACCGACCCCGAGGAAGCCCTCGCCCGCCAGAACGTCGTCGACCGGATCGGTGGCGAGGGAGCACAATTCCAACGCGAGGTTGCCGCCGTCTATGAGCAGGTGGCGGCCGAGAACCCGGATCGCGTGGTGCTGGTCGATGCGTCCCGGCCGGTGGACCAGATCGTCGAGGAGATCATGGAGTTGATCCGATGAGTGGCTGGTTCGACGGGATCGTGGGCCACGCCCGGGTCATCTCGCTCCTCACCCGGGAGATCGAAGAGCCCGCCAACGCCTATCTATTCGTCGGTGCCACCGCCGTCGGCAAGGCGACCGTGGCGCGTCGCTTCGCCACCGGGCTCTTGTGTCCGACGGCGGATCCGACCTGCAACATCTGCCGCCGGGCGCGGGAAGGCAACCACGCCGACCTCATCCCCGTCGTCCCCGAAGGCAGGGCCACCCTCGGCGTGGAACAGGCTCGAGCGGTGGTCTCGCAGGCGGCGATGTCGCCGGTGGAGGGAGGGCGGAAGGTCTTCCTGTTCGAGGAGGCGGGGGTGATGACCGACCAGGCCGCCAACGCCATCCTGAAGACGCTCGAAGAACCCACCCCGACGACGGTGTTCATCCTCGTTGCCGAGGCCGAGGACGAGCTGCCGGCCACCGTCGCCTCCCGTTGCCGCACGGTCCACTTCGGCCGCGTGTCGGACGACGAGTTGGTCGCCCACCTCTCCGAAGAGGGGATGGACGAAGAGCAGGCCACGGAGCTGGCCCGGGTCTCCGGGGGCCGGCCCGGGTTGGCGATGTCGTTGTCGCGCAGTCCCGAAGCGGCCGCCTTCCGCCAGCTGTGGCTGTCGATCCCCACCCGGGTGACACCCCGGCCCGGTGACGCCCAGCGGCTAGCCGAAGAGGTCCTCGCCGCTCTGGCCCCGATGGTGACCGAGGCCGCCGGCGAAGACGAGGACAAGGAGAGGAGAGCCCGGGCGGAGCGACGGGCTGAACTGGCGCTGCTCACCAGTGGGCTCGAGATCCTGGCGTCCTGGTACACGGATTCGGCCTCGCTCCAACACGGCGGCCCGGTGCGCAACACCGACGTGCCGTTGGCCGACCTGGCCGAGATTCCACCCGCCAAGGCGGTCGAGAATGCCGAGGCGGTCCTCGACGCCATGGTGGATCTCCAACTCAACCTGCGGCGCCAGCTCCTGTTGGCGAACCTGTTCGCCCGGCTCGCCTGAGGCCGGTCACTCGAGCGACCGCTTGAGCTTCTCGAGGCGCTCGTCCCACTGGGCGCCGACCCGGGCCACCCAGGAGGTCACGTCGTCCAGGGCCTCGGGACGCGCCCGGTACTGGACTTCCCGGCCCGACCGGACGCGCTCCACCAGGCCGGCCTCATCGAGCAGGGCCAAGTGCTTGGCGATCGCCTGCCGGGAGATGGGCATCTCCGCGGCGAGCTTCGACGCGGATGCCGGCCCGGCCGCCGACAGCCGCTCGAACACCCGACGGCGCGTCGGGTCGGCCAGCGCCGCGAACAGGGGCTGGGGGTCTGTCACGCCGCCAGGTCGAGAAAAACCGGAGGCGACCCCGTGATCCGGTACTCGAGGAGTCGTTCGATCACGGTGACCCGGGAACCATCGCCGTTGGGCTCGATCGTGATCGTCACCTGGGATGGGTCGCCGTCGCGGTGGCGCCACGACCACGTGATCGAACGTCCCGGCTCGATCTCTTCGACCGTGCCGATCATGTCCTCGTCGGGCACGCTGACCGGCCCGCCGGGACGGGGAACGATCTCCACGCCGAGCCATTCTTCGGCCAGCTCGCCGTCGACGATCCGCTCCCACACATCCTCTGGAGGGGCGTCGATCTCGATGCTGCGCTCGATCTCCGGTAGCTCATCCATGGTGTGCAACTTAGCAGTTGCAGATCGTGGTAGCGTACAGAGCAACTGATCGGTTGCAGTAAGGAGGTGCGCCATGTTGATACCCAACGTCATCGAGCAGACAGCCCGGGGAGAGAGGATCTTCGACATCTACTCCCGGCTCTTGGGTCATCGGGTGGTCTTCCTCGGTCGGGCCATCGACGACGACATCGCCAACCTCGTCGTCGCCCAATTGCTCCATCTGGAGTCCGAGGACCCCGAAAAGCCGATCTCGCTCTACATCAATTCGCCCGGCGGTTCGGTCGACGGCATGTTCGCCATCTACGACACGATGCAGCACGTCCGCCCCCCGGTCGAGACGACCTGCATAGGGATGGCGGCGTCGGCCGCCGCTGTGATCCTGGCGGGAGGCGAGGCGGGCCGCCGGTCCATCCTTCCTCACGGCCGGGTCATGGTCCACCAACCGCACATACAGGGAGGGGTGGGTGGCCAGGCGAGCGACATCGAGATCCACGCCGCCGAGATCGTCCGTCAGCGCGAACTGGCCAACCGGATCCTCGCCGCCCACACCGGCCAGGACATCGAGAAGATCCGCGCCGACACCGACCGGGACCGGTGGATGACTGCAGAGCAGGCCGTCGAATACGGACTGGTCGACCAGATCCTCTCTCCGGCTGCCGTCCCTCCCGGCCTCGAGCGCGTCTAGACGGCTCTGGTTCTCGTCCCCGCCGTCCCGTACCTTCGGGCCATGGGGGACACGACGACCAAAGGCGAGATCGGCGAGGCGATGGTCATCGCCGACCTGCGAAAGCGCGGGTTCGGCGTCGCCATCCCCTTCGGCCACGATGTCCCGTTCGACCTGATCCTCTATCGCAAGGAGACCGGCGGGCTGGAGAGGGTCCAGGTCAAGTACACCGAATCGGACGGGAAGGTCATCCGGGTGATGAACCAGTCGAATTCGGCCTGGGTCAGCTACCGGTACACCGCCTCGGACGTCGACTGGCTGGCTGTGTACGACGCCACGACGGATCGTTGCTACTACGTACACTCGTCCGTGTTCGACGGCATGAGCCAACTCATCTTGCGTCTGGTCCCGCCCGCCAACAATCAACGACGTTTGATTCGTTGGGCGCACGAGTATCTCCATCCGACGCTGTCGGCCGGTGAGGGGTCCGATCCCGGGCGGCTACCATTGCGTATTCGGCCGGAGTAGCTCAGGGGTAGAGCAAACGCCTCGTAAGCGTTAGGCCAGGGGTTCGAATCCCCTCTCCGGCTCTGTGGCAGATCAAGCCAACTTCGAGCGGGACGCCATGCCGTATGTCGGCCAGCTCTACGCAGCGGCGATGCGGATGACCCGCAACCCGGCGGACGCCGAGGATCTCGTCCAGGAGACGATGCTCAAGGCGTATCGCGCCTACGACACGTTCCAGGAAGGGACCAACCTCAAGGCATGGCTGTACCGCATCCTCACGAACACCTATATCAACCGCTACCGCAAGGCCCAGCGTCGCCCCACTGAGACCGACCTGGGCGAGGTGGAGGACCTGTACCTGTATCGGCGTCTCGGCTCCGAAGACACCGCCGAGATGTCGCGCTCGGCCGAGGACCAACTCCTCGAAGGACTCGTCGAGTCCGACATCAAGGAGGCGGTAGAGGCGCTCCCCGAGCACTTCCGGCTTCCCGTGCTGCTGGCCGATCTCGAGGGCTTCTCCTACAAGGAGATCGCCGAGATCCTCGACATCCCCATCGGAACCGTCATGTCTAGGCTCCACCGCGGAAGAAGGCAGCTCCAACGTGCGTTGTGGGAATTTGCAAGCCGAAGAGGTCTCGTGCCCGAGGGAGCCGAAGCACCATGAAGCCAGCCTGTGAGCAGGCGCTCGAGGAGATATATCTCTACATCGACCACGAGCTCACGTGGTGGCGGCGCCGACGCATCCGGCGTCACCTCGCCAACTGCACTCCCTGCCTCGAGGGCTACACCTTCGAACAACGGCTCCGGGTCGTCGTGAAAGAGTGCCTCTCCGAAGAGGTACCGCCCGAATTCCTGGACCGCATCCAGCAGGCCATCCAGCGCGAACGAGGCATCGTCCTCGAGTGAGGTTCTGCCCCTTCCGAGGGCATTGGTAGTGTTCCCCCGACATGTCACAGCTCCGCCGACTCGCCGCTGCCGTTCTCACGCTCGCCGTGCTCTTCTTCGTCTCGGCTCCAGTCCTGGCCCAGCAGGAAGAGGAGACGACCGACACCACGGTCGTCGAAGAAGGCGAGACCACGACTCCCGCCGAAGACGAGACCACTGAGACGACCGCAACCGAGGGCGGCGCCAGCGGCGCAGCCCCTGTCCCGGCCGTGAGCATCCCCGACACGACCCCCGAAGAGGGAGACGTGGATTGGACCTATCGGTACCTGATCCCCACCTTGCTGACCCTCGCCGCCATCGTGGTGATCGTGACCACCGTCCAGTACTTCCTCCGGGTCGTTCGGAACCGCTACAAAGTCGTCGAGTGACCGCCCCGTCCGCCCTAGCCGGCCGGCTGGCCGCACGGGTGGCGGGCTCACACCCCCTCGCCTCGACCTACGTCATCGACCACCTCGCCGAGGAGATGGTCGACGCCACCGCCCGGGCGTCCACCATGGTCACTGAGGCCACCCGGCTCCACGCTCCCGCCGCCGCCGAGGTCAACATCGTCGATCGGGCGCAGTGGGTGCAACGCAACTTGGCGGCGTTCAGCCACATGCTGGAACCCGCCGAGAGGCGCATCGCCGAACGCCTCGAGGCGACGGGCGCGATTGGATCCGCCACCGCGGCCCTCGCTCGGCAGGTCGTATCCGCCGAAACCGGGCTCCTGCTCGGGTTCCTGTCCCGTCGGGTTCTCGGCCAGTACGAGCTCGTCCTCCCCACCGGCGATCGGGGTGACTCGGTCGCCTACGTGGGCGTCAATCTCATCGACCTGGAGCGACGCAACCACTTCCGGCCTTCCGAGTTCCGCCTGTGGGTGGCGCTCCACGAGATGGCTCACCGCGCCCAGTTCGTGGGTGTCGACTGGATGGCCTCCCACTTCCTCTCCCTCGTGGAGAAGCTCGTCAGCCAGGCCGTGCCGGAGCCGGGCCGGTTGGCCCGCGTGGTGCGCGAAGTGATCGACGCCCGGGCCGACGACCGCCCGCTCATCGACGAGCGCGGCCTGCTGGGTCTCCTCGCTTCCCCCGAGCAACGCGAGACTCTCGACCGGGTCCAGGCTCTGATGAGTCTCCTCGAAGGCCACGGCCATGTCGTGATGGACCGGATCGGCGCCGGCCTGTTGCGGGGGCACGCTCGCATGTCCCGCGTGCTCAAAGCCCGTCGCTCCGATCCCCGCACCCAGTTCCTCTTCCGGCTGACGGGCCTGGAGATGAAGATGCGCCAGTACGAGATGGGTGAGGCATTCATCCTCGAAGTGGAACGACGCGCCGGGTGGGAAGCGCTCGACGCCGCCTGGTCGTCGCCCGATGCCCTGCCCACCCTGGAAGAGATCGCGGACCCGCCCCGGTGGCTGAGCCGCGTCGCCTGAAGGAACTAGCCGCTCGGATCGAACGGGTGGCCGATCTCCCCGATGGTCCACTCGTGGTCGCCCTCTCCGGTGGGGCCGACTCGGCGTGCCTCCTGTGGTTCTGTCACCGTCTCGGCGTTCCTGTCCGGGCGGTCCACGTCCACCACGGGCTACCCGCCTCCGACCGCTTGCAGGCGGCGGCCGAGGCGATCGCCGAGACACTCGGCACACCCCTCACCGTGCACCGGGTGACGCTCGCCGAAGGCCCGTCACCGGAGAACCAGGCCCGGATCGCCCGCTACGCCGCCCTCGAGGACGACGTCCAGCCGGGGGAGTGGGTCCTCACCGCCCACACCGCTGACGACCAGGCCGAGACGATGATCCTCCATCTGCTGCGTAGCTCGGGGACCGACGGGCTCAAAGGCATCCCTGCCCGGCGTCCGCCGTTCGCCCGGCCGTTCCTCGCCGTCACTCGGTCGATGACCCGGGAAGCCGCCTCCCTCGCCGGGTTGTCGTGGATGGACGACCCCGTCAACGAACTGCCCGATCCGCTGAGAAACCAGATCCGGCATCGCCTCTTGCCGCTCCTCGAGCGATACAACCGCCGGATCCGCCAGTCCCTCGCCACCACTGCTCGTCTCGTGGCAGCCGACGTCGCCCACCTCGACGACGAGGCGACGGTCCCGATCCAGACCTCGGCCGACGCGGTCGCCGTGGCCGCTTCGCTCCTCACGACGGCGTCGACCTCCATCGGCGCCCGCCGGGCGCGCCGGTTCCTCGCCGCCGCCGGGCTCGAGGCGGCATCTCCCGCAGCGGTCGCCGGAGTCCTCGCCGTTGCGCGTGGCGAGATCGCCCGGCATCAACCCGGCGCCGCCCTCACCGTCGTGAGGGAAGGCGCCATGCTGGTCGCCCGCCTGGCATCTCCCTCGATTCCTTCGCCGGCGGAGCTCGGTCCGGGAGTGACCGAGTTCGGCCAGTGGGAGTTCGACTTGTTCGTCACCGACGAGCCGCCGACGACGATGCCGATCGGGGCGGCCTGGATGGTCGGGGACGCCGATGCTCTCGACGATCTGGCCGTGGAGCCGGCCTCACGACATCCGTCGCTCATCCGCTACCTCGCCGACGCCGGAGTCGCCGCCCCCGAGCGCGAAGCTCACCCCGTGGTGGTTGCCGCCGGCCAGCCGGTCTGGTTGCCGATGGTGAGACGGCTGCCGGCTGGTTGGGTCGACCACACCACTCGCCGCTACCTTGTCGTGAACAGCCGGATTCGACGTAGATGGCAGAGATAAGGGTCCTGATCACAGCCGAGGAGATCGCCGCCGCTCTCGAGCGGATGGGGCGGGAGATCTCCGACGACTACCGCGGCAAGGAGCTCCTCGTCGTCGGAGTCCTCAAGGGCGCGTTCATGGTCATGGCGGATCTCGCCCGCCAGATCGACATACCGGTCGAGTTCGACTTCATGGCCGTCTCCTCCTACGGCGCATCGACCCAGACCTCGGGAGTCGTCCGCATCCTGAAGGACCTCGACGAGGAGATCGAAGGCCGCCACGTGCTCATCGTCGAGGACATCATCGACTCGGGGCTCACCTTGAACTATCTGCTGAAGAGCCTCCGGGTCCGCAAGCCCGAATCCCTCGAAGTCGCCGCCCTCTTGGTCAAGCAAGGGATCCAGAGGGTGGAGCTGGACGTCCGCTACGTCGGGTTCGAGATCGGCCCCGAGTTCGTCGTCGGTTACGGGCTCGACTACGCCGGCAAGTACCGGAACCTGCCGTATGTAGGCGTTCTAGAGTCCGCTACGGTCTGACCACTACATGCCTTCCCGCCACCGACTCACCGCATTGGGGGAGATCATCCGTGCCCTCTCACGCGGGGACACCCCGGATGAGGTGGTGAGGGTCGCTCTCGAGGCGACCCGCGACGCCGTCGGAGCGGATGTGGTCTCGTTCGCCGTACCCGAAGCCAACCGGCTGCGGTTCTCGATAGTCGAAGGGGACAGCTTCTCCGTCACGACCTGGCCCAAGGATTCGGGGGGTCTCACCGAGCGGGTGCTCAACTCCGACGAGCCGCTCAGCATCCCCGATCTCATGACGTCGGGCATCCCGCTTCGGCGCCTGGTGGGGGAGGAGGCGCCGCATGCCCGGTCGTATGTGGGCGTGCCGGCCCGCAGCAACAAGCGGGTGGTCGGAGTCCTCAGCGTGCAGTCGTACCGCCCGGGAGTGTTCGGACAAGAAGACGTCGAGCTGATCGCCGAGGTGGGACGCCAGGTCGCCGACGCCATCGTCTCCAGCCGACGCCTCGCCCGCATCCAGCGCCGCATCAGCCAGCTCGACCGGGCCCAGCGGGAGCGCACGGACTTCCTGGTCGGCGTCGCTCACGACATGCGTTCCCCGCTCGCCGGCATCATCGGATTCGCTCGCATCCTCGAAGAGCTCGACTCGGTCGTCTTGGATCCGATGGCGGCCGAAGCGGTCCGGTTCATCGCCGCCGAGGCGCAGCGCCTCTCCGATCTCGTCTCGCAGCTTGTCGACCTCGGTCGCGTCGACCTCGGCGAGACCAGCCTCGACCTGGAACCGGTCGACTTGGCGAAGGTCGCCGCGCAAGTCGTCGACGTGGCCCGCACTCGTTTCCCCGCCCACCGGTTCGCGCTGAGAGTCGAGAAGCCGGTGGTGATCGAAGGCGACATGCTCCGCCTGCATCGGGTGATCGCCAACCTGGTCGACAACGCCGCCATCCACGGCCCCAGCGGAGGGCTCGTCACGATCGAGATCACCGAAGACGCGGGGGAGGCGGTGCTCGCCGTGTCGGATCGAGGACCGGGGGTGCCTCCCGCCGACCGGGATCGGATCTTCGAGCGGTTCGTCCGGCTGGACGGCAACCACGCCGGAACCGGGATCGGCTTGTACCTGGTGAAGGCGTTGGTGGACGCCCATGGGGGCAAAGTCACGGTCACCGACGCCCCCGGTGGGGGCGCGAGGTTCGAGGTTCGGCTCCCCGAGGGTTCCTCTAGGGAGGGTCATCCCGTACCATGACATCACCGCCTGGGGCCATCGACCTTCGAGGTGATCGTGAATCGGACCGTTAGAACCCTGCTCGTTTACGGGCTCGCCATAGTGCTGCTCGCCGTCATGGCGCAGTGGTGGTTCGATCAGTTCACCGGCCCCGAAGAGATCGGGCTTTCCGAGTTCATCACCCAAGTCGAGAACGGCGAGTTCGAGAAAGTCGAGCTGCTGGCCCGCAGCAACCAGGTCTACGGCAGGGTCGACGGTTCCCGGCTTCCCCCGGACGGTTTCGAGTTCTCCGCCTCCTACCCCGATGGCTACGAGGGTGAGCTGACCGAGCTCCTCCGCAACTCGGGCACCCCCTTCGAGACCGACCCGCAGCCACCGGGCCTCATGGAGACCTTCATCGGATTCCTCCCGTGGCTCCTGCTCATCGGGTTCATGGTCTTCATCTTCATGCAGATGCAAGGCAGCGGGAACCGCGTGATGCAGTTCGGAAAGTCGAAGGCCAAGCTCGTCTCGAAGGACCAGCCGCGGGTCACCTTCGACGACGTGGCTGGCCTCGACGAGGCGATAGAGGAGTTGCAGGAGATCAAGGACTTCCTGCAGAACCCCGACCGGTACCGCCAGATGGGGGCGAAGATCCCCAAGGGCGTGCTCCTCTTCGGCCCTCCCGGAACCGGAAAGACTCTGCTCGCCCGGGCGGTCGCCGGTGAAGCCGGGGTCCCGTTCATGTCGATCTCCGGGTCCGATTTCGTCGAGATGTTCGTGGGTGTCGGCGCCAGTCGTGTTCGCGACCTCTTCGAACAAGCGAAGTCCAACGCTCCCGCCATCGTCTTCATCGACGAGATCGACGCCGTCGGGCGTCACCGCGGCGCCGGCCTGGGCGGTGGCCACGACGAGAGGGAGCAGACGCTCAACCAGTTGCTCGTCGAGCTGGACGGCTTCGAGGGCAACACCGGGGTGATCGTCATGGCCGCCACCAACCGGCCCGACATCCTCGACCCGGCGCTGCTGCGCCCCGGTCGTTTCGACCGCCAGATCGTCATCGACGCACCCGACATCCTGGGTCGCAAGGCGATACTCGACGTCCACGCCAAGGGCAAGCCGCTGTCGCCCGAGATCGACCTGGAGGTTCTCGCCCGCCGCACCCCCGGGTTCACCGGCGCCGATCTCGCCAACCTGATCAACGAGGCCGCGCTCCTCGCCACCCGCCGTCGCAAGACGGAGATCACGATGTCGGAGCTCGAGGAGGCCATCGACCGGGTCATGGCCGGCCCGGAACGCAAGTCGCGGGTGATGACGGACGAGGAGAAGAAGCTCATCGCCTACCACGAGACCGGCCACGCGCTCGTCGGGTGGGCGCTGCCCAACGCCGATCCCGTCCACAAGATCACGATCGTCGCCCGGGGCCGCTCGCTGGGCCACACCCTCGCCCTGCCGACTCACGACAAGTTCCTGGCCCGCCGATCCGAGCTCGTCGACCAGCTGGCCATGCTCCTCGGCGGCCGGGTAGCCGAAGAGATCATCTACGCCGACCCGACCACCGGCGCCGCCAACGACATCGAGAAAGCCACCACCCTGGCTCGCAAGATGGTCATGGAATACGGCATGTCCGACGAGTTGGGCCCGATGCAATACGGCAAGGCGAACGGCGAAGTGTTCCTGGGCCGCGACTACGGACGCCAGCAGGACTACTCCGACGAGGTGGCGGCGTTCATCGACAACGAAGTCCGCAAGATGATCACCGCCGCCCACGACGAAGCCATGAGCATCCTCACCCACCATCGTGACGCGATGGAGCGGATGGTCGAGGCGCTCTTGGAACGCGAGACCGTCGGACCCGAGGAAGTGGCTGAGATCTTCGCCGACGTCCCCAAGTGGGAGCACTCGACCGACGGGCTGCGCGTCCGCTACCCGGCGAACCCCGAGCCGCATCCCGCGGTCGTGGCAGCGGCAGAGAAGCGGCGAGTAGACGAAGCGAAGACCACCCGCGAGGTCACCGTCGAAAAGCCGTTGCCGCGTACCACTCCCCGCCCGGCCGACGCCGGAGCCTGACGAACCCGGGCCGTACGAGCGGCTTCCCACCTAGACGGTGACCTGTGCTTGCATGTTCCACCATGCGAAAAGCGGGGAAGATCGCAGTCGCAGTCGTGTTGGCCTTCGTCGCGGCGTTGCCCGGCGCCGCTGACACCCTCGTCCAGACATTCGAGGACCCGACCTGGGACGAGGATCCGTCGATTCCGCTGGCGGAGTCGATCGCCAAGCTGCGCGAGGTCCATCCGTACTTGGTCGACGTGCGTGGCCTGGATTTGATCCGGACACGCCGCGTCCACGGCTACATCGGTTACGGGCTCGACATCGTCATCCCGAAAGGGGGTTTCCGCGGATTCGGCCCCTATGCCCGATTGCCGCGTCTCGTCGACGAGGCGTGGTTCCGCTACTACATCTACCTGGACGACTTCCGTCCCGTTTCGTCCGGAAAGCTCCCCGGCTTGGCCGACGCCTCGAGGGTGTCGACTGCGAAGGGTTGCAAGCCGTCGACGGAGAGCGCGGCCGGCTGGTCGGCGCGCTACATGTTCGATGCCGTGGGCACCCGCGGAGCCCGACCCGGCGAGGTTCCGATCGGGGTGTACGTGTACCACCTCGGGCAGGAACGCGACTGCGGCGACGAATGGATCTTCACCAAAGCGCTCACCCAGAAGCGCTGGACCTGCATCGAAGGTCATGTCCGCATGAACACCCCCGGCCGAGCCAACGGTCTGATAGAGGCGTGGATGGACGGCGAGCGGGTCTTCTGGAAGGACGGCCTCGCGTTTCGGCGCCCCGGCGAGAACGTGGGGATCCGGGAGATGTGGAACAACGTCTACTTCGGGGGGAGTCATCCCACGCCGTACCGACTCGGTGTCCTACTCGATGAGATCGTGGTGAGCGCGACGGGAAGGGTGGGATGTGCGGACCCCTTCGCGGACGACAATCACAGCGTCCATGCAAAGGCCCTGACGGAGTTGCATGCGCGTCGTCTCTTCTTCGGTTGCGGAGAACGACGGGCTTGCCCCGATGACGACATCACGAGGGGTCAGTTCGCGGCGATGCTCCACCGGGTCATCCAGACCCCGTCGGGACGCAACGCCTTTTCAGACGACAATGGACATTTCGCCGAGAAGGCGATCAATTCGTTGGCTCAGGCGGGGATACTGAGAGGCTGCAATCCACCCGCGAACACCGCCGTGTGTCCGGACGATCCCATCACTCGGGCACAAGTCGCGGCGATGTTGCGACGGACGCTCGGGTTGCCTACCGGCCCCAATGCCTTCCGTGACGACGACGGCCACTGGGCAGAGAAGGACATCAACGCCATCGCCGCCGCTGGCATCACGCGGGGGTGTGGTTCCGGGAAGTACTGTCCGGATCGTCGGCTCACGAGAGGCGAAACAGCCAGCTTCCTCCTGAGAATCCACGACCAGCTCGCGCCGGTGGAGACCCTCGCGTTGCCCGACGTCGAGTGGCCGCCGCCTGGACCGCCGCCCCCGAAGCCGCCGGAGGAAGAGGAGTAGGTCAGGACTCCAGACGATTGATGACGATGTCGCCCGACACGGACTTCAACCGGAGGGCGACATGGACCGAGTCCGAGGCTCCGCTCGCCGGCTTCCTGGGCGGGAGCCGCACCGAGCCGGACAGAGTCCGGGCGTCCATCCTCACCGTGCGGCCGGTCGGGAGGCCGAGCCGGAGCGTGCCCGACATCGTCGAGGCCTGCGCGTCCTCGCCTTCGTAGCGGCGGACCCGCAAGTCGCCGGAGGCGGTGGAAACGCCGAGTGCGCCGGCGACCGAGTCGATGTCCACATCTCCTGAGGCGGAGGTGATCGAGGCGCTGCCGCCCACGCGGCCGACGTCGACATCGCCGGAGGCAGACTTCACGTCGAGATCCCTCTCCACCCTGTCGATCCGCACGTCGCCGGAGGCGGTCTTCACCGACAGAGAGGATGCCGCACCGACCTCGATATCGCCGGACGCGACGGCCAGATTGCCGCGGTCGAGCGGCACCGAGATCCGCACGTCGGCAGAAGCGGTGCGGGCGTTGATCGAGGTGCCGGGAGGTGCCACGATTCGCACCCGCGCCCGGGCCGAGCGGCCCACCGACCACTTCTCGTGGTGCACCCAGATGTGGTTGCCGCTCTGGCCGATGTGCCAAGTCTCGGGTCGGTTGGTGTCGAGTTCGACGATCACCGATCCCGGGGGACCGGGGTCGACGGTCAACGACCCGGTCGGTACTGATACATCCAGATCGGCTGCCCCGTCGACGTCGAACCTCTCCTCGATCACAGCTCGAACGTCTCCTGCACTCGGGAACCGCTTCGGCTCCGACCGGCACGTGAGCGGAGAGTCTCCACCACCCAGCGGTTGATGGAATCCCCCGACGCGGAGGCGTGGTCCTCGATCAGGTCTTTGAGAGACGCCGGAAGTCGGAGGGTGATGCGTGCCTCGAAGTCCTCGTCCTCGTCGGGGTCCGCTACGGGCTGAGCCGTCACCACCAATTCGGGATCACCGTCGACGAGGCGCACGTCGACTCGATGCTCAGCCAACTGGGCGCTGATCTCGGCGGCCGCCTGTTGGGCCACCTCCAACATCGTCGTCCGGACCGACGGGCGGAACGCCTCCATGAAGCCGGCGGCCGCTTCGGCGATGGCGGGGTCGGCCATGCGCAACTGCGCTTCGATCGAAGCGTCCAGCTGGGTGAGGACCGGGTCCAGCTTCATCGCCGGCGGCCTTCTTCGGCGACTCGGCGATGCAGCTCGGGCCGGTACTTGCGTATCCGCTCCTCGATGATCGCGTTTCCCAATCTGGTGCTAGGGAACATGAGCTGTCTCCTTCCTGTGACATCATGATGATGTCACAGCGACACCATACAGATGGCAAGCTGTGATGTCAAAGTGATGTCGCATTGGTGTCGGGCGCAGACTGTTCCCGACTCGGTCGGAGCCCTACCATCTGCCGGATGGACACAGGGCGCATCGAGAAGGCGGTCAGAGAGATCCTCGAGGCCGTGGGGGAGGATCCCGACCGGGAGG
>Ga0079224_100004614_pt1 | contig 17902 bp, 14 predicted proteins | sample Stecom2015_FD_80414 | JGI IMG/M metagenome (GOLD analysis project Ga0079224, IMG submission 80414) | Agricultural soil microbial communities from Utah to study Nitrogen management - Steer compost 2015 | ecosystem: Environmental > Terrestrial > Soil > Agricultural land | place: USA: Utah...
AAATATTCGGGCCGCTTCGCCGGCATTCATTACATCACGTGATGCGACAGACGGCCATTCATAACCCGAACGTGAAATGAAAATTCTGGTTTGTATTTCTCACGTACCTGACACGACTTCACGAATCGCCTTTACGGATAACAACACCAAGTTCGACACGAAGGGCGTGCAGTTTATAATCGGTCCGTACGACGACTACGCATTGGCGAGGGCTATCGAGCTAAAGGAGTCCACCGGAGCTACCGTTACTGTACTCAATGTGGGTCTGGCAGAAACGGAGCCGACGATTCGCAAGGCGCTGGCAATCGGTGCGGACGATGCCATCAGGGTTAATGCCGAGCCAGTAGATTCTTTCTTCGTCGCGGCGCAGATTGCTGCACAAGCAAAAGCGGAATCGTATGATTTGATTCTGATGGGCCGGGAGTCAATAGACTATAATAGTGGTGTAGTACATGCGCTGGTGGGCACCATGCTGAACATACCGGCGGTTTCACCTGTTATGAAACTTGACCTTGACGGCAATACCGTGAAGATGGTTCGGGAAATCGAAGGGGGAACCGAGCAGGTGGAAGCAGCGATGCCGCTTATCGCAGGATGTCAGGAGCCTATCGCTGAGTGGAAGATTCCCAACATGAGGGGAATCATGTCCGCCCGCACGAAGCCACTAAAGGTTGTGCCACCCGTAGCCGTGGAGAGCGGAGTGAAACTCCAGCGATTCGAATTACCACCACCCAAAGGCGCGGTTAAGCTGATTCCTCCTGACAAGGTTGAAGAGTTGGTACACCTCCTGAAGACTGAGGCAAAAGTTCTGTAAAAATCTGAAAAAGGTATGCACGTTCTCGTTTTCGTCGAGTCGAACGAAGGAAAAGTAAAAAAGACATCCCATGAAGCTGTCGCCTATGCCGCGGCGTTGGGTGGGAGTGTCACGGCCCTTGCCCTTGGCAGGGTGGATGCTGACGAATTGGCGGCACTCGGGAAATTCGGCGCGTCAAAAGTTCTGCATGCTGCCGATGACCGCCTCAACCAGGAGGTAATACAGGCTTATGCTCACGTGATCGCACAGGCGATGGGTCAAACCGGCGCCGACGTGCTCGTTTTGGCAAATTCTTCGCTTGGTACACCAATTGCGGCTCAGGTAGCGGCGACAATAGATGCCAGTCTCGCCACTAACGTGGTTGCTTTGCCTGATACCTCTTCCGGGTTCTCCGTCAAAAGGAGTATCTATTCCGGCAAAGCGTATTGCTGGGTTGAGTTGGCCAAACCGAAAAAGGTCATCGCGATCCGGAAAAATGCCGCGGAAGCTGGGGGCAGTGGCGGCGCTGCAACGGTCGAAGCCTTTACCCCTGAAATCAGGGATGAGGACTTCCGGGTTAAGGTTACCGGCACCGAAAAGGCTACCGGGGAAGTTTTGCTTCCGGAAGCCGAAATAGTTGTTTCCGGCGGCAGGGGTATGAAGGGCCCGGAGCATTGGAGCATCCTTGAAGCACTTGCGAAGGAATTGGGCGCTGCAACCGGCTGCAGCAAGCCGGTATCCGACATGGGCTGGAGGCCACACCACGAACACGTGGGCCAAACCGGCGTGAAAGTCAGCCCACAGTTATATATTGCGGTCGGTATTTCGGGAGCCATCCAGCATTTGGCTGGCGTGAACACTTCGAAGTATATTGTCGTCATAAACAAAGACCCGGACGCGCCCTTTTTTAAGGCGGCCGACTACGGAATTGTTGGGGACGCCTTCGAGGTTGTGCCCCGATTAACCGAAGCTATTAAAGCAGCAAGAGGGTGAAGAAGATAAAACTGGAAATCCTTGGCTTATCCTCAAGTCAATCACAGGCTGGCTCCTTTGCGCTTGTCCTGGGTGAGACGGAGGGAAACCGGCGGTTACCGATCATCATCGGGATGTTCGAAGCGCAGGCTATCGCCATTGAGATCGAAAAGATTATCCCGAACAGGCCCATGACTCACGACCTGTTCAAGTCCTTTGCCAACAACTTTCACTTCACTGTTGAAGAAATTATCATATCCGATCTGAAGGAAGGCGTCTTCTTTGCCAAGATCGTTTGCTCCAACGGACTGAAAAAGATTGAAATTGACGCTCGCCCTTCTGATGCCATTGCCATCGGCCTTCGGTTTGATTCGCCAATATTCACCTACGAGAACATTCTCGCGGAAGCTGGCATCGTGCTTACCGACGAGGCGGAAGAAGAAAAGGCGGAAACCGAAAAGGCCCCAGCCCAGCGCGCGCGCCGCGAGTCACCCCGTAAAGACGACCTTAAAAATTACTCGGTCGAGCGACTGAACGAGCTGCTCAAGGAGGCCATCGATAAAGAAGATTACGAACGGGCAGCCAAGATCAGGGACGAACTGAGCAAGAGAAATTAATCCATCCAGCATAACTTTGAAAAGAAGTATACCTTTCTCTGATGTTCAGGAAGTTATAATCAGGATGGTCAGGTAATGGTTTAGTATGGATTACCTCCGTGCCCTGGGTGGCGTTGCATTCATCATCGGCATTGCTTACGCACTTTCGGGCAACCGCCGCGCCGTGGATTGGCGCCTTGTCGGATACGGTATCCTCCTCCAGATTACATTTGCTCTTCTCACTGGCAAAGTTGAAGCAACACAGCAAGCGTTCCAGTACGTGAGCGCCAAGGTTGTCACATTCCTGTCTTTTGCCCAGAATGGTGCCGAGTTCCTTTACGGTGACCTCGCTCGTGACAGCACGCAAGACCCTGCTGTAAAACATAACCTCGGCTTCCTCTTTGCCTTCCAGGCGCTTCCAACAGTGATCTTTTTTTCGGCCATTACTGCCGGCCTGTACTACCTTGGCGTCCTTCAGAAGATCGTTTTTGCGTTTGCCTGGATCATGGCGCGAACGATGCGGCTGTCCGGTTCCGAAAGCCTCTCGACTGCAGCAAACATTTTCATGGGACAAACAGAAGCACCGTTATTGGTTCGGCCGTTCATCGCGCGCATGACACAATCCGAACTCCACTGCCTCATGACCGGTGGAATGGCTACCATCGCGGGGAGCGTGCTAGGCGCCTACGTTGCCTTCCTTGGCGGCGACAGCCTGGAGGAACGCGCCATGTTCGCGAGCTACCTGATCGGAGCGTCCATCATCAACGCTCCTGCCGCGATCGTAATTTCCAAGATCGTATTTCCGGAAACGCAACACGATCAAATCGATCGGCGGCTTCAGGTCAGCAAGGAAAAGATCGGCGTAAACCTCATCGACGCCCTGGCGTCCGGCGCGTCTGACGGACTTCGTCTTGCGCTCAATATCGGTGCGATGCTGCTTGCCTTTATCGCGATAATCTATGCCCTCAACTGGGTACTCGTCGATTTCATTGGCGCGTACACCGGTCTCAATGAATTTGTCGTACGCACCACACAAGGTGCATACAATGGCTTTTCCCTTCAGTACATATTGGGCCAGGTATTTCGTGTATTTGCCTTTGTTATTGGTGTCGACTGGAATGAGGCGCTGCATGTGGGTAGCCTGCTGGGACAAAAGGTTGTGATCAATGAATTCGTAGCATACCTTGATCTGACCCGCATGAAGGAAGCCGGAATCCTGAGCGAGAAGGCAATTCGAATCTCAACGTATGCCTTGTGCGGATTTGCTAACTTTAGTTCGATAGCCATTCAGATCGGAGGAATAGGAGGGATGGCACCCGCACGGCAGGGCGATTTGTCGCGGCTTGGACTTCGCGCGATGGTGGCGGCATCGCTGGCAACAATGATGTCCGGCGCCATAGCCGGTGCCCTCTTTTCCTGAGTCCCGGTAACCCAACACCCGGAGTTATGCTAAGCGAAACCGAACGCCTTGTACTGCAACACCTCGCGCAGTACGTAACCGATCACAAGAAGGAGTTCATCACAAAGGTGCTTTCACAGCGGACGAGGCGAATTACCGTCGTCCTTGAGGATGTTTATCAATCGCAAAACCTCAGCGCCGTGATGCGTACCTGTGAATGCATGGGCATCCAGGACGTACATGTTATCGAAAACACGAGCGGCTATGGTTTCAACAAAAAAGTATTAAAGGGCGCACATAAATGGTTAACCATTCAACGTTACCGGACGGGCGATGATCGGACGCGAGCCTGTATTACGTCGTTGCGCGAGAAAGGATACCGCATACTGGCGGTAAGTCCTGACCCCTCAGGCATACCCATTGACGCGGTGACTCCGGATGAACCCTTGGCATTGGTGTTCGGAAACGAGTTGCATGGCCTGTCCGATGCTGCAATTGCGCTGGGCGACCAGCAGGTTACGATACCTATGTACGGTTTCACGGAAAGCATGAATATTTCGGTGAGCGCAGCGTTGTGTGTGTACGTGCTTTCCGCAAAGTTGCGGACCAGCGGGCTGCCGTACGGACTGACCGAAGACGAACAAGATGAGTTGCGGTTGAAGTGGTATCGGAAAATTGTCAGGCGATCCGACGTTATAGAGCGGGAGTATTTGAGAACAATTACCTAACTTACGGACTGTTTATAGTGGCTCATGCGTCTTGCGAAGAAGGTATTCCTCCTGCTCGTACTTGTATTGGCGGCGGCGCTTGCAGGAGTCAACGCATGGATGATACTCAGCACCCAACAGTACGTTTTTGATTCGGTCGAAAACGTTCCCTCACGAAAAGTCGGTCTGGTGTTAGGCACAAGCCACCGAACCCAAAAGGGTGGACCTAATCCCTATTTTGAGAAGCGCATCCAAACTGCTGCCGACCTATACTTCTCCGGAAAGGTCGTGCATTTTATTCTGAGTGGTGACAACAGCACGCAGTATTACAATGAACCTCTTGAAATGAAAAAAGCCCTTGTGCGCAAGGGCGTACCTGAGTCTGCGGTCACGCTGGACTATGCGGGATTAAGGACACTCGACTCAATAGTCCGCAGTAAAGAGGTTTTTGGTCAGGACGAAATTATTATTATCACGCAACCTTTTCATTGTTATCGTGCTCTATTTATCAGCAGGTATTACGACCTGGACGCGGTTGCGATGGTGGCGGAAGAACCCGCTTTTGCTGAAAGCCGTAATGTAAGAATTCGCGAATATTTTGCGCGTGCAAAAGCCGTCCTGGATTTATACGTTTTAGGCACCGCACCGCGTTTTTTGGGCCAGAAAGAGGAACTTATTATCAACCATTGATTCCGCGATTTTAGCGGTCGATCGGTAACGCGAAGGACATGGCGCGATTTTTAGCTATTTTTGTATCGGGTAAACTGATTTTTGTGCGTTACGACACGATTAAGTCCCTTCTCTTCTTCGCATCGGCTACCCTTTGCCTACTAACTTTATCCCCCGGGCTGTTGTTCGCGCAGGAGACTGTGGTATCGGGAAAGATCACGGACGCAAGTTCCGGCGATCCGCTTCCTTTTGTGAACGTATACTTCGAAGGAACTACCATTGGTGTTACATCCGACTTCGACGGCAGGTTCGAGATCAGAACGCATACCCCCACCGATACCCTGGTTGCTTCATACATTGGATATAAAGCAAAGAAAAAATATGTCCAACGCGGTACAACCACCGTCGTCAACTTTCAACTGGAAGAAGATGTAACGCGGCTCCAGGAAATTGTGTTCGTAGCGGGCGAGAATCCGGCGTATGCGATCATGCGAAAGGTGGTGCAAAACAAACCGCTAAATGACAAGCGAAAGCTAAGCGCGTACGAATACGATACGTATACGAAGATCGAAATCGACGTCGATAATATTACCGAAAAGTTCCGGCAGAAAAAGCTCGTTCAGAAAATTACGCAGGTCCTGGACAGCGTCGAACGGATTGCGGGCGAGGACGGAAAACCCATACTTCCCCTGTTCATTTCTGAGAGCGTGTCGAAGCTCTACTACCGCGATAACCCGCAATTGAAAATGGAACACATCCTTAAGTCGAAGATCAACGGCGTCGGCGTAGAGGATGGATCTCTTGTAACACAGTTTATCGGTTCGTCTTTCCAGGAGTACAACTTTTATCAGAACTGGCTCAACATCGTCACCAAAGACTTCGTGTCGCCCATTGCTGACGGATGGCGACTGTATTATGAATATGACTTGACGGACAGTGTTTACATCGGTGACGATTTCTGCTATCGTCTCGACTTCTTCCCCCGGAGTTCCCAGGACCTCGCCTTTACAGGCACGATATGGATTACGAAAAGCGAATACGCCCTGAAGCAGGTGGATGTCACCGTAGGGAAGGAGGCAAACCTTAACTTTGTTGAGAAGATTAAAATCCAGCAGGAACTTGAAAAGACCGAAGCCGGTCCCTGGTTGCCTGTCAAGAACCGTGTCCTCGTTGACATCGGGGAGATTCAGGACAACATGGCGGGACTTCTCGCCAAGTTCTATACATCCAACAAGAATTTTGTCATCAACAAACCCTATGAGACATCGTTTTACGCACAGCCGATTCTCATTGCGGAAGATGCGCGACTGCACGAAGATGAAAGCTACTGGGATACGATTCGTCACGAACCGCTGACAAGCACAGAGAAAAATGTGTATCGCATGATCGATACACTCCAGAATATTCCCGTCGTCAAAACCTACACTGACATCATCAAGGTCATTGTCAACGGATATTACGAAGCTGGAAAATTCTACATCGGACCTTATGTCTCAACACTTGCCATCAACAACATCGAAGGCGTACGGGTGCAGGCGGGATTTAAAACAAACATCAAGTTTAGCGACAAGTGGGTGTTCGGAGGGAACATAGGTTATGGGTTTCGGGATCAGCGCATCAAATATTCAGCCTTCGGTCAGCACATAATTTCACGCGCGCCATGGACAACGGCAACGTTTAGTACAAGAAGTGAGATTGGACGTGTTGGCCTGGACGATGAAAACTACAGTTCTAACTTCCTCTTCTTCGCAGCACAGCGATTCGGAAACTTTCGCCGCGGATACTACTTCGATGAGTCGATGTTCGATTTTCGTCGCGAACTGTTCAAGGGATTCACCCAACGCGTCGCCTTTCGTTATCACACTTTTAAGCCATTGTTTAATTTCGGATACTATCCACCCAGCGATCTGACTACCCACGATACGCTGGAAACATACAAAACGTCGGAAGTGGTGGTCGAGGCCCGTTACGCGCGTGACGAACTTTTCATTCAGAACGACAATGACAGGATAAGCCTGGGTACTACGCGTTGGCCCATAATCACGCTGCGATATACCCGTGGCATCAAAGGAATCCTTGGGAGTGATTTCGATTATTCGAAACTGCGGCTGTCAGTATACAAACGCATGCGGTTGGGCCCGCTCGGCACAGGGTACGCCACTGTGACGGGTGAATACATCTTCGATGCGTTGCCTTACACTTTGCTCTCACTGCACCTGGGTAACCAATCCCCGATCTACGCGGGCTTCTCGTTCAACCTGATGAACTACGGCGAGTTTGTCAGCGATCGATACGCGGCTTTGCAGTATCAGCACAAGTTTGAAGGATTTATACTCAATCGCATCCCGCTCATGCGCAAACTCAAATGGCGTCTTGTCGGAACGGCTAACATTTTGTATGGCGGATTGAACCATGAAAACCGCGCACTTATTGCCGACACTACGCCAACCGGGGAGGAGGCGCTACAGCCCGGTTTCCTCGACCCGACCCGGCCATACATCGAACTGGGGTATGGCGTGGAAAACATCTTGAAGTTTTTCCGCGTAGACTTTGTCCATCGTCTTTCCTACCTGGATGAGGAGAAGACGCCATCAATCCGGAAGTTTGCCGTTCTCGTCAGCTTCCAATTCACGCTATAATTTTTCATTCATCGCCTCAAAGTGCATATTTGCACCGCAACGCTATTTTGCGATTCAAGGCAATGACTATTACGCTAACTTTTCCTGACGGTAGCAAACGGGAATTCAAACAGGGTGTCACCGGCGTCGAGGTAGCCCAAAGCATCAGCGAGGGACTGGCGAGGAACGCGCTGGCCATCGAGGTAGACGGTGAAGTGCGCGACCTGGCGCGCCCGATTACGGCTGACGCCGCCATTAAGATTTTGACGTGGAACGATCGCGGAGGAAAAGCTGCGTTTTGGCATTCGTCGGCGCACCTGATGGCGGAAGCGCTTGAGGCGCTGTATCCCGGCGTCAAGTTCGGGATCGGTCCGCCAATCGAGAATGGATTTTATTACGACGTCGACCTTAACGGTCGCCCTTTTGGCGAAGAAGATCTCGCCGCCGTTGAAAAGAGGATGGTGGAGCTGGCAAAAAAGGCGAGTCCCTTCGAGCGACGTAACGTGTCAAAGGCAGAAGCGCTTGAGTACTTCAAGGCTAAAGGCGATCCGTATAAGATAGAACTGATCAACGACCTGGAAGACGGAACGATCACCTTTTATCAGCAGGGCAACTTCGTTGACCTGTGTCGTGGTCCACACATCCCCAATACAGGATTCATCAAGGCAATCAAGCTCCTCAATGTAGCCGGCGCCTACTGGAGAGGCGACGAAAAGAACAAAATGCTTACACGCATTTACGGCATCACATTCCCGAAAAATAAGGAGCTTGAAGAGTACCTCCGGATGTTGGAAGAGGCAAAGAAGCGCGACCACCGTAAACTCGGCAAGGAACTGGAGCTGTTTGCCTTTTCTGACAAGGTAGGGCAGGGTTTACCGCTTTGGCTGCCTAAGGGCACTATCCTTCGCGAACGGCTCGAGCGGTTCATGCGTCGCGCACAGGTAAGAGCCGGGTACGAGCCGGTTGTTACGCCGCATATTGGTGGGAAGGAACTGTACGTTACCTCAGGGCACTACGAAAAATACGGTAAGGACTCGTTTCAGCCCATCCATACTCCTGATGAAAATGAGGAGTTCCTGCTGAAACCGATGAATTGCCCGCACCACTGTGAGATCTATAAGGTCAAACCCAGGTCGTATCGCGACCTTCCCTTGCGCCTGGCGGAATTCGGCACAGTGTACCGGTATGAACAAAGTGGGGAGTTGCACGGACTGACCCGGGTTAGAGGATTCACCCAGGACGATGCCCACATTTTCTGCCGGCCAGACCAGGTTAAATCGGAGTTTGTTCGAGTTATAGACCTCGTGCTCCACGTGTTCAAGTCGCTGGGCTTTGAGAACTACACCGCCCAGGTGTCGCTCCGCGATCCCAACAACAAGGAAAAGTATATGGGCGAGGATGAGTTATGGGACCGCGCCGAACGGGAGATACAGGAAGCGGCGGACGAACGCGGTCTGAAGACGGTGGCCGTTAAGGGTGAGGCCGCTTTCTACGGACCAAAACTTGACTTCATGGTCAAGGATGCGCTGGGCCGAAGCTGGCAGTTGGGAACGATTCAGGTGGATTATCAACTGCCCCAAAGGTTCGAGCTGGAATACATCGGGGCTGACAATCAGCGCCACCGGCCGGTGATGATTCACCGTGCTCCCTTCGGGTCATTGGAACGCTTCGTGGCGGTGCTGATTGAACATTGCGCGGGAAACTTCCCGCTGTGGCTGTCGCCGGACCAGGTCGCGGTGTTGCCGATATCAGATCGGTTCAATGATTATGCACAGCTTGTATATGATAAACTTAAAGAACAGGATATCAGAGGGTTATTGGATCTTCGGGACGAAAAGATCACCCGGAAGATAAGGGATGCCGAAATCAAGAAGATACCGTACATGCTGATTGTCGGGGAGCGTGAGGCCAGCGAGCAGAAGGTGGCGGTTCGTCGTCACGGACAGGGCGATCAGGGTAGTGTGCGGCTTGATGATTTCGTGAAGGATTTCAAAGAAGCGTGTGCGCCACCGGCGTGATGCTTTTTTTGAAAGAAGAAAATAATATCGATATTTGCAGCCTATTTTTGTGACACTAAACAAGGAAGCGTATTAACAACACTAGCAGCAGACCCTTCAGACGGGGCCCCCAACGGCGGGAGGAGCCGTATAAGGTCAATGAAAAGATTACAGCTCCCCGGGTGAGGGTGGTTGGCGAAAATGTGAAGGTGGATGTGTATCCTATACAACAGGCTATACGCATCGCCCGCGAACAGGGTCTCGATCTTGTGGAAATTTCTCCCAACGCAGATCCTCCGGTTTGCAAGGTTGTTGATTATTCCAAGTTCAAGTACGAGCAAAAGAAGAAGCAGAAGGAGATCAAGGCCAAGACCCAGAAGGTGATCCTCAAGGAGATCCGGTTCGGGCCGAATACCGAGGAGCACGATTTCAACTTCAAGGTCCGGCACGCTCAGAACTTTCTCCAGGAGGGGGCCAAGGTCAAGGCGACGGTTACGTTCATTGGCCGTACGATCGTCTACAAGGAGCGGGGTGAAATCTTGCTGTTAAAGTTCGCCCAGGCTCTGGAAGATGTCGGAAAGGTCGAGCAGCTTCCGAAGCTGGAAGGAAAACGGATGTCGATCATAATAGCGCCCAAAGCGAAGAAATAGCGAACAATTAATACGTCACACATGCCGAAAGTCAAGACGAAGTCAGGGGCAAAGAAGCGGTTTAAGATCACCGGCACAGGGAAGGTGAAGCGGAAACGCGCTTATAAAAATCACATCCTGACCAAGAAGGAAACCAAGCAAAAACGCAGGTTGACCGCCAAGGCTCTGGTACGGAAGGAGGACCTGGCCAATATCAAGCTCATGCTGCCCTACGCAGTATAATCTGGGCAAGGTTTTTTAGTATTTAACCCGGTTTTTGGCCTGAAAGAGCCCTTTTGAGGGGCCGCCAACAACCAAAAAAACGAGAAAAAATGTCACGATCAGTCAACAATGTAGCCTCCCGGGCTCGCCGCAAGAGAATCCTAAAGCAGGCGAAAGGGTATTTCGGACGCAGGAAAAACGTATGGACGGTAGCCAAGAACGCCGTCGAAAAGGGCCTTGTATACGCTTACAGGGACCGGAAACAAAGAAAACGCGAATTCCGCGCGCTATGGGTGCAACGCATTAACGCCGGCGCACGGGAACACGGGCTCTCCTATTCAGTCCTGATGGGCAAGCTCCGTCAGGCAGGAATCGACCTGAACCGTAAGGTTCTTGCCGACCTGGCGATGAACGACCCGGCGGCGTTTGCTGCTATCGTAAATCAGGTAAAATAGGCTTAGATGGTACATCACAAATAGGGGCGTCAACCGCCCCTTTTTTGTTTTTGGAGGCGGATTTCGCTATTTTTCCACAGCATTTTTTGAGGTCTTAATCGCTTGTGTTTTACTTTTTTAACTGGATGGAAGTAACTCTCCAGAAAGCTTTCTAGCGCCGCACATTTCCCAGGATTATGATGAACCAACCCATGGCATCAGGCGAACCGGGAAGGTCGGCCCCGGATGTTATTACGGAGATGGACCCTTCGTCGGGAAATCCTTTCCCGGGACTGCGCCCGTATTCCACCGACGAGTGCCACCTCTTCTTCGGACGGGAAGGGCAGGTCGACGAGATCCTGCTTAAGCTCTCGCGAAGTCGCTTTCTTGCTGTCCTCGGCTACTCCGGAAGCGGTAAGTCCTCCCTCATGTTTTCCGGACTTCTTCCGGTTCTGTACGGTGGCTTTGTCACACGCACCGGACCGGAGTGGCACGTCATGTCAGTACGGCCCGGTACCACGCCCATCCTCAACATCGCCGAAGCAGCTGTAGACTACATGATCAGTACAGGTGCGCTGCAGCAGGAAGAGCGCGCCGTGCATATCGCCATAGCAAACTCTGTATTGCGCAGCAGTCAGAACGGACTGACGGAATTGGCGCGCATGATCCAAAAAGATCCTTCGGAGAACATCTGCTTCCTCATCGATCAGTTTGAAGAAATTTTCCGATATGCCGATGCAGAAATCGGGTCGGCTGAGGCTCGCGACGAGGCGCATCAATACGTCAACCTCATTCTCACGTCCATTTCTCAACAGAACGTGCCGGTGTACCTTGCGATGACGATGCGCTCTGACTTCCTCGATCGGTGTTCAGTGTTTCCTGGTCTCACGGCGCTGATCAACTCGAGCAACTACCTCGTGCCGCAGATGACACGCGAACAGATGCGGGCAGTTATCGAGGGTCCCATCCGGGTCGCAGGTGGCGCGATTACACCGCGCCTTGTGAAGCGCATTCTCAATGACGCCGGCAATGATCAGGATCAACTACCTGTCTTGCAGCACGTGCTCATGCGTACGTGGGAATACTGGTACGCAAATCGCGAGTCCGGTGAACCCATTGACCTCAGGCATTACAACGCAGTCGGTGGCATTTCTCAGGCTCTTTCACTTCACGCGAATGAAGCGTACGACGAACTTTCGTCGAGAGGAAAGGAAATTGCCGAAATCCTGTTCAAACGGATCACGGAAAAGAACCAGGAGAATCGCGGTTTCCGTCGTCCGGCAAAACTCGACCTCATCTGCGAACTCTCCGGCGCCTCCGAAAGCGAAGTCATTGCTGTTGTAGATCACTTCAGAAAGGCGGGACGTTCATTCCTGACGCCTCCAACTTCTGTACCGCTGACCGGTGATTCCGTGATTGAGCTTTCCCACGAAAGCCTCATGCGCATTTGGACGCGCCTCGGCAACTGGGTTGAGGAGGAATTCGAATCGGCGCAAATGTACAAGCGCCTTTCCGAAGCGGCAGCGATGTACCAGATCGGCAAGACCGGACTTTGGCGCCCGCCCGACCTTCAGCTTGCGCTGAACTGGCAGAACAAGCAACGTCCCACACGCGCATGGGCCCAACGTTATGACGAGGCCTTTGAACGCGCGGTCGTGTTCCTGGATACCAGCCGCATTACCTACGAGGCTGAGCTGAAGAACCAGGATATGATGCGGCGCCGTGTGCTGCGCCGCGCCAACGTTACCGCTATCATCCTCGGTGCTGCTGCCGTGATCGCGATTCTGTTCATGGTGTTCGCATACATGAAAAAGATTGAAGCGGACCACCAGACCGAACTGGCTACTCAACGTGGTGAAGAGGCAGAACGCCAACGCAACATTGCCGTGTTGGAGAAAAGCAAGGCCGACTCGGCGCGACTTATCGCACAACTCGCAGCAGAAGAACTGAGCCGAGCCAATAGCAGACTTGAAATTGCGCTGCGTGAACGTACTGCCGCCGTGCAGAGAGCCGAAGAAGCTCTGGAAGTTGCCAAGTGGCAAACCGAGATCGCCCTCCAGGCTCGGGAGAACGAAGCCGAAGCACGCGCCATCGCTGAAGCGCGGAGACAAGAAGCGGAGAATGAGTACAATCGTGCCAACCGTCTGCTCATGCTCACAAAGGCACAGGCTATGGCTGCGAAGTCGCGTCAGGAAACTGACGACAAATACCTTGCAGGCCTCCTGGCCATGCAGGCCTACCATTTTCACAAGCGTTACGAGGGCAATCAGTACGATCCCTACATTTACTCTGGCTTATACTACGCGCTAACCAAGCTTGATAACCGAAACTACAACGCCATCCGAGTGCCCGGACCACCGCGAAACCGGATCAACTCGCTTATCCTGAATGAATCTGGTAGCGGCTTTTATGCTGCGGGTGCCGATGGACGAATCTTCGCAGGAGATTTTCTCACTCTCAAGAGTGAACCCACCAACTATCGCAATGCTTTCCCCAACAAGGTGCTGGCGCTTAGTCCTGACCAACGTTACCTCGTGAACGGTACCGACTCAGCGTTCATTCAGATATTCGACCTTACCGCCAAAAACAGCCCGCACCGCGAGATCCGTGGTTTCAGAGGCGCGACGAACGCTCTCGAGTTTCTGGATAATGGCACCCTGCTCGTAGCAAGCGGGGATGTCAAACGCCAGGAGTATGCCATCAGCAAGGTTGACGTTGCCACCGGGACTGTAAGTATCCTGGCGACGTTCCCTGCTGAAGTAAAAACCATGAGCGTCGCCCCGTCGGGCGACCGTGTCGCATGCGGAACCTGGGATGGAAAGGTTCTCTTCCTCAACCTGGCGAATGGCTCGTTTGAAACTTTCGTTGAAGAGCCCAATGCGCGGATCCTCACTGTGAAATTCAGTCCGGATGGTCGATACATCGCGTACGGTACAGATGACTATACGACCCGAAGGGGTTCCGTGCGAGTTGTTGAACTCGCCACACGTGAAACGAAAAACTTTACCGGTCACAACGCGGGCGTCTTCGATGTCGAGTTCAGCCCGGATGGAAAGCTTCTCGCGAGTGCTGGGGCTGACCGCAAGCTGCAGATGTGGGTTCTCGATTTTCCGGAAGATCTGCCTATCGAAATGGATAACAACAACGGGTATTTGTTCGATGTCGTGTTCAGCCGCGACTCCAAATACCTCGTGGCGTCCACAAGCGAATCTGAAATCCGCGTGTGGCCGACAGATCATTCGATACTTGCTGAAAAGGTATGTCCGCAAATGGCGCGCAACCTGACGCGGGACGAATGGGAAAAGTATGTGGGCAACGACATAGGCTACGAGTATACGTGCCCCGGCATTTTGGTTAATGACTATTGATATGCGCAGACGTCTACTGAGCCTAACCTTGTGTCTTCAGCTACTCTTCTGCGCCGGCGCATATGCTCAGTCGAGCGACGATTGCGAGATCATTCTGAACCAGGCGGCGGAAGAAGTTGCCGCTGGTCACTTCCTGGGTGTGGACTCGCTTCTGGCCGACTGTCTCAAGGGAGGATTCACTAGGGAACAACGTCAGCGTGCGTACCTCTTACTTACTCAGGTTTACCTCCTTCTCGATAACGCCGAGAAGGCGGAGGAGAGTTACCTCGAACTGCTGCGCGCGAACCCTGAGTTCGTTACGGACCCATCACGCGATCCCATCGATGTAGTTTACTTGAGTAAAAAATTTACGTCTACGCCCATTTTTTCGCTGTTGGGTCGTTTCGGCTGCAACGTGAGTTTCGCTACCGAGCTGCGCGGGTTTAGCTTGTCAGGCGTGCCACTTGGCACACGCCATGTGTTGCTTACGGGATGTACTGTAGCAGTCGGCACCAACTACAACATCAACGACAATATCAGCATCGGCACCGAACTCCCGTACGCCTACACGACGTATCGAAAGGAGCAAAGTGGCCTCTGGAATACCGACGATGTCATCATACAAGATCGGCTTGGGTGGTTCAATCTTCCCGTGACCGTCATCTACAATTTCAAGACGGGGAAAGTGGTGCCGTATGCTTACGGCGGTGCCGCCATCAATTACCTCTTTAGCAGCAAAGCAAACCCGGCGCTTAACGATCGCTTTACCTCCGGCGGCGGTTCAGTGACGCCTTCTGAAAGTCCCATTGTGAAGTACGACTACAAAAGGAATACCTGGAATTGGTCGCTTGTCGCGGGCGGAGGTATTCGCCACAAATGGGATCTCCATTACGTGTTTGCTGACGTGCGCTACACCCTTGGAATGAAAAACGTAATGGACTACAGCGGTGTGGTAAACGACTACAGCAAGCAGGGCGCACAACTAATCGGAAGCTCAGAGCCTACGTGGCGCTATGCCAGCGCCGACGATTTCTTCAAGCTGAATCATCTCTATTTCACGATAGGGTACATGCACCAACTGTACAACCCCAGGAAACTCAAAACTGCCCGCACGCAATCCGTGCTGCGTAGCATACTCCGCGGAAAGCATGACAATTAGGCACTGCTACCATATTGCCCTGCTGTTGCTTGCGGTCCTGATGCCCGCCCTTACGATTGTGTCCTGTGATACAGAAAACAATCTGGAGCCGGTGTACGAGGATTATTTCGTGCGACTGTTCGGCGATGAAGGATATCAGGAAGGAGTGGACCTGGTGGTCGAGGAGTCGACGCAAACCGTGTTGCTCCTGGGAACTACAACAGAACCCGATGGTAGCCGAAGAGTTTTTCTGGTGAAGGCTGACTGGGCAGGAAATCTTCTGTGGCAGCGAAAGCTAGGTGGTCCCGACGATGAGGCGCGTGACATAGAGCCCGCCAACAATGGCGGCTATGTAATCCTGACGCAGACGAGGGATCCGCAGGCAGCAGATCCTACTGAAAACGTCAAACTCATCCTCATAACGGCAGAAGGGGTGAAGACGGACAGTGTTGTGTTCGGATCGCCAATGCTTGAGGGTGTCGACTACGGCATTGAAAGGCCGAACACCGTCACGACGCTGGATGATGGCTATATCGTGACGGGGTCACTGGAATATACGACAACGGAAGCTGACGGCGGACTGAAGAGGGTCAGCTACATGAAACTCAGGTTCACCAACGACCTGGAATGGGACGACGAGTTTCTGTACTACAACAGCCAGGCGGAGGTCGCAACAGGGGTTCGCTCTGTGAGAACTGCGAGCAATAACATTTACCTGCTGGGGTCTGACAACAAATTGTTTCGGACAGAAAACGGAGTGAATCACAATTTCTGGCTGTTTGGTTTTGACAATAACGGATTGCCTATTGGCAACAAAGATGCTCCGCTAAGCGAGGACCGGCAGGGGATGGATGAATTCCTCAGCGCGGTTTGTCCTTCGTTTGGGGAAGGCTTTTTCCTCGTCGGGACACAAACCGACCCTTCCGGCCGTGAGGATATCTACGTCAGCACCGTAGCCAACGACAATGGCAACCTGATTCCGAGCGGGCAGGGAAACCGGGTGTTGCCGTCGGATGGCGTTACCCGGAGAATCAATCCTGTCTCGGTTTGCAGGGCAATGCGCGGTCAGCAAGGCTACCTGATCCTCGGAACGGAAGGCGATGCAGGAACGCGCAACATGTGGCTTTGTAAGGTGAGTGTTTCTGGTGAAGCGGTGTACTGGTCGTCAACATTCGGCGCTGGTGACCGGAACGACGACCGCGCGGGTGCCGTAGCTGAACTTCCGGATGGTCACATCCTCGTTGTGGGGACCATCAACGTGGGTGTAAGCAATCTTAAGATGGGCTTTTTCAAACTGAATGCGGCAGGACGTTTTGCCCCCAATACCACTGCAACAGATTAGCAACAGAAGAAATTAAATGGCAAGGATCGCTTTGTATTGTGCATTACTCATGAGCCTTCTCGGCGCAATCATGCTGCCGACAGGGAACGTTCATGCGCAGTGTACTATTACGAATCTTGATCCTGCCTACTGCAGCAGCGACGCGCCAGTAGCGCTGGCGTCGTCGCCTGGCGGGCTGCAATTTTATCGTGCTGGTGTCACTACACCTATCGCTTCGTACGACCCGTCGGCAGTCATCGGCGCCGACACAGTCGTCGCAACGAGTGGTTCGGCCACGAGCTATTCACTGTCGAATGCAGGAACATTTGATCCTATACCTTCACCTGTCGGTAGCACAGTGCTCCCGCTCGCTGATAACTCAGAGACGGGCCCCATATCCATTGGATTTACCTTCAATTTCTTCGGTGTCAACTATACAGATGTTTACATCGGCTCGAACGCAATCATTGGATTCAGCGCGGGTATCAGTACACCTATAAACCAGGCGTTGCCCAACGCAGCTGCACCTAATAATATCATCGCGCTGGCGTGGGATGAGATGACCCCATCCGGACCCATTGAGTACTTTATCGCAGGTCGCGCCCCCTTTAGAAAGTTTGTCGTGAACTACAATGTGTATCGCGACAACAATCCGCTGTATGCGGTCAGGACACAAGTTCAGCTCCACGAAACAACGAACATCATCGAGATTCACTCGACGAACATTAACATCCCCGCGAATTTCGCGACGATGGGAATTGAAAACGCCACCGGTACTGCGGGTATTGGGGTCGCCGGTCGAAACGATGAATCTTTTTCAATCACTAACGACTATATCGCCTTTGTTCCGAATTGCGTCGATATCCAATATGTCAACGTTAGTCAGGCACCTACAACTGCCGACGCCGGTGATCCGGAAATAGAACAGTGTAATAATGGCACGTTCCTTCTGAATGCTAATACTCCCGTAGTAGGGACAGGAACCTGGACGGTGGAGGAGGGCGCTGGCAGCGTAACGATAACAAATCCATCTTCACCCACGACTACAGTCACCGGAGTT
>Ga0079224_100004615_pt1 | contig 17899 bp, 14 predicted proteins | sample Stecom2015_FD_80414 | JGI IMG/M metagenome (GOLD analysis project Ga0079224, IMG submission 80414) | Agricultural soil microbial communities from Utah to study Nitrogen management - Steer compost 2015 | ecosystem: Environmental > Terrestrial > Soil > Agricultural land | place: USA: Utah...
CGTGATTAAGATGCTCATGCCGAAGCGTAAGCTCTCCGAAAGCGGCCAGCAGAGTGGGATCTTCTGGAACGTGGAACATCATCATGTTCAATGCCACCCACCAACCTCCTTTTGCGGCCTAACTCTAATTAGACACCCTAAAATGCTGTACATAAATACAGCACATGGGTGTATATTGTTCCAACCGCTCCGTACGTCCTTGTTTCGTCAAGCTGCTCATTTGCGAAAGCCCCCTAAATATGAGTGACGAACACACCACTTCGCGACCGCGTCTGTTGGATCAGGCCAGGAATCGTTTGCGTGTACTGCACTATAGCTACCGCACCGAGCAAGCCTACCTGGACTGGATCAAGCGCTATGTCCTTTTTCACGATAAGCGGCATCCGGCCGAAATGGGTGCGGCACAAGTGGAAGCTTTTCTCACTCACCTTGCCGTAAAGTCCCGCGTTTCGGCTTCGACGCAGAATCAGGCAAAGGCCGCGCTGTTGTTTCTTTATAAGAAGGTGCTCGCCATCGATCTGGATTGGTTGGCGGACGTGCCGCACGCGAAGCGCGCCGCACATCTGCCCGTGGTGCTGACGCAGGACGAGACGCGCGCATTACTGGCGAAATTGGAAGGCGCAAACTGGCTGATTGCGAGCCTGCTATACGGCTCGGGCATGCGATTGATGGAGGCGCTGCGACTGCGGGTGAAGGATGTCGAGTTCACCCGCCGCGAAATCATCGTTCGCGACGGCAAAGGCGCAAAGGATCGCGTCACCATGTTGCCTGCGCGTCTGATCGAGCCATTGCGCTTTCATTTGGAAAGGGTGAAGGCGTTGCATGCGGAAGACCTCGATGCAGGATACGGGGAGGTTTATTTACCCTATGCCCTCGCACGCAAGTATCCGATGGCGGCGAGGGAATGGGGCTGGCAGTACGTGTTTCCCTCGACGAAGCTGTCCGTCGATCCGCGCTCGGGGACTGTGAGACGACATCATGCGGATGAAAAAAATCTGCAACGGGCGATGCGCAAAGCGCTACACGATGCAGGCATTATCAAACCCGCTACACCGCACACGCTACGCCACAGCTTTGCGACGCACCTGCTCGAAACGGGTTACGACATCCGCACGGTGCAGGAGTTGCTGGGGCACGCCAACGTCAAGACGACGATGATCTATACGCACGTGCTTAATCGCGGCGGACGCGGTGTGATGAGTCCGCTGGATCGGTAACGTTTGAACCTGCTGCCGTGTTTTCCGTTCATGGTTCGACAAGCTCACCACGAACGGAAACAACCACTGAGCCGGTCGAAGCGCCGAGAGCGGTTGTTCGCATTTCATTAAGCCGTTACTTGCGCCAGAACGCGGGCGTGAACAGCACCAGCAGGCTGAACAGTTCCAGACGGCCCAGCAGCATCGCGGCGGTGCAGATCCAGGTCTGGAAGGCGTTGAAGTCGGCGTAGTTGTGCGCCGGGCCGACCTGGTGCAATCCCGGCCCGAGGTTGTTGAGGCAGGCGACGATGGCGGAGAAGGCGGTCACCACATCGACGCCCGAGGCGGCAAGCGCCAACGTCATGGTGATCATGGTGCCGCCGTAGATCAGCATGAAGGCAAGGACGGCGAAGATAAGTTTGTTCTCGACCACCGCGCCGCCGATTTTCAAGGGGACTTCGGCACGCGGATGAACGATACGCGTGAACTCGCGGAAGGCCTGTCGCTGCAGCACCAGTGCGCGGATCATCTTGATGCCGCCGCCGGTGGAGCCGGACGAGCAGGCCACGGCGGAGAGGAACAGCATCCACAATGGCGCGAAGATCGGCCACTGGTTGTAGTCGGTCGTATAGAAGCCGGCAGTGCTCGCCACGGCGATCACGTTGAAGGCTGCATAACGCAGCGCTTCGCCGAAGCCTTCGTAGAACTGCCGCACGTAGAGGAACACCGCGACGACCAGCACGCTGGCGAGCATGACGCCAATCACCCATGCCGCTTCCGGATCGCGCCAGTAGGCCTTGAACGATCGGCGATGCCACACCATGAAGTGGCTGGCGAAGTTGAGGCTCGCGAACATCATGAATGCCATGGCGATGAGTTCGACGGCGAGCGAATCGAAATAACCGAAGCTCGCGTCGTGCGGCGTAAAGCCGCCGAGGCTGATGGTGGAGAAGCCGTGCATGACGGCGTCCAGCCACGTCATGCCGGCCGCGCGATACGCGCCGATGCAAAGCAGCGTAGCGACGAAGTACACCGTCCACAAACCCTTGGCGGTTTCGTTGATGCGCGGTGTCAGGCGGTTGTCCTTCATCGGCGTCGGCGTCTCCGCCTTGAACAACTGCGCGCCGCCGACACCGAGCAGCGGAAGAATCGCCACGGCCAGCACCACGATGCCCATGCCGCCCATCCAGCACAGTTGCGTGCGCCACAGATTGATGGACACCGGCAGGTTGTCCACCTGGGACATGACCGAGGCGCCCGATGCGGTGAGGCCCGATGCCGTTTCGAAGTAGGCATCGGTGAACGACATGTCCGGCAGATAAAGCAGCAGCGGCAGCGTGGCGAAAGCCGGCAGCACCGTCCACACCAGCCCCACCAGCAGGAAGCCGTCCCGCGTCGCCAGTTCGCGCCGATACCGCCGCGTACCCAGCCACAGCAGACCGCCGAGGCCGACGGTGATCGCCAGCGCTTCGTCGTAGGCGCGCTGCGCGCCGTCGTCCAGATAATGCGAGACCGCGATCGGCAACAGCAGCGACAGGCCGAAGATCAGCACGACCTTGCTCAGCGTGTTGAGCAGCGGCATGCGCCGTTCGAACGCGGTCGGTGCGAGCGTGGCGGCGGTCACCATGTCAGATGAAGCTGAAGCCCACCTGGAACAGCTTTTCGACTTTGGGCACGACGCGCTTGTTGGCGACGAACATGATCACGTGATCGTTGGCCTGGATGACGGTATCGTGGTGCGCCATGATCACTTCGGCCGGCGCGTCCGCATCGTCCAGATCCGCGCCTTCGCGCGGACGCACGATGGCGCCGATGGTCGTGAGGCGCGGCAGATTGATGTCCTCGATACGCTTGCCGATCACTCTGCTGCTTTGCGCGTCGCCGTGCGCCACCAGTTCCAGCGCTTCGGCGGCGCCGCGGCGCAGACTGTGTACGGCGACCACATCGGCGCGACGGATGTGCTGCAGCAGCTTGCCGAGCGTCGCCTGCGCCGGCGAGAGCGCGATATCGATCTGCCCGCCCTGCACCAGATCGGCGTAGGCGCGCCGGTTGATGAGCGACACCACGCGCCGCGCACCCATGCGTTTGGCGAGCAGCGCCGACATGATGTTGTTCTCGTCGTCGTTGGTGAGGGCGAGGAAGAGATCCATGTCTTCGATGTGCTCGGATTCCAGCAGATCCTCGTCGGTCGCATCGCCCTGCAGGACGAGCGCGCTGCGCAACTGGTTGGCCAGCACTTCGGTGCGCTGCTTGGTGCGCTCGATGATCTTGACCTGGTACTCGCCCTCCAGCGCTTGCGCGAGTCGGATGCCGATGTTGCCGCCGCCGGCGATCATCACCCGCTTCACCGGCTTGTCCATCTTGCGCAACTCGCGCATCACGTTGCGGATGTCGTCCGTCGAAGCGAGGTAGAACACTTCGTCGCCGTGCAGGATGACGGTGTCGCCGTCCGGGATGATGGACTGATCGCCGCGGAAGATCGCCACCACGCGCGCATCCACGCCGGGGATATGACGCGGCAGGTCCTTGAGCGGATGACCGACCAGCAGACCGCCCTTGACGGCGCGCACCGCCACCATGGTGACGCGGCCGCGCCCGAACTCGAGCACCTGTAGCGCTTCGGGAAACTCGATCAGCCGCTTGATGTAGTCGGTCAGTACGGCTTCCGGACAGATGGCGTGATCGACATTGAAGCCGTTTTCCTGCATCAGTTCGGGCCGGTTGAGAAAACCGCCGGCGCGGATGCGCGCAATCTTGGTGGGCACGTTGTAGAGCTGCGCGGCGATGCGGCAGGCCACCAGATTGATCTCATCCGACTGCGTCACCGCGATCAGCATGTCCGCGTCCTCGATGCCGCTTTCGATCAGCGTTTCCGGATGCGATGCGCTGCCCTGCACGGTGCGCAGATCGAACCGCTCCTGCAGGTCGCGCAGCGGAACGGGATCGAGATCGACGACCGTGATGTCGTTCTGCTCGGAAGCCAGGCTCTCGGCCAGTGTGGAACCGACCTGTCCGGCGCCGAGAATAACGATTTTCATCGTCCTTATTCTTCCTTCTTGCCCGTGTGCAGACCGAGCGCCTTGAGCTTGCGATAAAGGTGCGTGCGCTCCAGGCCGCTGCGTTCGGCAAGCCGGCTCATGGAGACGTCGTCGGCAAGGTGGTATTCGAAGTAGGCGCGCTCGAAGGCCTCGCGTGCTTCGCGCAGCGGTTGATCGAACAGCCCGGCGGCGAGCGGTGCGGGTTCCGGTGGCGGCGCGGGCGGCAATACGCGCTGCACGTCCTCCACACCGATCTCCTCTTCGAGCGCACCCAGCGCGGCGCTGCGCACCACCTGATGCAGTTCCTCCAGATTGCGCGGCCACATGTGCTGACGCAGGGCGTTGAGCGCCGCCACGCTGAAATGACGTGGCGGGGTCACGCGCGTTTCGACCAGTTGAGTAAGAAGGCTGACGGCAAGGTCGGGCACGTCCTCGGCCTGCGCCCACAAGGGCGGCAGCGCCAGCACGAGCTGCGACAGATGCGCGAGCAGCGTTTCGTCGAAACCGTGTTCCTCGACCAGTTGACGATGCTGGCGGGAGGTGAAGCTCACCAGTCGCACCTTCTGCCGCTCGGCCTGCGGCACGATGAAAGCCAGGCCGCGCTGCTGCGCTTTGGACAGCGCGCCGAGTTCGTCGATGAACAGCACGCCGCCGGCCGCCTGCATGAGCAGCGCCTGCGAGGCTTCCGACAACGCCGGACCGGCCGCGACGAAAGGCATGCCGGGCTGGTGCAAAGAGCGCGCATAGAGTTCGGCCATCGCGCCGGGCTCGCCGCGCAGCAGCAGCGGCGTATTGACCTGCGCGTACTGCTGCAGCCTGCGGCGCAGATCGGTGACGGTGGGCGACCGGCCGATGCTGAGCGGTGCGAAGCGTGTGTAAGCCTGCGGTTCGGACGATCGCAGTGCGCGCTTCACCGTCGCCAACAGCTTCTGCATGGCGATGGGCTTCTCCAGAAACTCCATCGCGCCGATGCGCGTCGCCTCGACCGCCGTATCGATGGTCGCATGACCGGACATCATCACCACCGGCATGGTGAGCTGACCGGAGGCAGCCCACTCCTTGAGCAGCGAGATGCCGTCGATATCGGGCATCGAGATATCGAGCAGCACCAGGTCCGGCCGCTCCCGCGCACGCTGTTCGCGCGCCGCGGCCGCGCTATCGGCCAGACGCACGGTGTGCCCCTCGTCGCTCAGGATTTCCGAGAGCAGTTCGCGTATGCCGACTTCGTCGTCTACTACCAGTATGGTCGCCATATCACCCGTTCAGTGCTGTGCGGCTAGGCCGCACACGGCAGCGCGATCGTCACTGCCGCTCCCTCCTTGTTCTCCAGGCTCACCGTGCCGTGGTGTTCGTCGATTATTTTTTTCACGATGGCCAGACCCAGTCCCGTGCCTTTCGGCTTGGTCGTCACATAGGGTTCGAAGACCCGCTTCATCACCGATTCGGCGAAGCCGCCGCCGTTGTCCTGCACCGACAAGCGTACTCGCTCTCCGTCGCGTTCGGTACGGATCACGATGCGCGGCGAAGCATGACCCTGCAGCGCATCCTCGGCGTTGCGCAGCAAATTGTGAATGACCTGACGCAACTGACTCGCATCGCCGCGCACCAGCGGCAGGTCCTCCGCCAGCTCGACCACGAAGCGGCCGTGCGCATGTTCGTACAACGCCAGCACGTCGGTCACCAGCCGGTTGAGGTCGAGCGGCGTGAGCGTCGGCGCCGGCAGGCGCGAGTAATCGCGGAACTCGTCCACCATCGCCTTCATCGCCGCAACCTGGGTGACGATGGTGCTCGTCGCGCGCTCCAGCGCCGCGGCGTCCGCCGGCTCGAGCTTCGCGGCCAACTTGTGCTGCAGCCGCTCGGCGGAGAGCTGGATCGGAGTCAGCGGGTTCTTGATCTCGTGCGCCAGACGACGCGCCACCTCCGCCCACGCCGTCGCGCGTTGGGCCGCGATGAGTTGGGTCACATCGTCGAACACGACGACATAGCCCAGATCATGCGGCAGCGGCGAGCCGCGCACCAGCAGCACCTGCCCCCGCTCCGGTAATTCGAGTTCCTGCTGCCAGGAGGCGCCTTCGGCGGCCTCGAAACCTTCGCGCACCGTCAGCGCAAGCGTATCGAGCGTGGGGGAACCGGAAAGCGGCTGGCCAGTGACGAAGCTTTCACGCAGGATCGCTTCGGCGCCCGCGTTCGCCACCTGCAGCCGGAACGCGCCGTCGAAAGTGAGCACGCCGGCGGACAGGGTAGCAAGAATGTTCTCCAGATAGGCCTTGGCGTTCTCCACCTGCGTGCGATGGCGTTCGGCCGTCGCGCGCGCCTCGCTCAACTGATCGGTCATGCTGTTGAAGGATTTGGTCAGCACGCCCAGCTCGTCGCGCGAGGTGACCTTGGCGCGACGCGTGAAGTCGCCGCGCGCGACATCGTGCGTCGCTTCGGCGAGCACCGCGAGCGGCGCGGAAAGGCGACGGCTCAGAATGAAGGCGAGCGCGATGGCAGTGAACAGCGACAGCAACAGGGCGAGCGTCAGCGTGAGGATGTAGATACGCTTCAGGCCCACGCGCAGCAGGGACAGCTCCCGGTAGTCGCGATAGACGGCTTGCACGGTTTCCGCGCTTTCCGCGAGCGAGGCCGGCACCGGTTGCAGCAGTTGCAGCACGCGGTTGTCGTCCACCCAGGCGGTAGCCGGCAACGGCACCACGACGCGCATCAGCAGCCCGCGCTCGCCCGCCGGTTCGATGGCGGCGTAGTCGCCGCCCTGGCGCACCTGGCGCAGCACGGCCGCGGGCGGCCCCTCCGGCAGCAGTTGCGTGGGCAGGCGGCTCGCGCTCGACAGCACGAGACCGCTGGTGGTGGCGACGATCGCATCGTCCACGCCGGTCTGTTCGCGCAGGCGGTTGAGCACGCTCGCCTGCTGCGAGCTCGGCGCTTCGGCCAGCTCCAGCGAAATGGTGCGCGCCTTGTTGCGCAGATCGCCGAGCATGTTGTCGAGCACGTTACGGCCGAGGCTCAGGCCCGACTCGAGTGCGGCGTCGACGCGCACGTCGAACCAGGATTCGATACTGCGTGCGAGAAACTGCACCGACACCGTGTACACCAGCGCGCCGGGCAGCGCCGCCATCAGCACGAACACGAGCAGAAAGCGCAGCGTCAGCCGCGAGCCGAACACGCGCGCCTTCAGCGCCCGGCGCAGCTTCACCAACTGATAGGCCACCAGCCCCAGCAGCGCGAGCGCGATCAGGCCGTTGAGAACGAGCAGCAGCGGGTAGTGCCCCGCGAACATCGACGAGTCCGCGCTCGCCGCCGCGAGCAGAAACAGCAGGATGCCGCCGAGCGCGCCGCTGACGATGATCACGTATCTCATTGCGCGATGCTCCCGTCGGCGCCGGTGGCGAAGCCCCAGCGCAACCAGCCGGAGGTCAGCGTCCAGTCGGGATTGGTGAGCGCGCTCACCTGGAACGGCTTGGGCAGGCGGTCGATATCCAGCGCCATGCGCACCCGCGCTTCGTAAGTGGTATGCGGCGCGAGATCGTCCGCATCGATGACATGCCAGTCGCGCATGGTGCCGAGCGCGCGCACCGCATCCTGCATGCTGGCGAAGGACTGATGCAATCCGCCGGTGCTCAGGCGGTAGGTGCGCGTCAACGCATGAAAGGACAGGCGCAGCTGATAGGTCTTCTTCGTCACCGTTTCGTTGAACCAGTACCAGCGTGGCCGGTAGCACTCGAAGTCGATGTTGAAGTAGAGGGGAACGCCCTGACTCAGGGCGCGGTCCAGTCGGTCGCTCAAGTCCAGATCGAAGTCGGCCGAGAGGCTGTAGCCGCCGCCGTCGGCGGGCTGCAGTTGCGCGTTATCGACGCGGATTTCGTTGGCGAACGCCGTCGCCGCAAAGAAGACGAACAGCAGCGCAAATGCGGCGAGGCGCATCGGTCCGGTCAGACAATCGCGGGCGCGCATGCGATTCGGCTCGTCCATTGCGGGGGCGTCGATTCTCAGAGTTTGGCGAGCGAGGCGTAATAGAACCCGTCGTGCCCCGGCGTTGGTAGGAGTTGTCCGTCGTGCGCCGGCGCGTCGGGGAGGGCGCGCGCATCCGGATGACGCGCGAGAAAGTCGGCGATCTGCAATCGATTTTCTTCCGCAAAGACCGAGCACGTGACGTAGAGCAATTTACCACCCTGCGCGAGAACCCGCCAAAGCGCGTCCAGCAGGCGACGCTGCTGCACGACAAAGCCGCCGATGTCCGTCTCGCGGCGGAGCCATTTGATGTCCGGATGCCGTCGCACCACGCCCGAACCGGTGCAGGGCGCGTCGAGCAGAATGCGATCGAAAAATCGTCCGTCCCACCATTCGTCCACCGCACCTGCATCCGCAACGCGTACCGTCGCGGTCAAACCGAGACGGGCGAGATTCTGCACGATGCGCTCGGCGCGCGCCGGATGCTGATCGAGCGCCAGCAGATCGACGTCGGCGGACTCCAGCAGATGGCCCGTCTTGCCGCCGGGCGCGGCGCAGGCATCCAGTACGCGCAGTCCGTCCGCCAGATCGAGCAGCGGCGCGGCATGTTGCGCACCCGCGTCCTGCACCGAGACCTCGCCTTCGGCGAAGCCCGGCAGCTCGGCCACCGGTCGCGGCCGCGCCAGTTGCACACCGTCCGCGCCGACGGCTTCGGCTTCCAGCCCGGCCTCGCGCAGCCGCGCGAGATAAGCGTCGCGCGCCACGCGCCGGCGATTGACGCGCAGCGTCATGGGCGGGCGACCGTTGCCCGCTTCGAGGATGGCCGACCAGTGCGCCGGATACTGCGCACGCAGACGCTCGATCCACCAGCGCGGATGCCGGTAGTGCGCCACTTCATCCGCCGCGACGAGGCGCTCCAGTTCGTCGCGGCGGCGAAGAAAGTTTCGCAGCACCGCATTGACCAGCCCTTTGGCCGCCCCGACCTGCAGGCCGGCACAGGCGCTTACCGCCTGATCGACCAGGGTGTGCGCCGGGCGGCGCTCGCGACGCAAGGCATGCAGCGCGCAAAGCAGTAATGCATGAACCAAGGGATCGGATGCGGGACGACGCAACAGGTGCGCGAGCAGCGCATCACCGACGCCGTAATCGCGCAGCGTGCCGTAAACGTAGTCCTGCACGGCAGGATGCCGCCCGGCGGGCAGCGCTTCGGAAAGGCTTTCGCCCTGCCGGACACGCGCGACGGCGCGGGCGGCTTCGATGTAGATCTCGGCAAGGGCGGGAGAGGCGGACACGCGCAGCGATTATACGGAGGACGGAAAAGGAAAGCGCCGGACCAAGCCGGCGCTGTCCACTCTACCCTGCCGCAGCGACTCAGGGCGCCATGGCGCGCAGGCGCAGGATGCGCTCTTCCGTGGCCGGATGCGTGCTGAACAGGCCGGCGAGGCCGCCGCCCGAAAGCGGGTTGATGATCATCATCTGCGCCGTGGCCGGATGCTCTTCGGCCGTGGGCATGGGCAGCCCCTTGGCGTAGCGATCGATTTTCGCCAGGGCATCGGCCAGCGCATGCGGGTCGCCGGAGATTTCCGCGCCGCCGCGGTCTGCGCCGAATTCGCGAGTGCGCGAAATGGCGAACTGGATCAGCATCGCCGCGATGGGCGCAAGGATCATCACCAGAATGGCGAGAACGGGGTTGCCGCCGCCTTCGCGATTGTTGTTGCTCAGACCGAACCACATGCCCAGGTGCGCCAGCGTGGAAATGGCGCCGGCGATGGTCGCCGAAATGGTGGAGATGAGCGTGTCCCGGTTCTTTACGTGCGCCAGTTCGTGCGCCATCACGCCGCGCAATTCGCGCGCACTCAGCAACTGCAGAATGCCGGTGGTCGCGGCCACCGCCGCGTTTTCGGGATTGCGGCCCGTGGCAAAGGCATTGGGCTGCGCTTCATCGATGATGTACACACGCGGCATCGGCAGGTTCGCCCGCTGCGCAAGCTCCTGCACCATGTTGTAGAACTGCGGCGCGGACGTCGCATCCACCTCGCGCGCGCGGTAGAGCTTGAGCACCATGCGGTCGGAGAACCAGTAGGCGAAGATGTTCATCCCGCCGCCGAGCAGCAGTGCGATCAGCATGCCCTGCTGTCCGCCGATCAGACCGCCCACCGCGCCGAACAGCGCCACGATTCCCGCGAGGAGAATCCCCGTCTTCATCCAGTTACCGATCATTCGTCTCCATTCCTCTTTGCACCGCGACGCGGCGCCTCATCCTGAGATGGCGGCGCGCGCCAAAAATTCAATCCGAAAAGGGTTCTTCGATGGCCACGAAAATGGCGCGTGCGTAGGGCGCAATCAAGTACTTCAAACGACGCCCCGGGCTTCGATTCAGTGAAAGCTTTCGCCGACCGCGAGTCCCGCCCCGCGAATGAACTCCGCAGCGGGCAAGCGCTTGCCGCCGGCGCGCTGCGCCTGGTCGATCGCGAGCGCCTCTTCGCCGCAGGCAACGACGAAGGCGTCGGGTTCGATACGCAGTATTGTCCCCGGCGTGCCGGTGCCCGGCACCACCCGCGCCTGCCACAGCTTCACGTCGCCGTCGCGCCAACGCGTCGCGGCGCCGGGAAAGGGATTGAAGGCACGAATCTGACGCGCGATGTGTGCCGCCGGCGCCTGCCAGTCGATGCGTGCTTCCGCCTTGGTGATTTTCGCAGCGTAGGTCACGCCTTCCTCCGCCTGCGGCGTTGCGCTGACATCACCCGCCTCGATCTTCGCCAGCGCCTGGACGATCAGCTTGGCACCCAGTGCGGCGAGCTTGTCGTGCAGGGTGCCGGCAGTGTCCGTGGCTCCGATGGGCAGCGCCTTGCGCAGCAGCACCGGTCCGGTATCCAGGCCTTCGTCCATCTGCATGATGCACACGCCCGTTTCGCGGTCGCCGGCGAGCAGCGCACGCTGGATCGGCGCCGCACCGCGCCAACGCGGCAGCAGCGAAGCATGGATATTGAGTGCGCCGTGGGGAAACAGTTGCAGCACGGCCGGCGGCAACAGCAGACCGTAGGCCACCACCACCATCGCGTCCGCGCCGCTGTCGCGGAGGGCCGCTTGCGCGGCCTCATCCTTGAGGGAAAGGGGTTGGTGGACGGGCAGGGCGTGGTCGAGCGCACGCTGCTTGACGGGCGAGGGCACCACTCGCATGCCGCGTCCGGCCGGCCGGTCGGGCTGCGTCCAGACGCCGACGATTTGGTGGCCTGCGGCGATCAGCGCATCCAGCGCGACCACGGCAAACTCGGGCGTGCCCGCAAAGGCGAGTCGCATGGCGGTGCCGATCAGGCGACTTTGCGCTGTTGTTTCTGCAGCTTGGCCCGGATGCGCGTCTGCTTGAGGCGCGAGAGGTATTCGACGAACACCTTGCCCTCGAGGTGATCCATTTCGTGCTGGATGCACACGGCGAGCAGGCCGTCCGCCTCGCGCTCGTAGACCTGGCCGTGCTCGTCCAGCGCGCGGACGGTAATCGTCGCCGAGCGGGTGACGTAATCGTAGATCCCGGGGACGGACAGGCAGCCTTCCTCGTACTCCTGCTCACCGTCGCGGGCGATGATTTCCGGATTGATGAGCACCATCAGATCCTGTTGATTTTCCGAAACATCGATCACGATCACGCGCTTATGGACGTCCACCTGCGTGGCGGCCAAGCCGATGCCCGGAGCCGCGTACATGGTCTCGGCCATGTCCCGTACCAGGGTGCGGATGCTTTCGTCCACGACCTCGACCGGCTTGGCGACCGTGTGCAGCCGCTCGTCCGGGTAGCGAAGAATGGGTAGAAGCGCCATAAATTCCTGCAGCGTGAAATAGTTGAATATGCTTCGGTCATGAAAAGTCTTAGACTGCGCGCACAGTTCAAGACAAATCAAGCCTTTACAAGGCTTAGATCGGATCGAGGCACGTATGTTCAAGTCTAGCACAGCACTTTTACTCGCCCTCGCGCTGGCGGCGCCCATCGCCTCGGCCAACAAAGGCAACGTATTGCAGGTCAAAGCGGATGCACCGGACCGCTACGTCGTCGTGAAGGGCGACACGCTGTGGGACATCTCCGGGCGCTTTCTCCAGGATCCCTGGCGCTGGCCGGAGGTCTGGGGCCTGAACAAGGAACAGATCAAAGACCCGCACTGGATCTACCCGGGCGATCAGATCGTGTTCGACCGCGACAACCTGAAGCTGCTGTTGCAGCGGCGCGCAGCCGGCGACGGCAGCCTGTCGCCGAGCGTACGCACGACTTCGCTCGATGCCGAACCGATTCCCACCATTCCGGCGAAAGTCATCGATCCCTTCCTGTCGCAGCCGCTGGTGATCGAGAAAGACGGCCTGAAGAACGCACCGCGCATCGTGGCGACCGAGGAGGGCCGCGTGCATCTGGGCGTGGGCAGCTACGCGTATGCCGAAGGTCTGGGCGACTCGAACACGGAAGTGTGGAACGTCTATCGTCAGGGCATTGCGCTGGTCGATCCGGATACCGAAGAGACGCTCGGTTATGAGGCGATCTATCTGGGCACAGCGCGCGTCATACGGGGCGGCGATCCGGCCAAACTGCAGATCGTTTCGGCGCAGCGCGAAATCAGCGAGGGCGATCGTCTGGTCGCGTCGCTGCCGCCCAAGATTTTCCATTACGCGCCGCATGCACCCGAGCACGAGATCCAGGCACGCGTCATGTCGCTGCACAACGGCCGCACCGACGCGCGCAACGAGTACTACGCCGGCAAGGAGGATCGCGGGCTGAAGTCGGTCTACGGCGGCTTCGTCGAAGCCGGCCCGCTGTCGATGATCACCGTGAACAAGGGCGCCGCCGACGGTATCGAGCCCGGCCATGTGCTGGCGCTGCAGCGCGGTGCGGTCCTGCCGCGCGATCGCAGCGTCGGCCCCTGGTATATGGGCGAGCGGCGGCCGAAGCCGGTCGTGCTGCCCGAAGAGCGTTACGGGCTGGCGATGGTATTCCGCGTATTCGAGAATCTCTCCTACGCACTGGTGGTGCAGGCCGAACGACAAGTTGCACCGGGCGATCGCATTACCAATCCCTGACCGATCCGCGCCGGAGCAGGCGATGTCCAGTGATGCTGAACTGGCGGCCTGGCTCCGGCTCAGCCTGGTCCCGGGCCTCGGCCCCAAGGGCCAGCGCAAACTGCTGAAGGCCTTCGGGCTGCCGACGCAGATCTACGCCGCAGGCCGCGCGGCACTCGGCAAGCAGGTGGGCGAAGAGCTCGCGCGCCGCATCGTCGAACATCACCCCGAACGCGACATCGAAGCTGCGCTGCAGTGGGCGACGCAGCCGTCGCATCACATCGTCACGCTCGCCGACGCAAGCTATCCGGCGATGCTGCTGGAGATCCCCGATCCGCCCACGCTGCTTTACGTGTCGGGCGCGGTGGAACTGCTGAACCGTCCGATGCTTGCGGTTGTCGGCAGTCGCAATGCAACCGCGCAAGGCTTGAGCAATGCGGAGGAGTTCGGCGCCGCACTCAGCCAAGCCGGCCTCACCATCGTCAGCGGCCTGGCGCTGGGGATCGATGCGGCGGCGCATCGCGGTGCCCTGCGCGGCAAGGCGTCGACCGTCGCAGTGCTGGGCACCGGCGTGGATACGCCCTATCCCGCGCGCAATCTTTCGCTGTACGAACAGATCGCCGAACGCGGCGCGCTCGTCAGCGAGTTCCCGCTCGGCGCCCCGGCCGTCGCACAGAACTTTCCGCGCCGCAACCGTCTCATCAGCGGTCTGGCGCGCGGTGTCCTGGTGGTGGAAGCGGCGCTGTCGAGCGGCTCGTTCATCACCGCACGTTATGCCGGCGAGCAGGGACGGGAATTGATGGCGATTCCCGGCTCGATCCATTCCCCGCTTTCGCGCGGTTGCCATGCGTTGATCAAGCAGGGCGCGAAACTGGTTGAAAGTGCGCAGGACGTACTGGAGGAACTGGGCGGATGGACCGTCGCGGCGCCCGCGGCGACCGCGCCCGATCCGTCCGACGACGACGCCGATCCGCTGTTGAGGCATCTGGGTCATGACCCTTGTACCCTCGATATGTTGTGTCAGCGAAGCGGCTTGACGCCAGATACGGTATCAGCGATGCTGTTGCAACTCGAACTGGCGGGCAAGGTCGCAAGCCTGCCCGGCGGTCGATACCAGCGTGTGCCCTAAGGAGCGCCCATCAGCCCATGTTCGACGTCCTCGTCTATCTATTCGAGAGTTACTACCACCACGACGCCTATCCGGATCACGACACGCTAGCGCGTAAACTGACGGCGGCAGGATTCGAAGACGAAGACATTCACGACGCCCTGGACTGGCTGAAGGGGCTGGCGGTCCCGCAGGCAAACGGTTTTCCGGAACATTTCGAACTCAGCACTTCATTCCGCAGTTATACCGAGGAAGAGGTCGCCAGGCTTTCTGTCCACGGTCGCGGGTTCGTGGCTTTCCTCGAAAGCGCACGGGTGTTGACGCCCGCGCTGCGCGAACTCATCCTTGACCGGGCGATGGCGCTGCCGGACGATGAAGTCGGTCTGGACAAGCTCAAAGTCATTATTCTGATGGTGCTTTGGGCCCACCGCGGCGACGTCGATACCCTGGTGCTGGAAGAACTGCTGCCCGAGGGCGGCCCGCGCAATATCCACTGACCGCGCACCAGTCTTGCCTTGCCTGGGGCGGACCTTGTCCTTAAACTGCGGCGCTCTTTCGCCGCAGCATCGCTCAAAGTCTCGCGGCGCGTGAAACCGAATCCGGATCGCCAAGTCTTTACCGTGCCTTGCGCGCGCCGGTAGCCGCATTGATGAAAAATACCGTGAGCAAACGCCTCATTATTGCCGAGAAGCCTTCCGTCGCCGCGGACATCGCCCGGGCGCTGGGCGGCTTTACGCGTCACGGCGACTACTACGAAAGCGAGGACTACGTCCTGTCCTCGGCAATCGGCCATCTGCTGGAAATCGCCGCGCCCGAGCAGTACGAGGTGAAGCGCGGGAAGTGGTCGTTCGCGCATCTGCCCGTCATCCCGCCGCATTTCGACCTGCGGCCGATCGATCGCACGGAGGATCGCCTCAAGCTTCTGGTGAAGCTGATCAAGCGCAAAGACGTTACGGGCATCATCAACGCCTGCGACGCGGGACGCGAGGGCGAACTGATCTTCCGCTACATCGTGCAGCATTCGAACACCAAGAAGCCGATCGAACGCCTGTGGCTGCAATCCATGACACCGACGGCGATCCGCGAAGGTTTCCAGAATCTGCGCTCGGGCGAAGCCATGCAGCCGCTGGCCGACGCGGCGACCTGCCGCTCGGAGTCGGACTGGCTGATCGGCATCAACGGCACGCGCGCGATGACCGCGTTCAACTCCAAGGATGGCGGCTTCTACAAGACCACCGTGGGACGCGTGCAAACGCCGACGCTGGCGATCCTGGTGGAGCGCGAGCAGCGCATCAAAGCCTTCGTTCCCCGGGATTACTGGGAATTGCACGGCACCTTCGCCGGCAAGGCGGGCGAGTACCAAGGCCGCTGGTTCGACGAGAAATTCCAGCGCAAAGCGGATGATCCGGAAGCGCGCGCCGAACGCCTCTGGGACAAGGCGCGCGCGGAAGCCATCCGCGACAAATGCGCCGGCAAGCCGGGCATCGTCACGGAAGAATCCAAGCCTTCGACCGAAGCGCCGCCCCTGTTGTACGACCTTACCAGCCTGCAGCGCGAAGCCAACGCGCGTTTCGGTTTTTCGGCGCGAGCCACGCTTGCACTCGCACAGGCACTGTACGAAAAGCACAAGGTACTGACCTATCCGCGTACCGATGCGCGCGCGCTGCCCGAGGACTACATGGGCGCGGTGAAGGAAACGCTCGAGGTCATCGGCGCGGATACCGCGCGCGGGTACGGCCCCTTTGCCCAGGCCATCCTGAGCAAGGGCTGGGTGCGCCCCAACAAGCGCATTTTCAACAACGACAAGATTTCCGATCACTTCGCCATCATTCCGACCACCCAGGCGCCCAAGACCCTGTCCGAGCCGGAAGCGAAGCTCTACGACCTGGTCGCCAAGCGCTTCCTCGCCGTGTTCCATCCGGCGGCGGAATACCTGGTCACGACGCGCATCACGCGCGTGGAAGGCGAGCCCTTCAAGACCGAAGGCCGGGTGATGGTGAACGCCGGCTGGCGCGCCGTGTACGGACGCGACGCCGAATCGGGCGAAGCGGCCACCCTGGCGCCCGTGCCGGACGGCAAGGCGCAAACCGTCGAAGTCGAAGCCAAGGCGCTGCAGACGCGACCGCCCGCGCGCTACACGGAAGCGACGCTGCTGTCCGCCATGGAAGGCGCCGGCAAACTGGTGGACGACGAGGAATTGCGTGCCGCCATGAGCGAGAAGGGACTCGGCACGCCGGCGACCCGCGCATCGATCATCGAAGGTTTGATCTTCGAGGACTACGTGCATCGCGACGGGCGCGAACTCGTGCCCACCGCGAAGGCCTTCGATCTGCTCTATGCGCTGTCCAAGTTTGGCGTCGACGAACTGCGCTCACCCGAACTGACCGGTGCCTGGGAATTCAAGCTGAAGCAGATGGAGCAGGGCAAGCTGGAGCGCAAGGAATTCATGCGGCACATCGTCGCGGCGACCAACGACATGGTCGAGCGCATCAAGCGCGGCACCAGCATCGACGAGCCCCTGTCCACGCTCAACACGCCCTGCCCGAAATGCGGCGGCGTCGTCCACGAGAATTACAAGAAGTTCCAGTGCGAGCAGTGCGACTTCTCGTTGTGGAAGATCATCGCCAGCCGACGCATGGAGAACGAGGAGATCGAGCAACTGATCCGCGAACGCGCGATCGGTCCGGTGCAGGGTTTCCGCAGCCGCATGGGCCGGCCCTTCGCGGCGATGGTCCGACTGAAGGACGACTTCACCACCGAGCTGGATTTCGGGCAGTCGTCGCAGGACGAAAGCAATGCCGAGCCGGTCGATTTCTCCGGCAAGCAAGCGCTGGGCAAGTGTCCCAAGTGCGGCAGCAACGTCTATGACCACGAACTGGCCTATGTCTGCGAAAAGGCCGTCGGTCCCGGTCGCAGTTGCGACTTCCGCACCGGCAAGATCATTCTTCAGCGCAACATCGAACCGGATCAGGTGGTGAAGCTGCTGGAGACCGGCAAGACCGATCTGCTGCATCGCTTCATTTCGAAGAAGGGGCGGCCGTTCTCGGCCTTCCTGGTCCGTCAGCCGGACGGCAAGATCGGCTTCGAGTTCGCGCCTCGCGAACCGAAGAAGGGTGCGAAGACAGCCGCCAAGACGTCGGCCGATGCGCCGGCGGAAACGCCTGCGCGCCCGGCGGCGAAGAAGACGGCGGCAACCAAGAAGGTCGCTGCGAAGAAAGCGACTGCGAAGAAAACGGCGGTTAAGAAAGCCCCCGCACGCAAGCGCGCGGCCGGCTGAGGCTGCCGGCCGCTGCCGGAATCAGATGTCCAGACGCGCAACCAGTGCGTTGCGCTCGATGAACTCGCGGCGCGGTTCCACTTCCTCGCCCATGAGCTTGGTGAAGATCTCGTCCGCGGCGATCGCGTCCTCGATCTGCACTTTCAGCAGCCGGCGTGAAGCCGGGTACATGGTGGTTTCCCACAACTGCTCCGGGTTCATCTCGCCCAGACCCTTGTAACGCTGGATCGTGGCGTTGCGCTCCACCTCGCGTTGCAGCCAGTCCACCGCCGGACCGAAGGCAACCACCGCCTGC
>Ga0079224_100004616_pt1 | contig 17896 bp, 13 predicted proteins | sample Stecom2015_FD_80414 | JGI IMG/M metagenome (GOLD analysis project Ga0079224, IMG submission 80414) | Agricultural soil microbial communities from Utah to study Nitrogen management - Steer compost 2015 | ecosystem: Environmental > Terrestrial > Soil > Agricultural land | place: USA: Utah...
GTGATAATCAATTAATAATGCAGGGGCAGATTATAGACGTAACAGATTCCCTGACGGGTGCGGGCGGCATGAATATGAAATTTCATGCGATAGCTAAAGTTGAGGCCAGGGGAGGAAAAATTCAACCGGCTAATAATTCCGTTTTAATAGAAAAAGCAGATTCGCTGATTATTTTATTTACCGCTGCAACAGATTATAATTTAAACCTGCTTAATTATGATAGAAAACTGAACAGTCTGGATACGGTTAACAACATTATAGCACGTGCCTCTGCCTTTTCTCCTGAGGAATTAATCCGACGGCACAGGATTTATTTCCGTAATAATTTTGAAAAGGTTCAACTGAAACTAGGCGATACCGATAAATCTTATATTCCAACAGACAAAAGAATAAAAGCAGTAAGGAATGGTGAAAAAGACGATCAGTTGGTTGCATTGTACTTTCAATATGGAAGATACCTGTTAATGAGTAGTTCTTCTCCTCCCGGCAGGTTGCCTGCTAATTTGCAGGGAATATGGAATGAACATTATGATGCACCCTGGAATTCAGATTACCATACCAATATCAACCTTCAGATGAATTACTGGCCGGCTGATGTCACCAACCTTTCCCATACTATAAAACCATTGGCAGATTTTATAGATCATTACAGAATTCCCGGAAGAATTACTGCTTCATCTATGTATGGTGCAAAAGGCTGGACCATGCATCATGCCACTGATATTTTTGGTAAAACTGGCATTATTTCAGGAATTCATTGGGGAACTTCGCCACTGGCTGCTGCCTGGCTTTGTACTCATTTATGGGATCATTTTCTTTTCAATCCCGACACGAATTTTTTAAGAAATTTTGTCTATCCGATTATGAAAGAATCTGCAGAATTCATTCAGGATTTTTTAATAGAAGATAAAAATGGATTTCTTGTAACTGCGCCTTCTATGTCACCCGAAAATTCTTTTTTATTACCCGATGGCACAACCGAACAGTTAACCTATGCACCTGCTATGGATATACAGATAATCAGAGAACTTTACAAAGGCATTATTGAAGCAGGCAATATCCTTGGAGTTGATAAAGATTTTTTGAGGCAGTTGAAAATCACTTTAAATAAATTACCTCCTACAACTATAAGTGCCAGAACAGGGATTATAAAGGAATGGATAGAAGATTATGAAGAAGCAGAAAAAGGACACAGGCACATGTCTCAGCTATTTGCACTACACCCCGGAACCCAGATAACCGGGCAAACTCCTGAACTTTTCAATGCTGCTAATAAAACTATAGAAAGAAGATTACAGTACGGAGGAGGCCATACAGGATGGAGCAGAGCCTGGATTATTAATTTCTATGCAAGGCTGCTTAATGGAAATAAGGCTTACGAACATATATATCTGTTGTTAGAAAAAAGTACGCATTTAAATCTTTTTGATGACCATCCACCTTTTCAGATTGATGGAAATTTTGGCGGAACTGCAGGAATTGCAGAAATCCTGCTTCAATCTCATAATGATATAGAATTGCTTCCGGCACTTCCTCAGGCATGGAAAACCGGTTCTGTTAAAGGGTTAAAAGCAAGAGGGGGATTTGAAATAGATATGGAATGGGAAGAAGGGAAACTTGTATCAGCCACGATAGTTTCCAATTATGGAAATATCTGTAAACTCAGGTATCAGGGAAAAAATATCAGTTTTAAAACAAAAAAGTATGGGAGGTACGAATTGGGTAAAGATTTTAATTTTTAAAAAAGAAAAAACTGCATTATCTGCAAAAGAAATCCAGATAATACAGTTTAAGTAATTTAAAAAAAATTGCCTGAGAAAAATCAGGTTTTAAGCCTTTACCAGTATTCAAAGGGGCGGAAGGAATTGGAGAATTAAAAACGGAGCCAGAATTTAAAGTTATTAGGTTTTGAATAAATTTCAAAAACTTTTTTTAAAAAAATTCCATGCCTCACAGGAATGTATGACCGCTAAAATAACAGATATCATTCTTCTATAATCCCTCATCGCACTGTACTTCAGCGGAAAGTTTCCATTAATTTAAAATTCAACCAAAAACAGGTTAAGAGTTTTCCCTTAGAAAAAACAGTGAGTTAAAAAAAAGTTCCGTGGGTAAACACGGAACTTTTAGTCTGCAATATATATAGGGTTTATGGATATGGATGAATAGAGGTAGGGTTATACTTCACTCTTTGATTTTCATCAGGAACTTTAATTTGAAGTGTAACAGTTGCCCAGTCTCCATTTACTTCATAACCGGTACACAGCACCAATCCAAATACTTCATTTGTAACAGACACATTATCTGTAAAATTCCAATGCCCCCAACCAATGATAAATCCTGCACCGGGTATCATATCTGCACTCACCCTGCGGTTGGTTGTAGCTACATTATAATTTTCACCTCCCTGAGATGTAGGAGCTATAATTTTATTTTGGATGAAATCAACCAGTTGGCCATCCCAATAAATATTGTTGAAGTTAGTTGGATTAACACTTCCGCGGTTCGCAGTTACCATTGTATAAGTGGCACTGGAAAAGCCTGTCATATATGGAGCTGTAGCATTTCTGTAAGCTGCGCTTGCAGCATATACAGCGCCGGGAACAATTCTATTACCTGAGGTATATTTTATAAATGCCAGATCTAACATTTCCTGGTGGGCTACCGCTTCAGCCGCAGTAAATACATGTGGAGCCTGAAATGCAGAGAACCAGTTATTTTTACCCGGACCCACTTCTGTGGTAAGAACAATATCTTTAAAATGAAGAAGCCTGCGATAAACTTTATTAACAGGAACTTCCAGAGTTTTTGTTTTTTCTCCTTTGTTGGTTCCGGTTATCCTTATAGCTTCTGTACCAGCTTCCCCTTCTATTTCTATACTTGCAGTAAATTCATCCAGAGGATGATCCCCTAAAGGAACAGGTATCTCTTCACCATATACACCATTAATTTTTATTGCATAACTCAATGACTCCATTTCGGATCCTGACAAAACGATAGCATCTATCACATTAATACTATCGGCATACAAAACATTTATTTCACTATTCCCTCCGCCTAAAGTCAGGCTCACATCATCCTCTGCCACATCACCAATTCTGAAAGTATCTGTAGCCATTCCATCATAGATATTTAACGCAGTAAAAGCAACAGCAGTAATACCTTCTTCCATAATTACTCCTGCCTCAAAACTGGCATTCTTTTTATCGGTAAAGGCGATAGACTGCTGGCTACCATAAACTCCGTCTTTTTCTACAGTATAATAAATAGATTTCAGGTCGTGCTCAGAAGTTACAGTTCCTGATATTTTTAAATTCTTATTTGCAAATACTGTAGCCATGAATTTGATATTATCTTTAAAAGATAATATTGGGAGTTTTCGGATTTCAGACATAGTGATATGTTGTTCCGAGGCAAAATTTGATTTATTGAAACTTACCACTACAAGTTCTGCCATGTTGGGTTGGATGGTAAATTTAATTTCCTGTGTTAATTCAGTAGGAAAATTTTCAGGATCTATATGTACCGGAACACCAGACTCAGTTCCATTAGCGGTATTTACCACAAAAAAGTAAGATAGTCTGCGAATGCCGGAAGCATCTTTTACTGTTACCGGAATGGTAACCACATCTCCAACATTAATTCCTTCTATACTTTCAAAAGCATCTGAAATAATAATTTCAGGTCCTTTTCCTTCGGCATCTTTCCATTCTTTAGTACAGGCTGCAAAAATAAATGCAACACCCATACTTAATAAGAAGATTTTATTTTTATAAGCATTCATTATTAAAAGAATTTTATCGGTTAAAATTTAGTTCTGCTAATACCGGAAAATGATCAGAGGCATAGGTTTCATAAATAACCTCATGGGATTTTACAGTAAAAGCATTAGAAGGTCTGAAAGCCAGATAATCTATTACTGAACCCGGCAATTGGGTTGAAAATGTAGGCGGACATCCCGGTCCGGAACAGGTTCTTTTAAAAGCTTTGTCGAATAATGAAAAGAAATCTGTAGCGGATTCTTTTTCATTAAAATCCCCTCCTATTATTATTTTATCATTGTAATTAGATAAAGTATTGATTACATCTTTTATCTGTTGCAATCTGTTTGTTTCACTGTTATGCTGCAGGTGGGTTACAGCCGCCAATACAGAGTCAACGCCGGGCAGATCGATATAACCAACACCAAGTACTCTTTGCTCGGTATTTGCTTCCCTTGTAAGAAGAAATTTCTTAACAGATTTAATTGGGTATTTACTTAACATTGCCACTCCGTAAAATCCACGGCCAACACTTGTAGCTGAAAAGAAAGCATAGTTCATTTCAGTAAGCTCACCCAGTTTTTTAGCCTGATCATCTGAAAAATTATAACGTCCTGTGTTTTTATCTACTTCCTGTAGAAATACTATATCAGCACCTGAATCTTTAATAACTTTTGCTGTTGCATTAATATCCGTTTCTCCCGGTTTGGAAGGGGGGTTTAATGCATGGATATTATAAGTCATTATTTTTATCGAATTCAATACCGGCTGTCCGTCATTATCTCCTCCAAAGGTTGCATCTCCGCTACCAATTTCCAGATAGGTAGGCTCTGCATCGGGCATATAAGGATCCTTCTCACATGCAGTTAATGAAAGCAACATTCCTGTAATAACTGATGCTCCCAGCGTTTTAAATATTATTTGTTTTTTTATCATTTTCGGTACAGTTTATCTCCAGTTTGGATTTTGTGTAAGATTGGTATTTAAGGTTAAATCTTCTATTGGTAACGGCCATAGATAATCTCTGTTTTCATCAAAAGATTTTGGAATATTTCTATTGGTAAGAATATTTCCTGAAAGTCCTTCTGATAAATCGCTGGCAGGTAACTGATAAGGTCCTGTTGCGGGTGGTTTGTCCCCTGAATATATTTCTATTTCATATACTCCGTTACCATCTAAATCGTATTTACCCGGACCCGGAAAATAAGCTCCCTGAAAAGGCCAGGTAAGTAGATGTCCTTCTTTCCATCTCATCAGGTCTTCCCATCTGAAGTTGTTTTCCATTACCAGCTCTATTCTTCTTTCTCTTCTTATTTCCAGAATTACCCCTGCATTAGCGCCTGATACATTTCTGTACATATTTGCCTGATAGGGATCGGGGTTTGCATTTGCCCAGTCCATATTAAGGTCTGGCATTCCTGCTCTTGCTCTAAGCAGATTAATAGAAATATCCAGATCGGCCTGGGTAAGTTCCCCCAGTTCGGCTTTAGCCTCAGCATAATTCAGCAATACTTCTCCAAATCTGAAAATGATCAGATCCTGATAAGATTGATTATTCCCATCCATCTCCGGAAGGCTCATATGTTTAATAGGCTGATATCCGGTCATTGTAGATTCAAAATCAACAGAAGAGAGTGCATTGGTTCCTATTCTTCTGTAACCCGGGAATTTAATGGTTTGTGATAACCGCGGGTCTCTATTCTTAATTTCATCCTGATATTGCATTGTTTCATATCCTGGAATATCGGTAAACCTGCTACCATCGGCCATCAGGTAACTGTTTACCAGTTTTTTCTCCAGCCCGGGTTTACCCTGTGTTCTTGCAGTTATATAAAACTGCAATCCATGTCTTATTCCATATTCATTAGAATATCTTCTTCCTAATATTACCTCATCGGCAACTGGATCCAGAGTAATTGTGGCAAATAGATCCTGATATGGATTTCCTGTAGGACCAGAAGTGGCGGTATATAATTTAAATAAACCGCTGTTCATAATTTCCTCAGATGCAGATACTGCTGCTCTTAAGAATTTTTCAGAATCAGGTAAGGAAAATTCTGTATGATATTTTCTCCATGTTCCTTCATATAAACCCACATTGGCTTTCAATGCAAGGGCTGTCCATTTGTTTATTCTTTCTATATCTTTTGCAGTACCCAGGTGAGCTATTGCAAAATCTAAATCTGCCATTATAGAATCCATAATCAGTGTCCGCGGATCTCTTCCTTTATATAAATTCTCTTCATCATTAGTTTCTATTACTACGCTATACCAGGGTACATCACCAAAATATCTTACTTTTTCGTAATAGAACATTGCTCTGAAGAATTTTGCTACTCCAATATATTTATCTCTTATTTCGGTATTAGGAAAATTCCGGACATTTTCACTGTTAAGGAAAAAATTGATATTTCTAAGTGCAGCCCACCCCCATTTACTGTCTGTAGTAGGTACGAGTCTTGTACCCGCTATTTCTCTGGGCACAGAAGACTTCACAATATTATCTGCCTGTTCACCATAAATATCTGATCCGCCTGGTAATTCAGAATAAAATGAATTGGTATAGGCAATCAGGTCATTTTCTGTTTTAAAGAAAGTATTGGGAGAAATGGAAGCTGTAGGATATTGTTCCAGTATATCCTTTTCGCAGGAAGCAAGAGAGGTAATTCCTGCAAGTGCTATTCCGTATATAAATAATTTTTTCATTCTTAGTAATGTTTTCATGTTTTAGAAAGAAAGATCAATCCCAAATGAATAGGTTTTCACAAAAGGATAAACCCTTCCGTCGATATTAGCCATTGCCTGCTCAGGATCTATATATTTTGTTTTTAATTTGGTACTGGTAAATACATTTTCACCACTTACAAATACTCTTAGCCTGTCAATTTTATACCTTCTTGTTAACTGTACAGGAAGTGTATATCCCATCGTAAGATTTTTCAGTCTTACATATGCCAGGTCTTGCAGGTATTTATTATTAGTTGCTCTAAGTTCATTGTTTGCATTTAATGCTACATAAGCCACAAGCGAAGGGAAATATGCATCAGGATTTTCAGGAGACCATACCTGGCTTGCAAAATCTTTCGGAAGGAATGAAAAATACGGACGGGAATACGGCCCCCAGAATCTGTCGGCATTATTACCCGGGTACCAGTTCATTTTTCCAATTCCCTGGAAGAAGAATGACATATCTACGTTGTTCCAGCTAAATCCTCCTGTAACTCCAAACCTGTATCTGGGTGTAGAATTACCAATTACTCTCTGGTCGCCAGGATTATAAATTGTGTTTTCACCTGCGCTTATTCTACCATCACCATCAAGGTCTACCCAACGAAGATCTCCCGCACCAATAGGAATATTATTATCTATCCTAACCCTGTTAAGCCATGTCTGGTCAACAGGATATGTTTTTGCTTCTGCATCTGTTTTGAAATATCCATTGGTTATATACCCCCATATTTCTCCAACATCTTTCCCTTCATAAAGGCTATGGGTAAGCGCAGTAGGATTATTTATTTTAGTAATTACAGATTTGTTATCGCTTAATACTATACCGGCATTGTAACGGAAAGGTTTTCCTGCTACATCAAGGTTATCATTCCACTGAATTGTTACTTCAAATCCTTTTGTTTCCAGGTCTGCCACATTTACCAGTGGCTGCGGCGCTCCATAAACGTTTGGTAGTTTTACTCCTGCACCAAGCATATCACGTGTGGTTCTTACATACTGGTCATAAGAAATCATTAGCCTGTTTCTTAAAAGCATCAGGTCTACTCCTATGTTATACGATGTAACTTTTTCCCAGGTAAGATCTCCTGAAACGGGGTTTGGACTGGAATAATATTTTAATCTTTCATTCTGAACTATATAAGACATAGTTCCGGGTTGCATTGTAAGAATATAAGGATATGGACTGCTTACAGCCTGGTTTCCTAATTGTCCTACAGAACCCCTGATCTTGAAATCATTGATAACATCTTTTAATGGATCGTAAAATTTCTCTTCACTTAATCTCCATCCTGCAGAAAATGAAGGGAAGAATCCAAAACGTTGTCCTTTTGGAAACCTTGAAGAACCATCATATCGTCCGTTTGCTTCAAAAAGATATTTTGATTTATAATCATAGCTAAGTCGATAAAAATATCCCTGAACGGCATAGGCACTTGAACCGCCAAACACTGCCTGATCGCCGGTTCCCAGGTTAAGATCATTTAAATCTTCTGAAGAAATATCAAATCTTTCTGCTGTTATCTTTTTTGATTTATGTATTTCCTGGTTAAACCCTGCTATAAGATTGAAATTATGTGCTCTTCCGATATTAAAATCATAGTTTCCAAAAACGTTCACTACATGTACCTGATTAAACTGCTGGTCTTCCGATAATTTATCAATGCTGTATTTAGGCGTAATTTCCACTACACCAGGTTCAAGGGAAAATTTAGCCGGTGACTGCCTGTAAAAGCTTGGATCTGTATACATATTGTAGCTATAATTGGCAGTTATTCTCAGGTCTTTTAATGGAGTAAATACTAATTCTGAAATTTGCTTAAGTTCATATTTTCTTTCTGCACCCCTGGTTTTACCATCAAGCAACATTGCAAAAATTCCATCCCCAATATCGTAGTTGTTTAATCCTGTGCGATAAGATGCTGTTCCGTCGGGATTGAAAGGAGCATAAGCAGGTGATGCATGCACATTGATGTGGATGAAGTTTGCATTACCACCGCCGGGTCTTCCAAAATAATCATAGGTTGAATTATAAAAATTAATATTATTCGAAAACCTCAGCCAGGGAGTTAATTCAGCAGAAATTTTTGTTCTGACATTATGCGATTTATACTGGTCATCCTGTATACGCATAATTCCATCCATTCTTTTCATGTTACCGTTTACCATATAGGTTACCTTTTCAGAACCACCGCTGAAACTAAGGTTATGGTTTTGAATACCCTGCCATTTGGTAAACATGATATCATACCAGTCGTAGTTACCATAGTATACATACTGGTCTCTTCCGTTTCTGTTTTGTACTGTAACCCATGGACGGCTGGGATCTTCTTTTTTATCATTTCTTCTTGCATATAATTCAGCATAATCAGCTTCAGTATATCCTGAATATCCACCTACGTGAGCAAGTGCCTGATCATTTAGTTTCATCCAGTCGTAACCTGTAGTGATGAAATCTGTAGAAACAGTAGGCGTAGCCCAGCCGAAGGAGTTATTATACCTGAAAACAGTTTTACCAGACCTTCCTGATTTAGTTGTAACAAGTACTACCCCAAATGCGGCTCTTGCACCATAAATAGCTGCGGAGGAAGCATCTTTAAGAACAGTAATAGTTTCAACTTCTTCGGGCGAAAGCCTGTCGAGTGTACCGGGTATTCCATCTATTAAAACAAGGGGAGCACCGTTTGATACATTTGAACCGCTAATTGAGGTTGCTCCCCGGATATTAAGAGAACCCATCTGACCGGGCGTCCCTCCACCAAATGTGACATTAAAATTAGGCATGGCACCCTGTAGCATGCTTGAAATATTTGTTACCGGCCGGTCGCGAAGATCATCTCCGTTTACCTGTGAAACAGCTCCGGTAAGATTTACCCTCTGCTTTGTACCATATCCGATAACTATTACATCTTCAAGGCTGGAAGATTCTGCAGTACGCATCCTTACCAGCATGGTATTATTTTCTCCGGCTTTAACCTGAAAATTTCCCAGCACATGGTCTTCATATCCAATGTGGGAAAATCTGAAATGATAGTTTCTGTTTCCCTCAAGATTGGAAAATCTGAACAATCCTTCTCTGGAAGTAAAACTGGCTTGAACAAGCGCTGAATCGGAAAGGTTTAAAACTTCAACTGTAACTCCCTCAAGAGGAACAGAGTTTTCATCCAGTACCGTTCCTACTACTGTGGTTCCGCTCTGGGCATAGTTTACTAAGGGGGAAAGTAAAAGCAATACTATTCCCCAATAACTGAAAATTCTCATTCTGTTATTAATTTTTGCCGGTATTATCCGGTGTGATTATGATTGTATGGGCTTATTTGTTAGCTTTCCTGGTTATGATGTATTTTCTTTTTTTCTGAGTGAATTCAAGATCATTTACTAAACAGATTACATTTAGTATATTATTTACCGACTGACGATAATCTAATGTTCCGCTAAAGTTCATTCCCTCTATCTCATTAATATCATATACTATTTCCCAGCCTGATTCTTTATTTAATTGTTCAAACAAACTACTTAGTGAAATATTATTATAGCGATAACCTGATTCGGTAATTTCCACCACCGGTTTTTCTTCCACTAAAAACCTGTATACATAATCTGGTTCAAAATTTATGGCTGGGAAATTATGATGAAATGCTTTTAATCTTTCAATGTTTACCTGCTGTTCAGGCATCTTCACATCTGGCTCTTCTTTTATGATAAACTGAAACCCTGATTCTAATGTACTGATTTCATATCCCTGCATTGATGCTATTGCTCTTAATGAAATTCCCAGAGAGTCATCCAGAGAAAGCACTCCCGTAAAATTCGACTCTGCAATGTCTTCAGTGTTAAATTCTATCTTAGTGTTATAAATTTTTTGTAATGAATCAAGTACGGTAGCCAAAGGTGCCTTTACAAAAACTAACTTACCGGGTTCTTCATTATTTTCCTCTGCTTCAGTAAAAACAACATTTCTTCCGGCATAATATTTTTCATCAGGCAGGTTATTTACTTCTACAATGCTTAACATAAGATCTACAATACATTGCTGCCCCGGCGAAAGAAATGTTCTTTCAAAATTTAATTCATGCCCTGAAGGCTCAACCACAACTTTTCCTTCATATAATTGCACATTTACAGAGCCTGCACCATCAATACTTTTTACAAGAAATTTAGTTCCCAATGCTGTTGTGGACACAGAACCTGTATAAACAGTAAACGGACTTTCTGTGTTTTTTCTAACATTAAATATTGCTATTCCTTCCAGATGAATTTTTCGGTCTGAAGAAAAATTCTTCGCATAACGTATTGCAGATCCCGGATAAAGCTCTACTTCTGAATTATCATCGAGCAATATTCTTTTAACTGATTGCTTATCATTAAAATGAAAAACCATTTTCTCTGATTCAGCAGGAACAGTAGTATTTACTGTTTCAGCAATTATTCCTGAATCTTCAGATGGCTTTATTAAATACTGACCTGTAAAAAACAACCCCGTAATTATTGCTGCTGCAGCTACTACGTTTCTTAAAATATAGTAAGGCCTGCGAATTGTAGCCTTCCATACCGTTTTCCTTATTTCAGCTTCCTTAACAGGATGAATAGCGTTATCATCAACGGATTCAAAATCATTAAAACTAATAACCTCTTCCAGCAACTCAGGATCTTCTTCTAATAAGCGGGCTGCTGTTTCTGCTTCTTCAGCAGTACAGCGGTTTTCTATAAATTTCTTTATTAAAGCCAGTTTATCCATGATCCTTATAATGAAGTACGTTATAAAATGAAAATTCCCCTATTGGAATTAAAAAAAATCAGATGTCTATTTGTTTACGCAACTGAGAGGATGCCTGAAGAAGATGATTATCAACAGTTTTGACAGAAATTCCCAAATTTTGGGCTATTTCTTTATAAGAATAACCCTGTTTATGCTTGAGTTCAAACACCTTTCTTCGTTGTGGAGGGAGCTTTTTAAGCGATGTTTCTATTTCATCCCTGGTTTCCAATGAAACTTCTTTTTCAGGAATATTAGAAATGGTTTCAGTTTGTACAGAAGTATCGATATGTTTTCTTTCCCTGGCCTTTTGCCTTAACCAGTCTATAAAAATCTGCCGTGATTTTCTGAAAATCTGTTGTTCAATAGAATATTCAGTTGTCAGGCCTTCACGATATTTCCAAATTTTAATAAAAGTTTGCTGTGTTAGATCTGCAGCCGAATCTTCTCCTGTCTTTGCACTATAAAAGTGAAAAACTTTTGCATGAAACATTTCAAAAAGTATTTTAAATGCTTCATGGTCTCCTTCTCTTATTCTGGAAATGAGTTCTTCAGCCATCATAAATTAATTAATAATCAGTGCCAAAGCTAAATCCTCTCAACCTGAAATTCATTAATTTAATCTTATCAAATTAATAAATTAAGTTTCTCATTAGCAACAAGGGCAATCGTTTTTAATCAGTTTTTCTGATTCTATACACCCACTAAGATAGAAATCAGGTTCTGATTCAAAAAATTTTTTCTAAAAATTAGTTTCCTTACCTGGTAGAAAAAATGAATTTTAACTTGTATAAAATGCCTGCTAACTAATTAAGGTTGAAGTAATCAGGAGATCTTTTTAAAAAAATATTTGTTTGGTAGAAATGAAATGAAGTCCCGAAATATATTGGAGAATTAGAAATTCAAAATTATTTGCAAAAAACTTGTATTAATTGCAGATAGCATAATGATACTCAATAGCTTCTCCAAGAGATTCTATAAAGGGAGACTGTTCTCCTTTAATTTCATCCCATTGTCCGGATTCATTAATTCTGAGTACTACTTTTCTTTGATCGGGAAGCATTACAAGATAGTGCAGGCAATCTTCATTATCTATAATAGGCATTACAGATATATTTAACCATCCATCATCCCACTGGACAAAGGCCTCGAAGCACGAGTTTTGCCCGTTTTGATTATGAGAGTTGTGGTTATTCATAAAAAAACTCTTTATTTTTCTATTAATTCTGCCCTAAAAACATACCAGTTTAATCTCCCTTTAATACAAAACAGTTCCTGAACTTTTTGCCTGAAATGTAGAATTATGTCAACAGTATTTTTTACCCTAATCCAAATTCCTGATGTCTTTGGGGTATAACAATATCCTGAAATCCCTTTTTGGAAAGCTTTCCTGCAAAATTCAATTGCACTTCATATTCACCATGTACCAGAAAAAGCTTTTCTATCTGCTGTGGATCCTGGCATGAAAGCCATTGACTGAGATCTTCATAATCGCCATGAGCACTCATACTTCTGATAGAACCTACTTCTGCATTTACCTGATGACTCACACCAAATATGCCTATTTCTTTTGCACCTGCCTGCATCCTTCCACCTAGTGAAGAGGGTTCGCAATAGCCGGTAAATACTACAGCATTTCTTGAATTTTCCACTGTATTACTGATATGATGTTTCACCCTGCCCGCATCTGCCATTCCACTGGCAGAAATTATTACGCAGGGATCATTTAAATAATTCAATGCTTTAGATTCCTCCACTGTTCTGATATAATGTAAACCTTTAAAATTGAAAGGGTCGTCATCTGTCTGCATTATTCTTTGAATAGATTTATTGAAATATTCCGGGAACTGTTTTACTACCATGGTGGCCTCTTTGCTCAGCGGACTGTCTACGTAATATTTAAGATCGGGAAGCCTTCGTTCAAGTTCCAGTTGGTTGAGAGAAAATAATAATTCCTGCGTACGGCCAACTGAAAATGCAGGTAATATCAGTTTTCCTCTTCTTTTTAAGCAAACCTTTTCAATCCATTCAAGAAGATGATCGGGGGTAGAATAAATTTCTTCATGCAAACTATCGCCATAAGTAGATTCCAAAACAATGATGTCAGCCTGTGGAAAAGGTTGTGGAGATTTTAAAATAATATCTCTGTATCTGCCAATATCACCACTAAAAGATATTTTTTTTATTTTATTATTTTCATTAATTCTTAAATGGACTGCTGCGCTGCCAATAATATGTCCGGCATCGGTAAACATAATTTCCATATCTTCATCAATCCTCACCCATTCTCCATAATTATAACCAATAAAATTTTCAAGGGCAAAAAGTGCATGTTCATTTTTATAAAGTGGTTCTATATATGGTCTGCCCACAGAAGCTCTGTATTTATTAGAATGCCTTGTATCTTCTTCCTGTATTTTAGCAGAATCCTCCAGCAGTACTTCACTTAAAGCTTTAGTGCCATGTGTACAATGTACTTTTCCCTTATAACCGTCTTTATACATTTTAGGTATAAGTCCACTGTGATCTATATGAGCATGAGAAAGAATTATGCTGTCTATTTCCATAGGATCAAAACCCCATTCCCGGTTTATTTCATCTGTGTTTTTTCCAAGACCCTGGAATAAGCCGCAGTCTAACAAATATTTTTTCCCGTTGGTGGTAGTAATCAAATGCTTTGAACCAGTAACGGTTCGTGCTGCTCCGTGAAATGAAATCTTCATGCTGTAATATAATTATTTCCTGGCTTTAAATGACCAGGTAACTATTGCTGTGGCTATAAGATTACCATGAATATCCTCTCCTTTGGTATTTACTTTAACAGAAGATGATTCGCCGGTGGAAATTGCTTTTTCAATAGCCGCCTTAATATTCTCACCTTCTGTACAGGTAAAAAAGGTTTTACCGGTTGCTTTTTTAAAATATGAAGCTTCAAAGTTTGTTACAAGTAGTGATATTGCAGGCTTTCGTTTATATATATGCGCCATAGCAAGCGCGCCGGTACTCATTTCTGCCGCCATAGCAAGACAAGCAAAATACGTAGACCTGAAAGGATTTCGGCTAAACCATTTATAAGGAACTACAGTTATACATTCCTCAGCGGAAATTTTCTGAATTCTAATGCCAGAGAAAAATGCAGATGGAAGTTTGCTTAAAAGAAACATCCGGAATTTTAACGGGCCTGCTATCCGTGAAATAAATTCTTCAGTAGCATCCATATTAACTTTATTTAATTAAGTACCAGACTAAAGCATATGTTCTTCATAAACCTGGTTCTTCAATAAGTCTTCTATCATCTCTCTCTTTCTGATCAGATAAATTCTGCCATCTTTAACCATAACTTCTGCAGGCCTCAACCTTGAATTATAATTTGAAGCCATTTCTATTCCATAAGCTCCTGCGTTGAAGAATAACAATTTATCATTCTCTCTTATTTCCGCTATTTCCCTGTCTGAAGCAAATGTATCAGTTTCACAAATATTTCCTGTAACAGTATATAACTTCTTTTTGCCGTTGGGGTTTGAAATATTTATGATAGAATGATAGGCATCGTAAAACATAGGGCGTATTAAATGATTAAATCCACTATCAACCCCTGCGAAGCAAATTGAATCAGTTGGCTTGAGAACATTCACATTAACAAGAAAATAACCTGATTCGCTTACCAAAAACTTTCCGGGTTCAAACCAGTATTGAAAATTGTTTCCGGATTCTTTTGCATAAGCTGCAAACCGCTCCTGCAGAGTATTTCCAAGGATTTGAACATCGAGGCTCTCATCATTTTCGTGGTAAGGAACCTTAAAACCGCCTCCAAAATCAAGATATTTTAAATCAGGAAAATTTGGAACCAGACTGTATAAAACATCGGCAACTTTCATAAAAACCGATGCTTCTTTTACATCGCTTCCGGTATGAATATGTAATCCATGAACCAGAAGATTATCTTCTTTAATCAGGCGGTATATTTCATTCAACTGAGAAAGAGGAATTCCGAATTTGCTTTTATCATGGCCTGTGGAAATTTTAAGATTTCCACCAGCCATTATACCGGGTCTTAACCGGATACCTACAGGATAACTACCTTTAAATGCTTTTGCAAATTTTTCCAGATTAGAAAAACTATCGATATTAATAGATACCCCCAGTTCTTTAGCCTCTTTAATTTCTTCAAAAGCAATATTGCTTGATGTATAAAGAATTCTGTCAGCCGAAAATCCGGCTTTTAGCGCAATTTTTACTTCATTGATAGAACTGCAATCGATATTTAATCCAAGTTCAGCCATATGTTTTAAAATGCTGATATTGGTAAGAGCCTTACAGGCATAGAAAATTCTGGAATTAAAACCTGAGAAAGCTTTTTTTAGCTTTTCATATTGACTGCTTATAGTATCTGCATGATATATATATAATGGCGTACCAAATTTTTCAGCCAAAGCGAGTAAATCACCTGCGGGAATAGAAGGATTCATATATTAATAGAGGATAATAAAATTAACGTGGAGAATTTCCACCAGATATAAAATATTAATTACTAATTATCTCTGCGGTCTATGTCTTCATCATCATCCTCATCATCCTCATCTTCATCATCTTCGCCGTCATCATCATCATCATCATCATTATCTTCTTCTTCATCATCATCCTCATCATCTTCATCTTCATCTTCTTCGTCATCATCATCCTCATCTTCATCATAGTCGTCGTCATCTTCGCTGTCATCATCATCATCATCTTCTTCTTCATCGTCATCATCGTCATCATCGTCTTCTTCTTCATCAACATCGTCATCATCATCATCATCTTCTTCTTCGTCATCGACCTCTTTTTCTTCATCATTCCCCTCAAACTCATCACCATTATCATCATCAGCATAATCTTCCCCGCCGATTTCATCTTGTCCCTCTTCAACATCTTCCTCTTTGTTTTCAACTTCTACCTGTGTGCTGCTTAAATTTTCTCCTGTTTCTTCATCTTCAAGATCGCCGGTTAATTCACCCTTATCGGTTACTGATAGTGAGGAAGATTCAAATTCTGATTCTTCAGTATTTTCTTCTCTATGAACCTGAGGAACAATATCGGTTGGATTAACAGCTTCCTGATAAATTTCCTGAAGTTTAGGAAGATCATCCGGACTATTTAATCCGAAATAGTCCATAAAAGATTTGGAGGTAGCATAAACCAGTGGTTTACCGGGTAGTTCTTCATTTCTACCGGTAATTACAATTAATTCTTTTTCCAGTAATTTCTGAATTGAATAATCTGAGCTTACACCTCTTATACCTTCAATATCGGCTTTAGTTACCGGTTGTTTATATGCTATAATTGCCAATGTTTCAAGAGCTGCGTTAGACAACCTTTTCAAAAATTTATCTCCGTTAATCTGTGCAATGGTTTTATGATAATCTTTTTTTGTTAAAAACTGCCAACCACCGCCACTTTCCCTAACTTCAAAGGAATAGAAATCTGATTCATATTTTCCTACTATTCCATCAATAGCAGAACTTACCTGTTCAAGAGTTATTTTATCATCCATGAAACCGAAAGCATTGTTAATAAGTTCGGTAATTTCCATTGATGTTAACGGGCGATCGCTCGCAAAAATCAACGCTTCAATATGCGGTATTATTTGTCCGATTTCCATTTGCTGAAGCCGGTTATATGGATTTTTGAAAAGTAAATTGTTTAACCCTGTAATGCTGCTGCACCACTTACAATTTCCGTAAGTTCGGTTGTAATAGCTGCCTGACGGGCACGGTTGTACGAAATTTTCAGTGATTTCAACATTTCATCTGCATTTTCACTGGCTTTATCCATAGCCGTCATTCTTGCACCATGTTCAGATGCATTAGCATCTAAAATAGCTTTATACAATTGTGTATTCAGAATTTTTGGCATTAATTCAGCAATAAGCACTTCCTTTTCGGGTTCAAAAATAAAATCAGTTTTTTTACCTGAACTACCTGAATCTGTGATTGTAGGAATAGGAAGAAATCTTTCTACTTTAAATTTTTGAGATGCTGCATTTCTAAACTCGCTGTATATAATTTCAACAACATCAAATTTCTTTTCTCTGAAACCTTTTACTGCTGCCTGGGCTGAACCCTGTACAGATTCAAAATTCAGGTTAAGGAAAAGATCTCTGAAATCTGAACTTGTACGATACCCTCTTTTTTCAAAATGTTCATACCCTTTTTTCCCTATTGCCCATATTTCCACATTATTTTTCTTTGCCTGCTCTGCATAGGTGGTTTCCATGGTATGCCTGGCAAGTTTAATCAGATTAGAATTATAGGCACCGCATAAACCTCTATCGCTGGTAATTACTATTAAAAGAACTTTTTCTACCGGCCTTTCTTCAGCCAGCTCCATTCCAACTTCCCCTTCGAGGCTGCCCACAATATTTCCAAGCACCTCCTGCAACTTTTTTGCATAAGGGCGCATTTGAGTAATGCTGTCCTGAGCTTTCCTCAATTTAGCAGCACTCACCATTTTCATTGCCTTCGTAATCTGCTGCATATTCTGAACAGATTTAATCCGGTTTCGAACTTCTTTTAATTGACCAGCCATGAATTAAATATATTATTAAAAATTACGTTTACAAAAAGCGGATGCAACCGCAGTTTAAACCGCGTGCAAAGTTAATTTAAACCAC
>Ga0079224_100004618_pt1 | contig 17893 bp, 15 predicted proteins | sample Stecom2015_FD_80414 | JGI IMG/M metagenome (GOLD analysis project Ga0079224, IMG submission 80414) | Agricultural soil microbial communities from Utah to study Nitrogen management - Steer compost 2015 | ecosystem: Environmental > Terrestrial > Soil > Agricultural land | place: USA: Utah...
GCCGAATCCTCATGGCCGAATCCTCATGCCGAATCCTCGTGGCCGAATGCCCGTGGGGTCAGCGGCGGGTGGTGGCGTCCATGGCGGACCAGCGGTTGATCGAGGTCCGCGGCGCGGCGCACTCGATGTCGACGAAAGCTATGATCCGCTGGAGCGTGGCCTCGTCGAGGTGGCCGGTGGACGGGAGCAGGACCACGTCGGCGCCCGAGCTCATCGCCTGGTCGACCAGGCCGTTCATCGAGCCGGAATCCGCCCAGCGCAGTGTGTAGCCGAGCTGGCGGGCCAGCCTGCGCACCTGGGCCGAATCCCATTCGGCCGTCGGTGACGACGGGTCCAACCATCCGAGTGCGAGCATCCCATCCTCCGTCCGATCACCGAAAAGGTCAGCCCCGGCGGCGATGTGACGTCACCGCGTCCGCTCCACCACGCCGGGAAGGGCTGCCGGGCCCCACAGCGAAGGCGGATACCCGGGAATTCCGATTCGGAACGGCTCGCGGCGAAATATTGTGTCTCGCCCACTTGACGGACGTGTGGAGGCCGTCGCCCCAGAGAGTTTCGACGCCGAGGGCCGGGTGTTCGGGCGTGGCCGTCAGCGACCCCAGACCGTCTGCTGCGCCGATCGCTGCCGGTAGGTCTCGATCTGGGTTCCGACCATCGCCACCACGTCACCCAGCGGCAGGGTGATGTCGGCGGCGTGCAGACCCCAGCCGGGGTCGGGGAAGGCGCTGAGCGCGGGGGCGTCCGGCTCCGGCCGGACCAGCAGCACATGCGCGTCGCCGATACGGGCGCAGCGGCCGAGATAGCGCTCGGCCGGGCGCAGCCACGGGGTGTCCGCGGCCGGGGGCAGGCCGCCGCGGCCTGCGTCGCCCAGGCCGAAGATCCCGGGGAACAGGGCGGAGCGGGTCAGCGTGTGCAGCGGGACCTCGGCATCGCCCTGTGGGAAGGCCGGATTCACGCAGGCGATCTCGTAGCCGGGGCCGAACGGTTGCGGGTCGGCCTCCGCGGTGGTGGGGGTGACGCCGTAGCGGGCGTCCGGTGGCGGGGCCTGCCCGAAGGCGGACCAGGCGATCACGCAGTGGGTCTGGCCGGTGCGGCGGCACAGCGGCACGGTGTGGAAGTCGCCGCCGGCGTCGGCGCCGCGCGGCACCACCACGTTGCCGCCCACCAGCACCGCCGAGACCAGTCGCGCGTTGGCGGCCGGGTCGGGTTCGATGCGTTCGCGCAGCAGTTGGCGCAGCATCCTGGTGCCCTGGGAGTGCCCGATGAGCACCACGCCCCGGCCGTGGTTGAACTCGTTGAGATATTGCTCCCAGGCCCGCGCCACATCGCGGAATGCCATGGCGGCCGCGGCCTTCGCCTGTCCCGGCGTGCCGGGCGATCGCAGCGCCAGCAGGGTGCGCTGCCGGTACACCGGGGCGTACACATCGCAGACCTCGGAGAAGCGCTGGGCCTGCTGTTCGGCGATCGCCCGGATCGGCGGGGTGATGTCGAGGCTCGCCGAGTACGAGAGTTCGGTGGAGACGGTCGGATAGACGTAGAAGCAGTCCACCTCGTGGCGCTCGGCCGCGGGTGCTGGCACCACCACGTCGGGTTCGCCGGGTGTTCGCACGGTCGTGGTCAGGTCGCCGCGACACGGGTCGGCGGGCAGATCGGGGCGGCACAACCAGACGGTCTCCTGCGGTTCGGGATCGGCCGGGGCGCTGGCCGCCTGCGGCACGAGCAGGGCGACGAACAGGATGAGGGCCGTGGCGAGCCCGTAGCGGGGGCGGTTTGCCAGGCGGGAACCGAAGAACTCGGCGAGCACGGAAACTCCCTTCGCACGAACCCGCCCACCTTATGACGGCGGGCGGGCTCGTGCGAGGTGGTGTATGCCACTGTGCGGGAAGAATTCACCGGCCCGACAGAGATCGACGCGGCTTCCCGGCGACGCCGCCGGGGCGCGTGGGCAGGCGGATCGTGACCTCACTGTGACGTGGGCACGGCGAATTTTACCTTTCGTAGTCTGGCGCCGACCCCGTTGCACGGCGAACACTGAGATCGGCAAGTCGGTCTGTGAATTCCGTTGATCCGCGTGCAATCGAAGGGTTCGAAATGTCCAGATTCACCAAGGTATTCGCCACCACGGCGGCCGCGCTGGCGATCGGCGTGTTCGCCGCGCCCATGGCCTCGGCCGCGACCACCCCGTCCGCTGATCCGATCACGGGCTCGGTCATCATCTGCGTTCCGCTCGGCAGCGTGTCCGTCTGCATCTGACGCATCGGACACTCACCCACGCGCGTCGGATACGTGCGCGGCAGGCAGGTCGCCTCCCGGCGGCCTGCTTCTCTGTGTCCCGGCACCGCCCGGGCGACCGGCCCGCCGCGCACCCGGCGGTCAGGACAGCACGAACGGCGGTGGGTCGGCGGGAACGAACGCCCGGCTCACGTCGCCGATGAGCCCGCTGGCGGCGGGTTCGAGCTTGTGGTGGGCGGTGAAATCCAGCTCGGCCAGGTCGGCCCAGACGATGTTGGGTGTGTACACGGACTCGTAGATGTAGCGCCGCTGGGTCAGATCCGAGATCGTGCGCCAGATGGTCGCGGAGATGTTGGGACGCTCGGGATCGGGCTCACCGAAGGGCTGGGCGGCATTGCGCATCACGCTCAGCAGCGCCGCGTACGCGCGTGGCAGGCTGTCGGCGGGCGGGAGCCGGTCCAGGTAGTAGGAGGCGCGCACGAAGCGGTCGGCCGCCTCGGTGGTGCCGGGCAGCGGCTTGTCCCCGCCGAAGCCCGCGAACTGCTTCTTCAGTTCGAGCTGCTGGTCGTAGGGCGGGGAATTGGTCATGACCGTGAACGAGCGGTCGTGGTGCAGGCGGGCTTCGCCGTCGATGTGCTCGATGATCAGCGAATCCCCCGTGGCGTCCTCCAGCGCCAGGTGCACGGTGGCGGGGCGTCCGCTGCGCGGTTCGATGAGCGGCAGCACCTGGAACGGCTCGCGGTCCATCAGGTCGACGCACTCCTCGACGGTCGCGCACAGGTCGAGGAAGACCTGTGCCCACAGCGAGACCGCCACCGCGGCCCTGGCGGAGTCGCGTTCGCCGAAGTCGGCCTCGGCCAGCCACAGCAGGTGCGCGGCGAGCCCCTGCTCGTTGATGCCGTCGGAGGTGGCGTTGTCCCACACCGTGGCCACCAGGCTGCCGTGCCGGGCGGTCCAGCGCATCGGTGAGGCGTCACGGTCGTGGCCGACCCGCTCCACGCCGCGCGGCAGCACCCAGAGGTTGGTGTCCATCTCCTCGCGCCAGTCCATGTTCCGGCCGACCAGCACGCCGTGCCCGCCTGCCGTCCACAACGCTCGTGTGCACATCTGTCCCTCGATTCGTCAGCGGTTCGATCGGTTCGGTTCAGCGGCCGGATGCGGTGAGGGCGCCCTCCCGCGTCCGGTAGGCGGCGATCTGCGCGCCGACCAGGTCGACGGTGTCGCCGAGAGTCAGTGCCAGATCGGCGGTGTGCAGGCCCCAGTCGGGATCGGGGAACGGGGCAGGCGCGGGCGCGCCCTCCTCCGGGCGCACCATGAGCACGTGGGCCGGGCCGATGTGGGTGCACTTCGCTCGGTAGCGCTGGGCGGGCCGCAGCCACGGAGTGCCCGCCGTCGGCGTCGGGCCGAGCGCCGGGGCGAGTTCGCCGAGGCCGACCGCGCCGGGGCGCACGTCGCTGCGCAGCAGTGTGTGCAGGGTGGCCTCCTCGTTGCGGGCCAATGAGGCCGGGTTGACGCAGGCGATCTCGTAGCCGGGGCCGTAGGGGACCGGCATGGCCTCCGGGGTGGCAGGCGTGACGCCGTAGCGGGCGGTCGCGGGCGGTGGCTGCCCGTAGCTGGACCAGGCCAGCGCGCAACCGGTCTGCCCGCGTTCGCGGCACAGCGGCACCGAGCGGAAGTCGCCGCCCACGTCGGCCCCGCGCGGCACCACCACGTCCCCGCCGATCAGCACCGCCGAGATCAGCCGCGACAGCGCCGCCCGGTCCGGCTCGATCCGCTCCCGCAGCAACTGCCGCAGCATCCTGGTGCCCTGCGAGTGCCCGATCAGCACCACGCCGCGACCGTTGTTGTGGTGGGTGAGGTACTGCTCCCACGCCTGCGCCACGTCCTCGAAGGCCGCGGCCACCGCGGCGGCGGCCTGCTCGGGCGGCACCGGCGTCCGCAGCGCCACCAGCGTGCGCTGACGGTAGACCGGCGCGTAGACATCGCACATGCGGGAGAACCGCTGCGCCTGCTGCGCGGCCATGGACCGCATCGAATCGGTGATCCGCATGCTCGCCGAGTAGGTCTGCTCCTGCGAGACGGTCGGGTATACGTAGAAGCAGTCCACCGCGTTGCGGAGCGGGCCACGCGGGCGCACCACCCGATCCGGTTCGCCCGTGGTGCGCTCGGTGGTGGCCAGATCGCCGCGACAGGGGTCGCTCGCCAGCCCGGGATGGCACAGCCAGATCACGTCGGAGATTTGCGAAGCATTCGCCGATGCCGTCGCCGGGGCGGCGATCTGGGCGAGCAGAGCGGCGACCGCGACCACGGCGGCGGCGATGGCGCCGCCTGGTCTGCGCGCGACAGGTCCTCCGGGGGACACGGTGGGCACGGTGACTCCCTTCATGAACGCGCCCACTGTACGGTCTGCGGCCGCCGGAACCCGGGATTGCGCACGGCGCGTGGCTTCACCCCGTGTGGGTGATCACATTTGTGATAGCCGGTGATTAGCGTGATGGCCGGAGGCGGGCGACCGCGGGGGGTGGGGCGAACCGGACGACCCACGGACGAGGTGCCATGAATCCCGGACCGGACTTCGACGACGGAACCGACTTCGAGAACGCGACGCGAGGGCTGATCGCGGAGTACGACGGTCCCGCGATCACCGCCGCCGACGGGCGGGTGGTGTGGGACCTCGCCGCCTACCGCTTCCTCGACGGCGACTGTCCCGACAGCGCGCACCCGAGCCTGTGGCGGCAGGGCAGGCTGTGCGCGAAGCAGGGGCTGTTCGAGGTGACCGCGGGTATCTACCAGGTCCGCGGGTTCGACCTGTCGAACATGACGGTGATCGAGGGCCGCGAGGGCGTGGTGGTCGTCGACCCGCTGGTCTCCACCGAGACCGCGGCCGCCGCCCTGGCCGTCTATCGCGCGCACCGCGGCGACCGCCCGGTGACGGGCCTGATCTACACCCACTCCCACGTCGACCACTTCGGCGGTGCGCGCGGCGTGCTGCCCGAGGGGCGTCCCGAGGTGCCGATCCTCGCGCCCGAAAGCTTCCTCGAACACGCGGTGAGCGAGAACGTCTACGTGGGCACGGCGATGACGCGGCGCGCGGTGTTCATGTACGGCTCGGGGCTGCCCAAGGCTCCCGACGGGCAGATCGGCTGCGGACTCGGCACGACCAACTCGCTCGGCACCGTCTCGCTCGTCCCGCCCACCGTCGACATCACCCGCACCGGGCAGCGCGAGGAGATCGACGGCGTCCGTATGGTCTTCCAGCTCACCCCCGGCACCGAGGCGCCCGCCGAGATGAACTTCCTGCTGCCCGACCACCGGGCGCTGTGCGTGGCCGAGAACGCCACCCACACCATGCACAACATCCTCACCCTGCGCGGCGCGCTGGTCCGCGACGCCAGGGTGTGGGCCCGCTATCTGGACGAGGCGATCGCGTTGTTCGCCGAGCACGCCGACGTGGCTTTCGCTTCCCACCACTGGCCGACCTGGGGCCGTGACGACTGGACGGCCTGGCTGGCCGGGCAACGCGACCTCTACGCCTACCTGCACGACCAGACGCTGCGGCTGGCGAACAAGGGTCACACGGGCATCGAGATCGCCGAAGAGTTGTCCCTGCCGCCCGAACTGGACGCGCTGTGGGCGGGCCGCGGCTACTACGGCTCGCTCAGCCACAACGTCAAGGCGATCTACCAGCGTTATCTCGGCTGGTTCGACGGCAATCCCGCCCACCTGTGGGAGCATCCGCCGGTCGAGACCGCTCGCCGCTACGTGGCCGACTACGGCGGCGTCGCGGCCGTGGTGGCCAAGGGCGGCGAGTACGCCGCGCGCGGCGACCTGCGCTTCGCGGCGACCCTGCTGAACCACGCCGTCTTCGCCGAACCCGGGCACGAAGGCGCGCGCGAAGCGCTGGCCGAGGTCTACCGCAGGCTCGGGCACGGCAGCGAGAACGGTGTGTGGCGCAACTTCTATCTGGTCGGCGCCGGAGAGCTGCGCCACGGCGTCACGGATTCCCCGCTTGCGACGGCGAACCCGGAGATGCTCAGCGCGCTGACCGTGGAGATGATCATCGACGCGCTGGCGGTGCGCGTCGACGGCCCGCGCGCGGCGCGGCATCGTCTGGTCATGGACTGGAAACTGACCGACGAGCAGCGCGTCGTCCGGCTGACGCTCGCACACGGCGCGCTGACCCACCGCGCGGCCACCACCGACGCCCCGCTGCGCGGAGCCGCCGACCTGACCCTGACCTTCGCCAAGCCCGCGCTGGTCGCCCTGCTCGCCTGCGGGGATTCAGCGGGTATCGCCGTCCAGGGCGACGCGGCGTTGCTCGCGACGTTCCTCGGTCTGCTCGACGACCCAGATCCCGCCTTCCCGATCGTCACCCCGTGAGCGCCGGGCCACCGCCGGGAATAGCCCGCGCGAGTGCCTCGTTGACGGGTGTACATGCAAACAGCATGTACTCTCCTTTGGAGAGTAATCCGGTGGGAAACCACGACGCATTGATGGAGTGACCTGCGGTGACCACGCGACGACCCGTCGAACCCTTCGAGCTCGGCTCGCCCTGGCAGGGCTTCGACCCCTTCCTCTTCACGGCCTACCACCCCGACGACTACCCGCGCGGCAACGCGGGCCTCGGTCCCGACGCCTCCCTGGCCGGCCGTCCGCTCGGCAACGACTTCGGCAACCCGCAGGGCTGGAACATGTATCACGGCACGACCGTTCCCGGATTCCCCGCGCACCCGCACCGCGGCTTCGAGACGATCACCATCGCCCTGCGCGGGCTGGTCGACCATTCCGACTCCCTCGGCGCCGCGGCCCGCTTCGGCAACGGCGACGTCCAGTGGCTCACCGCGGGGCGCGGCATCTCGCACGCGGAGATGTTCCCGCTGCTCGACCGCGACCAGGGCAACCCGCTCGAGCTGTTCCAGATCTGGCTGAACCTGCCCGCCGCCGCCAAGCAGGTCGAGCCGAACTTCACCATGCTCTGGCGCGACGAGCTGCCCCACCACGTCGAGGTCGGAGCGTCGGGCGCGCGGGCGGAGGTCACGGTGGTGGCGGGCGCGTTCGGGCCGGTGCGGCAGCCGGTCACGCCGCCGGACTCGTGGGCGGCGGATCCGGCCGCCGGGCTGGCCATCTGGGTGCTCGACGTGGCGGAGGGCGGTGAACTGGCACTGCCCGTCGCCGACGGCGCGGTCACCCGGGTGATCTATCTGTTCGACGGCCCCTTCGAGGCCGAGGTCGGCGGGGTCGCGCTGCACGACGGTCAGGGTGCGGTGCTCGACGCGAGCCGGGAGCTGCCGCTGATCGCCCGGCGTGGGCGGGTGCGGGCGCTGGTGCTACAGGCCGCGCCGATCGGTGAGCCGGTCGTCCAGCACGGGCCGTTCGTCGCCGCGAGCAGGGCCGAGCTGGTGCGCGCCTTCGAGGATTACCAGCGCACCCGCTTCGGTGGCTGGCCGTGGTCGGTCGACGATCCGGTGCACCCGGCCTCGGCCGGACGGTTCGCCCGCTACCCGGACGGCCACGTGGCGAGGCCCGAGGGCGAGCCGACGGTGACGAGCCGATGAGCAGCCGGTGAGCGGGCGCTCAGTCCGGTCGATCCGGGTCGCCTGCACCGCGTGCCGCGGCGACCCGGGGAGCCAGCCGCATCATGGCGACGACGAATTCGCTCACCGCGTCGCCGACCTCGACGCCGAGCGGCGTCAGCTCGTACTCCACGTGCGAGGGGATCGTGCGCAGCACTCGCCGCTCGGCGAGGCCCTCGGCGGTGAAGCGGCGCAGCACCTGGGTGAGCATGCGATCGCTGATGCCCTCCACCGCGCGCTTGATCGAGGCGTAGCGGACAGGGCCGTCGCGCAGCGCGGTGAGCACCAGGATCGACCAGGTGCCGCCCACGGTGTCGAGTGCGCAGCGCAGGGCATTCTCCCCGGTGCGCAGATCGTCGAGGCCGAGCGTGCGGGCGCCGCCCTCGCGGGCGAGCACGCGCTCGGCTGCCTCGGCCGCGGCGGCGGCCGAGGCGGTGTCGGCGGGGCCCGCCGCGACAGTCCTGACCATGTCTCCACCCTAACCACATCGCAGGTACTGCCGAAACGGCGGTAGCTCCGGCGTCGAGGAGAAGCTCATGACGCAGACCAGGACCGTGCTGATCGCCAGGCACGTCGGCGGCCCGGACGTGCTCGAATTCTTCACCGAGCACACGCCGGCCCCCGGCCCCGGCGAAGTCCTCGTCCAGGTGCGGGCCGCGGGCATCAACCCGATCGACGCCCGCCGCATGACCGGCGAGTTCGGTGACCGCGTGCCCATGACCTTCGGCACCGAGTTCGCGGGAGTCGTCCGGGCGGTCGGCCGCGGCGTGGACGACCGCAGGCACGGCGACGCCGTCCTCGGCTCCGGTGGTGCGTTCACCCACGCCACCCACATCGTCGTCCCGGCGGGCAACCTGATCGCCAAACCCGGATCGCTGAGCTGGGAGGTCGCAGGCTCGCTCGCCGGCGCCGCGCAGACCGCCGTGGGTCTGCTGCGCCATCTCGGCCTCCCCGCGGGCGCCTCGCTGCTCGTCCACGGCGGCGCGGGCGGGGTCGGTTCCATCACCGTCCAGCTCGCCGTCCGTCGCGGCCTGACCGTGGTGGCCACCGCCTCGCCCGCCAACCAGGACTATCTGCGCGAACTCGGCGCGACCCCGGTCGGATACGGGCCCGGCCTCACCGCCCGCGTGACCGCCGTCCACCCGGCCCCCTTCGACGCCGCGATCGACATGGCGGGCACCACGGAGGCCGTGGACACCTCCCTCGCCGTGGTCGGCCCCGAAGGCCCGATCGTCAGCATCGCGGGCCGTCCCGTCGACGCCCCGCGCGTACAGCCGTTCCGCATGCGGCCCGACCTCGACGCTCTCCGCGAGGTCGTCGACGGCGTGGCCGACGGCGCGCTCCGCTGGGAGGTCACCCGCACCTACCCCTTCCTCAACGCCGTCACCGCCTACACCGACATCCGCACCGGTCACACCAGGGGCAAGACCGTCCTGACCTTCCCGGCCGGCCTCTGAACGGTCAGGAGGCGATCCAGTCCGCCATGACATCGGCGAGGGCTTCGGCGCCGAGGCGGCAGTCCTCGGGGGTGGCGTATTCGGCGGGGGAGTGGGAGACCCCGGTGGGGTTGCGGACGAAGAGCATGGCGGTGGGGACCACCGCCGAGAGGATGCCCGCGTCGTGGCCCGCCCGGGTGGGCAGGACCGGGATCTCGCCGAGGCGGCTGAGGGCACGCACGACGCGGGCGCGCGGCGCTTGCGGGAACTCGACGATGGGGGTGACGGATTCGGCTTCGATGTCCAGGCCGATGCCGTCGCGGGCGGCGTGCTCCTTCGCCTCGGCGCTGATCCGGGCCACCAGGGCGTCCAGGGTGGGCTCATCCGCGGCGCGGGCGTCCAGCCAGGCCAGGATCTCCGAGGGGATCGCGTTGGCGCCGTTGGGCAGCACGCGCAGCTTGCCGAAGGTGGCCACCGCCTCGTGGAGCTCGGCGGCGTGCCGGGCCGAGTGCACGGAGGAGGCGTAGGCGAGCATCGGGTCGCGCCGGTCGACCAGGCGGGTGGCGCCGGCGTGGTTGGCCTCGCCGGTGAAGCGGAACAGCCAGCGGCCGTGCGGCCAGATGGCGGAGGCCACCGCGATCGGGCGGTCCACCAGGTCCAGTGCCCGCCCCTGTTCGACGTGCAGTTCGACATAGACGCCGACCCGCGAGGTCAGTGTGGGGTCGGCGCCGAGATGACGGGGATCGCGCCCGTTGCGGGTCAGCGCCTCGGCGAGGGTGATGCCGTCGGCGTCGCGCAGGCCGAGGGCGCGTTCGGGAGCGACCGCGCCGGTGCTCAGCTGGGAACCGACGCAGGCCACGCCGAAGCGCGCGCCCTCCTCGTCGGAGAAGGCGGTGACCGCGACCGGCCTGGTGGGGGCGACGCCGCGCGCCCGCACGATGTCGACGGCGGCGAAGGCCGACACCACGCCGAGCGGGCCGTCGTAGGCGCCGCCGTCGGGCACCGAGTCCAGGTGCGAGCCGGTGACGAAGGCGTCCCTCGGCTCGCCCTGCCAGCCCTCGGGCAGCCACCACGCCCACAGGTTGCCGTTGCGGTCCTCCTCGACGTCCATGCCGCGCTCGCGCGCGCACCCGGTGAACCACTCCCGCAGCGTCATGTCGGCGTCGTTCCAGGCGAAACGGCGGTAGCCGCCGGTGGCGGCCTCCCGGCCGACGTCGAGGATCGACTCCCACATCGTGTCGAAGGTCATCGGTGCACTGCTCCTGTTCGCGCGGCGTCGCGCTCGTCGTGACGGTGAGAACGGCTGTCCCGGAACGGGACTCAGAACTGTCCGGGAATCCAGGTGGTACCGGCCAGCGGCACCCGCGCCATGGCGGCGGCCTCGACGGTCAGCGCGACCAGGTCCTCCGGCTCCAGATTGCGCAGATGCGACTTGCCGCACGCCCTGGCGAGGGTCTGTGCCTCCATGGTCAGCACCCGCAGGTAGTTGGCCAGCCTGCGGCCGGCGGCCACCGGGTCGAGATTGCGGGCCAGCTCCGGGTCCTGGGTGGTGATGCCCGCCGGGTCGCGGCCGTCCTGGAAGTCGTCGTAGAAACCGGGCGCCGAACCGAGCGCGGCGTACTGCTCGGCGAAGCGCGGGCTGTTGTCGCCGAGGGCGATCAGCGCGGCGGTGCCGATGGCCACCGCGTCCGCGCCGAGCGCCATGGCCTTGGCCACATCGGCGCCGCTGCGGATGCCGCCGGAGACGATCAGCTGCACCTTGCGGTGCATGCCCATCTCCTGCAGCGCCTGCACGGCCTGCGGGATGGCGGCCAGGGTGGGGATGCCGACGTGCTCGATGAACACGTCCTGGGTGGCGGCGGTGCCGCCCTGCATGCCGTCGACCACCACCACGTCCGCGCCTGCCTTCACCGCCAGCTTGACGTCGTAATAGGTGCGGGTCGCCCCGACCTTGACGTAGACGGGCTTCTCCCAGTCGGTGATCTCGCGCAGCTCGGTGATCTTGATCGCCAGGTCGTCGGGGCCGGTCCAGTCCGGGTGGCGGCAGGCCGAGCGCTGGTCGACGCCCTGCGGCAGGGTGCGCATCTTCGCGACCCGCTCGGTGATCTTCTGGCCGAGCAGCATGCCGCCGCCGCCCGGCTTGGCGCCTTGGCCGAGCACCACCTCGATGGCGTCAGCCTTGCGCAGGTCGTCGGGGTTCATGCCGTAGCGCGAGGGCAGGTACTGGTAGACCAGGTGCTTGGACTGGCCGCGCTCCTCCGGGGTCATGCCGCCGTCGCCGGTGGTGGTCGAGGTGCCGACCTCGCTGGCGCCGCGGCCGAGCGCCTCCTTGGCCTGGCCGGACAGCGCGCCGAAGCTCATGCCCGCGATGGTGATCGGGATGTCCAGGTGCAGCGGGAACTTCGCGTGCCGGTCGCCGAGGACCACATCGGTGTCACAACGCTCCCGGTAACCCTCCAGCGGGTAGCGCGACATCGAGGCGCCGAGGAACAGCAGGTCGTCGAAGTGCGGCAGCGGCCGCTTGGCGCCCCAGCCGCGGATGTCGTAGATGCCGGTCTCGGCGGCGCGCTGGATCTCGGCGATCACCGAACGTGGGAAGGTGGCCGACTCGCGGAGCGTGGGATCGTGAGCTGTGGTCATCGGAGGAGTCCTGTCGTTGGTCGGGGGCGGACCGGGCGGGTGGTCGCGGGGTCAGTAGGCGCTGACGTTGTCGACGTGGAAGTTGTAGAGCGAGCGGGCCGAGCCGTAGTGGGTGAAATCGGCCGGATCGGCGTCCATTCCGGCCGCCGCCAGCAACTCGGCCAGCTCGGCCAGATGCTCCTCGCGCATCGGCTTGGCGATGCAGTCCGCGCCGAGGGAGGCCACCGTGCCGCGCACGTAGATGCGCGCCTCGTAGAGCGAATCGCCCAGTGCCTCACCGGCGTCGCCGAGCACGACCAGCCTGCCCGCCTGTCCCATGAAAGCGCTCATGTGGCCGATGTCGCCGCCCACCACGATGTCGACGCCCTTCATCGAGATGCCGCAGCGTGCCGCCGCATTGCCCTCGATGACGAGCAGTCCGCCGTGCGCGGTGGCGCCCGCGGACTGCGAGGCGTCGCCGGTGACCCGCACGGTGCCCGACATCATGTTCTCGGCCACGCCCACCCCGGCGTTGCCGCGCACGGTGACCGAGGCGTTCTGGTTCATGCCCGCGCAGTAGTAGCCGACATGGCCCTCGATGGTGACGTCGATGTCCTCGGTGAGACCACAGGCCAGCGCGTGCGCGCCGCGCGGTTCGGTGAGCACCACCCGCCGGGGCGCGTCCGCGCTGTGCAGCAGGGTGTTCACCTCGCGCACCGAGGTCTGCGTCAGATCCAGACGGGTGGTTTCCACGGTGGTCACTGCCGGTGCCATAGGTAGACCTCTTCCGGTTCGGGTTCGAAGATGTGGGCGTCGGCGACGCCGGGCAGATCGGCCAGCGCGCGATACTCCGAGGCCATGGCCACCCAGCGGTCGGTCTCGGCGACGACGGCGGGCTTGCAGGCGATGGGATCGCGCAGCACGGCGAAGGATTCGGAGTTGGCGACGAGCAGGGTGTAGAAGCCGTCGAAGCGCTCCATGAGCAGCCGCAGCGCCTTCTCCAGGTCGATGCCCTGGGCCAGCAGGGCGGCGATGAACCGCGCACCGACCTCGGTGTCGTTGTCGGAGTCGAACACCACGCCCGCGCGCTGCAACTCGTGCTGGACGCTCTTGTGGTTGGAGAACGAGCCGTTGTGCACCAGGCACTGATCCGGGCCGACCGAGAACGGGTGCGAGCCGGCGGCGGTGACCGCCGACTCGGTCGCCATCCTGGTGTGCGCCACCCCCTGCCAGCCCTGCGCCCGCGGCAGGCCGAACCGGTGCGCCAGCTCGGTGGGATCGCCGATGCCCTTGACCACCGTCAGGTCGGCGCCGAAGCCGATGACGCGGGCCGCCGGCGCCACGGCGGGCACGGCGGCGGCCAGCTCGGCGGCGTCGATCGGCGCGTGCAGCACGGTGGTCGGAGCGAGATCGATGCCGGTCACGGTCACGCCGAGCAGATCGCCGAGGCCCGCGGCGAGTTCGCCCGCGGGCACGCCCGCGTCGAGCAGCGAGACGGTGGACTCGCCGGGCGGCGACCAGTTCGGGTCGCCGTAGACGGCCATGCCCGCCGAATCGGGCCCGCGGTCGCACATCTGGTCGAGCATGCCGGTCAGCAGCGCGCCGAGCCGCGGATACAGCGTCTCGTCGCGCAGGTGCAAGCCGACTATTCCGCACATGGGAGCTCTCCTCTTCTGGGTAGGGGCCGTCTGGGTAGGGCTGTCAGGGTGAGGGCGTGTGGGTAGGAGGGGGGTCGTGACCGGGTCAGAACGCGGTCAGGTAGCGGTCGATCTCCCAGCTGGAGACCGTGTTGTGCCAGGCGAAGAACTCCTCGCGCTTGAGTCCGCTGAAGTAGGAACTGACGCCGGGGCCCGCGCCGTCGAGCGCGCCGCTGATCACCGGGTCGGCGTCGAGGGCGTCCATGGCGTGCAGCAGCGTCATCGGCAGCATGTCGCCGTGCACGGCGCCGGTGCCGGGATCGCCGGGGTCGAGCTCGCGGTCGATGCCGTCCAGCGCCGCCGCCACCGTCGCGGCGACGGCCAGGTACGGATTGGCCGAGCCGTCGCCGCCGCGCAGCTCGACACGGTTGCTGTCCGGCACCCGCAGGTACTGGGTGCGGTCGTTGCCGCCGTAGGTGGCGTAGCGCGGCGACCAGGTGGCGCCGCTGGAGGTGGAGGTGGCGCCGATCCGCTTGTAGGAGTTGACCGTCGGGGCCAGCACGGCCTGCAGGGCGCAGGCATGCTCGAGGATGCCCGCGATGGCCGCGTAGGCGGTGGCGGACAGGCCGAGCCCGCGCGAATCGGCGGCGTCCGGGAACAGCGAGCCCTTGCCGTTCCACAGCGACAGGTGCAGGTGCATGCCGGAACCGGTGCGATCGGTGAACGGCTTGGGCATGAAGGTGGCGCGCATCCCGCGCTTCTCGGCGATCACCGACAGCAGGTAGCGGGCGGTGATCACGCGGTCGGCGGTGGTCATCGCGTCGGCGTAGTCGAAGTTCTGCTCGAACTGGCCGTTGGCGTCCTCGTGGTCGCTGGCGTAGTTGCCCCAGCCGAGGGTGTTCATGGCCGCGGAGACCTCGGTCAGGTGGTCGTACATGCGGGTCACGTCGCGGGCGTCGTAGCAGGGCTGGGCGCTGGTGTCGGCGCGGTCGGCGGTGCGCAGCGCGCCCCCGGAATCGCGGTCGACCAGGAAGTATTCGATCTCCGCGCCGACATTGACGGTCATGCCGCGCTCGGCGGCGCGGGCCAGGCTCGCGGCGAGCACATTGCGCGGGGCGAACGGCCACGGCTTGCCGTCGACGTGGGGATCGCAGTGCACGATCGCCAGGCCGGGGCGGATGAACGGGATGGGGGTGAAGGTGGAGACGTCCGGGATCGCGATCAGGTCGGGATCACGCGGCTGCTGTCCCATGGTGCCCGCCGCGTAGCCGGCGAAACCGGCGCCGTCGGTGGCGAGCCGGTCGGCGGCCGCCACCGGGACCAGCTTGGCGCAGGGCTTGCCCGCCAGGGTGACGAACAGCGCGAGGATGTAGGTGGTGCCGGTGGCGCGGGCGATCTCGGTGAGGGCGTCGGCGGTGTCGGGGACCGGTGCGAGTGCGGTGTCGAAGGCCATCGTGGCTCCAGGGTGCGAATGGTTCTCGGTCGGGAGGTCGGCGGATCGGGGGTCGGAACGGGTGGTGCTCAGCGCATTTCGCCCGCCCCTTCGTAGGGGTTGAGGCTGACCAGCAGGTCGCCCTCGGCGAAGCGCTCGTAGCGGAAGTCGCGCGGGTCCACGTTCGGCAGGTCCGTGGCGCCCTTGGTGAGCAAATCGGCGGCCAGCCTGCCGACGGCGGGGGAGATCTTGAAGCCGTGGCCGGAGAATCCCGCCGCCAGGAACAGGCCATCGGCCGGGGAGGGGCCGATGACCGGGTTGTAGTCGGCGGTCACGTCGTAGGCGCCGACATAGGAGCCGGTGATACGCGGGTCGGGCATGTCGGGCAGCCGGTGGCCGAGCTTGCCGACGACCGTGTCGATGGTCGACTCGTCGGCGCGGTTGACGTAGTTGTCCGGGTCGATGTATTCCGGCGCGCTGTGGTCGGAATTGCCCGCCAGGATCTCGCCGTTGGGTTCGCGGCACAGATACGACAGCCCCGCCAGGTCGGAGAGCACCGGCACGACCGGGGTCGGCTCGCCCTGGTCGACCAGCACCAGTTGCGCGCGCTGGGCCCTGATGTCGATCTCCACGCCCGCGGTGGCCGCCAGGGCGGGGGTCCACGGTCCGGCCGCGAGCACGACCGTGCCCGCGTGGATCCGCGTGCCGTCGGCCAGTGTGACGCCGTGCACCCTGCCCGAGGCGTCCTGGAGCAGGCCGGCCACCGGGGTGGACTGGCGGATGCGCACGCCGAGCCTGCGGGCCGCGGCGGCGAATCCCATGCCGGCAAGGTAGGCGTCGCCGCGTCCGCCCAGCGGCTCGTAGGCGAGCAGGGCGAAGTCGTCGAGACGCAGACCCGGCCACAGCTGGGCCATCTCGTCGTGGGTGATGAAGTGGGTGGCGATGCCGAGGCTCTGCATCATCGCGATGTTGGCGCGCAGCGGTTCGACATTGTTGTCGCCGACGCCGACGACATAGCCGCACTGCTGGAAGCCGAGATCGTCGTCGAGGATCTCGGCGGCGTTGGTGAAGAAGTCCACGCCGTACCAGGACATGGCCGCCAGCGAGGGCGTGCCGTAGTGGCAGCGCACCACACCGCTGGATTTGCCGGTCATCCCGGAGCAGAGTGTGCCGCGTTCGAGTACCAGGACGTCGGTCTCGCCCCGCTCGGCCAGCGCCCAGGCGATGGCCAGTCCTTCCAGGCCACCGCCGACGACGACGTAGCTGTGCGTTTCTGTCATTCCCCGCTCCGCTGCTCGGTGTCCGTGCGCGTTGCCTCGACGAAAGAGCCCGGTGTCAGAGCCCTGTGTCATCGAGTGAGCCCGCTGTTTCATGTAGTGAATTGCTGTCGAACAACATGAAACAGCTCCTAGATGACGGCAGCATTACGGCGAGGTCAGTTCCATGTGTCGCGGCTCGTCTGGGGGAACGGGCTGCCGGGCGTCGGAAGCTGGGGGTTCGTCCCAGTCCTGTTAACAGGAATGTCACCCGCATGCATCCGTCGGCAACCTTTCCGGTCGTCTACTGGGAAACCGGGACTGTTCACCACTGAGAGACTCCATCTCTCGGGGCTGACCTGATGATGAGGGAAAGATGACAGAAGCGATCGCTGCGGCTGATACCGCATGGATTCTGGCGGCCTGTGCCGCCGTGGGCATCATGGTGCCCGGCCTCGCCATGTTCTACGGCGGCATGGTCAGCATCAAGAACACGCTGAACATGGCCATGATGACCTTCGGCGCCTTCGCCCTGGTCGGCGTGCTGTGGATCATCTTCGGTTACTCGGCCACGCTGGGTGACTCGATCGGCGGCATCGGCCTGCTCGGCAACCCCTTCGAGTACTTCGGCTCCTCCGAGCTGCTCGCCGCCCCCGCCGAGCCCGGCCTGCCGCCCGCGCTGGTCGCCGGCTTCCAGCTGCTGTTCGCGGCCATCACCGTCGCGCTGATCTCCGGCGCGGTCGCCGACCGCATGAAGTTCGGCGCGTGGATGCTGTTCGCCGGCGTGTGGGCCACCCTGGTCTACTTCCCGGTCGCGCACTGGGTGTTCGCCTTCGACTCCGCCGACGGCTCGGTCCTCGGCGGCTGGATCGCCAACAAGCTGGGCGCGATCGACTTCGCCGGTGGCACCGCGGTGCACATGAACGCGGGCGTCGCGGCGCTGGCGCTGGTCCTGGTGCTCGGCAAACGCGGCACCTTCCCCAATCCGCCCCGCCCGCACAGCCTTCCGCTGACCATGCTGGGCTCCGGCATCCTGTTCTTCGGCTGGTTCGGCTTCAACGGCGGTTCGGCGCTGGCGGCCGGTAACGGCGCCGGTGTGGTCGTGCTCAACACCATCGCCGCGGCGTGCGCGGGCATCTGCGCCTGGCTGCTGGTGGAGAAGCTGCGCCAGGGGCACGCCACCTCGCTGGGCGCCAGCTCGGGTCTGATCGCCGCCCTGGTCGGCATCACCCCCGCCTGTGGCGCCGTCTCGCCGGTCGGCGCGCTCATCGTCGGCGCGGCCTCGGGCGCGATCTGCTGCCTGGCCGTGTCCATGAAGTTCCGTCTCGGCATCGACGACTCGCTCGACGTGGTCGGCATCCACCTGGTCGGCGGCATCATCGGCACCCTGCTGATCGGCTTCCTCGCCGTGCCCGAGGCGCCCAACGAGGCCGCGGGCCTGTTCTACGGCGGCGGCGTGGACGTGCTGTGGCGTCAGACCGTCGCGGTGATCGCGGTGTTCGCCTACACCTTCGTGGTCACCATCGTCATCGCCAAGGTGCTCGACATGGTGATGGGCCTGCGCGTGCCCGCCGAGCACGAGGCCGACGGCCTGGACGCGGTCATCCACGGCGAGTCCGCCTGGGTGATGGAGACCGCCACCCTCACCGCCGTCGCGGCCACCCCGGCGGCCGCCGTCGCCGCCGCCGAGGCCATCACCGCCGAGGCC
>Ga0079224_100004619_pt1 | contig 17892 bp, 13 predicted proteins | sample Stecom2015_FD_80414 | JGI IMG/M metagenome (GOLD analysis project Ga0079224, IMG submission 80414) | Agricultural soil microbial communities from Utah to study Nitrogen management - Steer compost 2015 | ecosystem: Environmental > Terrestrial > Soil > Agricultural land | place: USA: Utah...
ATCATCGGCGAGCGCTTCCGTGAGGGCAATCCGGTGATCATGGACCTGGTCGAGTTGAGCAATGCCGACGCCAAGCGGCTGGTCGACTTCGCCGCCGGGCTGGCCTTCGCGCTGCGTGGCTCGTTCGACAAAGTGGCCAGCAAGGTGTTCCTGCTCTCGCCCGCCGACGTGGACGTCTCCGCCGAGGAACGCCGCCGGATCGCGGAAACGGGCTTCTACAACCAGAAATAGCGACCCGCTTCCGAGGCGCCCGACGGGGGCGGCGCCGAACGGGCAGGTTTCGCGGGCATCATGTCCGGTTCGCGGCGGTGTGGCCATTTTGCACACCGCCGTTTTTCGGGCAGAGTGACATGGTGGCCTTGTTCGCGGTGCTGTACTTCGTGCTGTTCATCTTCTGGCTGTTGCTCATCAGCCGGGTGATCGTCGAGTTCATCCGTAGCTTCGCCCGGGACTGGCGCCCGACCGGAGTCGTGGTCGTGATCCTCGAGGTGATCTTCACGATCACCGATCCGCCGGTGAAACTGCTGAGGCGCCTGATTCCCCCGGTGTCGTTGGGGGGAATCCGCCTGGATCTGTCGATAATGGTCCTGCTCTTCATCGTGTTCATCTTGATGTCCGTCGTCAGCAGGCTCGGCCAGCCCATCGGGCCGGTGTGACAGAATGGGTGACGTTACTTTGCAAGATCTGCTCGATCTCCAAAAGACGCGTGAAGGGATCCTTCCATGCCGCTGACTCCAGCCGATGTGCACAACGTCGCGTTCAGCAAACCGCCGATCGGGAAGCGCGGCTACAACGAGGACGAGGTCGACGCCTTCCTCGATCTGGTCGAGCAGGAACTGTCGCGGCTGATCGAGGAGAACGCGGATCTGCGTCAGCGGGTAGCCGAGCTCGACGCCGAGCTGGCCGATGCCAAGAAGAACCGCGGTAGCGGCCCGGCGGCCGTGAAGGCCCCCACTCCGCAGCCCGAGCCGATCAAACCTCCCGTCCCGGTCACCCCGGCGGCGCCCGTCGCGGCGCCCGCGGCCAAGGACAACTCCGCGGACGCGAACCTGCAGGCCGCCAAGGTGCTGAGCCTGGCCCAGGAGATGGCCGACCGCCTCACCAGCGACGCCAAGACCGAGTCGGAGAACCTGCTGGCCAACGCCAGGGCGAACTCCGAGCGCCTGGTCACCGACGCCCGCACCCGCTCGGAGGCCATGGTCGCCGAGGCGCGGCAGAAGGCCGAGGCCCTGCTGTCGGACGCGCAGACCCGCTCGGACAGCCAGCTGCGCCAGGCCAAGGAGAAGGCCGACGCCCTGCAGGCCGACGCCGAACGCAAGCACACCGAGATCATGGCGACCATCACCCAGCAGCGCAGCGTGCTGGAGAGCCGGATCGAGCAGCTCAAGACCTTCGAGCGCGAGTACCGCGTGCGCCTGAAGTCCTACCTGGAGTCGCAGCTCGAGGAGCTGGAGAACCGCGGCTCGGCCGTCCCGGTGGACGGCGGCGAGGCCTTCGCCGACAGCGGTTCCACCGGCAGCCTGCCCGCCGCCTCGTTCGCCAAGGGCGGTAAGTAGGCCTCCGGCCGTAGGACCGGGCGACGGTCACGCAGCACATCTGGCCTGGGGAAACCTGAGAGGTCGGCATGCTCGTCCTGACGCTCGTGCTCGCCGCGGTCGGCTTCGCGCTGCTGGTGACCGCGCTGACCACCGGCTCCGTGCTCTGGGCCTGGGGGTGCATCGTGGTCTGCGCCATCGGCGGGGTGCTGTTGCTGGTGAGCGCGCTGTCCACGCGAAGACCCGACGGCGGTGCGCCGCCGCCGGGGAGCAGACACGTGCGGCGCTGACGCCGCGCCCGCCGGGGGATCGGGCCGGCTTCCGGCCACGATCACGTGCGGCCGGGGCGCGACGCGGGGCGGGGGCGAAATATTCGCTCGATGCCGCCCGTTAGAATCGACACACGAACATCGGCGACGATCCGGCCATCACCGGGGAGCCTTCGGAAGAACGGCGATCCGCCCCGCGCGGAGAACTCAGTAGAACCGAACGGGTGAGCCCGTCACAGCTCGTGAACGAGAGGTCCGGCGCGTCCCGTACGCCCGGACAAACGGGGTGGTACCGCGGTTTCGACGCACCTGGCGCCGATGTCGTCCCCGTGCCCACATCGAACGAGCGCGCCGCACGGCGCGGTGGCACGAGGAGACGGGATCCGCGATGGCGGACGACAACAACAGCGCATATCCCCGCGTCGATTTCGGCGCGGGCTCCGGGGCGTCGTTCCCCGAGTTGGAGCGGCGCGTGCTCGACGCCTGGGAGGCCGACGGCACCTTCCGTGCGAGCATCGAGAACCGTTCCGGCGCAGCGGAGTTCGTCTTCTACGACGGCCCGCCCTTCGCCAACGGCCTGCCGCACTACGGCCATCTGCTCACCGGCTACGTCAAGGATCTGATCCCGCGTTTCCAGACGATGCGCGGCAAACGCGTCGATCGCCGCTTCGGCTGGGATTGTCACGGCCTGCCGGCGGAAATCGAAGCCGAGAAACAACTCGGTATCACGGACAAATCACAGATCGACGAGATGGGCTTGGCGGAATTCAACGCCGCCTGTAAGTCGTCGGTGCTGCGATACACCGGGGAATGGCGCGACTATGTGACCCGCCAGGCGCGCTGGGTGGATTTCGACAACGATTACAAGACCCTCGATCTCGACTTCATGGAGTCGGTGATGTGGGCCTTCAAGACGCTGTACGACAAGGGCCTGATCTATCAGGGTTTCCGGGTGCTGCCCTACAGCTGGTACGAGCAGACTCCGCTGTCGAACCAGGAGACCCGCCTGGACGACGCCTACAAGATGCGCCAGGACCCGGCCGTGACCGTGGACATGCGCCTGCGGGTGCCCGAGGACCACGCGCTGCGCGAGCTCGACGGCGCCAACGCGCTGATCTGGACCACCACGCCGTGGACGCTGCCGTCCAACCTGGCGATCGCGGTGCACCCGGACGTGCGCTACGTGCACCTGGAGGCCGCCGACGGCAAGCGCTACGTGCTGGCCGCCGAACGGGTTTCGCACTACGCCCGCGAGTTCGGTGAGGACGCCAGGGTGCTCGGCGAGTTCGACGGCGCGGCGCTGGCCGGGCTGTCCTACCTGCCGCCGTTCGACTTCTTCCTCGGCCACCCGAACGCGCACCGGGTGCTGACCGCCGACTACGTCACCACCGACTCCGGCACCGGTGTGGTGCATCTGGCGCCCGCCTTCGGTGAGGAGGACATGGACGTCTGCGTGGCCAACGGCATCGAACTGGTGCAGCCGCTGGACCCGGGCGGCAAGTTCACCTCCATGGTGCCGCCGTACGAGGGCCTGATGGTCTTCGACGCCAACCCGGTCATCATCAAGGACCTCAAGGCCGCGGGCCTGCTGCTGCGCCACGAGACCATCGAGCACTCCTACCCGCACAGCTGGCGCTCCGGCCAGCCGCTGATCTACATGGCGGTGCCCTCGTGGTTCGTCGCGGTCACCTCCTTCCGCGAGCGGATGGTGGAGCTGAACAAGCAGATCACCTGGGTGCCCGAGCACATCCGCGACGGCCAGTTCGGCAAGTGGCTCGAGGGCGCGCGCGACTGGAACATCAGCCGTAACCGCTACTGGGGCAGCCCGATCCCGGTGTGGGTCTCCGACGACCCGGCCTACCCGCGCGTGGACGTCTACGGTTCGCTCGACGAGCTGGAGCGCGACTTCGGCGTGCGCCCGGCCGATCTGCACCGCCCCGCGATCGACCAGCTGACCCGTCCGAACCCGGACGACCCGACCGGGAAGTCCACCATGCGCCGGGTGCCGGAGGTGCTCGACTGCTGGTTCGAGTCGGGTTCCATGCCGTATGCCCAGGTGCACTACCCGTTCGAGAACAAGGAGTGGTTCGACTCCCACTTCCCGGGCGATTTCATCGTCGAGTACAACGGCCAGACCAGGGGCTGGTTCTACACCCTGCACGTGCTCGCCACCGCGCTCTTCGACAGCCCCGCGTTCAAAACTGTTGCCGCGCACGGCATCGTGCTCGGTGACGACGGTCTGAAGATGAGCAAGTCGAAGGGCAACTACCCCGACGTCAACGAGGTCTTCGACCGCGACGGCTCCGATGCCATGCGCTGGTTCCTGATGAGCTCGCCGATCCTGCGCGGCGGCAATCTCATCGTCACCGAGCGCGGTATCCGCGAGGGCGTGAGCCACGCGCTGCGGCCGCTGTGGAACGCATGGACCTTCCTGCAGCTGTATGCCTCGACGCCGGGGCAGTGGCGCACCGACTCGCAGCACGTGCTCGACCGCTACATCCTGGCGAAGCTGGCGCAAACGCGGGACGCGATGACCGACGCGCTCGAGGTCTACGACATCGCCGGCGCCTGCGAGGAACTGCGCGCCTTCGCCGACGCGCTGACCAATTGGTATGTGCGCCGGTCGCGTTCGCGCTTCTGGGACGAGGACCGCGACGCGGTCGACACCCTGCACACCGTGCTCGAGGTGGTCACCCGGCTGGCGGCGCCGCTGCTGCCGCTGATCAGTGAGGTGATCTGGCGCGGGCTGACCGGTGGCCGCTCGGTGCATCTGGCCGACTGGCCCGCCGAGGGCGAGCTGCCCGCCGATCCCGAGTTGGTGGCGGCCATGGACGAGGCCCGCGTGGTCTGCTCGACGGTGCTGAGCCTGCGCAAGGCGAAGAACCTGCGGGTGCGCCTGCCGCTGGCCGAGGTCACCATCGCCGCGGCCGACGCGGGCCGGCTGGCGCCCTACGCCGACATCATCGCCGACGAGGTCAACGTCAAGAAGGTCGACCTGACCTCGGATGTGGACGTGCACGGCCGTTTCGAGCTGGTCGTCAACGCCCGTGCGGCGGGCCCGCGTCTTGGCAAGGACGTGCAGAAGGTGATCAAGGCGGTCAAGGCGGGCGAGTGGAGCGAGGACGCCGACGGCGTGGTCAGCGCCGCGGGCATCACCCTGCTGCCGGAGGAGTACACCCAGCGCCTGGTCGCCGCCGAGCCGGAGTCGACTGCCGCGTTGCCGGGCAACGCCGGTCTGGTGGTGCTCGACTCGGAGGTCACCGAGGAGCTGGAGGCCGAGGGCTGGGCCCGCGATCTGATCCGTGAGCTGCAGGAGACCCGCAAGTCGCTCGGTCTCGACGTCTCGGACCGGATCGCGGTGGTGCTTGAGGTGCCCGAGCAGCGGCAGGGCTGGGCGCACACGCACCGCGACCTGATCGCCGGGGAGGTGCTGGCGACTTCGCTGGAGTTCGGCGCTGCCGGTGCGGATGCCGCCGAGCTGGCGGGCGGAGTGCGGGCGGCGGTCACCAAGCAGTGATGGAGCGCGGCCGTGGCGGGCGGGATCGTCCCGACCGCCACGGCCGTCGTGCGTCATGACAGAGCGTGCATGTGATTCAAATCACATGCTGGATGTTTGCTGAACCCTGGTCGATCGGTTAGGCGAACCGGCAGAATCGCGGGTGTTGCAGTTGGGGCACATGCTTACCGCTGGTGCCGGTGTGACTAGTCGACGAGTTCCACCCATGTCCCCGTGGCCGTGCGCGCGACGCAGGCCGCGGGAGTTGACCGAGGGTCCGCTGCGCCGCCCATGAGACGACCGCGTGGGTCGACGAACGTCGCGGACCGCCTGGCCGACAGGGAGGCCGCGTTCGCATGATCAGACGTTCCGCTCGCATCATCCGGCAACCGGGGACCCGGCAGCGCGCCGCGCGTTCGCAGCACACCCGGCCCGCCACCCGACGCCCGCGGCGAACGCTGCGGCGCCTGGCCACCGGCCTGCTCGCCACCACCGTGACCTCGGTGATCCTCGGCGGCGTCGCGACGGCCGAGCCGTCCCCGGTCGCCTCCGGCCTGAGCAGCGGGTCGGGCACCGGCAGCGGAACCGGTTCCGGCACGGGTTCCGGCACCGGTTCCGGTCTCGGCTCGGGCCTCGGTTCCGGCAGCGCCAGCGGCTCGGCCGCGCTGCCCGTGCCAAGCGTGGCCGGGCTCGGCGCGCTCGCGGCGGCGACCACCCAGGTGGGCAAGCCCTATGAATGGGGCGCCATGGGACCGCACTCCTGGGACTGCTCGGCACTGGTGCAGTGGGCGTTCCGGCAGGTGGGGGTGCCGCTGCCGCGCACGACCTGGGAGCAGGCCGAGGTCGGCGCCCCGGTGCCGATGTGGGCGCTCTCGCCCGGCGACGTGGTGATCCTCAACCCCGACGCCTCGCACGTGGGCATCTACGCCGGTTTCGGGCAGGTGCTCAACGCCTACGGCCGCGGCGTGCCGGTCGGGCTGACACCGCTGAGCCACTTCACCGTCTACAGCATCCGTCGCTTCTGACGCGTGGAGCCGCCGGCGGGGGCGTTCAGTCCAGCTCGGCCGCCATCTGGCGCAGCAGCGGGCCGTACTGCGGGTGGGCAAGTGCGCTGGCGAACTGCGCGACCAGGTAGTCGGCCGGATTGCCGGTGTCGTACCAGCGGCCCTTGATGACCTGGCCGAAGACCGGGTTCTCGGCGGCGTAGACATTGATCGCGTCGGTCAGGTAGACCTCGCCGGTGCGGTGCTCGTACCAGGCGTCGGTCTGGCGGCGCAGCTCGGTGATGATGCCCGGCGTCACCACGTACCCGCCGATGGCCGCGAAGTTCGACGGCGCGTCCTCGGGCTTGGGCTTCTCCCGCAGGCCGGTGATGCGCAGCAGGCCGTCGCCGAGATCGTCGGTGACCACCGGCACGCCGTAGCGCTGCGAGTCGGCCGGGTCCATCGGCATGAGCGCCAGCACCGGCGCGCCGGTGCGCTCGTAGGCGTCGATGAGCTGCTGGGCGCGCGGGATCTCGGCGACGAACACGTCGTCGGGCCACAACACCAGCATCGGCTCGTCGCCCATGGTGCGTGCGGCGTTGAGCACCGGGGTGCCGTTGCCGTAGGGGCCGTGCTGGTCGAGATAGGTGATGTGGCCGAGCCGGGACAGCTCGCCGACCTCGGCCACCGCGTCGGCGAAGGCGGTCTTCCCGTCGGCGCGCAGCTGCTCGACCAGGGCGGGGTTGGGGCGGAAGTGGTCCTGGATGACGTGCTTGCCACCGCTGACCACGATGGTGATGTCGGTGATGCCGGAGGCGACCAGCTCGCGCACGGTGTGTTCGATGACCGGTTTGTCGCCGACCGGAAGCATCTCCTTGGGAATCGCCTTGGTCAGCGGAAGCAGCCGGGAGCCGATACCTGCGGCCGGAATGACGGCCTTGCGGATCTTCATGCCCTCGATCATCACATACCCGGCGCGGGGAATCGGGCCAACCGGACCCGCGATCCGCCACGGCTATCACGGCTGGTGACGGTGGGTTTACGTGGGTCCGGCGGTTGGTTCACCACCAGCTGCCCGGCAGCAAGTCCGCAGCCATCCCGTGACCGGCCGGGCGTGACCCGCCGGACGTGAGCCGCCGAGGGTGAGCCGCCGAGGGTGAGCCGCCGTGCTCGCCCCGACCTGTCGGGGCGCTGACGTAGATTCCGGTACGTGAGTACCGCACCGGAACAGCCCGAGGCCGGGCGCACCGCGCGCCGGTGGGTGCTGCACATCGACATGGACGCCTTCTTCGCCTCGGCCGAGCAGCTCACCCGGCCCACCCTGCGGGGCAGACCGGTGCTGGTCGGTGGCACGGGCGCGCGCGGCGTGGTGGCGGGCGCGAGCTACGAGGCCAGGGCCTTCGGTGCCCGCTCGGCCATGCCGATGCACCAGGCCAGGCGGATGGTCGGACCCGCCGCTGTGGTGGTGCCGCCGCGCGGCGCCGTCTACGCGCATCTGAGCGGGCTGGTGTTCGACGCGCTGCGCGAGTCCGTGCCGGTGCTGGAGACGCTGTCGTTCGACGAGGCCTTCGGCGAGCCCGCCGAGCTGGCGGGTGCGAGCGTGGCGCGGGTCCACGAGTTCTGCGCCGGGCTGCGCGCGGTGGTGCGCGAACGCACCGGACTGACCGCATCGGTCGGCGCGGGCACCGGCAAGCAGCTGGCCAAGATCGCCTCCGGCCTGGCCAAACCGGACGGCATCCGGGTGATCTCGCCCGGCGAGCAGACCGAGTTGCTCGCCGGGCTGCCGGTGCGCAAGCTGTGGGGGATCGGCCCGGTCGCGGAGAGCAAGCTGCGCGCGGTCGGCATCGAGACGGTCGGCGCGTTCGCCGCGCTGCCGGAGGCGGAGGCGGTCTCGCTGCTGGGCGGCAGTGTCGGCGCGGCCCTGCACCGGCTGGCACGCGGCATCGACGACCGCCCCGTGACCGAGCGCGCCGAGGCCAAGCAGATCAGCGCCGAGAGCACCTACGAGACCGACATCGTCACCATGGCCGAGCTGCGCCGGGCCGTCGCCGCGATGGCCGAGGCCGCGCACGCGCGCCTGCGCCGCGACGGCCGCGCCGCCCGCACCGTGGTGCTCAAACTCAAGCGCGCCGACATGAGCATCGTGACCCGCTCGTCCACGCTGCCCTACGCCACGGTCGATCTCGGCGTGCTCGCCGCCGCGGCCCAGCGCTCGGCCATCGACCCGGTGGACCTTGGGCCGATCCGGCTGGTGGGCGTCGGGTACGCGGGATTGTCCACGGTGCAGCAGGAATCGCTGTTCCCGGAGCTGGATCGCGGTGAATTCGCCGGGGGCCTCGGCATCGAGGCGGAACCCGGTCCCGGCGGCGGCTTCGTCGAGGACGATCGCGAGGCCCTGTTCGATCTCGGCGCGCAGAACGGTCCCGACACGGTGCCCGTTGCCCGTGCGGCGGCGGGGCAGGGCGCCGGATTCGCCTCGGCCGCCGGGGGCGGCCCCGCCGCGGACCTGATCGCGGCGGGCCGCGCGGTGACCGTCGGTGGCGGCTCGGTCGCGCCAGGCACCGCGATCACCGCCGGGAAATCTGCTGGTGACATGGGGATTCGTGACCGCATCGGGCCGGACCGGGCCGGTGGGGGCGCGCCGGACCGCCGTGGCGACCCGGCCTCGGGTGGGCCGTGGGTCGCGGGAATGGATGTCTCGCACCCTGATCACGGGCACGGGTGGGTGCAGGGAGCCGGGCACGGAGTGGTGACCGTGCGCTTCGAGACGAGTTCGACAGGACCGGGCCCGGCGCGTACTTTCAGCGCCTACGACAACAATCTGTCCCGGGCGGACCCGCTCGGCAGTCTCCGCTGACCGGTAGCCTGGGTGGCCGGGCAGCGCTGCCGGTTCGAGCGCGTGCTGTCCCGGTACGGATACCGACCCCTCACTCGAACGCAAAGGACGAGCAGTTGAAGCTTCGTACGACTGGACGCATCGCGATCGCCGGCTTCGCCGCCATCGCCGCCCTCACCCTCACCGCCTGCGGTGGTGACGACAGCGGGGACGAGGCCAAGTCGACCAGCACGACGACCAGCGCGGCGGCGGCCACGAGCGCGGCGGCAGAGGACACGCCTCCGGTGCCGACGGCCGAGGAGCTGAACACCCAGCTGCAGCGGGCGCTCGATCCGGCCGTGCCCAACTCCGAGAAGCTGGAGATGGTGCAGGGCATCGAGGCCGATCCCGAACTGCCGGGCCGCCTGGCCCAGGCCTACCAGGAGACCGGCGCCACCGTCACGGTCACCGACGTGACCGCCTTCGGTGACACCGTCAACGCCAAGGCCACCATCGTGCTCAACGGCCAGGAGAACATCGCCGACGTGCCGTTCGTGGCCGAGGACGGCAAGTGGAAGGTCCAGAAGGAATGGGCCTGCATCATGCTGACCAACCTGGGGCAGCAGTCGCCCGCCTGCGTCTGATAACGCCGTGCTGAGGCCGTGCGGCCCGGTCACGGCCGGGCCGCACGCCCGCCGCCGCGGGCCCTGACCGCTCCGTCGACGGTCCGCCGGGGGCGATCGTGGCGCCCGTTACTATCGGTCGCCGTGGCTGACATCATGGTCCGGCCGCGGACGGTCTCCGCGGGCGATTCGGAAAACCCGCCGCGGCAACCGGATTCCCGGTCGGCCTCGGCACGTCCGATCGCCCTGATCGCCGCGCTGATCGCGATCGGGTGCGCGATCGCGGTGCCGCTGCTGCCCGTCCGGGTCGACGCGGCCACCCTGAACTGGCCGCAGCACGGCGCGGCCGACAGCATCGAAGCGCCGCTGGTCGGCTATGCGCCGCTGATCTTCGAGACCACGATCCCGTGCGCGGCCGTGGACGGGATCGGCCCGGGCGGCGGCACGCTCGTCGCCAGCGGCCCCACCGGCTCACCCGACCTGGAGCGGCACGGCTTCCTCGCCCGTGTCACCGCGGCCACCGAGGACGACCCCGCCCGCCTGGACGTGGTGTTGCGCAACCAGGCGCTGTTCAGCGTCCCGGTCACCGAACTCGCTCCCGGCTGTGCCCTGGCGGTGCGCGCCGACGCCGCGGCGGCCACCGCGGAGCTGACCGGCTACGCCGGGGAGTCCACCGTCCGGCTCGACGGCGACTACCGCCCGCAGCTGGTCGGCATCTACAGCGACCTCACCGACGCCGCGGGCGCCGCGGTGACCGCCGAGATCGACAGCCGCTTCTCCTCCACCCCGACTCCGCTCAAGCGCGCCGCCATCTGGCTGGCCCTGATCGCCACCGCGGTAGCCCTGGTGGCCCTGCACCGCATCGACCGCGAGGACGGCAGGCGCTCCCGTCGCGTCCTGCCCCGGCTGCGTGGCCTGACCGTGCTCGACGGCGTGGTGGTCGGCGTGCTGGTGCTCTGGCATTTCATCGGCGCCACCACCTCCGACGACGGCTACCAGTTCGGCATGGCCCGCGCCTCGGGCGTGTCCGGGTACATGGCCAACTATTTCGCCTATTTCGGGGTGCCGGAGAACCCGATCGGCACGCCCTATTACGACCTGATCCGGGTCATGTCCGAGATCACCACGGCCAGTCCGTGGGTGCGTCTGCCCGCCCTGGTCGCGGGCATCCTGGTGTGGTTGCTGCTGAGCCGGGAGGTGGTGCCGCGCCTCGGCGTCGCGGTGCGCCACGACCGGCTGGCGGTGTGGACCGGAGCGCTCGGTTTCCTCGCGGTGTGGCTGCCCTACAACAACGGCCTGCGCCCGGAGCCGCCGGTCGCGCTCGGACTGCTGCTGACCTGGGTGTCGGTGGAACGTGCCATCGCCACCCGCAGGCTGGCGCCCGCCGCTGTGGCCGTGCTGGTCGCCGCGTTCACCATCACCGCGGGTCCCTCCGGGATCATCTGCCTCGCGGCGCTGGCGGCGGGCATCCGCCCGGTGGCGCGCACGGTCATGCGCCGGGCAGGCGATGCCGGGTCGCTCGGCCGGCGCCTGCTCGGCTACGCCACCCTGCTCGCGCCGCTGGGAGCGGCCGGTCTGCTCGTGCTGGCGGTGGCCTTCGCCGACCAGCCGTTGAGCGCGGCCACCGAGATGCGGCGGGTGCATCACGCCATCGGCCCCGACGTGCCGTGGTTCCAGGAGTACCTGCGTTACCAGTACCTGTTCCAGCCGGAGATCGACGGCTCGATCGGCCGCCGCGTCGGCATCTTCATGATGCTCGCCGGACTGGTCATCGGTGTCGCGGTGCTGCTGCGCCGTGGCGGGCGGATCCCGCTCACCGCGGCCGGACCCTCGCGCAGACTGCTCGGCGCCACGGCGGGCGCGCTGCTGCTCATCATGATCACGCCCACCAAGTGGACCCACCACTTCGGCGTGTACGCGGGCGTGGCGGGCGGTGTGGCGGTGCTCGCGGCCATGGCGGTCGGTCCGAGGGTGCTGCGGGCGCCGCGCAACCGGGCGCTGTTCGCCGCGGCGGTGGCTTTCCTGCTGGCGCTGGTGTTCTCCGGCACCAACGGCTGGTGGTACGTCTCCTCCTACGGCATGCCGTGGTGGGACAAGTCGCCCGCGATCGCCGGGATCGGTTTCAACAAGCTGTTCCTCGCGCTGGCGCTGGCGCTGCTGGCGGTGGCCGCCTGGTGGCACGTGCGCGCCCCCGACGACGGAGTGCCGCACCGGGTCTCGCGCGGCTGGTGGCGGCTGGCGGCGTCGCCGCCGCTGACCATCGCGCTGGCGGCGCTGGTGCTGTGGGACCTCGGCTCCTTCGCCAAAGCGGCGGTGGCGCAGGGCGAATCGTTCTCCCTGGCCCGCTCGAACCTGGCGGCGGTGACCGGCGAGCCGCACGCGCTGGCCGGATACGTGCTGGTGGAACAGGATCCGAACGAGGGCATGCTGGAACCGCTGAACGGGGACGCGCTGTCCACCTTCACCGGGACCGGCGAGGGGTTCACCCCGGCGGGCGTGGCCGACGACCTGCGCCCGGACTCGGAGGACAACTCCTCCGGCAGCATCGCCGACGCGCTCGGCGCCGACTCCTCCGACAACGAGTCGGCCGGCCGCGCCACCGCCGCACTGCCGTTCGGCCTCGACCCGGCGCGGGTGCCGGTCATGGGCAGTTACCGCTCCGGCGACGCCGGACCCGCCGAACTGACCACCGGCTGGTACCGGCTGCCCGCCGTGGCCGACCGCCGCGACATCATCGCGCTCAGCGCGGCGGGCCGCATCCGCTCGGTCGACGCCGACGGCGTGGTGACCGACGGCCAGCAGGTGGAGATCGAATACGGCATCGCCGACGGCGCGGGCGAGGCCAGGCCGCTGGGCCGGGTCACCCCGATCGACATCGGGCCCGCCCCGTCGTGGCGCAACCTGCGGGTGCCGTTCACCCGGATCCCGGCCGAGGCCGACGTCATCCGGGTGGTCGCCGTCGACCGCGACCGCAATCCCGCGCAGTGGCTGGCGCTCACCCCGCCGCGCATGCCGCGGACCGTCACCCTGGACGAGTTCGTCGGCAGCGAGCAGCCGGTGCTCATCGACTGGATGGTGGGCCTGCAGTTCCCGAAGCAGCGCCCGTTCGACCACCGGTACGGCATCGCCGAGGTCCCGGCCTACCGCATCCTGCCCGACCGGGGCGGCGCCGCGGTCACCAACCTGTGGCAGTCCCACGACAGCGGCGGCCCGCTCGGCTGGACCGGCAAACTGCTGTCCGCCCGCGCCCTGGCCACCTACCTCGACGGTGACTGGGACCGCGATTGGGGCGAGCTGCAACAGTTCACCCGCTTGGACGACTCGGCCGTGCCCGCCGAACCGGAGATCACCCGCCACGATCACAGCGGTCTGTGGTCACCGGGGGCGATCAACACCTCCTACTGAGGCCGTGAGGTCCGCCCGCGCCGCACCGGCCCGACGGCGGGACGCGCGTCTGCCGGTACGTGACGGAATGTTCAGGCGGACGGGCCGAACCCCGGCGTGATCCGCTCGGCGAGCGCGACCAGGTCGGCGCCGGTGAGCCCGGGGTAGCCGTGCAGCATGTCGCGCCAACGGGACGGGACCGCCGAGGCGCCCCACCTGGCGCCGAGCAGTCCGCCCGCGATGGCGGCCGTGGTGTCGGTGTCGCCGCCCGCGCGCACGCACCGTGCCAGCGCGGCGGCCAGGTGATCGGGCGAGTTCGCGTCCGTGGTGGTGACGGCCCACCAGGCGGTCTGGAGCGCGTGCACGACCCAGCCGTTGTTCGGGAAGTGGCCGGGGCCGCCGGTTTCGGCCTCGTCGAGCAGGCGGTGCCAGTCGGCGGCGGTGTCGAGGGCGTCGGCGGCCGCGCGCACGCCGTCGAAATTCGCGTGGAGCACGGCGTGGCGGATGCCGAGGGTCCAGATGCGGCAGGCCTCGGCGGCTTGCGGGTCGCTGTGGGTGAGCAGGCTGACCTCGGCGGCGGCGCGGTCGCAGGCGCTCGGGTCGTCCAGATGGACCAGCGCGATGGGCGCGGTGCGCATGAGCGAGCCGTTGCCGCCGGTGCGGCCCGCCAGCGCGTCCGAGCGGGCCCGCATGGCGGCGGCGGACGCCGGGCGGCCGGAGAGCACCTTGGATGTCTGCACGCCGATGTCGGCCGGGCCGGACTCGTACCAGCGCACGAAGCCCGCGGCGACGGCGTCCAGGTCGAGGCCGGGGCGGCGCTCGTCGGCGGCCAGCGCGATGGCCAGCGCCATGGCGGTGTCGTCGGTCCACTCCCCGGGAGCGAAATCGCCCAGGCCACCGCCGATCATGTCGATCGGCACATGTTCGCCGGGACGGGTGAACTCGTAGCCCGCGCCGAGCGCGTCGCCCGCGGCGGTGCCGAGCAACACGCCCGCCATCCGGTCGCGCAGGGCGGCCCGCGCCGGATCGGCCGCTGCGCCCGCGGTCGGCGCGCCCGCGTCGGGTGTCACGGACATCCCGCCGGTGGTCCCGTCGGCGAATGCGTTCACGGCTCGCTACCCCTCGTGGTCCGGCACGCGCGGTCCGCGTGCGCGGCACCGAATCTACCGTCTGCCGGCTCGGTCACGCCGCGCTCGCATCGGCGCAACACACGGGCATCGCCGCGGGTCCACCGGCCCCTCGGTCGGCCACCGGCGTCTCCAGATGGACCGCTACCGGCTGTCGCGCACCGCTGCCTGGCCCGACGCGGTGGTATCGCCATCGGGGGCCGCCGCGGCAGACTCGGCGGGGGCCTCGGTGCGGGAGCGCAGTTCGCGGCGGGCGCGTCGGCCGCGCCGCAGCGCGTCGGCGGAGAAGACGGCCAGCGCGATCCAGATGAGGGCGAACCCGGCCCAGCGGGAGGCGGGCATCGGCTCGTGCGCGACCGCCACACCCCAGGCCATCTGCATGGCGGGGGTCAGATATTGCAGCAGCCCCATCGTGGACAGCGGCACCCGCTGGGCGGCGACCGCGAACAGCAGCAGCGGCACCAGCGTCACCGGGCCGGTCGCCATGAGCAGCCCGGCCTCCACCGGCCCGTCGAACAGGGTGTTGGCGCCGGTGACCGACAGGAAGACCAGAAAGGCGAGCGCGAAGGGCGCCGAGACCAGTCCCTCGGCGGCCAGGCTTCGCATGGCGTCGAGCCGGATCACCTTCTTGACCAGGCCGTAGAGCGCGAACGACACGGCGAGCACGAGCGCGATGTAGGGCGGCCTGCCGTAGTCGACGGTCAGCACCACCACGGCCGCCGCGCCGAGGCCGAGCGCCACCCACTGCGCCGCGGCCAGCCGCTCCCGGAAGATCAGCACCCCGAACGCCACGGTGACCAGCGGATTGGTGAAGTAGCCGAGCGCGCATTCCACCACGTGTCCCGAGGTCACGCCGTAGACATAGACACCCCAGTTGATCGAGATGGCCACCGAGGCCAGAGCCGCCAGCCGCCAGGTGCGGGCGTCGATCTCCCGCAGCTCGCGCAGCCGCCCGGCGACTGCCAGCACCGCCAGCGCGGCCACCACCGTCCACACGATCCGCTGCGCCAGGATCTCCACCGCGCTCGCGAAGGCCAGCAGGCCGAAGAAGGCGGGGAACAGACCCCACGAGAAATACGCGCCAACGCCGAAGGCGACTCCCGGGACCGATCTGGCTGCACGCACGCGGCGAACGTTACCGCCGCTACCGATCTTCTGCTGTCGGCGGACGAGGTCCATGTCCGTGAACGGCGATGGCCGCGCGTTCGGCCGCACGGACCGGACCACCGTCGCGATCCCGCTCGCCGGCCGGTTTGACCGCCGCCGCAGTGGTGATTCGGAAGACACCGGCACCTCGGCCGGAGCGCCACCGGAGGTCGTCATGCGCCAACGGGCTCTGCTGTCAACCCTGCTGCTCGCCTGCGCGTGCCTGTCGGCTCCGGCCGCGGCGATCGCCGACCCCGCGCCGCCGCAACCGGCCACCGACTCCGCCGCCGAACCGGTCGAGCGCACCACCATCGCCGTGCGTGTCGACCGCGGCGCCGGCTGGGAACTCGGGCAGGCGAACGCCCCGCGCGGGGCGCTGTCACTGGCCAAGCTGTACCTCGCCGACCACGCACTGCGGCACGGCGACGGCTCGGCCGCCGACACCGCGCTCGGCGAGCGCATGATCCGCTGGTCCGACGACGCGGCGGCCGACACGCTGGCCGCCCGCTATCCGAATGCGATCGCCGCGATCGCCGCCGAGTACGGCCTGACCGCGACCATGCCCGCCGGGCACTGGAGCGCCTCGGCCACCAGCAGCGCCGACGCCGCCGATTTCCTGATCACCCTGACCCGCACCCACCCGTTCTCACCGATCCTCACCTGGATGGCCACCGCGGGCGACCACGCCGTCGACGGCACCCCGCAGGACTGGGGCACTTCCAGGGTCCCGGGGGTGCTCGGCACCAAGTGGGGCTGGTCGGACTTCGGCGCACCGGACGTCGCCTCGGTCTCCTACGGACCCGGTTTCACCGTGGCGGCGCACACCTACGGCAGCGCGGAGGACCAGACCGCCGACGTGCTCGCCGCGCTCCCGCAGATCCTCGGGGCGATCGCCGGGGCGCCGCCCGATGCGGTGGAACAGCTGGACGGCATCGCCGGGGAGTTCGCGGGCGGTCGGTGAGCGGTCCGCTCGCGTCGGGCGGACCGAGCTCGGACAAGCCGATTTCAGCCGAGGGCGGCGACCGCCGCGCGGGCGGCTTCGGCGACGAGCGCGTTGTCGGGCTCGGCTTGCGGGTCGGTGGTCGAGGTCATGACCGCGAGGACGATCGGGGCGCGGCCCGGTGGCCAGGCGACGGCGACATCGAGGGCACCGCCGTAGGCGGGGGTGCCGGTCTTGTCGCCGACGGTCCAGTCCGCGGGCAGGCCCGCGCGGACGCGGGTGTCACCGGTGGTGTTGGCGATCAGCCAGCCGGCGAGCCGGTCGCGTTCCGGCTCGGCGAGGACGTCGCCGACGACGAGCGCCCGGTAGTCGGCGGCCAGGGCGGCGGGAGTGGTGGTGTCGCGCTCGTCGCCGGGGGTCGCGGTGTTCAGCTCGGTCTCCCAGCGGTCCAGGCGCGAGGTGTCGTCGCCGAGGGAACGCAGGAAGGCGGTGAAACCCTCGGGACCGCCGAGCAGTTTCAGCAGCTGGTTGCCCGCGCCGTTGTCGGAGACGGTGACAGCGGCCTCGCACAGCTGTGCCACCGTCATCCCGGATTCGACGTGCTGCTCGGTGACCGGCGAGTATTCGACGAGCTCGTCGGGGCCGTAGCGGACGACCTGCTCGAAGAAGCCGGAGTCGAGCGGATGGTCGCGCAGCAACGCGCCGCAGGCCAGGCCCTTGAAGGTGGAGGCCATCGGGAAGCGCTCGTGCTCGCGATAGGCCACCGTGCGCCCGGTGCCGGTGTCGACGGCGAAGACGCCGAGACGGGCGGCGGAGTTCGCCTCCAGCGCGGCGAACGGCGCGATGTCGGCGGCCACGGAGGTCACGGCGGCGCTGGTGGTCGTTCCGGCGGGCGCGGTGGTGCCGGGGTCGGCGCCGCACGCGGCAGGCAACGCGAGCGCCGGTGCCAGCAGCGTGGCGGCGAGCAAGCGGATGCGACGGGACTTTCGGTGCTGTGGTGCGGAGAAGTTCACCCGCCGACCAGATCACGTCCCCGGTCTCCCCGGCCAATATCGCCGGGTGCGCGCCGCGAGTCGCGGTCGGTATCGCCGCAGGTCCGAGCCGTGGCGGGCGCGGGGAAACCAACCGGGCCGCGACGGGATCGCCCGCCGCCGCCCGCGGCGGTTGATTCAATGGCCGCATGGATCTCATCCGCCACCTGCGCTTCTTCGTCGCGGTCGCCGACGAGGGGCACTTCGGGCGGGCGGCGGCCGCGCTCGACATGACCCAGCCGCCGTTGTCGCAGGGACTGCGCAGGCTCGAGCGGTTCCTCGGCGTCGAACTCGTGCACCGCACCAGCCGGGGCGCCCACCTCACCACCGCGGGCAGGCAGCTGTTGCCGCGCTCGCGGCTGCTCGTCGACGACGCCGACCGCCTGTGCGCCGAAGCAGGCCGCATCGCCCGCGCCCGCGGCCTGGTTCATCTCGGCGTGACCGCCGCCCTGCCCGACCGGCTCGTAACCGCCTGTGTCGCCGCGCTGCGGCAGCGCACCGGGGCCACGGTGACGACCACGGTGGGCGCCACCGTGGACCTGC
>Ga0079224_100004620_pt1 | contig 17892 bp, 16 predicted proteins | sample Stecom2015_FD_80414 | JGI IMG/M metagenome (GOLD analysis project Ga0079224, IMG submission 80414) | Agricultural soil microbial communities from Utah to study Nitrogen management - Steer compost 2015 | ecosystem: Environmental > Terrestrial > Soil > Agricultural land | place: USA: Utah...
CCTCGCCGCTTGCGGTCGATGCGTTCCGAGCCTCGAGCGTCCTGCCGCCATCGGTCGGCGCGCGTTGGGTATCCGCGGGCGTCGACGTTCCCGCGTCGCCGACGAGCCCCGACAACATCCACAGGACCACGGCAGCGACGAGCCCTACCGCCATCAGCGATGATTTGGAAAGCACCGGGCGCTTCATTCTCGAGCCTTGATTCTTGGGGCCGGCCTGGCAGCCGACAGCGGCTTTAGCAGCTTGTGTGCCAGACGCCGCGAGCCGGCTAATTGCCTGACCAGGCTAGGAAAATTTCCGAACGACGGATCGCCGTCAGTGGTCTAGAACATCGATAAATGGCGAGTTAGACCAAGAGTCGCGAGGGCGGCAGCATCCACGAACCGACTGATAGGCATGCGTTCTCACGACGTTCACCGCTTGCAAGAGGCTCGTGCGGCAGGCGGGATCCGCCCCCGCTGCCGGCCAGACACGAAGAACTCACTAGCTTACCGGCGAGCGAGATGGTTGTCGATGCTACAACAGGTGCCGATGCGGAGACAGCGAGCTAAATCTTTCTCGTGCCTCGGTTGTCCGCTGCGGCAGAAGCGCGACGCCATCGCCCGAGCTCGCGCTGCTCTACGAGCACGGGATTCGACAGCGTGCCGAGACCCTCGATGCTGATCTCGATCGGCCCCGGGATCCGCTGCAGATTCGCGTGGTGGATCGACTTGCGCGTGCTGCCCGGCTTGAACGCGGTGCCGAACGAGATGACGTCACCCGGCTCGAGCGTCTGGAACTGGCTGATGAAGGCGATGACCTCGGCGACCGTATAGTTGTAGTAACGGGTGCTGTCGTCCGCGATGGTCTCGCCGCCGGCCTTGCAGACGACGGCAAGATCGTCAGGGTTCGGCACTTCGTCGCGCGTGACGAGCCACGGCCCCATCGCGCCGAACGTATCGCTGCCCTTGTAGCGTCCGGCATAAGAGAGGTGCTGCTCGACGCGCACGGTCTCGTCGGGATTCTTCTCGCTCGCGTATACCGCGTAATAGTGGAAACGGTCCTCGGCGCGCATCCCGTTGCTCGTCACGTCGTCGAAGATCGTGTACCCGAACACGGCGTCGAGCGCGTCGTCGACGTCGAGATCGCGCGCCGTTCTGCCGATCACGGCCGCGAGCTCGGGCTCGGGATGAACACTGCCGTAATAGGGCCGGATCCGTATCGGCTCGAGATGCCCGACGAGGCAAGACGCCGGCTTCAAGAAGAACGCCGGATGGTCCGGCGCGCTGATCTTGCGTTCGTTGCTCGCCGAATTGTTCATCGCGACCGCGCAGATCTTGCCGGGCCGCTGCACCGGCGGCCGCCACTCGACCGCATCGGCGCGGATCGTCTCGGCGGCGCTCTCGCCGTGCCGGACGCGCTCGAGCGCCGAGGCGAGCGATGCGAGCCGCTCGGGCGGCAGCGCGATCACCCGCAGCATGTCGTCGACCGGCCCGGGCAGCACGTCCATGGCCTGCGCGAGCGCGGCGAGCGCGTCGACGGCGACGAGCCTCGTTTCATCGACTTTCGCGGCGACGAGCGGCGTGCCGCGATGAACGACCGATGCGAGCTTCATCGTGATGGGTTCCTCGTTGTCATGACGCGCCGATGTCGATCGGCGTGCGGCGTTTTGGCCCGAATCTACCGCGCCGAGGCCATGGAGTCATGCCCGCGCTCGATCGATCCGGGGCGGCCGCCGTCAAGCGGACTTCTTCTGGCGCCGCCGCTCGTGCTCGCGCAGCAGTTTCTTCCTCAAGCGGACGCTCGACGGCGTGACCTCGACGAGCTCGTCGTCGTCGATGAACTCGAGCGCTTGCTCGAGCGAGAAGCGGATCGGCGGCGTCAGCAGGATGTTCTCGTCGTTCGCGGCGGCGCGGATGTTCGTCAGGTGCTTCTCGCGCGTGGGATTCACCGGCAGGTCGTTTCCCCGGCTGTGTATGCCGACGATCATCCCTTCGTAGACCTCGTCGCCGGGGCCGATGAACAGTGATCCGCGCTCCTGGAGATTGAAGAGCGCATAGCCCGTCGCGCGGCCGGCGATCATCGAGACGAGCACGCCGTTGTTGCGCTGGCGGATCTCGCCCGACGCGCGCGGCGCATAGCCGTCGAAGACGTGATGGAGCAGGCCCGTGCCGGCCGTGATCGTCAGATACTCGGTGCGAAAGCCGATCAGGCCTCGCGCCGGAATCCGGTACTCGAGCCGCACGCGGCCGCGGCCGTCCGGCACGATGTTCGAGAGCTCGCCGCGCCGCTCGGCGAGCCGGCTCATCACCGCCCCTTGGTATTGCTCGTCGAAGTCGCACGTGACGAGCTCCCAAGGCTCGTGAAGCTCGCCGTCGACCATGCGCTCGATCGGCTCGGGTCGCGAGACCGCGAGCTCGTATCCCTCGCGGCGCATCGTCTCGATCAGGATCGCGAGATGCAGCTCGCCGCGGCCCGAGACGCGGAACCGGTCCGCGTCGTCGGTCGCCTCGACGCGCAGCGCGACGTTGTGCTTCGCCTCCTGCTCGAGCCGCGCGCGGATCTGCCGGCTCGTGAGGAACTTGCCTTCGCGGCCGGCGAGCGGCGACTTGTTGACCTCGAACGTCATCGTGATGGTCGGCTCGTCGATGTCGAGCGGCGGCAGACCCTCCGCATGGCCGCGCGCGCAGATCGTGTCCGAGATGCCGAGATCGTCGATGCCGCTGAACATCACGATATCGCCGGCCGACGCCGACTCGATGCGCTTGCGCTCGAGACCGTCGAAGCCGTAGAGCTCGCCGAGCGTGGCGTTCTCGACGCGGCCGTCGCGCCGCACGAGCGTGATCGGCGAGTTCGGTTTCGCGACGCCGCGTGTGATCCGGCCGACGCCGAGCACGCCGACGTACGAGTTGTAGTCGAGGCTCGAGACCTGGAGCTGCAGCGGACCGTCGATCGAGACCGAAGGCGGGGGCACGTGCTCGACGATCGCCTCGAACAGCGGCGTCATGTCGCCGGAGCGCACGTCCGGCTCGAGCCCGGCGTAGCCTTTCAGCGCCGACGCGTAGACGACCGGGAAATCGAGCTGCGCGTCGCTCGCGCCGAGGCGATCGAACAGATCGAACGTCTGGTCGAGCACCCAGCCCGGCCGTGCGCCGTCGCGGTCGATCTTGTTGATCACGACGAGCGGCGTGAAGCCGCGCCGAAACGCCTTCTGCGTCACGAAGCGGGTCTGCGGCATCGGCCCGTCGACGGCGTCGACGAGCAGCAACACGCCGTCGACCATCGACAGCACGCGCTCGACCTCGCCGCCGAAATCGGCGTGGCCGGGCGTGTCGACGATGTTGATGCGATAGTCCCTCCAGCGGATCGCGGTGTTCTTCGCGAGGATCGTGATGCCGCGCTCGCGCTCGAGATCGTTCGAGTCGAGGACGCGCTCGGGCAATTGCACGCGCCGGTCGACCGTGCCGGACTGCTGCAGCAGCTTGTCGACGAGCGTCGTCTTGCCATGGTCGACATGGGCGACGATCGCGATATTGCGCAGGCGGTCCGTCGAATGCATGAGGTCCTGGGCGCGGGCGGCGCGGGCAAGAGGGGAGGCGCATTATAGGGGAAAGGGGATTCCGTCGGGAGAAAGCGGCCGCTCGGCCGCGGCTCGCGGCGAGCCGACCGCTCGCGGCTCGGCGGCCAGGACGGGGCGTAGCGCACCGGCGGCTCCGCGCCCCTCGCCGTAGGGCGCCGCGCGAGCCGATCGGGAACGAAACCTGCTTCCAGCCGTGTTAGCGAAGGACGACCTCGAGGACTCGAATGGCCCGCCTGACGCTCATTCAAGGAGGCAAGTCGAAGGTCGAGCGGTTCGAGGCGTTGATCGGCCGGCATTACGCGCTGCTTTACCGCACGGCTTACCGCTTCACGCGCTCCGTCCCGGATGCGGAAGATCTCGTGCAGGAAGTCTGCGTGCGTGCCTTTCCGCGCCTCGACGAGCTCGAGCGGCTCGATCAGCCGCACAGCTGGCTGCTGTGCGTGATGCGCCGCATCTTCATCGATCAGCGGCGGCGCTTCGATCGCAGTCACGTCGACTCGATCGAGACGACCGATCCCGCTTGCTTCGTCGCCGACGGTCCCGGTCCGCTCGAGGAGACCGAGTCCGCGCTCTGGTCGCGGCGGCTCGACCGCGCCTGGCGTCGGCTCGACGAGGATCAGCGGACCCTGCTTGCGCTGCACGACATCGAGGGCTATACGCTGGCCGAGCTGATGGAGATCACGGGCCTGAAGGAGGGCACGCTGAAGTCGCGTCTGCACCGGGCGCGGTCGAGGCTCGGCAAGCTGCTCAAGCAGGACGCGGGCGGCGCGCCGCTCGCGGCGCGGGGCGCGGGAGGAGAGTGATGAGGTGCGATGACGTTCAGGCTCTCTTGATCGATGCCGGTGCGGCCGCGCGCCCGGAGCAGCGCCGCGAGGCGATCGAGCACCTCGCGACGTGCGCGAGCTGCCGCGACGCTCAGTATGCCGCCGGGGTATTGCGGGCCGAGCGCGGGCAAGACGTGCCTCCGCCTCGGCCGGGCGCGCTCGAGCGCGCGATCGCGGCGGCGACGCGAGCCGCCGCGGCGAGCCCGTCGGCGCCGAGCTCGCGGCGCGTCGGCGGATTCCTGGCCGGGCTCGGCGCCGGAGCCGGCTCCGCGGCACTCGTTGCGGCGATCGCGTGGACGCTCGCCGGCATGGACGGCGAGCAGGCCGTGCCGGAGGCATCGACGACGCCGCTCGTGACGCTGGCCGTCAACGAGGTGCGCGACGTCAGCATTTCCGTCGACGCGCCGGCCGCGCTCCGCGACGCCGAGATCCGGGTCGTGCTGACCGGATCGATCAGCCTCGGCGGCCTCGCCGGGCAGCGCGAGCTGCGCTGGCGGACGGATCTCGATGCGGGTGCGAACCAGCTGACGCTGCCGCTCGTCGCGACGGCGGCCGCGGGCGGGCAGCTGCTCGTCGAGGTGCAGCACGGCCAGCGGCGTAAGACGTTCGTCGTCGACGTCCGCGGCACGGAAGCCTGAGTTCGACTTGCAGAATCTGGAACGCCCGCGCCTCTCGTACGTGTCGGGTACAGGGTCAGAGCAGCGCACGCCGAGCCGACAATGAGCTTCTCGCACCGGGCTATTCGGGTTTTTTGGGCGGGCGCGCTGCTGGCCATCGCAGGCGTCGCGCCCGCGGCGGCGCAGGAGTCCCCTCCCGCGGACCAGATCGAAAGCCTCGACGTCACGATGCGCCTGCTGCCCCAGGGCGCGACCCGGCCCGACGCGATTACCCGGGTCATCGAGCTGCCCGAAGCCGTGCGAGCGCGGATCGCGGAGAACGCTCGCGAGCGGGAAAGGTCGGGGAGCGCCGCCGCGAGCCCCGAGGAAACGCGGCGCGCGGTCGCCGCGCGCGCTCGCGGGCCCGAGGTCCCGGCGGGCGGGCCCGAAACGGCGGTCGGCGCCGCGGAGGGACCCGAGTCCGTCGCCGGCGGCCGTGAGCGGCCCGAGATGCCGATGTCGAGCACCGCGGACCGACCCGAAACCGAAGGCCGCGAGCGCCCTGACCGAGCCGATGCCGAAGGGCGCCCGGACCGCGCCAAAACCTCGGACCGCGGCGACAGGGCCGGGTCGGCGGACCGCATGGATCGGCGCGATCTCCCCGAGCGCGACCGCCGCGCCGAGCGGGCCGAGGAGGCGGAGGACCGCGCCTCACGCGACGATGCGCGTGAAAGGCCGGCCGATGCGCGAGATCGCTCCGAGCGCGGCAATAGATCGGATCGTGAAGCCGCGCCGGAGCGCGACGACGCGTCTCCCGATCCGGAACGTCCCTGAAATCGCGATCGAAATCGCGATCCATCTCGCCGGCTCCGTTCGGGTGACGCCGGCAGCCGACAGGTCCGCTTTCTCGACTCCGGTTGTTACCCTGGTCGCGCACCAAGGAACGGGTGTTGCACCGGGTCGGCCGATTCTTTGCATGCGCTTCGCCATCACGAGGGATCCCGGCCGGCATCGAGTGAACGACGCCGGGCCGAGGCGAAGGGATTCACTTCGCCGAGGCGGGGGAGCAACGGGATGCAACGAAGCTTCCGACTGGCCATCGCGATCTGGATCGCCGGTTCCGCCGGCGTGTCGGCGAATGCATCGCCGGCCGATCCGAGCGCATTGTTCGAGGAAGCGAGCGCCGCGTTCGCCGAGGGAGATTACGCGACGGCTGCCGCGCGCTTCGCGGCGGCGAAGGCGGCGGGGATGGACGGGCCGGCCGTCGACTACAACCGCGGCGTGAGTCACTACCGTCTCGGCGAATTTGCCGAGGCCGAGCGCATCTTTCGCGAGCTTTCCGCCGCGTATCCGCAGATGCGGCCGCTCGCCGAGTACAACCTCGGGCTCGCGTTGCTGCGCCAGGAGCGCATCGTCGAAGCGCGGCAGGCGTTCGCTCGTGCGCAGGCGGGCAAGGATCCGGCCATCGCGGCGCTCGCCGAGACGATGCTCGAGCGGACCGCGCCGCAAGAGCCGATCGCGCCGGCCGAGAAGGTCGCGTGGCTCGGCCTGTTCGATTTCTCGGTCGGTTACGACGACAACGTCGCGCTCGTCGACGAGGCGAGTCTCCCCGCCGGTCTTTCGACGTCGAGCCCGATGCTCGAAGCGTACGGCTTGATCAGGGGGCGGCTCGGCAGGTCTCAGTCGGTGCGCATCGACGCGAGCGCTTACATGATGCGCTATGCGAATGCCCGGTCGTTCGATCAGGACGGTATTCAGGTCGGCGTCGCCTACCTTTTCGACGCGGGCGGGTGGCAGCTCGACGCCGGCTCGCACTACGCGTACAACCTGCTCGCCGGCGACGGCTTCGAGCGTCGGCTCGGCGCGACTCTGACCGCGCGACATCGGCTCGGGGAGGCCTCGACGGTCTCGCTCCGCTACACGCGCGACGACGTCGGGGATCTCGACCCCGAGTATTGGTACGTGGAAGGCACGCGGGATCGGGTCAGCGTCGCGTTCGAGCAGCGCCGCGTGCGCGGAACGCTCGAGCTCGGCTACGTGCATGAGCGCAACGACCGCGCCGAGGCGAGCGTCTCGCCCGAGCGCCACGAGGTGTTCGCGGGCTACGAGTATTGGCTCGGCGCCGATTGGACGCTCGGCGTTGCGGGCCTGCTGCGCAAGAGCCGATACGAGAAACTGGAGGTGCCGCGAGAAGAGTCGCTCTCGCAGCTCAGCCTGACCGCGACCCGCTCGTTCGGCTCCGGCTGGCAGCTCGTCGGCCAATATCGCGTCGGCGAGAATTCGTCGGACGACAAAGCCTTCGAGTACGAGCGTAACCGTTTCGTGCTCGGCCTGAACCGCCTCTTCTAGACGCGCAAGACCTCGCTCTCGCCGCATCGCGAGCTCGTCCGCCGGAGGCGGCCGTTCAGGCTATGATGCGCACGGTGCTTTCTCGCCGGAGGGACGATGATTCGGCTGCACTCCACGATGGCGTCGATCAACGGCTACAAGGTGCGCCTGCTGTTGTCGATCCTCGATCTCGAGCACGAGCTCGTCGACATCGATATGTACGGCGGCGAGCACAAACGCGAGCCGTTTCTTACGCTGAATCCTTTCGGCCAGATGCCGGCGATGCAGGACGGCGATTTCACGATCGCCGATTCGCACGCATGCCTCGTCTACCTCGCGCGCAAGTACGATCCCACGAATCGATGGTTGCCGATCGACGCGGAAGGCGAGGCGAAGGTGGCGGAATGGATGTCGAAGTCCGCGAACGAGATACACCAGGGCCCGTGGATGAAGCGCGCGAAGATCCGTCGTCCGGAGGCGATCACGCTGTCGGACGCCGAGATCGACGCGCGCTGCGATCACATACTCGGGCTGATGGACGCGCACCTGGAACGCCGCGAGTGGCTCGCGCGGCCGCATCCTACGATCGCGGACATCTCGATCTTCGGCCCGGTGTCGATGCTCAAGGTTTCGGGTTACGACACGGACCGCTGGCCCGCGGTCACGCGCTGGCTCGAGCGCGTTCGCCGTCTCCCGCGCGCGATCGACATCGACGGTAAGCCGTTCTCGGTCTGACGTCGGCGCCGATCAGAACGAACGCTTCGTCTCGATCGTCAGCTGCCACGAATCGATATCGTCCTTGCTCGTCAGCGGCGTCGCGAGATCGATGTGCACGATCTGCCGGCTGCTCGAGCGCGGCGACGTGAGCCGGAAGCCCGCGCCGATGTTCGCGAGCGTTCCGAGCGGCGGCGTCGCGCGCGGATCCTCGCCCCAGATCCGGCCGACGTCGAGAAAGACCGCGTAGCCCACCCTGAAGAGCCGCCAGGGATACCAGTCCGTGAAGAAGCGCTGCTCGAGCGTCAGCACCGCGCGGTGCTTGCCGGCCTGATACCGCAGCGGATAGCCGCGCAAGCCGTTGTCGCCGCCGAGCAGGATTTGCCGCTCGCGATCGAGTCGCCCGGAAACGGTTGCCGAGAGGCTCGTCAGAAACAGATGGTGGCCGAGATTGCGCTGGTAGTAGCGTGCGGCGAGCGACAGCAGCGAGTTGCGGTAGATCCCGTGCTCCCGGCGGGTCGACGCCGATGCGTCGAGCAGGAGCAGCTTGCCGGGTCCGGGTTCCCAGCCTTTCGACGCATCGAAAGACAGGAGCAGCGCGCGGCGGTCCGCGCCGAAGGATTCCGACGAGAAACCGAGCGTCGCGCGGACGTTGAAGCCGAGCGAGATGTCCTCCGTGCGCCCGATGTCGTTCAGCTCCGTCATCACGCGGAAGTCGTCCTCGACGATCTCGAATCCGATCCACGGATACGCGAGCGTGCGGTTCTCCGGCAGGAGGAGCGGAACGGGCGTGTCGGGCGCCGGCCGGAACTCGTGCTCGTCGCGCGTGAATCCGCCGATCCAGCGCAGCGCCCGGTCGTTGCCGCGAATGCCGCGCGACCAGCCGCCTTGAATCGAGAACGTGCGATGGAAGTGCACGAACTCGTCGACAGTCTCGCCGAGATCGTAGATCGGGTCGACCCGCTCCTCGTCGTGCACGAGCCCCTCGACGGACCAGCGCGTATCGAGCGCGTAGAACGGACGCCCCGCGGAGATCGACAAGCGATCGCCGTCGCTCGTGTTCGCGAAGACGACGTCGAGCTTCGCACGGCTGCCGCGCACGTTCGGATCCGCATACGCGAAGAAGAGCTCGTCGCGGTCGACGTCGGTCGAGTACGAGACGGTCAGGCCCTTGCCGGTGCCGAGCAGGTTGCTTTCCTCGATGCCCAGCCCGAGCTCGTTCTCGCCGCCGTTGCGGCCGATCTTGATTTCCGGCGACAACGACCATCCGTCGCGCGCGACGACGAGGATGTCGACGGTATTCGTCTCCTCGTGATACGCGCTCGGCTCGACGGTCGCCTCGACGAGGAAATCCCGCGCGCGGAGCAGTCGAGCGGACTCGGCAAGGAGCCGCGGCTCGAGCGGATCGCCTTCCTCGAAAAGGAGGACGCTCTCGATGACGCTCTCGCGCGTCGTCACGTGCATCCGGTTCGCCCAACGATAGAGGCGCTTGCTCTCCTCCGGATCGTTCGTGTCGAACACGTTCTGCACGACGATCTCGATGCGGCCGATCCTCGCGCCGCGCGCCGCGAGCTCCTCGAGCAGTCTCTCGTCGAGCGGGCTCGGAGCCACGCCAGCCGCTTCGTCGGTGTCCTCGGCGGCCACGCACGCGGCGAACGCGAGCCAACCGCCGAGCGCGAGACCGAGCGAGAGGCACTTCGACGAGCGATGATTCATGACATCGGGACGAAGGCGCGGCGCGATTCGTTGCGACGATAGCATTTCGCCGGGACGCCGTCCTTCGGCGCGTCAGCGCCCGTCGCCGCGAAACGACACGAGCTGCGCGAGCGCGGCTCGGCATCCGTCCGGGTCGATCACGATGCCTTCCCGGTAATCGCGGACTTCGGCGTCCGGGCCGAGCGCGAGCACGGCGCGGAGGAGCTCGTTCGGGCGCATCCTGAACTCGGCGTGCCGCGGCCCGACGACGTCTTCCGTCGAATCGACGTGCTGCTCGCAGAGCAAGGCGCCGCCGGGCGCGAGCCGTTTCCAGAGGGGCGCGAGCAGTCCCCGATGCACGTAGCGCACGACGACGATCAGGTCGTACGGACCCGCGGGAAGCACCGCATCCGGATCGGGGCCGAGATCCGCCTCGAGCCAGCGAATCTCGAGGCCGCGGGACGCCGCGGCGGCGCGGCCGCGCTCGAGCGCGGTCGGTGAGATGTCGACCGCATCGACGCGTCGCCCGGTCGACGCGAGGAAAAGAGCGTTGCGTCCCGCGCCGCACGCGACGTCGAGCGCGCGGCCGCGCGGGAGCTTCGGCTCCCATTCCGCGAGGAATGCCGTCGGATGCGTTCGCTCGGCATAGGCGCCCTCACGGTAACGCCGTTCCCAGCGTTCGCGCTCCGTTTCGGTGATCGCGGGATCGTTCTCGGTCAACGTCGTTCCACGCGCAATGTTCCTCGCGCGACGACTCGCAGCGCTCGTCCATCGCGCATCGACGGCCCGGATTGTAGCGCGATCCTTTCGGCGGCCCGCCGGCCGTCGCAGCGGCGTGCCGCACGGCGCGCGGCGGCCGCTTTTGTATTACGGTAATGCGCGCCGGCGTTTCGGGCCGGAAATCGACGCCGCGGGCAAAGGGGCCGGCGGCGGAAGGCGACAGGAGGCGGGCCGTGGCACGCCAGTCGAGGCGCCCACGCAAGAATGCAAAGCCGAAACACGATGCGCGGCCGTTCGTGCGGCTGATTTTCGCGACGCTCGCGGCGCTCGCGGTCGCTGTCGTGCTGGCGAGCGTCGGCGCGGTGGCATTGCTGCGCTACGTCGATCCGCCGGTCACGGCGATGATGCTTCAGCAGCCGATCCCGATCAGGTCGCAGGCGCATGTCTGGGTCGGCCGCGATGCGATCTCGCGGGCGGCGGCGCATGCGGTGATCGCGGCCGAGGATCAGCGGTTCCTGTCCCACAACGGTTTCGACTTCGACTCGATCGAGAAGGCGGTGGCGGCCTATCGCGCCGGCGGCAGGCTGCGCGGCGCATCGACGATCTCGCAGCAGGTCGCGAAGAACCTGTTCCTGTGGCCCGGACGCAGCTTCGTGCGCAAGGGCGTCGAGGCGTATTTCACGCTGCTGATCGAGTCGCTGTGGCCGAAGGAGCGGATACTCGAGGTGTATCTGAACGTCGCCGAGCTCGGCGAAGGGATATTCGGTGTCGAGGCGGCCGCGCGTAAGTATTTCGGCGTCTCGGCGAGCGAGCTCGACGACGAGCAGGCGGCGTTGCTCGCGGCCGTGTTGCCGAATCCGAAGCGCTACCGCGTCGACCGGCCGAGCGACTATGTCGAGGGCCGCAAGCGATGGATTCTCGGTCAGATGAGATCGCTTCGCGCCGACGGCCATTACAAGGAGCTCGAGTGGTGAGCCGCGTGCGGATATCCCGGCGAGCCCCGTCCTCGTCGCGCGCGCGGCCCGACCGCGTCCGCGACGGCGAGGCCGTGCCGTTCGCGCGCGGATTTCCGCCGGTCTCGTCGCCCGACGCGCACGTGCTCGTGCTCGGCAGCCTGCCCGGCGAGGCCTCGATCGCGGCGCGGCAGTACTACGCGCAGCCGCGGAACGCGTTCTGGCCGATCATGGGCGAGCTCGTCGGCGCGGCGCCGCATCTCGACTACGCGGAGAGGCTCGAGCGCCTGCGCGCGTCGGGTATCGCGCTCTGGGACGTGCTCGCCGCCGGGGAGCGGCGCGGCAGCCTCGATTCGTCGATCGTGCCGTCGACGATGATCATCAACGACTTCCGGACGTTCTTCGCGACGCATCGGCGGATTCGCTTCGTCGCGTTCAACGGCACGATGGCGTCCGAGCTTTTCCGTCGGCGCGTGCTGCCGACGCTTCCGCCCGAGATCGCCGCGTTCGAATCGGCGCGGCTCCCGTCGACGAGCCCGGCGAACGCCTCGTACTCGTACGCACGGAAGCTCGAAGCGTGGCGCGCGGTGCTCGGGCCGTATCTCGCGGGTCGTTGATGCGGCCGAGAGGAGCGCGGTCGATGCGGCCAAAGGAGCGCGACGCGCGCCCGCTCGAGACTACGCTTCTTCCGCGCGGCCGGACGGCCAGTCGAGATCGATGGGGAACGGGCGCTCGTCGGAGTTGTACGTCAGGTACCGGATGATCTGGTAGACGTAGCGCGCGAGCGATTGTCCGAGCCTGAGCAGCTTCTCGTTCGGCGCGCCGGTCAAAAGCGTCCACAGGAACTGAATGACGACCGTGGCCGTGAGCACAATCTCGGTGATGCCGTAGAGGATCGCGAAGAAGACGATGAAGACGAGCCGAAGCCACGTCGCTTTCGATTTCAGGTTGCGCACGATCGGCTGCCCGTCGCTCGCGCCTTGCGTGCCTTCGGGCGTATCCGCCGGCGGAATGTCGTTCGCAGGCGGCGGCTCTTCCCGATCGCTGCGCGCCGTATCGGGCTCTGCCTGGGGCTTCGGCTCCTCCCACGTCGGGCCGGATCCCGGCTCGCCTCGAGAGCTTTCGTTTTCCGTCCCCTCGTTCATCTCGCGCTCCGGAGCCAAAACTCGAACGAATCGAGCATAGCGACGCCCCTAGGCCGTGACTAGCGCGATATTTCGGTGCGCGCAAGCATTTCGGCGTTCGCTCTCGCCGCCGGGAGCTCGAGCTCGACGACGAGACCGGGCTTTCGGTCGCCGAGCGTGAGCCGCCCGTCGTGCTGCTCGGCGACCGCCTTGACGAGCGCGAGCCCGAGCCCGTTGCCCGGCAGCGAGCGCGCGCCGTCGAGACGCGTGAAACGCTCGAGCATCCGCTCGCGCTCGTGAGCGGGAATGCCCGGGCCCGTGTCCGCGACGCCGAGCGTGTAGCTGCGCGGCGCCGCCTTGACTTCGACGTCGATCCGGCCGCCGTGCGGCGTGTATTTGACCGCGTTGTCGAGCAGGTTCGTCAGCGCCTGCGCGAGCAGCTCACGGTCGCCGATCACGAGCGCGCCGTCGGGCGCGTCGCACGACAGCGCGATGCCGCGCTCGTCGGCCGCGGCCTGATAGAGCTCGCAGACGTCGCGCGCGATGCGTCCGAGGTCGGTGGGCGCGAATGCGCTCCGGTAGGCGCCGGACTCGATCCGCGCGATCCGGAGCAGCGCGTTGAACGTCGCGAGCAGCGCGTCGGCCTGGGCGACGCAGGCCTCGAGGTCGTCGCGGCTCGGATTCGGCGAGCTCGCGAGCGCCTCGAGCCGCGTGCGCAGCCGCGTCAACGGGCTTCTGAGGTCGTGCGCGACGCTGTCGCCGACGTGACGCAGCCCCGCCATGAGCTTCTCGATCTGGTCGAGCATCGCGTTCAGGTTCTCCGCGAGCTCGTCGTGCTCGTCCCCGCCGCCCGTCACGGGCACGCGTTGGCTCAAGTTGCCGGCGATGATCTGGCGCGTCGTGCGATTGATCTGTGCGAGGCGGCGCTGAGCGCTGAAGCCGATCAGTAGCCCGCCGAGCAGCGACAAGCCCATCGTCAGGCCGAGACCCCAGACCGATGCGCGGCGGAACACCTCGTTGATCTGCTCGAGCTCGCGCACGTCACGGCCGACGAGCAGCCTGAAGCCCGGACCGACGCCGAGCACGAGCGCGCGCACGGGCGTGTAGCCGCCGTCGCCTTCCGCCTTGAGGAAAACGACCCATTCGCCGCGGCGATCGAGCCGCTCGGGCCAGCGCGCGACGTTCCCTGCGATCGGCCGAAGCGCGGCATCGACGAGGAGATAGATCGAGCGCCGCTCCGTGTCGCGGCGCACGCGCTCGGTGATCACGTCGGCGAGACCGACGATGCCGCGCCGCTCGACCTGCTCCGCGAGCCCGCGGATCTCGGCCTCGATGATCTGCTGGGTCTGCCGCTCGAGATAGCCGAGGGTCGACCAGTAGATGAACGTGAAGAGCGCGAGCACGGAAGCGCCGAACAGCGCCATGTAGACGAGCGTGAGCTGGAAGATCGTCGTGCGGAAGAGCGCGGGCAGGCGCATGCGTCGAGTCGCTACGCGGTCGCGTCGAGCCGGTAGCCCGCGCCGCGCACGGTATGCAGCAGCGGCGTCGGAAAATCGCGATCGATCTTCGCGCGCAGCCGGCTCACGTGCACGTCGATGACGTTGGTCTGAGGGTCGAAGTGGTAGTTCCAGACGCCTTCGAGCAGCATCGTGCGCGTCACGACCTGACCGGCGTGGCGCATCAGAAATTCGAGAAGCTGGAATTCCCTCGGCTGCAGATCGATCTTGCGACCCGCACGATGGACCTCGCGCCGCAGCAGATCCATCTTGAGATCTCCCACTTCGAGCACCGTAAGGGGTGCTTCGCAGGCCGAGCAAGAGCGCCGCACCAGCGCTTCGAGCCGCGCGACCAGCTCGCTGAACGCGAAGGGTTTGACGAGATAGTCGTCGCCGCCGGCTTTGAGCCCCTGGACGCGATCGTCGACCTCGCCGAGCGCGCTCAGCACGAGGGCGGGCGTCTTGTTGTCCGAGGCCCTGAGCGTGCGTATCACCGTGAGCCCGTCCACGCCGGGCAGCATTCGGTCGACGATCAGCGCGTCGTAGCGCTCGGTGGCCGCGAGGAACAGACCGTCCTTGCCGTTGTCGGCGACGTCGACGTTCCAGCCCGATTCGGCCAGGCCCTTGCGGATGAACGACGCGACCTGCTTGTCGTCTTCGATGATCAGGATGCGCACGTCTCTTCGAACCCGTTCCGCGTCGACCGCGTCGGACCGCGCACGGATCCTCCAGCCGAACGCAGTGACATCGATCGTCGTCGCGTGCTTTAGTTCCCGGCTCGGCCGGGGGAATCGATACGGCCAAGCGGCCTCGAAATGATCGCCGGGCGCCGATGGGCGGCGCCTGAACGGCGGGTTAACGATCCGTAATGGTCGCCTCGGGAGCGGGTTACCGAGCCGTAGGGAAACGGTGAGCGCGCCGTAAGCCGCCGCGTTCTAGCTTTCCGCCAACCGAGCCGATCGGCTCGAACTGGAATGGAGGCAGACGATGACTCGATCGGACAGGAGCAGACCGCGGGCCGTCGCCGCGGCCGCGATCGCGGCGCTCGGCGGCGCCGCCGCGCTTCACCTCACGCCGTTCTCGCCGCCGTCGACGGCGCTCGCCCAGGCGCGTGCCGAGAGCCCGGTGCCGTCGTTCGCGGATGCCGTCGAGCGGACCATGCCCGCGGTGGTGAACATCGCAGTCACGAAAACGTTCGGGACGGGCGCGGGCTTCTCGCGCGACCTGCGTCCGTTCCCGGGCCGTCCGCTCGACGAGTTCTTCGGCCGCTTCTTCGAGCCGCCGGCCGTGCCCGGCGCGCCGAGGCGCGCCGAGGGCGCGGGCTCCGGCTTCATCATCGATCCCGAAGGCTACGTCGTCACGAACCATCACGTCGTCGCGGCCGCCGACGAGATCCGCGTGACGCTCGCCGACGGCCGGCAGCTCGACGCGACGATCGTCGGCGACGATCCGCAGATGGATCTCGCGCTGCTCAAGCTCGACGTCGGCGAAAGGCTGCCGCACGTCGAGCTCGCGGACTCCGACGCCGTGCGGGTCGGGGATTGGGTGATCGCGATCGGCAATCCGTTCGGTCTCGGCGGCAGCGTGTCGGTCGGCGTCGTGTCGGCGCGAGGCCGAGACATTCGCACGGGACCTTACGACGACTATCTGCAGATCGACGCGCCGATCAATCGCGGCAATTCCGGCGGGCCGGTGCTCAATGCCGAAGGCTTCGTGATCGGAGTCAGCACCGCGATCGTCTCGCCGAACGGCGGCAACGTCGGCATCGGTTTCGCGATTCCGTCGAATCGGGCGGCGTCGGTCGTTCGTCAGCTCAAGGAGAAGGGCAGCGTCGAGCGCGGCTGGCTCGGCGTCGAGCTGCAGCGGCTCGATCCGAGCCTCGCGAGATCGCTGGGTCTCGAAGCGCCCAAAGGCGCGTTGATCGCGCGAGTGCTGCCGAACGGCCCCGCGGCGCGTGCCGGCCTCGAGGCGGGAGACGTCGTGATTCGGTTCGGCAACCGCGAGATCGGCTCGTCGCGCGATCTGACCTTCGCCGTCGCGGAGACGGCACCGGGCGAGCGGGTCGCGGTGCGAGTGATCCGGGACGGGGCGGAGCGTACCCTCGACGTCGAGCTCGGCCAGCGCGCGGAGGACGGGCGCGGCTACGCGCCGCAGGCCCGACCGGGCCGCGCTGCGGAGGCGCCGCTCGGCTTGCGGCTCGCGCCGCTCACGGCTTCCGAGCGGGCTCGGCTCGGGCTGCCCGCGGAGGTCGTAGGCGCGCTCGTCGCGTCGGTTCGGCCGGGCAGTCCCGCTGCGCGGCACGGGCTTCGTCCCGGCGACGTGATCGTCGAGATCGACCGCGAGCGGGTGGAGTCCGCCGACGAGGCCGCCGCCGCGCTCGAGCGCGCCCGCGGCGAGAGCGTCCTGCTCCTCGTCCGGCGCGGCGACACTCAGCTTTTCGTCGCGGTCGATTGACGCGCTCCTGCCGTTTCGATGCGGCGTCGATCGGCGCGAGCGTCCGGCGCGATGCCGGGCGCTCGCGTCACGTGCGCATGCCGGCGAGCAGCCCCGCGCGCGCCAGCGCTTCGGCGATTCGCTGGGCGAGGAGACGATAGCCCGCCGCATTCGGGTGGATCGGATCGGCGCGCAACGACTCGTCCGAAAGCACGTCGGCGAGCGCGTCGTCGATCAATAGCACGTCTTCCTCGGCGGCGAGCGCCGCATAGATCGGCGAGTCGGAGAGCCGGCCCGTCAGCGCCGCGAACGCCGAAGGCTCGGGCACGCCGACGAGCACCGGTATCGCGCCGGCTTCGCGCACCGCGCGCACGAGCGCGCGTAGATCCTCCTTGACGACGTCGGGCGCGGTGCGATGCCGCAGAAAGTCGTTTCCGCCGAGCTCGATGATCGCGAGCGCAGGCTTGGCGGAGCGAAGCGCGGCGTCGATACGCTCCTTCGCGCGCCGTGCGGTGTCTCCGGGCACGCCCGCGTTCACAACGCGCCAGCCGGTCAACGCGGCGAGGCGCGACGGATAATCCTCGCCGGCTGCTGCACCAGTACCGTGCGTCACGCTGTCACCGAAAGCGAGCACGACCGTACCTGCCGGCAGCGGATCGTAGCGTCGCGCGTCGGTGCACGCCGCGAGGAGCGCGGTCACCACGATGATCGCGCGTACGAGCGAGATGCGTCTCATCGGCCGCTATCATACCGGCGCGCGATGCCGGTACCGTGATCGAGTACCGCCTCCGCGCCTTGTATGGGGATTCCGGACCATTCAATAATGCGGCGCCGCGCCGTTGCGCCCGAGATCGGAAGGCCGTGAAGCTGCTGAAGGATCCGTTGCTGCATTTCCTCGCGCTCGGCGCGTTGCTTTTCGTCGTCTCGTTCGTGCGCGAAGAAGGCGGCGACGATTCGGGCAGGATCGTGATCGATGCGGTCACGGTCGAGCGCGTGGCCGAGGCCGCGCGGCGCTTGCACGGACGCGATCCGACCCGCGACGAGCTGCTCGCGCTGCTCGAGCCCTATGTGCGCGACGAGGTGTTCTACCGCGAGGCGCTCGCGCTTGGCCTCGACGAGAACGACGACGAGGTGCGCCGGCGGCTGATCGAGAAGATGCAGTATCTGACGCAAGATCTCGCCGATCCGGAGCCGCTCTCCGAGGAGGCGCTGCGCGAGTACTTCGAGGCGCATGCCGAGCGCTTCACGCTGCCCGAGGCGGTCACGTTCGAGCAGGTCTTCTTCAGTCCTCGGACGCGCGGCGAATCGCTGGACGCGAGCGTCGCGGAAGGCTTGCGACGCTTGCGCGAAGGCGCGGATCCGGGCGAGATCGGCGATCGCACGCCGCTGCGGCTCCGCTACGACGAGGCCGAGCGGGCGCGCGTCGAGGTGCTGTTCGGCGCCGAGATGACG
>Ga0079224_100004623_pt1 | contig 17886 bp, 9 predicted proteins | sample Stecom2015_FD_80414 | JGI IMG/M metagenome (GOLD analysis project Ga0079224, IMG submission 80414) | Agricultural soil microbial communities from Utah to study Nitrogen management - Steer compost 2015 | ecosystem: Environmental > Terrestrial > Soil > Agricultural land | place: USA: Utah...
CTAACGGACTGAGTAGTCCGCACTGATTTGACAGCCGAAAATAACCTAAACTAGGGATGCTAAAGTTTTCCTTCCTCCTTTCTTCTTTTCACTCTTTCTCTTTCTTTCTTTTTTCGGCGGAATTCGAATGTCCCGAATCAAGTTAGAAATACTGGATGCTGTAAACCTCTTCCGGCCCGTTCCGATCTTTGTGCCCGAATGTTAGCTTGTGAGAGCTACCTAAACACCAGTTTAATCTTTATCGTGACGATTCAAAAGAGGGAAATTAGAGGATCAATTCCTTTTCTCCAGTTTCGGATATCTCGGGCTATTCCACCTTTCCTAACAGAGGCCTTGGCATCACCGAAAAGCTAAGCTTCGCGGATCTTTCGTAGGTCGGGGAGATAAACCATCCGTCGGCCACGAAGATTAGCTTCTTCAGCCAGAATTCCTGCCACTGCATGAGCGTGGCCGGCCTCGATCGGGGCAATGGGTTGTTGCCGGGTTCGCAGGCAGTCTAACCAGTTCTTCATGTGAGGAGTACCCTCCACCTGCGGTAGGTCTTTGCCCGAGAAGGCCTCCCCCTCAACAGCCTGGTTGCGACTGAGCTTCCACTGGCCGTTCCAACTCCAGTTACTGCAGTCTATTTGTCCACCGGTCCCGTAAATGTTCAAATAGCGACCACTTCCATTCCCGAAGAACTGGCCGTAGCGAACCAAGAATCCTTCTGGATACTGGTAAGTAATCTCCACCGAGTCAGGTACCGTAAACCCATCCTTGAAATGAACCTGGCTGAAGTGTGCCGTTGCGTATTGGGGAGCTCCAGCACCAGTGATGTACTGAACTAGATCGATGAAATGTAATCCTTGTGTCGTATGCGGACCTCGACAGAATTCGCGGAACCCGTACCATCCGGCATACTGTTTGGGATCAAAAGGTCTCTTCTCAACGTTCATCAAGAACCCTTCCCAGTCAACATCGCTGCGGCTTACCTGTCTTTCGGCGTAGCCGTACCAGAAGGGTCTCACACCGTTCCTTGATTGCTCAGCCTTTACGATCACACCGAGATCACCTTCCGCTATCAGTCTCTTGGCTGCCTGAGCAGCCGGTAAACTCCGAATCTGTGTGCCGTTTTGAACAATTCGATCGGAGGCCTTGACCACATCATAAGCGGCGCTAATCTCGTCCATCGTCATTCCAAGGGGCTTCTCGACGTAAACGTCTTTGCCTGCCCGAATGGCGTCGATCAACTGCGTACAATGCTGGTGTTCCGGTGTACAGATCACCACCGCATCTACGCCGGTTGCGAGCAAGTCGTGATAGCGGATGTACTGAGATGGTTTTCTACCGGTTGCAGCGAGTACCTGTTCGGTTGCCTTCTCCCTCATCTGTCGCCAGGTATCGCAAATGCCGGCTACCTCAACGTTGGTTTCGCGACTGAACTCAAGGATATCTTTTAGCAAACTTCCCTGGCAGCGATTCCCGCACCCAATCATGCCGATCGTTATTCGGTCGTTGGCTCCCAGAATATTGCGATAGCTCAACGCTGCTGACACAGCCAGAGAATGTCCCACGAACTGCCGACGGCTCAGTTTCTTACCTTTCATCTTGATAGAATCCTTTCCTCACCCTCCCACGTTGACCCTCACAGACCCGTTACTGGTCAGGAACACGGATTAATTTCAGAGTAGCACCGCTCGATCGATCTGAAGAGGGGGGTTTTTGTAAGCAGCGATATACCTGACGTTGTGATACCGTCGCTTTCAGTCTGTGGGGCTGGTCAGGCGACTTGTGACAGGATGCGGTCAATCAGGCGAGTGACATAGGTGCTCATGCGGCTATGTACTTGAGGATTCTCCTTCGGCAGCTGCCGAAGCCGAGCAATGTCTTCGCTATCGAGTGACTCACTGATGTCGGAGATTCCATTTAAAGCCAAAAGGGCAACAAACAACCCGTTCTGAGCTTGATCCGATAACTCGAGCAAGGATCGGCGGGCTCTTCTCTTGTTCGCGTCGGAGCCATAAGCCGCTAGCATTGTGCCTGCCAGCACACGAACTGAGGGAGAAGGATCTTCCAAAAGGGGTTCCACCTGTCCCTCGAGAGACGCCGCTGTTTCTTCTCCCCGAATGAGAAGACCCATCAGCCCCCAGTACCGAACCGCGCTATCCGCATCAGCGAGCGCTTCCAGCAACTCTCCCGTTGCGGGTTGTCTGCGATCGGAGGCGAGTTCCGCCGTGTCGATGATTCGCGCCAGCGGGAGTGCCGGATCGTGCCCTGTCTCATACGGGGTTCTGTCGCGAGAGCGACTGTGAATTTCGTCTTCCGGAAGGAATCCTACGTCACGAATCTCTCGGCAAAAATTCTGTAGCGCCTCCCTTAACTCATGCAGCTGGCTCTGGTAAGCGGGTGAATCTGCAAGGTTGCTTACCTCGTCCGGGTCAGCTTCGAGATCGTACAGCTCCTCGACTGGTTTTTCCTCCCAGAAAAAGGTCTGAGGAGGATGCAGCTTGCCTTCCTGGAACAGCTCATTCCAGACTCGGGTGGTTGGAGTCTGGAACATATAGTCGAGGTACTGGCCGTAGATCTTATGAGGCATGTAATTTCGAATATAGACGTAGCGGTGATTCCGGACGCTTCTCACAAGGTCGTACCGCTCATCCATTCGCCCCCGGTAGCCGTAAATGTAAGCGGGCTCCGGGCCAGTTTCCGGCCCCAAAAAAGGAGAACCCTGCATGTAGGAGGGTGGCTCAAGGCCGGCCAGCCTCAAGACGGTCGGGGCCAGATCGACGAAGCTGACGAGACGCTGAGAACGTCCTCCCGTGCTGTAATCTGGCGGTGCAAGGTGGCGAAACCGCTCAGGGAGGTACACAATCAGGGGAACTTGTAAGCCCGAGTTGTACGGCCATCGCTTGGACCGAGGCATCCCTGGGCCGTGATCTCCATAGTAGAAAACGATGGTATCCTCAGCGAGGCCGTCCTCTTCAAGCTGTCTGAGGATCTCACCTGCCTGTCGGTCCATTTCCGCCATTCGATCATAATACTGTGCCCAATCCTGTCGGACTTCCGGGGTATCGGGGTGATAAGCCGGTATTGGAACTTGATCGGGGTCATGCACGAATTCATGAGGTCGCGTGCGAATTTGGCTTTCGTGAGTAATCGTCAGATTGAAGACCGAGAAGAAGGGTTGGGAAGGGTCTCGCTTACGCCAGTGAGCCTGGTTGCTAGACTCATCCCACACGGTACCAGGTTTTTCGACGTTGTAATCTTCTTTGCTGTTGTTTGTGCAGTAATAGCCCGCTGATCTCAGGAATTGTGGGAAGAGCTGAAATCCCTCGGGCAGAGTAACCATACTTCGCATATGTTCGGCACCCGTGGATGGCGGGTGCATGCCAGTAATGATAGCGGTCCGTGCGGGTGCGCACACCGGAGCGTTAGACCAGGCATTGAGGTAAATGGTGCCTTTTTCGGCGAGACGGTCGAGATTTTCGGTATTGGCGAAGGTGTCGCCATAGGCTCCGAGATGAGGACCATTATCTTCGCTCGTGATCCAGAGTATATTGGGCCGATCCGGGGGAGCGGCGGTCAGCTTGCTCTTGAGGAGAACGGTTGTAGAGACGGCCGAAGTGGTCCGAGCCAGGAACCCTCTACGGGAGACCTTCTTACTCATTAGGTTCAATATTGTAATGGGGTCGGCGGGATAAAAAAAGGCGCTGAAGGCGGACGTTCACGCCCGCCATAAACCGGTCGTCGCGTACCGCTCACGTGCGATTGGTAAGGAAGAGGTGATCGATCATTAAAGCTTCAAGTATGCCCGTTCACTTTCCTTTGCCAGCAGGATTTTTTTTAAAGCTGACCAGTTCTCGTACACATTTGCGCATTTCTCTGATGGAAGGTGACTGCAGCCTTCCCTTCCGCGGAATACGGTCCGCAGTTTGGAGGTTTTAAAGATGCGTAAACCAAGGCAAAACCGAGTTTCTCTTATACTGCTCCTCACTCTAGCATTAGCCGGCAGTGGAGTCCTCCGGGGTCAGCACCACAAAGGTCACGACGAGCGTGTTCTCCACACGGATCCTCGTCTTGCTCCCGGTCAGATCGCCCCCGTCCTCTATGGGCTCGGGGAACATCACCATCCCATTACAACGCGCTCCGAAAGGGCACAGCTTTTCTTTGATCAAGGGATGAAGTTGACTTATGGCTTCAACCATCGGGAGGCACTGAGGGCATTTAAGGAAGCCGCTCGACTTGATCCTGACTGTGCGATGGCCTACTGGGGATGGGCTCTTGTTCTGGGCCCGAACTTGAACCTGCCAATGCAGGATCACGTTGTCCACCAGGCCTATGAGGCTATTCAGACTGCGCTTGCTAAGATCGAGCATGTCTCCGAAAAAGAGGCCGATTACATCCGTGCTCTCGCACAGCGCTATTCTAACGATCCGGGCGTTGACCGTAAGCCCCTCGACGTAGCCTACGCGCAGGCTATGAAGCAGCTTCATGAAAAATATCCGGATGATCAGGATGCGGCCACCCTTTATGCTGCCTCGTTGATGAATCTTTCTCCCTGGGATTACTGGGATGAAAAGAAGCAGCCAAAGGAAAAGACGCCGGTTATTCTGAGCACCCTCGAACAAGTGATCGAGAAGAATCCTCGTCATCTTGGAGCACTGCACTACTACGTCCATGCGGTGGAAGCAGTTGATCCAAAAAGGGGCGAAAAGGCCGCCGATTTGTTGCGAGGATTGGCTCCGGGCGCCGGTCATCTCGTTCACATGCCATCCCACATCTATATCCAGGTGGGCAGGTACTATGATGCGCTGGAGGTAAATGTGCTGGCTTCACTGGCGGATGAAGGGTACATCACTCAGTGTCGGGCCCAGGGCATTTACCCGCTCAACTACTATCCTCATAATGTGCATTTTTTGGCCTGGGCGGCCATGATGTTGGGTGATAGCCGTTCGAGCCTGGAGTCCGCTCGCAAGATCGCCGCAAATGTCCCGGAAGACTTGCACGGAAATGACTGGGCACTCTATCAGACGTTCTTGAGCATGCCCCTCTATTCAATGGTTCGTTTCGGACAATGGTACAAGATTCTTGCTGAACCACTGCCACCTGAGGAACTCGTGTTCTGGCGTGGAATCTCTCACTACGCCCGAGGCCTGGCGTATCTCCATACCGGACAGTTGCTTGAGGCACAATGCGAGCTCGATGAACTGCGGAAAATAGAGAAAGATCCGGAAACCCCTGAAGTACTTATCGGCTTCTCCAATGCGCAGAATCTGTTGACCATTGCGGAAGAAATCGTCACGGCCGAACTGGCTGCTAAGAAGGGGGAGTATGCGACCGCCATCGCCGGATTAGAGAGAGCGACACAGCTTCAGGATAGTTTGAACTACACCGAGCCTCCCGACTGGTATTACTCGGTTCGGCACAGCCTGGGTGCGGTCCTCCTGGAAGCTGGACTGCCAGAGAAGGCAGAGGCCGTGTATCGAGAAGACCTGGCTCGTTATCCGGAGAACGGTCACAGCTTGTTCGGCTTATGGCAAAGTCTGAAGAAGCAGAACCGCCTCACCGAGGCCGAAGAAATCGAGAAGCGATTTCAGAAAGCCTGGGTCCATGCCGATGTGGAACTGACTTCTTCGCGTTTCTGAGGAGACATGAAGAGTGGTTTTAAACCCAGTGCGATACATTTAATTAAAGGGAATTTATCGGACTTTTTTAGAGTCCTCCAGTTTTTGAACCTTTCCTCTCCCCGGGGTGTGGCCTCGCTCACCCCGGGCGATCATTGTACACTCCTTTCAGGACGGGCTTCTTGCCGGTGCGATATCGCTATGGAAATCACGGTACACCCCGTCGGGTCTCTGTTTGGTCTTCTTCTGTGTCCTCTGTGTCTCTGAGATGAACGTCAGCGGGCCGAGATACTTGGCGCGCCGGTTGTTGCCATGAGCTTTGCTCGCGTCCTACCCGGCCGGCCGCGATTCCGATGAGAAAGATGACCGTCGTGCCGACCACGATTACCATCCACTCATGCAGGGGATTGCGGATAGAACCGAAAAACGGAATGGCCTCCCACCACTCCATGCGTGAGAGAGTCATCCACGCGATGATTGTGAACCCCGCGATGATACCGATGAGAGCCGCCCTGTTGTTGGCTTTCCTGGAAAAGTAACCGAGTAGGAATAATCCCAGCATTCCTCCGCTGAAAATGGATGAAAAGGTCCACCAGACGTCGAGAGCACTTCTCACATCGATCATCTTGATCGCCAGGTAAATCGCGATAATCCCGAGCCCGGCTGACACGCTGTAAAGAACTCCCATCTTTTCCTTCTCAGAAGCATTCGGGCGGGAGAAACGCATATAGAAGTCAGCCAGAAAAATGGTGGCCGAGCTGTTCAAACTGGTAGAAACGGTACTCATGGCGGCGGCAAAGATGGCGGCAACGACAAGTCCTGTAAGTCCTACCGGTAGTCCTGTCACGATAAAATGAGGAAAGACCTGATCGGCAGCCGTACCTGCGGGCAGCAGTTCCGGTTGTACAGCGTAGTAGGAAAAAAGAGCTGTGCCGATCATGAAGAAAAGAAGCGAAACCGGGATGTAGAGCATCGCGCCCACCCAGACAGCCTTTCGAGCTTCCCTTTCTGAACGCGACGTAATGTATCGCTGGATGTAATTCTGATCGATGCCGAAATTCTGCAAGTTGATGAAGATTCCATTCAGGAGAATGACCCAGAAGGTAGCTCTGGTGAAATCCGCCTGAAAATCACCCAGGCTGAACTTGTTGTGCATACTGGCCACCGAGAACATTTGTCCTGGTCCCCCCGGCATCCCAAAGAGAAGCATGAGTAAACAGAGCAGCGCTCCACCGATCAGGACGAAACCCTGAACTGCATCGGTCCAAATGACGGCTTCAATTCCTCCGAGAAGCGTGTATATGGTAACTGTGACGCCCGTTACGCAGATGATGAGCCAGACTGGCCAGCCCAGCAGGACACTCATGGGGAGTGCCGTGAGGTACATCACTACTCCCATTCGGAAAATCTGTGTCAGTAGGTAAAAAGAGGATGCATAGACGCGAGCAGGCAGGCCGAACCGATGCTCCAGGTAGCTGTATGCCGAGATTTCTCCCCGGCTGCGATAGAGCGGAACAAAAAATCGGACCGCCATCCAAGCTGCCAGTATAAGGGTCAGGCTGAATGTGAAGCGGCTCCAGTCGAATGCATAGGCGCTACCCGGCAGTGCCAGAAAGCTAATGCTGCTCACATAGGTAGCGAAAATTGACATACCGCAGAGCCAGCCCGGCAGCGAGCGGCCGGCCGCCATGAATCCTTCACTGCTTCGACTACGGCGTAGAAAGTAAACTGCCAATCCCATGACGCCGGCGAAATAGATTGCGAGAACGGTTAGGTCAAGAAAAGGCATTCCGACTTTTCCTTAAGAATCAGTGAGATTCTAAACTTCATCGTTCAACTGTAACGGCTCTGCCTTCTGGTGAACAGGCGAACCGCGAGTTTTCAACCTCGACGGGTTAATATTTCTAGCAATTTAGCTGAAAGCCGTTCTTACTCAAGATAGAATTGTCATGGGACTGCATTTGGGGGCATACCATGACAATCTACCGAAGGGCCAAGCGGCGGGCCATCAACTGGTTCGAGTGTTTCGACCTAGCCTACCGTCTCTCGCTGAGACTTCGTGAAGGAGGGACGGGGCCTCATGACTATCCTGATGCTTCCTGGCATAATGCGGTTCTGAAGCGAAGTTCCGACATCGATGAGGCCGTGAACCAGGTTCAACAACTCGGCCTACCTCTGGTGGCCGATCGACCGAAGAACTGGGATAGTTTGGCGGCACTCGACCTGATCCTGAAGCGTACCGGACCTGATGCTCATGTCTTTGACGCGGGCGGTGAGTACTACTCGAGGATCCTTCCCTGGCTGTTCATGTATGGCTATGAGCACCTCTCAGCAGGAAATCTGGTGTTTAAGAGGCCTGTGAAAAAAGGACCGATTCTTTATCATTACGCTGATATCACACGAACCGGAATGGACGGTGAAAGTCTTGACGTCGTGACGTGTTTGAGCGTTATTGAGCATGGTGTCGATCTTCGCTCCTATTTCAAGGAAATGGCGAGGATCCTCAAGCCGGGAGGCTTCTTCATCACTTCCACAGACTACTTCGACAGAAAAATCGAAACTAACGGTCAGATGGCCTATGGTGTACCGGTCCACATTTTCTCCCGCCAGGAGATCGCCGAAGCCCTCCAGCTAGCGGCCGAGTTTGGTCTCAACCTGACCGGCCCTCTTGATCTGAAAGCTGAGGAGAAGGTCGTTCACTGGGAAGGCTACGGGTTGGACTACACTTTTCTGATCTTCTCCCTACAGAAGGGATAACCCGCTGAGCTAAGATAGTCATATTCTGATTCAGGACTCCAGGTTGATAGCTCTGGAAAGCGTGGTTTCACAGGCAGGGAGTTCATGACAGTAAATGTATTATCGCCGGAAGAGCGCGACGCCCGACTCTGGGCCTCCCTGTGTCACATCAGCAGTCTACTTGTATTCTTCGGCATTCCTCTGGGAAACATTCTTGGGCCGCTGGTTTTCTGGCTAATCAAGCGCAATGAGTACTCATTTGTCGACGACCAGGGCAAGGAGGCACTGAATTTCCAACTCTCGATGACGATCTACTTACTTGGCGGGGGCCTGATAATCCTGCTTTCTGGATTCTATCTGATGGTGACGGGCAGGGGGACGTCCTTTCTATGGACGATGGGGCTGCCTCTTTCTGTTTTAGTTATTCTTTGGGCCCTGCTCCTGATCCTGCTTGACGTGATTCTGGTCTTTGTTGCCACGATTCAAGCCAGTGATGGCGTTGCCTATCGCTATCCGCTGGCCCTCCCGTTTTTTCGGTGATTAGTGGAGATTGGTGATGACGAAGAGCAATGGTTCTGGTGGCCCTTCCCGGCGAGAGTTCCTGACGAAGACGAGTTCAGCCGTGGCGTTCCCCTATTTGATTCGGGCATCAGCACTGGGTCGCGGTTCTTCAATCTCTCCCAATGATCGAATTCAACTCGGGGTAATCGGCGTCAACCGGATGGGTAAGGAGAACCTGGAAAATTGCGCACGGTATCCGGATGTTACGATCCGGTCAATATGTGACGTTGACACTACTCGACGCGAGGAAATACTGAGCCGGTATCCGTCAACGAAGGGCTACCATGATTACCGCGAAATGCTGGCGGATCCGGGACTGGATGCTGTCATCATAGCGACGCCTCCCCACTGGCATGCTCGCCAGGCCGTCGACGCAGCGGAGGCGGGCAAAGATATTTACCTGCAAAAGCCGATGACGCTTTATCCGGACGAGACCCTGGCGGTAAGAAATGCCATTAACCGCCACGGTCGAATCAGTCAGATCGGGACCCAGATTCATGCCGGGTCGAATTATCGCCGTGTGGTGGAATGGATCCGCTCCGGTCGACTGGGAAAAGTCAGCGTCGTTCGCACTTTTATGGTGATGAACCAAGGACCTGATGGGATCGGGCATGCGCCGATAGAGGATCCTCCCGAAGGTCGGGACTGGGATTTCTGGTGCGGACCTGCTCCCTGGAGGCCATTCAACGCACTTCTTTTCAAGGATGCCTCACACCATGGGTCGTTCTGGGATTACTCCGGGGGATGGACTCCGGGAATGGCACCCCACATCATCGACCTTCCCGTCTGGGCTCTGGACCTGGGCGTTCCCGAAGTAACAAGCAGTAGCGGAGGGCGCTATACGATCGGTGACGACGGTGACACTCCGGACACACAGGAAGTGATCTGGCAATACCGGGATTTGACAATGACCTGGATGATGAGCACCTGCAACAGTTATGGATTTGACTCTGGACGGGGGGAGCGGACACGGCGGCTGGGAATTTACTTTCATGCCCTGAACGGGACTTTGTTCGCTAATTATCAGGATCATGAAATCACGCCCGAAGGTGACTTTCTAACCGACCTGACTCCGCCTCCTGAATCTATTCCTCCCTCGCCCGGACATGAGCGCGAGTGGCTGGACGCCATCCGCACGCGCAGGCAACCCAGCTGTAATGTTAATTATCACTGGAAGATCGATATGGCTATTAATCTAGCCAACCTTTCTTATCGACTGGGTCGGTCGGTTCGATTTGACCCGGCCATGGAAGGGTTCAAGGGCGACAAAGAAGCCGCTCGATTAGCTCGCCCTGAGTACCGCGGCCCCTGGCGCTTCCCCGAAGAATATGTTTAACACCGCGAGCTTGTGAAGGTTGCTGGCGTCGGCGGCGCCTAATTTGATTTCTAGCGGGATTCTGGAACGAATCCCGAACCTGCAAGAGAATTTGATCAAATGCGTGAGCCCCATGGCGCTCTCGTGGGAGAGTGTTCTACGACGGTTTCCTGCCGCTTGCGTTATAGGTCTTGAAAGGCGCCCCTTCGCGACCTCAGGTTTTTGGTTTTGCTCTGTTGTGCCTCTCTGAGTTCAGCAGTAGACTCTTCTCCAGTTCCCGAAACTTAACAACCACCGGAGGTTTAACGTGTCAGATTCTAAGGCCGGAAGGATTGGCCGGCGAGATGTTCTAAAAGGGGCATTGGCGACTCCACTTGTCTTGAACACGGGTGGCCTTCAGAGCAGGGCTTCCAAGAATTCCGATCTGATCAGGAAGGAGAACGAAAAAGAAGGCTCCTTAGACTGGCAACTGACCAGGGTCAGGCTGGATGCTCGCGAGGGTATCAGGTGTCCTTGGATTGAAGGATACTGCTCGAAGCAGAGCGTTCGCCAGGGAGAGTCAATCGAAATCATGGTGTCAACCAATCCGGCGGAACGCTTTAAGATTGAGATCTTTCGTACCGGATACTACGGAGGGCGTGGAGCCCGGCTCATGACGGAGCTTGGCCCGTTTCAGGGACGCACTCAGCCAACTCCAGAACCTGGTGAAAAGAGACTCATCGAATGCCGATGGGAGCCCGCCACGGAACTGCAAATTCCAGAAGACTGGCCAAGTGGCGTTTACCTGGGGAGGCTAACGACCCTTTCCGACGAGAGCGGGTACGGCTACTGGCAAAGCTATGTCGTGTTTATCGTTCGTGACGATCGTCCCGCAGACATTATCGTTCAAGTTTCAGACAATACCTGGCAGGCCTACAACCAGTGGCCGTCCGACTATTCCGTGTATACCCATCCCAAGGGCGTTCAGGGACCATGGGCCGATGTCAGTTTTGACCGACCTTACGGGATGTATCCTCAAATCTACGATAACCCACAGTCAATTGGTTCGGGGTCTTGGCTCTGCTTCGAGTTCCCCTTCGCCTACTGGCTGGAGAAGCACGGGTACGACGTAACTTACCGGTCAAATAGCGATATGGTTGATTTTCCTCAAGCCTTACCAAAGGCTTTCCTGAGCGTCGGTCATGATGAGTACTGGGATATCCGTCAGCATGAGAATGCCGTAAAGATGCGAGATGCAGGAGTGAATTTGCTTTTCTTTTCCGGGAATGCGGTCTGCTGGGTAAGCCCATTCCGCGAAAGCAGCAGAGGCAATCCTCGACGGATCTTTTTCAGAGGCGGCCCCTATGGCGGCGATTATAAGTACGCAGTGGAGCGGGAGCGGAAGCATGGTCCATTCCCGCATCGGGGGCCTGACGAAGGGTATTTGATAGGATCTCGGAATGTCTCGCCGGTTAATGGAGGTGGAGACTGGATCGTGGAGAAACCGGATCACTGGGTGTTTGAAGGAACCGGAGTCAGGAAAGGCGACCGAATCCCGGGGCTGGTCGGCTGGGAGTACCACGGCGACCCTCCTGCCGACATCGCGGGTCTGGAAGTTTTGGCCACCGGGACTGCACTGAGGGGTGGAGTCGAGCCGCAACAGTGGACCGCCACCATCTACCCTGGACCGAAGAACAACTTCGTCTTCAATGCTGCGACAATTTTCTGGTGCCAGGGGCTTTCCAGCCCTCCGGGGCACATGTTGCCGTGGTCTCACTGGTCAAGACCACACGGACCCGACGCCCGAGTGCAACGGATTACACACAACCTCTTGCAGAAGGCGCTGGGGTGAGCTGTAACAACCGAACGGGATTCCTTGAATCCGTCCCGAGGGAACGCAGGTAGTTCGCCGCCGTGGGAGAAGGCGCCCGGCACATCTGTCGGCCCGTCACCTAAGCTGTTTTATTGAGCGAAAAAAAGGGGCAGCGAGAGCTGCCCCTTTTTACGCACCGAATAGCAGGTAGTTCTTAGAATTCGAACCGTATAGCGAATCGGAACATGCGCTGGTCGATACCTTCCCGCCCGGTATTGCGGGTACCGGTGATCTCACCAAATGCTGAGCTGGAGATGTTGCTGTTTGGATTGTTCAGATGAGGTGTGTTGGTGAAATTGAAAGCCTCAGCTCGAAACTCCATATCCAGATTCTCCGTCAACCTGAAGGTGCGGAAGAGCCCGATATCCATATTGAACTGTTTAGGCCCCAGGAAGCTATTGAACGCAACATTCCCGAAGCGAGGCTCATCAACCGGTGCGAAGGAGGATGGATCCATCCATTGCTCGTCGGGTCCGACATTCCCGAGTATTCGCAGCGGAGCGACCTGGTCAGCCCTTTGTGAATTGCCGGGCATATCCAGCGCAGCTCCGGAAGCGGTTACGGTGAAGGGAGTTCCGGATTGTGCATACATAACTGTATTGAACTGCCATCGTCCAAGGATCGCAGCTGCAGCACCATCCTGCACCCACCTCTTACCGGGTCCAAATGGAAGCTCGAAGATACTCGAGACATTAAATCGGTGTGGAATGTGAAGATTGGAAAGGCCGCGGTTCAGATGGAAGTAATCGAGTGCCTGAATGCTGGGAGCGCCGTCACTGGCACTCAAACCTGCAATTCCCAACGTCTTTGACCAGGTATAGTTGGCATTGAAGGCAATGCCATTCGAGAAACGACGGTTGAAGTTGGCCTGCAGGGCGTCATATTGAGCACCGCCCAGCGCCGTGAAAATGCGCGTCCCTGTGGCGCGCCCAAACTTCTGATAGTAGGGACGGCCCTCGATTCCCGCACCCGGAATCTGACCGGCATTTAGATCGTGATATCCCAGCATGCGAACGGTTCTGGTGGCAACGTAGGCGATGTCACCGACGAAGCCCCAGAACAGGTTCTTCTGAAGGGTGATGTTCCACGACTGGATGTAGCCGCGATCGAGCTTGGGACCGACGCTATTCACAGCGATATTATCTGGAACCTCAAGAATGCCGTCGCCAAAGTCGATCGGCTCGATCTCCGGTATACCCGTGGTCAAGTTTCCGGCTGGTGTGAACGACGTTTCGCCTTCCAAATTCAGCGGAAAGAGCATCGGATAGTTGGTGCGATGCGGGCGAGCCAGGCTGAACGGATCGTTAGTGATACCGTACCCTGCCCGGATTACCATATCGTCGCCAATACGGTATGCCAAGCCTATCCGAGGGGCGAAAAGCGTTTTACTCAGCTCGACTCCGCAGTCACGCGGGATGCTGCCAACTCCACAGACCCTCATCAGGTTGTTTTCGAAGTCGTAGATCTCCATGCCGCGGTCCGCCCGGGTCGGCATGGGGAAGTATTCCCAGCGAGTCCCGATCGAAAAAGTCAGGTTTGGTGTTACCTGCCAGCGGTCACGAACATACATGCTGAACAGCTTGGCGCGAGTCGTATATTCCTCGTCGACCTGAAGAATGCGCCCCAGTCTCCAGGCTTCACCGAGCAAGAATGCAGCCATGCTGTTGTAGTCGTTGAGTGACTCACCGTCACGACGCCCGGTGGTTGCCTGATTGAATCGAAAACCGCCCTGAGCCGGGTGATTGGCTCCGGGAAATTCAGGTTGAGTCTGGTTCATATGCTGGTTAACAACTTCTCCTCCAAACCGAATATCGTGTTGTCCAGTGGTCCAGTTGGCGTTTCCAGCCATCTGGATTTGAGGATCGCGTCGGTAATAGGGCATGAAGTTGTTGGAGATACCGATCTGTTCCCAACCGTCAATCTCGAGTCTGGGCACGCTGCTCTCGAATCGTCGGGTGCCATTGGTACCCGGGATACCGAAAACGTCACGCCCTACATTCTCACCCAGGCGAGCCATCTCAGAATTGGTGTCTTTTCGAGTCCATCCGAAGTTGGCATCGACGACGAAGCTGGGGGTTACAACATAATTCCCCGCAATGGTCGTTCCATAGGTCCCGCCGTCGGCACTTGTGGAGTTTCCACCGGCCAAAGGTCGACCCAGCAGTTGGTCCCCGTAAAATGTGGGCGCCAGCATGTTGTAACGCAGGATGCTGAAGCGACCGTACATGTTGAATTTATCGGTGGCATGCCAGTCGATCTTCGTGTCCAGAACATTTCGGTCGAACTCGAAGGTTCCTGAGGCGAAGTAGTTCTGGGAGATCCCGTCGAACATGGGAGCCGGCAGCATATCGAGCAATGCCTTTGAAACAGGGTGAATGCGGTTCTCAGGAATGATGTTGCCGGGAAACGGCGTGCGATTCGACCCGTCCGGATCACCGGTCAACGGATCGTAAATCGGCGTCGGTGACTCAGAAAAATCGCCCTGCCGCATGGCCATCGTCGGGATATCTCCAAAGCCCGAAGCGTGGCTCCGTTCCGGCGAGCCTTCGAAGCTGGCGAAAAAGAACAACTTGTTCCGGGCAATGGGGCCGCCGATCGTTCCCCCGTACTGGTTGGAAATGTACTTGGGGTTGCGTTCATCGGCCGGGAAAAATCGTGGCTTGGCCATGGTTGAATTATCGGTGTGGAACCAGAAAGCTGAGCCGTGAAAGTCATTGGTTCCGCTCTTGATCTGGACGTTCATCGCAGCGCCACCGGCCAGTCCCTGCTCAGCGTCGAAGCTGTTGGTGACGACATTGACCGTTTCGATCGCCTCAAGAGATGGGATGTATACGGCGATATGCGGTAGCCAGATGTCAAACTGGCTGGCGCCGTCGATCCTCACGTCATTGGAGCTTTGAGACGTTCCATTCACGTTGGTGGTCAGTGCCCGCGAAGGGTTAGTCGGAATGGAGTGTGCGTTCGTAGGTGTTCGAAAACCCGGCAGTGTACCCAGCAGGTTCTGGTAGTTGCGGCCGATCGGAACAGGAAGATCCGTGAGCTCCTCGCTGGCGATCTCCGCCCGGATCTCGGCTCGATCCGTTTGCAGCAAAGTTGTCGCAGCTGAGACAGTCAGAGTTTCGGTCACCTCACCCACTTCCAGAGTCGCATTCACACGTACGGTTGAGTTAACCGTTACCCGTACGTCCGGATTCACATATTCTTTGAACCCCGGAATGCTAATCCTCAGTTCCCAAGTTCCAGTCTGAATGGTGGGAAAACGGTAAATTCCTAGATCATTGGTGACCGTTGTTCGTACGGCGTTGGTACTCTGGTTGGTTGCGATGACTTCCGCTCCAGGAATAGCAGCACCTGACGGATCCTGTACGTTACCTTCAATTGTGCCGTAAAGGACCTGGGCGTAAACGCCCGACGTCATCAAGAGAGTCACTCCGATGACGACTAAGACGGGAAGAAAATTGAGCCCGAACCTTCGGGCTGTACTCGAGTAGAAAAGATGCATGTCCCCTCCTTGGAATACATAATTTCTCAGCCTGTGTTCGGTCGTCGAAAGGGTGTTCTCAAAAGTGCCGTTTTCGACACTGATTCAGCTGCCAACCTTATTTTGGCTACGCTGCTGAATGAGTCCTTTCAAAAGTATTCCACTTTCAACAATCGAAAAGAACGGTCGTTGTCTTCGGAGTATATTCAGCTGGTGAGAAAAATCAATTAAAATATGCGATCCACTTACTCCTCAGGTGATTCTGTTGGATCTGCACCATTTCCGTTACTGCACAAAAAATCCCCTCCACAGGCCTTGCGTCATGGAAGCACCCGGAATGACCTATGGGATGATTGATACGGGTCGATTACTGGTCAGCTGTTGCCGAACTGGACGGTCGGCCCTTTTCAAGGAGGGCGAAGAGGTCGATGATTTCTGGAAGGCTCAAATTGTTCAACAGCCCTTCGGGCATCATTGATTTCTGTGATGCTGAACGCGCTTCGACGTTCGCGACAGGAACCCGGACGATTGCACCCCCGGCGACTTGGACTTCCAGGGAGTCTGATGTTTGCCGTGTAACGATTCCGATCAGCGATTCACCATCACGAAGGGCAATCTCCTCCGCTTCCCACAAATCTGAGATCGTTCTGGAAGGATAAAGAATCGCCTCGATCAAATCTTTTCGTTCAAACCGAGAACCGATCGTCGTCAGATCGGGACCGGCTTCCTGCCCGATATCTCCGAATCGATGACAGGTTGCGCAGAAGGCCTTCTCGAAGGCTTCAATCCCTTCTTCCGGATCACCGCCATAAGCCATCGGATCGAAAAGCAGATACTCCTCCAATTCTTGCTCAGAGAGTGTCTCCGTGTAGTTCTCGCGCCGAAATCTGTGAAGGGGAGCTTCACCCGGCTCCAGCTCGGGAGGATTCAAGGAGGGAATCCGTTGTTCCGCGGCCAGTCGCTGTTCGGGAGGCATCCATCGCAGAATATCCTGCCAGAGCAGCTGAAGGTATCCAAAGAAACTGGCGCCCCCTTTCCAGCCTTCGGCCTGGGTCTTTTCGAACCAAGCGACAACTGAGTCGAAATCTTCGGCGGTCCATCCGCGTTCGATTGTGCGCAGGCAATAAACAAGAAAGATTTGATGTTCTCGTGAATGTGACTGAACGTTGAGTTCGGCGACCAGTTTTCCGATGGTACCCGGCGGATTTAGGTCGGCAAGGGCAATCGCCAGTTCGCGATCCAGTGGTTCAGATCCGCTGGGAAAGCGGGATAGAAGAGTTTCACCGATCAATGGATGAATGTCTTCGTCAAAAATACCACTGCCTTTGGCCAGCGTGAGGTGGAGGACTCGAAGCAACGATAAGAGGTTGTTGTCAGTCGGCCTTTGCTGAAGTAACTCCAGTTCTCTCGATAGAAGTTCGGGGACTTCCGAAGCGTCAGTTGCGGTTTGCACAACCGCCAGGAGACCTTCGGCGGCAGCCGGATAGTTGGATAGTTCGAGGGCCTGGTCCCTCCACAGATTTCTGTCGATACGGATCAGAAGCTGACGTGCGGCATAGCGGACAAATCGATCGGGGTCATCCAGCAACGGCAGTACCGAGTCGGCCGGAGTAGGGAACCAGCTGGAACCGGGGAAGACGCCGCTTCGGATCAGTGCCTCACAGGCTCGCCTGCGTACGAACGGATGAGGATCATTCAAACGCTGAATCAATTCGTCCCGAGCTTCCTTGGTGCTGTACATGCCGAGATAGAGGGTGGAGGCCGCCCGTAGCTCCCAGTCTTGTTCTGCCCGCAGGCCTATCAATAGGTTTACAGCCGGAGGCGGGCCATATACATGCAGAAGTTCAAGGGCCTGCAGTCGCTGATGGACCGCACGCTGGTGGTCTTCAACAGCCTGCCGGAGCTGTGAACTCCATCGCCGGCCCATTCGCTGACGAAGTTCCTTGATTCTGGCCCTTCCCCAGGCTGATCGGGGTTGCGGTTGGGAGAGCACTGCAGTCAGCAAATCGGCGGGCTCAGGCCGCCTGTCGGCACCTGTATAGACGACCCGGAAGAGCCCGCCTTCAGTACGGCGACCTCCTTTAGAGAAGTACAGTGCACCGTCAGGCCCGACATCAACGTCGGTGATATTAAGAGGCTCCCCTAGCAAGAAGGTCTCCATAGTTTCCCGGTAAGTTGCCCCGTCGATTTCAAGCAACCCGACCACAATACGTCCTCTTGACCAGTCACCCTGGAAGAAGGCGTCATGATAGCGCTCTGGAAATCGGTTGTGCTGGTAGAAGACGGTTCCGACTGGCGAGCCTCGGCCCAGGTCGGTCATCGAAGGCAAACTATCCAG
>Ga0079224_100004624_pt1 | contig 17885 bp, 17 predicted proteins | sample Stecom2015_FD_80414 | JGI IMG/M metagenome (GOLD analysis project Ga0079224, IMG submission 80414) | Agricultural soil microbial communities from Utah to study Nitrogen management - Steer compost 2015 | ecosystem: Environmental > Terrestrial > Soil > Agricultural land | place: USA: Utah...
GATACTATCAACATTGAGAGATATCTAACAACGAACTTTTTAGTGGGATGACCACGTAAAAATGAATACAAAAACAAACAACAATACAACTACAATCTACCATCAACAAGTTTAACAATGAAAGAAATAATGAACAAACTAGCCCTTACACGATGGGGATTCTTCCCGATCATACTGTTGCTGCTGATCAGCAGCTGCTCGGTTAAGAAAAGCATCTACTTTAATGACCTTTCTACCGATACTGCGCTTATTTTTAAGCAAGCAGCCGCGTTTACCGAACCCATCATCCAATCCGATGATATCCTGAATATAACCATCCAGACCTTGGACCCCTCTACGGCATCCTTGGCCAACCAAGCGTCAGAAGCGCAGACAGCGGGAGCAGGTTCTAGCCAAGCTATTTCCGGATTTTTGGTAGACAAGGATGGATTTGTCAATATGACTTTATTAGGCAAAGTAGAGGTGGCGGGTCTAACCACCTATCAGGCTCGGGAGCGTATTACCGCGTTGGCAACACAATTTTACAAAGATCCAACGGTACAGGTTCGTTTTGCCAATTTTAAAATCACTGTTTTGGGGGAGGTCTCTCGCCCAGCGACCTATACCGTACCCAATGAAAAAGTAACGGTATTGGACGCATTGGGCTTAGCGGGCGACGTTACCATATACGGGAAGCGTGAAAATATTCTGTTGATAAGGGAGCGTGGCACTGAAGGGAGAGAGTTAGTCCGGTTAAACCTAAACCGTGCCGAGACTTTGTCCAGCCCCCATTTTTATCTTCGACAAAACGATGTGATTTATGTCGAGCCAAGTAAGGCGCGTAGCACCGTACGCAGTGCACCTACTGTACAGGCTATAGGTGTCGTTACGTCGCTGATGACAGTAGCAATATTAGCAATTACAAGATTATAAGAATAAAGAGTTTATGAGTAACAATCACACGGAGTGGGAAGAAGAATTCAGTTTCGAAAGCAGAAAGTCGGATAATAAGGAAATTCTTCGGTTCATCGGGCGTATCATCCGGAATTGGTACTGGTTTGTCATCTGTGGCTCTTTAGGCTTCTTCGGGGCATTTTTGTATCTCCGCTATAGTATTCCCGTTTATAAAATCCATGCAAAGTTGTTGATTTCAGATGAGAGTAAAGGCGGGGGAATGTTATCGTCGTCGGCGCTTGGAGACCTTTCGGGTTTCGTGGGGGGAAAGAGTTCCGTAGATAACGAGGTGGAGATACTGCGCACATCGGATCTCATGCGGAAAATGGTGCTGGCCGAGAAAGCCTATATTTCCTACTTTAACAAAGGCAGGGTGCACCAGGTGCCTGTTTCAACAGCACCCTTTCGTGTGGATTTGTTGACGGATCCGGACTCTATCACTGGTTCCTACGCGCTGGATGTGCAAATTACTTCGGGGGATAAAGTGCAGCTATTAGCGGCAGACACGGCATATCAAGTGTTCCTAAACCAACCTTTTACGTTGCCGGGAGTTGGTATGTTGCGAATACAACAAATACCAGGAGCGATATCGAAGGACAACTATGGCTTTCGTGTGTCTCCCGTACGTGCAGTCACAGCTTCTTTCAGCTCGCGTCTTTCCGTCAGCACGACAAATAAAAGTGTGTCGACTATAGACCTCAGTTTCGACCACACCTCCCCGGAATATGGTGAACAGTTGTTAACAACGTTCATTGACGAGTATGTGAAAATGAACTTGCATGATAAAAATGTGATTGCTGATTCGACGTTGGCTTTCATCAATGTTCGGTTACGCAAGATTACAGATGAATTGGCCGGAGTCGAAGACCGTATCTCAGGCTTTAAAAAACGAAACCAATTAGCAGATATATCGCAGCAAGGTAAAATGCTTATTGAAAGTTCCGCCAGCTTTACGAAAAGCTTAGCAGAGGTGGAAACGCAATTGGCAGCTTTGGATGTCATCAGTGCCTATCTGCAAGATAGTAACAACCCGCGTGTGGTACCTTCCGCAGTGATGCTGCAGGATGGTGGTTTCGGTGGACTTATCCAACGGTACAATGAGCTGGTGCTGCAACGTGAGCGCTTGTTGCTGGCCAATACCGAAGATAATCCATTGGTGCAGAATATTGCCTCGCAAATCGCCGGTGCCCGACAGGATATGATCGCGAATCTGTCCTCGACACGGCGTCAATTGGAACTTATGAAGCAGAGCCAACAAGGATTGGCCAACAATGTATCCTCGCAGATTACCCAGGTGCCCACTATCGAGCGCGGCTATATTGACCTAGCGCGTTTGCAACAGATCAAACAAGCCCAATATATCTTCTTACAGGAGAAATGGGAAGAGACCGCGATTGGACGAACGGCAAATGTTTCCAATTCCAAAGTCATCGACTCGCCGAAGGCACAAGCTTTTCCGTTTCTGCCCAAACGACAAATGATTTATAGCATCGGCTTGTTTATGGCGCTGCTTGTCCCACTTATTTTGATGTTTGTAAAAGAACTTTTTAATGTGCGGGTACAAGGGATGGAAGATATCGCGCGGGTGAATCAACTGCCCGTTTTGGGTATGATTGCCCATTCCACCGAAGAAGAGCAGGTGGTAGTTACCAAAAGTTCCCGTTCACCCATTGCGGAGCAGTTCAGGGCGATGCGAACCAATCTGGAATTTGCGTTAAATGGTGGTAAGCGCATTCTCTTTACCTCTTCGATGTCTGGAGAAGGAAAGTCTTTCGTTGCACTAAACCTTGCGGTTTCGCTCGCCTTGTTGAATAAAAAGGTGCTCTTGATGGAGTTGGATCTGCGGAAACCTACGGTTAGTGCCAAGCTAGGACTTCCGGCAGGGAAGGGATTCACTCATTATATTGTACGCCCGGAAATGCAGGTGGATGAAATTATCATGCCTTCGGGAGTCCACGAACAGGTGGATTTGGTGCAGGCTGGAGCAATTCCTCCCAATCCGGCAGAATTATTAATTCATCCACGCGCTGTCGAACTGATGGAAGATTTGAAGAATCGTTATGATTATATCTTAATGGATGCTCCACCAGTGGGGATGGTGACGGATGCCCAACTACTGTCACGCTATGCGGATTGTTGTCTGTATTTAGTTCGGCAAGGGTATACCTATAAAGAGCAAATTCGCATACCTAATGATTTGGTAGCTACGAATAAAATCAAGCCTATTCAGTTAATCGTCAATGATATTCAGGCGAAGGGCGGTTATTATAGCAATTACGGTTATGGCTATGGTTACGGTTATGGATACGGCTATGGGGAGTACGGACAACAAGGCAAACGGAAGAAGTGGTGGCAACTTTGGAAAAAATAGACAAGGATCTTAAAATGTAACGTGATTATGGATAAGCAAGCAAAGATATTTATAGCAGGCCACCGGGGTATGGTCGGTGGGGCAATTAAGCGTACACTCGAACAAAAAGGATACAATAATTTGTTGCTGAAAACATCTTCAGAATTGGATTTGCGGAATCAACAGGCAGTATATTCTTTTTTCGAACAGGAAAAGCCGGATGTTGTCATTGATGCTGCGGCACGTGTAGGCGGTATTTTAGCTAATAACGATTATCCATATCAGTTTCTCATGGAAAACATGCAGATGCAGAATAACCTGATTGATGCATCGTTGAAGCGTGATGTGCGTAAGTTTATCTTTCTCGGATCTTCTTGTATTTATCCGAAGTTTGCCCCGCAGCCCTTAAGAGAAGAACACTTGTTAACAGACAGCTTGGAGCCGACTAACGAATGGTATGCTATCGCAAAGATTACGGGGGTTAAGGCTTGTCAAGCCATTCGCAAACAATTTGGAAAGGATTATGTGAGTTTAATGCCGACTAACTTATACGGTACACATGATAATTTCGACCTGCAAACATCGCATGTTCTGCCTGCCATGATTCGGAAATTCCATGAAGCTAAGGAAAAGGGGCAATTGCCTGTAACATTATGGGGATCGGGTACACCGATGCGTGAATTCTTGTATGTGGATGATTTGGCTCACGCTGTCATATTTGCTTTAGAAAATACCTTGCCCGAGTATTTATATAATGTGGGAACAGGCGAAGATTTGACTATCAAAGAACTTGCCGAGACGATACAATCAGCAGTAGGTCACAAGGGTGAAATTGTCTGGGATAGTAACAAACCCGACGGCACACCACGTAAGCTGATGGACATTTCGAAGATGCATGCATTAGGATGGAAACATAATGTCTTATTGAAAGACGGAATAAAAAAAACATATACGTGGTTCCTAGAGAATCAGCATCGTTATAAAGAAGTAAAACTTTAAAAAGGAGCGTAGTAAATTAAGGGTTATACGCTTACGCAATACAAAAAAATGAAAACAGCATTAATAACAGGCATTACAGGACAGGATGGGTCGTACCTTGCTGAACTTTTATTGGAGAAAGGTTACATGGTCCATGGGATTAAGCGTCGAGCTTCTTCCTTTAATACGCAACGCATTGACCATCTGTATATGGATCAACATGAGCAACACGTAAATTTTAAATTGCACTACGGCGATTTGACAGATTCCACGAATTTAATTCGGATCATTCAAGAGACACAGCCCGATGAGATTTACAATCTCGGTGCTATGTCGCATGTCAAGGTTTCCTTCGATTCTCCCGAATATGTAGGCAATGTTGACGGGTTAGGGACATTACGCATATTAGAGGCGGTCAGAATTCTAGGTCTGGAAAATAAAACCCGTATCTATCAAGCGTCTACCTCCGAATTATATGGCGGATTGGAAGAAAATAAAAATGACAAGGGGTTTTATGATGAAAATTCGCCTTTCTATCCGCGATCACCATACGGCGTAGCGAAAATCTACGGCTTCTGGATTACAAAGAACTACCGCGAGGCCTATAATATGTATGCTTGTAATGGCATCCTGTTCAACCATGAGTCTCCGCGTAGAGGAGAGACCTTTGTTACGCGTAAAATCACGATGGCTACAGCAGCCATTGCCTTGGGCAAACAGGATTGCCTGTATTTAGGTAACCTCAATGCACTCCGGGACTGGGGACACGCAAAGGACTATGTAGAAGCGATGTGGCGGATTTTGCAACAGGACGAACCGGAAGATTATGTGATTGCTACGGGTGCTACGACGTCAGTGCGGGATTTTGTACGCCTCGCCTTTGCAGAGATCGGTGTCGAACTGGAATTCGAAGGAGAAGCAGAAAATGAAATAGCGAAAGTTGTTGCGTCTACTCATCCGGACTTCCAATTGGTGCTCGGCAAGACAGTAGTAAAGGTCGATCCGGCATATTATAGACCTACAGAAGTGGACTTATTAATTGGTGATCCAACGAAATCTAAAACGAAGCTGGGCTGGGAGCCAAAATATGATTTGCAGGGCTTGGTTAAGGAAATGGTGGATAGTGATATCAAGAAATTGATAGGCAGAAGTCAAGAACTTCCCCTATCGACTTTGAAATAGAGCCTGATATGCAAGCAATCCAAGTAGATAAAGCCAAACAATGGGCAAAACAGATTTCCATTACGGGAGCAGCACAGATTATTGTGCAGGCCGTTGGTTTTCTGTCCGGTATCTTGGTCATACGCCTGTTGCCTGTGGAGCAGTATGCCTATTATACCATTGCCAACACGATGCTGGGGACGATGACCGTACTGTCTGACGGAGGCATATCTTCCGGAGTGATGGCTCAAGGAGGCAAAGTATGGCAAGATAAAGAGAAATTGGGTGCTGTACTCCACACGGGATTGCACCTCCGCAAGCGCTTCGCATGGGGAGCCTTGGTTGTTTCTATACCTATACTCTGTTATTTGCTCTGGAAACAGGGAGCAGATTGGGGTACCTGTGTGCTGATTACCGCTTCATTGATCCCAGCTTTTTTTGCGGCACTATCAGATAATATTTTACAGATTGTACCCAAGCTGCACCAGAGCATTACTCCCCTACAAAAAAACCAAGTGTCCGTAGGAATCGGGCGGTTATTATTGAGTGGTCTCACTCTCTTTGCTTTCCCTTGGGCTTTTGTGGCTATACTAGCCAGCGGTATTCCTCGTATTTGGGGCAATAGAAAGCTGAAGAAAATAGCAGAGCCTTATATAGACCATACACAAAAAGTCAACAAAGAAGTACAAGGAGAAATTATACGTATGGTAAAACGTATTATGCCTGGGGCTATTTATTTTGCTTTATCCGGTCAGATTACTATTTGGTTATTATCTATTTTTGGAACAACGTCATCTGTTGCCCAGATTGGAGCACTGGGGAGGCTTGGAACAATTTTGTCTGTACTGAATATAATTGCCTCGACTGTTTTTGTCCCTAAGTTCTCAAAAATTACGTCTCCAAAACTAAAACTTTCATTTTTTTATAGTACATTTTTTATCAATATACTTTTCTGTTGTATAATCTTATTATTAGTTATAGGCTTAGGGGATTTCATATTACTTCTTTTAGGCAAAGAATATTACAACCTGAATATAGAATTGACTTTATTTTTCATTTCAAGCATAATCGGTTATCTATATGGGTATATTTTCCTGTTGTATACCTCTGCAGGGTGGGTATTAAATCCGCTTATTACCATTGTGTCAAATATACTGGCATTAATAGTAGCATTTTTTCTATTTGATGTATCAAGTATTAGAGGAGTTTTATACATGAACATATTTGTCAGCACTATTTCCTTAATAAGAGAATTTGTATACATCAATTTGAAAATGAATTCTACATATAAATCCAACCTATCTTAATCAATACAATATGGCTATAAAACGACTTTTATCTTTTCAGCCTGCTTCTTTATATAGTAATGGAGGTGTGGGCCGGTTACTGAGAAGATTGTATTCAGGCAAAGAAAGTGCAATAACTGCAATGTGGGTCGCGGAGCAAAGTAGTTCCACAAACCAAGGTCCTATTAAGGAAATTGTTATTTCTTCGTTCCCTCAGAACAATAAATGGACAAGATGGAAATTAAGACCTCTGTTCAAGCGACTACGAGAGACCCTGTTTTTACCTATTACACAACGAAAGATTATCAAGAGAACAAATACTGTCACTTTTGACATTTTACATGTAATCAATCACGGAATCTATCCAACTGCATTTTTTACGAAAAGAGGAGAGTTTAAATTTAAAGGAGAGAAAGAGTTATGGGCTTCCTTTCATGACCACTACGCTACCGCTTCAGCAACCAAAAAAAACACGCAGGAACTATGGCTACAATCGGATCGTAGGTTTGTGATATCGTATGAGTTGGGAAGTGAATATAATCAATTATTTGGCAAGAGAGAGTTTGAATTAATAACCGATGGCTTACTACAGAATGATTTATCTCAACCGCATAAGACAATTTCGACCGATATCTCAATTTATTTCGGAGGTCTTTTACATATCGATTATTATCCCCTATTCGAAGCCTTTGCCAATGCTTTAGATAAATTGAGTGACACAAACATGAAATTTAGGCTTGTGCTAAGAGGAACACAAAAATTATCATTTTTAAAGGACAGGATGTTTACAGTTGAATATAGGCAGACCTTTGTCTCTGATGACGAGATAAAATCAGAAATTGATCGTGCCGATATACTTTATTTACCAATTAAATTTAATAGCCCTAATTTTTATCTGTATAGTTTATCAACAAAAATGATAGGATATTTAGGAGCATCGGGTGCTATATTCTATCATGGCCCAAGTGATAGCGCAGCCAATAAACTCCTAGAGAAATATGATTCGGCTATATCCTGTTTTTCTTTGCAAGAAGATGATATAGTTAGGTCTGTTAAGTCTTTAATAGACCGTCATAGCGAAGTTTCAAACAATGCAAAGTCTTTAGCAAGACAAAATTTTGAATTGAAAAAAATTCAAAATATCTTTTGGGAAAATTGATTATGAAAGGTTTTTTTTCTGAATTACGTCTTTATATATGCAACCACCTTATCAATAAGGTGCCAAGCCATACGATTAGATTATGGTATTATAGAAAAATAATGAAATTCATTATTGGGGAACACAGTAGTATTCTTTTAGGATGCAGTTTTGATGCTGCTAAAGGTTTATATATTGGAGACAATACTGTAATTAACAACGGCTGTCGTTTGGACACAAGAGGGGGAATTAAGATAGGCAACAATGTATCGATTTCTGCCGACACAATAATACTTACTGCTGACCATGATATGGACAACAATTTCAAAGGAAGAAATAAAGGGGTCTCTATTGAAGACTATGTATGGACAGGAACCAGAAGTATGGTATTGCCTGGAGTCACGTTAAAAAAAGGAGTTGTCATCGCTGCAGGTGCAATTGTTACTAAAGATGTAGAAGAAAATTCTGTTGTTGGAGGACTACCCGCAAAATTAATTAGAACAAGAAAACCAAGCTTTAATTATACATTGAACTATCGAAGATTTTTACAATGAAAACACTCTTTATCTGTGGAGTACTTGAACAGAAACGTAGTATAGATAGTGGTAGCTTTTATAATTTAATTCATAAAAATGAACTTATTAAAGAGAGTGTTTCGTGCTCAAAATTTTAAGATAAGCGAAATAGGACTGAATATAAAATCTATACTATTTCCATCGTTGTGGATTCCGTTCAGAAAACAAAGGATAAAGCAAATGAGTATAGATCAAACAATAGATTATATTATAAAAAATAAAACTAGTATCGCTCGCTTTGGAGATGGAGAAATAATCATAATGACCGACTCTCAAGCTGGGGGGGGCAGGATCAAAATAAGCTTTTATCTCAAAATGTGCACATCGCATTAACTGTGCCTATAGAGAAGCTAATCATAGGAATTCCAGATATTTTCATCAACGGTCAGCACCATGATAGAAGGAGTCGGAAATTTTGGATACCTCTTTTAACAATGCTTAAACGAACGAACTTGTCCCTAGGCGACTCATTAACGAAAGCAGCTTAATCGAGATCCTTTAATTAGATGAAGGTTTTGCACAAATGTATAACAAACAATTGTGAGCAAAATATTTTAAGATGAAAATACTATTTATTTGCGGTGCGTTAGAAGAGGGGAAAGACGGTGTAGGCGATTACACCCGTCGTTTGGCGGGTGAATTGGTTAGGCATGGCCATCAGGCAACCATTATCGCTTATAACGATAGACATATTTCTACCATAATGGATAGTGTACAACAGGATGGAGACACTGCTGTTCAAGTTTTACGCCTTCCTTCTGTATTAAAAGCAAAAGAAAAAGTAAAGTTATCCCGGGATTACGCGCAACAATTTCAACCCGACTGGATTAGTCTGCAGTTCGTCATTTATTCGTTCCATTCCAAGGGCCTGCCTTTCTTTTTAACTAGACAGTTGAAACAGATTGGAAATGGATATAAATGGCATATTATGTTTCACGAATTGTGGATAGGCGAATATAAGGATGATCATCCAAAGGATAAGCTCATAGGTTATATTCAACAAAAAATTATACAAAGAATATACAAACTAGGAAGTGTCATTCATGTTACTGGTGAATTTAATCAAAAGCTTCTTCTTTATAGGTCAAGGAGAGCCCCTCTATTACTACCTATATGCAGTAATATTGGCGCTCAATCCAAACCAAAAATAGCGCAATCCTTAAATGAAAATTTTAGATATAGACAGTGGTACGTTAGTCGTCAAGACTATTTTATTGTAGTAAACTTTGGTAACTATTATTATTCGAGTTGGGATATTAAGAATGTAATTTCCAATCTTGATCGGATGGCAGTTTCAAACGGCAGAAAGTTGGTGCTCTTGTCGATAGGGAATATAGGCGAGGCTGCTCAGCACAAATGGAATTCCCTTTCCGACAATTTTGAAAATATTTTGGTTGACAGGCTCGGTCAACTACCAGAAGATTCGATTGCCGAAATCTTGACAAACTATGCAGACATGGGAATAGTAACGACACCTTTAGAGATTATATATAAAAGCGGGACCTTCCATACCTTTAGGGAGTTTGGTATTCCTGTTTTAGCTAAAAAGAATAGCCGAACATACCGTTTAAAAGCGGACAAATCTTCTTCGGAAGAAACTGCATATCTATACGATGAAAACTCTGACGTGATTATTGAGCGTGCGGTATCCAAAAGTAATTGGAATCTGACCCTGATGTACGAAGGGTTCTGTAAGTCTTTACTATCAAATTAATAACATGAAGATACTGCTTTTTTCATATCGATTTTTTCCGTTTGTCGGTGGAATTGAAACTGTGAGTAAACTCGTAGCAAATTACCTTACGGATCGAGGACATGAGGTACGGGTCGTAACGACGACGCAGAGCGACAGCAATAACGATCTGCCCTACATTGTTTTGTATAAGCCATCAGTGATCAAGATCTTAAAAACTATTTTATGGGCGGATGTGATTTTAGAAAATAATCCTTGCCTTTCTCTATCTTGGCCCTTACTTTTTATTCCTAAGCGCCGTGTAACTGTTATCCATGGACCCTTACAAGAGGAGAATGGAAAAAGTAATGCTTTACAAAGAATTAAAAAATGGTGGGTTTTACAAGCAACGCGCGCTTTAAGCTGTAGTAACGAAATTAATTTTAGGAAAGATAAAATAGATACCATAGGCAATCCGTATCAAAACGATATTTTTAAACCATATAGTGGCATAAAGAGAGAATCGGATTTTGTTTTTTTGGGCCGCTTGGTTTCTGAAAAAGGAGGAGATTTGATGCTCGAGGCGTTCGCGAGTGTTCCAAATAGTATCAGAAAGGAATCTACAGTCACGCTGATCGGGAATGGTCCGGAATATGAAAAGTTAAAAGATTTGGCAAGACAATTAGGGATAGAGAGAAATATTCTATTTAAAGGTGTATTGCAAGGCGAAGAGTTAGCTAGAGAGTTGCATAAGTATAGATATATCCTTGTGCCTTCGTTGTCTAGAGAAGCATTCGGAATAGTGGCATTGGAGGGGATGGCCTGCGGATGTGTGCCGATCGTTGCTGATAGATGCGGTTTAGAAGAGGCTGTAGGTAGATTTGGTTTTACATTTAGAAGAGGAGACAGTTCTTCATTAGCGCAAATGATCAACTCAGTATTAACTGATCACGAGAAAATAAGATCGGATTCTTCAGAAATTGTCAGTCATTTAAAGCAATTTGAAGTCGAATCTGTTTGTCAAAAATATCTGGACACAATCAAAAACGCATATGTCAAATAAGATACTTCTTTCCCATCCTACAGGAAATGCTAATGTGCGAGCTGTTTTGGCCGGGTTGCATTCTGCCGAACAGCTCCACAGTTTCCATACATCAGTAGCGACTTATCCAAATAATATTTTTGATTGGATGAGCCGTTTTCCGGGTGGAAAGGAGTTTTTAAAACGCTCGTATCCACCATACGCACAATGTTACACTAAACAATATCCATATAAGGAGTTGGGGCGTATTCTCGCAGGGAAGTTGTCGTTGAAAGACCTAACGGCACATGAATTAGGAAAGTTTTCTGTGGATCAAGTTTATCATCATATAGACCGGCAGGTAGCAAACTACATTAGCCGGCGAAGCGATATTAATGCGGTTTATACTTATGAAGATGGGGCTTTGGCGTCCTTTCATGCGGCTAAAGAAAAGAACGCCTTTTGTTTGTATGATTTGCCCACAGGTTACTGGAAGGCAAACCGCATTTTATTGGAGCAGGAAATTGAGCGAAGACCTGAATGGGCAGATACTTTTAGGGGGTTTAAAGATTCTGAGGAAAAGCTTCTACGCAAGGATCAAGAGCTGGTTTTAGCCGATACTATATACGTAGCAAGTAGTTTTACAGCTGATACATTAAAATATTTTAAAGACGAATTACCGCCGGTTGAAATTATACCGTATGGATTCCCTCCGGTGAAGCTGGAGCATATAGAAGCTAAATTAAAACGGCTAAAGCTAAATGGGAAGATTAAATTGCTTTTTGTAGGTAAGTTATCCCAACAAAAGGGGTTAGCCGATATTTTTGAGGTTGTCAAGAAATATCAAAACTATGTCGAACTTACTTTGATCGGTAGCTTATACGACAATAAAACGTTACACGAAGAATTAAAGTCTCATAACTATTTAGGCACGATGTCCCATCCCTTGGTCTTAGAACAAATGCACATGCACGATGTCTTGTTATTCCCCTCTCTTTTTGATGGTTTCGGTATGGTAATGTCAGAAGCGATGTCTCAGGGAACTCCAGTGATTGCTTCCGATCGTTGTGCGGGACCGGATATAATTCGACATGGCGAGAACGGATGGCTTATGCAAGCTGGTAATACAGAATCTTTGGAACAAGTTGTATTAAGTATTATCCAGAATAGAGAGCAAATAAAAGATGTTAGCTATGGCGCAACATATACTGCGATGAAGCGGCCATGGGAGAGCTACGCTGCGGAACTGACGAATACAATACGGATGCATCTATGATGACAGCACAAAAAGACATACCGCACTGGTACAAACAGGCCATCTGGCTGTATGTTGTTTTCTTGATATTTGAGGGAGCCCTACGCAAATGGATTTTACCTGGATTGGCGACTCCGTTACTTCTGATACGGGAGCCTATCGTAATTATACTCACCCTTATAGCGTTTAATAGGGGGCTAATAAAAGTTCCCTATGTCTTTGTTTTAGTAACCGTTTCCACGGTTTCTTTCCTTCTTAGTATAACAATAGGTCATCAAAATTTAGGGACAGCAATTTATGGTTGGCGTATTTATTTGTTGCATATACCGTTTATCTTTGTCATTGGTAGGATATTAGACCGCCGAGATGTATTGCAGATGGGACGTTTTATACTTTATACGTCTATTCCCATGACACTACTTATCGTCGCCCAATTTTTTTCACCACAATCTGCATGGGTAAATCGAGGAGTAGGCGGTGATATAGAGGGAGCAGGCTTTGGCGGGGCTATGGGTTATTTTCGCCCACCGGGAACATTCTCTTTTACAGCAGGGTACGTTGTGTACCAACTTATAGTAGCTGTATTTCTGTTTTATTACCTTGTTGCCAACAGGCTTTTATCAAAAAAGGACCAAATAAGACCATGGTTACTATATATTATGCTTGCTTGCTATGTATTGACTATTCCTTATTCTATATCACGGAGTCACCTATTCCAAACCATAGTGGTAGTCGCCTTTATGTTTGTCGGTATTCTCTTGCATCCTGTGAGCCACGTTCGCATAAGATTATTTAAAATACTGCCTATAGTTATATTCTCGTTGGGCGCCATCACCTGGATGGGAATTGCAGGTGCAAGCTTAGAAGCTTTTCAAGAACGTTTTGAGTCGGCCAACGAAACTGAAGGCGGGATCGAAGGTGTGGTTGGAAACCGTTATTTTGGTAGTTTGATTAGAGGACTGGTTAATGGAGACACTCCTTTCTTCGGACATGGCCTCGGGCTTGGAACCAACGTAGGCGCCCAACTTGCCGGAGGCGCTGACGGTATATTTTCTTTCTTTAACGGAGAGGAAGAATGGGGGCGCATAACCAATGAATCAGGTTTGTTGCTGGGGTGGACGTTGATTGCTTTGAGGCTTTATCTGGCGGGCTGGATATTCTTAAAAGCCTTTAAGCATTTACGACAGAACAAAGATATGTTACCGTGGATGTTGACTATAGGAACGTTATTAATATTACCTCAAGGCAATCTCGGAATACCTACCAACTTAGGTTTTATCGTATTGTCAAGTGGTTTATCTCTAGCCAGTTTAAGATCTTATAAAAGAAGGAAGGTGTAGCATGAAAATTAAATATTTCTTTAGGCATAAAAGCGTAGGATTTTCTATACAGCACGTATTCGGAACATTAATTACGGAAATGGAAAAGCATGCCAAGGTAGAGACAACCGAAATGCCCTCCCCTCGGTCTATGCCTTGGGATGTACTCCGAAATAGCTTATACGCTCATAAGCATCGTAATAATTTAGGCATTAATCATGTATCTGGACATATACATGAAGTATTATTAGGTTTAGGAAGGCAAAAAGCAATACTAACTATTCACGATTTGGTTTTTATAGACAATGTACGTAATCCAGTTAAACGCTTCTACAAATGGTTATTCTGGCTGTATCTGCCTATTAGAATAGCTGATAAAATAACATGTATATCTACGCATACGAAAGAGAACATACTTCGGCATATAAAGACGGACAAAATAACCGTAATCTACAATCCATTGAATCCAAGGTATCAACATTTCCCGAAAGTCTTCCGTGTGGACAAACCAGTCATTTTGCATATAGGCACTGGCTGGAACAAAAACTTAAAGCGTACAATAACAGCTCTGAAAGACACTTCTTGCCACCTACGCATTTTAGGGAAGATAGACGAAGATATAAAGACGTTCTTGCATCAGACAAAAATTGAATATTCTAATGTCTACGATTTGAGTGATGATGAAGTGCGTCAGGAGTATGTCAATTGCGATATCGTTAGCTTCCCGTCTCTTTACGAGGGTTTCGGTATGCCCATTATTGAAGGACAAGCCACAGGTCGGGCCGTTCTAACCTCCCGAATCGAGCCACTAATTGAAGTTTCGGGGTGTGCGGTACATTATGTTGATCCGACCGACATAAACTCCATACGTGAGGGGTTTGGAAAGCTCATCAAAGATGACGTCTATAGAGAAGGCTTAATTCAGATGGGGCTCAAAAATATAGACCGGTTCAGCGTAGAGGATATTGCAAGACAATATCTTGAAGTTTACAAGGAGGTCATGAACGATGAATAAAAAAAGTTTAAACGTACTTCGCATCATATCCAGTATGAATCCGCAAGGAGGCGGTCCTAGTCAAGGGATCCGTTATTCCATTCCAGCATTAAAAGCTTTAGGAGTAGAAAACGAGGTAGTCTGTTTAGACAGCCCCGACGCATCTTATTTGGGGCAAGACGATTTCATTATACATGTGCTTGGTGCAGGACGAGGACCATTGCATTATCATCCTCAACTTATTCCGTGGTTAAAGAAACATATTGACCAATATGATACCATTATTATCCATGGGTTATGGTCTTTCGCTAGCCATGCAGTTACCAAAGTGGTGCAACAATGTAAAAAACAGGGATTAGCTGTGCCAAAGGTTTATGTTATGCCCCATGGGATGCTAGATCCATGGTTTCAACGCGATAAATCGCGTCGATTAAAAGCGTTGCGTAATGAAATCTACTGGCGGTTGATTGAAAAAAAGACGGTCAACCAAGCAGATGCTATGTTATTTACGTGTCAACAAGAGCTACTCTTGGCAAAAGAGACTTTTAAACAATACCGACCCCAGCAGGAATGGAATATCGGTTATGGTATTGCAAATCCGACTGCATATCATGATGATATGCCCCGTCCTATTCACTCGCCGTATTGGTTGTTCCTAAGCCGCATCCATCCTAAGAAAGGTGTCGATCTTCTTATCCGCGCTTATGATAAACTGTGTGCCCAAAACAGCGGGATGCCAGATTTGGTCATAGCCGGTCCAAAAGATAGTGATTATGCAAGGCAGATGATAGAATTAGCGGAAAGTAATCCTAAAATTCATTTTACAGGCATGCTGCAAGGCGATGCCAAATGGGGTGCACTCTACGGCTGTGAAGCTTTTATACTGCCAAGCCATCAAGAGAATTTTGGGATCGCTGTAGTCGAAGCTCTGGCCTGTAGTAAACCAGTCTTGATATCTGATCAGGTGAATATATGGCGGGAGATTGAAGAGGGCCAAGGAGGGATAATTGCCCCCGATACAGAAGAAGGGACTTATCAATTATTAACAAGCTTTTGCGCGATGGATAGCCACCAGAAAAAGAGAATGGGCGATAAGGCTTATCAAGTATATCAAAAGCATTTCACAATACAGGAAGCTGCGGATAAATTAAAAAATGTGTTATATGGAAAAGGAAATCCCTAAATATATAGATAGCATCCCAAAGTCGGATAAATTGAGACGTTTTGTATGGCAGATACTTTCTTATGTGCTCTTTAAGCCCTTTGCATTGCCTTTCTTTCGGGCGTGGCGGATTGCGGTTTTACGCCTTTTTGGAGCGAAACTCCATAAGACCTGTAACGTATACGCATCAGCCTATATCCCATCACCCTGGAATCTGGAGATGGGGGAGGAATCTACATTGGGACCCCAAGTAAAACTGCATATAGGAAAGACGGTGATAGGACGTAAGGTAATGGTATCCCAACGGACCTACCTCTGCAGCGCAACCCATCAAATAGACTCCCTCAATACACCGTTGGTCATCGGGGAGATACATCTTCATGATTTTGTTTGGGTAGCGGCTGAAACATTTATTATGTCGGGTGTAACGGTCGGCGAGGGTGCCATAGTGGGTGCACGCGCCGCGGTATTCAAGGATGTGGATCCATGGACGGTGGTCGGCGGTAATCCCGTAAAATTTATTAAAAAACGAGAAATAAGTAAGTAACAACCTAATGAATATATCCAATAAGATTCCCTTGACGGTGGTCGTACCGGTTAAAAACGAGGAAAAAAATCTCCCGAAATGCCTGGAGCTATTGGGTGATTTTGATGAAGTCATCGTGATTGACTCCAATAGTACAGACCGTACGCCCCAAATTGTAGCAGAATTTGGCTATCAGTTAGTAAACTTCAATTGGAATGGCCAATTTCCGAAAAAGAGAAACTGGCTCCTACGCAATGTGACATTACGCAATGAATGGGTATTATTCTTGGATGCGGATGAGTTTGTGACCGATGCATTTAAAGATGAAGTCAGGGAGGGTATACAAGACAGCCATTATAACGGTTACTGGTTGGCTTATAATAACCATTTTCTGGGAAAGAGTATGAAGCACGGAATCAAATTTAAAAAATTGCCTCTTTTTCGTGTAGGAACGGGTGAATATGAATTTATAGACGAAAAAGCTTGGTCACATCTGGACATGGAAGTGCACGAGCATCCCATTATTGAAGGGCAGGTAGGCGAGATCAAGTCTCCGGTCACACATCTCGATTTTAAAAACCTGGCGCATTATATTGGCAAGCACAACGATTACTCGTCCTGGGAAGCAAACCGCTACTTAAAATTGAAAGAAGACAGGACGGCTTGGAGTAAATTGACGTGGAAACAGAAAATAAAATATAGTCTACTCAACACGTGGGGTTTCGGTTTTCTCTATTTCTTGATAAACTATTTCTTGTATGCGGGATTCTTGGATGGAAAGACCGGCTATGTATTCAGCGTTTACAAGATGCAATACTTCTTTAATATCAAAGCTAAAATCTACGAACTAACACAAAACAAACATTAATCTTATTTATTTACTATGAATCGTAAACGTATATTGGTAACCGGAGGAGCTGGTTTTATTGGCTCCCATTTATGCGAACGCTTGCTTAACGACGGACATGAGGTGATCAGCGTTGACAATTATTTCACCGGGAATAAACAAAATATCGTCCATCTATTGGAAAATCCATATTTCGAGATCGTAAGGCATGATGTGATTGAACCTTACTATGCCGAAGTAGACGAAATTTATAACTTGGCTTGTCCTGCCAGTCCGATCCATTATCAATACAACCCCATCAAAACCATCAAAACCTCGGTCATGGGAGCCATCAATATGCTAGGGCTGGCGAAACGGGTGAACGCACGTATTTTACAGGCCTCCACCAGTGAAGTTTATGGTGACCCTGACGTACACCCACAACCTGAATCATATTGGGGGAATGTGAACACCATAGGGATAAGATCGTGCTATGATGAAGGGAAGCGTTGTGCCGAGACACTCTTTATGGACTATCACAGACGGAATAACGTGGACATCAAGATTATCCGTATCTTCAATACCTATGGGCCGCACATGCATCCAGCTGACGGCCGGGTCGTATCCAATTTTATTATTCAGGCACTGAAAAATCAAGATGTCACCATTTTTGGTGACGGTACACAGAC
>Ga0079224_100004625_pt1 | contig 17879 bp, 14 predicted proteins | sample Stecom2015_FD_80414 | JGI IMG/M metagenome (GOLD analysis project Ga0079224, IMG submission 80414) | Agricultural soil microbial communities from Utah to study Nitrogen management - Steer compost 2015 | ecosystem: Environmental > Terrestrial > Soil > Agricultural land | place: USA: Utah...
CGCTTCGCCTTGTCCCAGGGCCTTACCGACGACCATTGCTTCGAGGCGTTGGGCAGCAATGTTTCCCGCTCGGGCATCGCCGATCTCAAGGAGCCGAAATTGAGGGCGGGCGATTTCAGCCCGCAATTCTCCCTCAAGCATATGGACAAGGATCTGCGGTTGGCGGAGGCCGGCGGGAGCGGTTTGGAGTTGCCCTTGTTCCGCGCCCTGCGCGAGATCTACCGGCAGGGCATGGAGCGCGGGCTGGGGGATTCGGACTTCTCGGTACTGGACGCCCTTCCTCCGGATTGACGGCCGTCGTCCCGGCCTATTCCAGCGCCACGACCCTGAGTTGGATCCTCCGCTCCCCGCGGAAGGAATTCCACTCGGGATAATACGCGAGCCTTTCCAGCTTCGCCTTGCCCGCCACGTAGTCGAGAAGATACCCCAGGTTGAAGGCGATGGCGTCGAAGCGCGCGGACGGGGTTCCCACCGTGAACTTCAAATGCTTGTCTCCCACCACCTTCGGCCTGGAGAGCAGTTCCACGTTCTCGGAATAGAATATCGGATTCTCGTTCAAGGGTCCGAAGGGCTCGAACCGATGCAGCCAGGCCATGTTCTCCTCGTTGAGTCCCTCCAGCGGGATTTCCACGCTGGGCGAAATGCGCGGCACGAAGTCGTTGCCCGCCAAATGCTCGGCGGCCGCGGCGTTGAGAATGCCCCTCAAGGCGTCGATGTTCCCGGCCTTGATGGTGAGTCCGCAGGCATGGTAATGGCCGCCCCATTTTTCGAGCAGGTGCGAGGCCTGCCCCAGGGCCTTGTGCAGGTTGAAGCCCGACATGGTGCGGCCGCTGCCCTTGGCCAGACCCGTTGCGGGGTCTATGGCCAGGACGAAGGAAGGACGCCGGTACCGTTCGACCAGCCGCGCGGCCACGATGCCGATCACGCCCTCGTGCCATTCGGTCGAGGCTACGACCAGACAGCCGCCGGCCTGGAGTACGGGATCGCCGTCCACCATCCGGACCGCGTCCTCGGTGATGCCCTGATCCAGGGCCCGCCGCCTGTTATTCTCCGAGACCATCTGATCGAGGTAGCCCGCCGCTTCCTCGGAGGTATCGGACAAGAGCAGGCGCACGCTGATTTCGGGGCTGCCCATGCGGCCCATGGCGTTGAGCATGGGCGTGACCTTGAACAGGAGATCGCCGGAGGAAAGGCGGCCGTTCTCCAGGCCAACCCTTTCGATGAGGGCGCGCACGCCGGGATTGGGGGAGTCGGCGAGGCGCTTGAGACCGGCCTTGACCAGGCGGCGGTTCTCGCCCACCAGGGGCACGCTGTCGGCCAGGCTGCCCAGGCAGACCAAATCCAGGAAGCGTTCCGCCGTTTCGTTTTTGAGGGCCAGCATCAGGTCGTTCAGGAGCTTGTAGGCCACTCCCACACCGGAAAGGCCCTTGTTGGGGTAGGGGCATCCGGGCTGGTTGGGATTGAGAATCGCCTCGGCCGGGGGAAGTTCTCCCGAGGACTGATGGTGATCGGTGATGATGACGCGCAGGCCGAGTTCTTTGGCGCGCGAGACCTCGGCTACGGCGGCGATGCCGGTGTCCACGGAGATGATCCACCGCGATCCGCGCTTATGCAGTTTTTCCACGCTGGCGAAGCTGATCCCGTAGCCTTCCTGGAAACGGTTGGGAAGGAACCAGTCCGCGTCGAAACCGCAAAGCTTCAGCCCCTTGTACAGCAGTACCGTGGCGGTCACCCCGTCCACGTCGTAGTCGCCGTGCACGGTGATCCGCTCGCCGGCCGCATGGGCCTTCAGGAGAAGGGCGACGGCGCTTTCCATGCCCAGCATGGCGTGGCCGGAGGGGTCGCTCTGGGATCCGCCGAGGGGCGCCAGGAAGAAATCCCGCGCCTGTTCCTTTTCCTCTACGCCCCTTTGCAAAAGCAGATCGGCCACGAATTCGGGGCCGTTGATTTCCCGGGCCAGTCGCTTCCGCAGGGGATGGACCGGACCGTCGGGCTTTACGATCACGGCCGGAATCAGCGGACGGCTCAGCATGCCCGGACTTCCTTGTGCGGATGTTTCGAAGCGTATTCCAGGAAAAGCCCCAGGGCGGCGACCCGGGGCTTGGCGTAGGACTGTACGGCGGAAAGGATTTCGCCGACAAGACCTGCCAGCGAGTCCAGGCTTCCGGCCCGCTCCAGGGGCCCCAGGAAACCGGCCAGGGATGGATCCAGGCCTTGCCGCGCGAGGGCGTTGCGGGTCCAGGCATAGTCGCCGCTTTCCGCGGGGATCACGGGACCTTCCAAGGCGCAGAGGCGATGGAACAGGCGCAGGGCGCGCAGCAGGAAATGCGCCAGGCGGGCGGTGGAATCCAAGTCGGCGAATGCGTCCGAGCCTTCGAGATAGTCCGAAAAGGCGAGCCATCCGGTTACGGAATCCTTGCGCCCCGCCATGGCCGCGGCCAGGAAGCGTCCGGCTTCTTCCAATAGGGCTTCGCCTCCATCGCGGTGCAGGGAAAGCAGCACCCCGGGCGATCCTTCCGCGAAGGGAGCCAGGCGCCGGGGCAGGCTGTCCAATCTCCAGGCTTCGGCCTGGGACGTCATCGCTGCCAGTAAGTCATCGGGAGACATGGGGAACAAGGGGAGCTGGGAGCACCTGGAGAGGATGGTGGGCAGGAGCGACGCCCGGTCGTCGCTGGAAAGCAGGAAATAAGTGTTGGCCGGGGGCTCTTCCAGCGTCTTGAGCAGGGTGTTGGCGGCCGGATGGGCCATGGCCTCGGCCCATAGGATCACGACGACGCGCGGGCGCCGGGAAGCTTCGGCGAAGGAGAGGCGGCTTTGCATGCCGCGGATTTGCGCGATGTTGAGATTGCTCTTTTCCGAACGGGCGAACCCGTAGGGATCGTCGTGGAAATCCCCGGCCTTTTGCGTCAGTTCGTCGATCTGGGCGTCCTCGACTTCGCCGTCTCCCGAGGCCTTGTCCTTTTTCTCTATGGGCATCAGAAAAATAAGGCCGTCCAGGTTATTGCGGCGCCGTCCCAGGCAGCCGGTGCATGCGCCGCATGGGCGCGTTTCCGCCGAATCGCAAAGGAGGATGTCGGTGAGATCCAGGAGCAGGGCGTTCTGGCCCACCCCTTCGGGGCCATGCACCAGCAAGGCATGGGGGAATTTGGCCGAGGAAAGAGCCTGGACCAGGGAGGATTTGGCCTCTTCCATTCCCTGGGCGCGGCTGAAGATGTAATGCATGAGGCCCCTTGGAAAGGGATTAAAATAGTAAAGGCGGGATGGGGGGGTATGGGCGCCGTCACGCCGGCGGCGCTTGGGGAAGCCCTATTTTCCCGAGGATTTAAGCCAATTCACGGGATCGAGGGTGCGCGTGCCTTTGCGCACTTCGAAATAGACCCGGCCGGCCTCCACGGAAACCGCTCCCAGGTCCTGGCAGGTCCGGACCTTGTCCCCCTGGCGAACGCGGATTCCCGACAGGTTCGCGTAAATGGTGAAGAATTCCGATCCATTGTCCAGGATCACCCCCATGCCGTATCCGGGAATGCGGGTAATGAGGGCGACCTCGCCGCTCACGGCCGCGCGCACCGACGCGCCCGGTTTGCCGCCGATTTCAATCCCGAGGTTCTTGGTGGTGGTCTTGAGGGTGGAATGGTATTGCAGACCGTATTTCGACACCACCGGCCCTTCGACGGGCAGACAGTATTTGGCTCCGGTTTCGAGCACGGAGGCCTGTTTATTGCGCGCGGCCTCCTGCTTGCGCCGTTTTTCCAGGGTCGCGATGATTTCCGTAATCAGGCGGGCGTTCTCTTCAATCTCCTTTAGGGCTTCCCGCTTGGCCTGCTCGTTGGATTGGATTTCGGCCAGGCGCTTCTGCTGTTCCAGCCGGGCGCGCCCGAACGTCAGTTTTTCCCTGGCCTTGCGCTTCCGGAATCCGTCCAGTTCCGAAATCCTGCCGTTGAGCAGGCCCAGCGCTTTGCGCTTCGCCTCCGCGTCCTCGCGCCCCGCCTCCACCAGGGACTTGTCGTACCGCAGGACCCGCTTCATGAAGAACACCTTGCGCATGAAATCGCCCTGGCCGCCTTCCCAATCGCGCAACACCTCGCGATCAGGCCCACCCGAAACGAATAGGGCCCGCACGCGCCTTGCCATCACCTCGTTCCGGTCCCGGATGCGTTCCTCCACGGTTCCCAGCTCGCCGCGCACCGCCGACACGGATTTGTTCAACGTCTCTTCGGTGTCGTCCAGCTTGGCCAGGTACTCTTCCGTGGTCCTGAGGCCCGCCGCGATTTTTTCCAGCCGGCCCAGAGTGGAGACCTTTTTCTCCCGCAGGGATTCCAGTTGCTTCTGCTCCCTCCGCAGCTTCTCGCGCAGTTCGTCCAGTTCGCGGCGTTGGCGCGCGATTTCCCGGTCGAAATCCTTTTTGGGCGCGGCCGGCGCGGATCCGGCCCACAGGGCCAGGGCCACCAGCATGACGCGGATCATGGGTTTCCGCGCAGGAACGAACGCACGGTGCGGGTGCTCGCCACCGCCGCGATGGCCGCGGTGGCGCCCATCAGCGCCAGGGCGCAGGTCCAGAAGGGGACCTGAGCCGCGATGGCGGCGGAGATGAAGCGCGAAAGGACCAGGAGAAAGGCCAGAGAGGCCACCCCGATCAGGCTTCCGAGCAGCCCCAGCAGGATTCCCTCGAGCAGGAACGGAGTGAGGATGAACAAGTGGCCGGCGCCGCAATATTTCATGTTCTCGACCAGGATGCGCCGCGAATAGAGATTGAGCTTTACCGCATTGTGGATGATCAGGGACAAAGCGCCCGCCACCAGCAGCATGAGCAAGGTGGAGCCCGCCGCCACCGGAACCCGCCACTTGTCGAGCCAGGCCAGGTAAAGTGAGTTGGCGCTGGCCTCTTCCACCTCTTCCATTCCCTTGAGTCTATCGAGGAGAAGCTTGTTCTGAGCCGAGGACCGGTAGCCCGCGGAGGGATAGAGGAGAAAGGAGTGGGGCAGGGGATTCCAATCCAGGGAGCGGACCATCTCGTCCCCGAAATCGCGCTTGAACTCTTCCAATGCGTCGTCTTTGCCCACGAAGACGACCGAATCCAACCCTTGCAGCCTGTGGAGCTTGCCTTCCAATGCGTCAAGCGAGGCCTGTTCCTCGTACTTGGGGGCCGGGAAAACCCGGACCACGCTTTCCTCGGCTCCGCTGCCGCCCAGGGACCATACCAAGGCGAAGGCGAGGAGCAGTCCGGCGAAGACGGAAGTACATATCCCGATCGTTATCACGGAGGTGACGGACAGGAATTTGTCGGAGCGGAACCCCCGGAAGGCTTCCAGGAGGAGATATCCGATTTGGTTTTTCATGAGCCATTCGTAAAGTAGAAAAAGACCCGCGGCCCGTTCCTTCCGGAGCGCGGCTCTCCGGAGACGGACGGATTCCTCCGGATCCGTTAACCTCCGTCGCCGAGGCTCCGGCTCCCGTGCGCGGCGGGGGATTTGGGGGCCGCATCGGCGGAGGGAAGCCTGACCGGATTGACTTCCTTGAACAGGCAACTGGGGCGGTGATAGACGTAATGGCCGTGGAAATGGCGATGGGTTCCATGGGCCTGGAAGCGGATTTTCGCCAGTGAGACTTCGTTGATCAGGGAGCTCGCGCCTGGCGACTGATCCACCAGGAAGGAGGCCTCCCATGCGGCGGAATCGGGAACGCGCGCATCGTATCCATCCTCCTGACCCGAAGCGGCCCGGGTTTCGAGGGACCCGTCATGATCGAGGGAGAGGAGATAGTCGGCCAAGGCCAGCACATCCGAGGGGGCCGCCCGTCCGCGCGGCGCCGTGCGGGTAACCCACAGGGAACCATTGAACTCCCTGAGCCGCATCTTCATCTGCGAAAGCGCCCGGAAGGTTTCCGCATCGTTCTCTCCGGCGAATTCCTCCAGGTTGTCGATGAGGATGGCCAGCGGCATCGAGGCGTTGCCTTTCTTCCTCTGCTTCGGAAGGTAATCGTGCTCCAGGTATTTCAGCAATTGCTCCAGGCCATCGTTGCGGCCGCAAGGCGCGATCTGGGGCGGGTTCGGGAACAGGGAATCGAAGGCCTTGGCGAGGGACGCAGCATCGGGCATTCCGTTCCCGGACTTGCCGGCCAAAGGGTTCCCCTTGTAATGCCTGGAAAGGGCCGCCATGGCCAAATCGCCCAGGGCGCGCTTTTTGGTGAAAATCAGGATCCGTCCCGTTCCCTCTTTGCTGAACCCTTCGGCGCATTGCATCAGGAATTGGAAGGCGAGTTCGCCGGCGAAGGCGTCGCATTGCAGCAGCAGCAGTTCGCCGCAGGCCGCGCCCTGGTGCAGCTTGTTGAAAGCCGTCGAGTACAGGGGCCAGCGCCATTTTCCCTGGGAGTAATTCTGGAACCAGGCCAGCAGTTCGCGCATGCCCTCCCGCGCGTGCAGGTCGGCTAGCTCGCTTTTTCCATCGCCCAAACCCTTTTCATTGCGCATGCCCGGCGCCGACGCGGCTTCGTAAGGGGCATCCTGCCAATTCTGGCTGAGACCCTGCGTATTCGCGCCAGGCGCGAACCCTTCCGTTTCCGCGGCCCTGGCGGTTTTCCTGCCTTCGAACACCTCTTCGAAAAAGAGCGTGAAGACCGAATCCTCGCCGGGCGAAAGCGAGCCCGATGAGGTGACCACCATGCAATCGGGGGCGTCGCCGGCGAAAACCCCGGGCAGGCCCGGAACGGGATCGAAAATCTTTCCGAAAACGGAGGCGGTCAGACCGAAATGCTTATGATCCTGGGGGGTCATCTTTTTTTCCAGGCCCTCCAATAGCCTTTTCGTCGCGCTGCCCAGCGAGGATCGGTTCAAGGGCCGCTTTTGCAGGGCCCCGGGCGGCCAGAACCGCACGGCCACCCCGGTGAGGAAATAATCCATGCCATAGCATTTGATGTTCATCCGCCCCAGAATGGCTTCGATCTGGTAGAAGATATTCCGGTATGGGTCATTCTGCGCGCCTTGGACCGACATCTCCTGGATGAGATCGGGCTTGAAGAGAAAGAGGATGGACAGGGAATGCGCGCGCGCCTGATCCTGCGTGGGGGATTCGGACAAGGCGCGGTCGAACTGGTTGTAGGAGCCCCGGGTGGGGATCTGCGCCTGGTTGAAGGCGAAATTGCTCAGGGAAAAATTGTACCGCCCCACCATACTCCGGCACGCCTCCAGCAGGAAATCCGCGTCGTTGAAAAACCCCCGGCCTTCAGCCTTTCCGCTTTTGGGATTGATCAGCTGGATTTCCAGGTAGGCTTTTCCCGATTCGGAAAGAGGCTGGAAGGTTTTGAGAAGATCGTCTTTTCCGAACAGGGATGAACTCATATTGGATTCATTTTCCCCCAATTCCGGCGGTTTGTGAAGGGTCGGATTGGGCCGGGCGGCCCCGTATGTTATCTTGGTTCCGTGATAACCCTCGGGATTGAAACCTCTTGCGACGAAACCGCCTGCGGCCTCGTGGACTCCCAAATGCGGGTTTTGGCCAACCAGGTATACAGCCAGGTGCCGATCCATTCCGAGTATGGCGGAGTGGTACCCGAAATCGCGGCCCGGGCCCATCTTGAAAAAATCGACCCCATTGTACGCATGGCCTTGGCCGAAGCTGAGCTGGAATTGGATTCCGTCGATCAAATCGCCTTCACCCGGGGGCCCGGATTGCTGGGTCCGCTCCTGGTGGGAGCTTCCTTCGCCCGCTCCCTGGGCCGCGCCTTGGGCAAGCCCGTCGTGGGCGTCAACCATTTGGAAGGGCATTTGGCCTCGGCCTTCCTGGAAGATCCGGAACTGGAACCACCCTTCCTGTGCCTGGTGGTTTCGGGAGGCCATACGGAATTCGTCCAGGTGGAACCGGGCCTGCGCTTCACCTTGATAGGCAAGACCAGGGACGATGCCGCCGGCGAGGCTTTCGACAAAGGCGGGAAAATCCTGGGCCTGGGTTACCCCGCCGGACCTTTGGTGGCCGGGTTGGCCGCGGGCGGAAAAAGGGATTTCACCGCGTTTCCCAGGGCGCTGGAACAGCGGGACAATTTCGAATTCTCCTTCAGCGGACTCAAAACCTCGGTGCTGCGCTATGTCGAGACGCATGACCCGGATTTCGTCCGGGATAATTTGTCCCATATTTGCGCATCGCTGGAAACGGCCATCGTGGATGTGTTGGTAAAAAAGTCCATCCACGCCCTGACAGCGACCGGTATGGACGCCTTAACCATTGTGGGAGGGGTGTCCGCGAATGGTTATTTAAGGGAGCGAATGCATGCCGAGGCTAAAAAAAGGGGATTCCGGGCGATTTTCCCGTCCGCTCGCTATTGCGGCGACAATGGGGTCATGATCGCCGGCATTGCCCAGTGGAGGGCGAACCGGGGGCTCAGTTCCTCGGACCTGGAGGTAAAGCCTTCTCTGCGCTGGAATTAGGCCAGGGAACCGATTGACAACGCTCCGGCCTCGACCTATCATATTCTTTAGCCGCTTGGAGGAGTTCATGTTCAAGAAACTATTGCCCGCACTGGTCGCCGTGGCGACGTTGGCCGGATTGGGCCTGGAAGCGCGCGCCGACGAAGCCGAGGTGCGCGCCGCGGCGGAGCGGACCAAGGACGCCCGGCTCAGAGACCATTTGATGCGGAACATCGAGATTTTCGGTAAAACCGATTTGCCCGCCATCTACATTCTGATGCCGAACATCAACGCCGAAGAGGAAATCATCGGCTCCATCGTCACGCGCGATTTTTCCCGGGATCCCTTCTTCATGCAGAACATCGATCGCGAGGAATTCGAACTCAAGGTTACCCTTCGGGGTTCCGACGTCGATGAGGACGATCTGTACAAGGCATCCGCCGCCCGCTGATTGATTTTTCCGGGTAGGGATTGCCGGCCTCAGGATTTGCGCGCATAGACGCGCATTTCGTCTCCCCAGCCCGGCGCGGTCAACAAGGCGCTCAGCATTCCGGCCAATTTTTTCCCGGCCCTGCGCAGACCGGATTCCCTGCCGGGGGATATTCCGGCCGCGCCGCCGGCCGTCTCCGCGGCCTCGCGGGACCGCAGCATCCGCAGCCATTGTCCGCGCGCATCCCTTTCGCGATCGACCCGGTTCGGACGGCTCATCCACGCGCCTAATGCGGACAGCCCGGAGGTGCGCACGGTGACGTCGCGGAATCCCGCCTCGCGCAGCAAAGCGGAAAGCGTGGCGGGGGTGAAATAGGACAGGTGGCGGGCCGGGTGGAAATGGGGCCAGCGCTTCCGCAACAGCCGCCGGGAAAAGCTGTCGTAATTGGGAGCGCTGAGAACGATTTGCCCGTCCGGAATCAGGTGGTCGTGCATCCAACGCAATACTTCCAGGGGATAGGGCTCGCGTTCTATAAGATCCCAGGCGACGATGAAGTTGTATCGGCCGGCCCAGGGTTCGCGCAGGATATCGGCGGCGGACACGTCCAGGTCGAAGCGCTCGCGGGCGAACGCGGCCCTTTCCTTGGACCATTCCAGGCCCTCTACGCTGCGATAGTGGGGCCGGCACAATTGCAGAAAATGCCCCCATCGGCAGCCGATCTCGAGAAGGGTCGAAGATCTTTTGGCCATGCCTTCCAGGGACGGCGTTTCCCGGTGCATGAGTTCCATGCGGTCCGCCATTTTGTGGCGGAGCATCAGATTGCGTTCCGAGGACAAGGGGGCGGGTTCGCGGCGCAGCATGTCCCGCCGCACCGAGTCGGCCAGCCGGGGAGAAACGTAAACGAGGGAACAGGCGCGGCATTTCCGGAGAATGGTGGGACCGAGGCGGCCCAGAATGCGGGCGGACAGGTTGCCGCAGGCCGGGCAAGCGGTTTTCTCCAGGAAGTCATTGTCCTCTCCGGATCCCAGGAGCCGGCTCCAGAAATCCGGAGTCTCGGTTTTTTCGGGGCGCGGGATTCGCGTCCCGCCCTTGCCGCCGGGGCCTCCGCCCCAAGCGCGCCGCCGGCCGCGTTCCTGCCGGTTCCCATCGTCTTTCCGCCGATCCTGCGGCCTGTACCTCTTCTTGCCCATGTCGGAATAATACCTTGCTTTACTCTCCCGTTAAAGCGCGCTTCTTCCAGGCGCGGATTTATTTTCGCTCCCCATTTTGCTACTGTTGGGAATCGCGCCACGGCCACTGGGCCTCGGGCCCAACCCTAAAGATCGGTAAAGCGTGGAAACTTCGACATTGATCCGGAATGCTACGGTTATGACCCCGGATGGCGCCGTCGCCGCCGACGTACGGGTCGAGAACGGAATCATAGCCGCCATGGGCGCGTCCCTGCCGGAGCGGGGCGCCCGTATTATCGACGCCAAGGGCCTCACCTTGATTCCCGGAGCCATCGATCCGCAGGTGCATTTCCGCGATCCGGGAATGGAATGGAAGGAAGATCTCGCCACCGGCTCGCGCGCTGCGGCCGCGGGCGGGGTTACGGGCTTCCTGGAAATGCCGAACACGTCACCGAATACCGTGACCGCGGAGCTGATGGAGGCGAAGAAGAAGATCGCTGCCGGCAAATCCCTGGTGAACTACGGCTTCTTCATCGGGGCCACTCCGGACAATGTGGAAGAACTCCTGGCGGTCCGCAACGTATGCGGAATAAAGATTTTCATGGGAGCCTCCACGGGCACCCTGCTCGTGGACAAGCTGGAGGATCAGGAACGCATATTCTCCCGGGGCCGGCGGCTGATCGCCGTGCATGCCGAGGATGAGGCCCTGATCCGCGAGAACAAGCAACGTTACGCCGGCGTGACGGGGGTGGCCAATCATGCGCTCATCCGCAGCCCCGAAGTGGCTTTGCGGGCCACGCAAACGGCGGTCGGCCTATCGAAGAAATACGGCCGCCGGCTGCATATCCTCCACATGACCACCCAGGAAGAGGCGGAATACCTGGCCCGGGAGAAAGCTTCCGGACCCATTTCCGCCGAAGTTTGCCCCCAGCATTTCCTGCTTACTGCTCCGGAGTGCTATGATCGGCTGGGCACCTACGCGCAGATGAATCCGCCCCTGCGGGAGAAAAGGCATGCGGACGCTTTGTGGCACGCCCTTAAGACAGGCGTTATCGATTGCATTGCCACCGATCATGCTCCCCATACCCGGGAGGAGAAGGACAAGGGTTTCCCCAACGCCCCCTCGGGCATGCCCGGCGTGGAAACGTCGTTGCCCCTCATGCTCGATCGCGTCAACCAGGGGCTTTGCTCCCTGGACGAGGTGGTCCGCTGGATGTGCTCGAATCCGGCTCGCCTCTACGGGATCAAGAACAAGGGACGCATCGAAATAGGCTATGATGCCGACCTGGTGCTGGTGGACATGGCCAGGGAAAAGACCATTGAAGACGGCAAGCTCCAGACCAAGGTGAACTGGAGTCCCTATAACGGCTGGAAAACCAAGGGCTGGCCCGTCATGACCATGGTGAACGGGAATATCGTTTTCCATGAAGGCGAATTTTTCACGGATGTCCTGGGCAGGGAAATCATTTTCGATGCCCCTTGGGAAAGAACCTGATATACCGGATCATGCGCGCCTTCCTGGCAAACCCTTTCCTGACAATGTGCGTGCCGCCGGTTCTCATGGTGCTGCAATTCCTGACTTTCGTGGCCTTGTATAACCACGGCCTTCCGGATTCGGCGGCGGAAAGCCACGTTCCCGCCGCCCTTCTCATCACGGCGCTGTTCGCCCTGGTAATGCCGTCGGTTCCCGCCATGCTGTTGGGCGCCCGGCACTTGATTTACGGAAGCAATAAGGTGGCGCCGGCGCTCGGCATTCTTTTCAACGGGCTGTATCTCCTCGGTTTCGTCCTCTTCTTCGTCTTTTTTTTCATCGTCAAATCCACGGCCTGACGCGGCCATAATCCCGGCTGATGCCTCCAAAGCGTCATGGCGGCTTCCCGTATCGGCTTCAACCGACTGTGCGTGGCCCAGAAATGCCAAGACTTGTAAAAGGTGCGGGCCGGCCCCGCGTATTCTTCCTAAAAAGGTTGCGTCCCTTTACATATAACCGGGCGAAAAGGAAATTTTCTCCATCTCATGAAAATTCCGATAGAGCATTTGAAAAGGAAGGGATCTGTCTTGGCAGAGCAACCGAAGCCACGGCCGGTTGCGGGCCCGACGATGCCCTTCCGTGTTTACGATTCTGCAACGGCCGCTTTGGCGCTTTTCCTGGCTACTGCGGCCGTCAACCTGGAGATGCCTTTGTACCGCGCCTATGCGGCGGAGGCCGGATATGGCAACGGCATGACCACTCTCATGTTCGCCGCATATATTGTCGGACTGCTTCCTTCATTGTTGCTTCTGGGAGGCATCTCTGATCGCATTGGCAGAAAGCCCGTTTTGCTGGTCGGATTGACGGCCGCCTTGGGTGCCACCCTGCTAATGATTTATAGGCCGGGGATGCACCTGCTTTTCGCATCCCGGTTTCTCCAAGGGTGCGGGGTTGGCCTCAGCATCGGAGCGGGCTCGGCTTACCTGGCTGAAAGCCTCGGGGGAGCGAAATCGGCCAAGCGTTCGGCGGGTTATGTCGCTATCGCGACCTCCCTGGGATTCGGCGGCGGGGCCCTATTCACCGGGACGGTACTCCTTTATGGCCATACCTTTGTGCCTGTCAGCTATTGGATTGTCGCCGCGCTAACCGCAGCCTGCATCGGAATGGTCTTGGCCATGCGTAGGAACCGGCCCACGGGCGGGTCGCTTTTGCGGCTGCCCTTCTTTCCCATGGGCAGCTTGCCCTTCAGCCTTACCATCACCCTCGCCTGGGCGGTAACAGGTGTGGTCATCTCCGTGATGCCTGCCCAACTTGCGTACAATGGGTTGTCGGCCTGGGCAGGTCATGCCCTGTTTCTGGTCAATGGTACCGGCGTGGCCGTGCAACCTTGGGCCAGGAGCATGCATCCTCATAAGGCGCTGATGATCGGAGCATGCATACTTCCAATCGGATATTTCACTTTGCTTTATGGCGCCTGGGGCGGGCGAATCTTCTTCGTTCTGGTCGGTGCCGCATTGGCTGGATCGGCCTGTTACGGTTTCACCTATCTCGGGAGCCTGGCCGAACTGACCCGGCGGGGTGGAGACCAGGTCGCCCGGTCTGTTTCCGGGTATTTTGTTTTCGCCTATCTCGGCTTTGGATTGCCCAGTGTCGGATTGGGTTTCCTTGCGGATCGCTACGGATTAATGCCGGCTTTGGTCGGGTTCGGTATCCTGGTTTCCTTACTTTGTCTTTTGCAGTTGGCCTGGTCCCGGTCCCAGGCGCTGGCATCCGAGGCGAATGAGGCATGATTGGAACCGGAAAGGGCCGTTCATCCGCCGGCCGCATCAAGCGTTGACGACTTCCCCGCCGTTGGGATGGAGGAATTGGCCCGTGATATACGATGAATCATCCGAGGCCAGGAAGACGTAACAGGGCGCGACTTCCTCCGGCTGGCCCGGGCGGCCCATGGGAACTTCCTTTCCGAACGATTCCACCTTTTCCGGAGGGAAGGTGGAGGGGATCAGAGGAGTCCAGATGGGTCCCGGGGCCACGCCGTTTACGCGGATGCCTTCCTTGGCCAGGGATTTGGAAAGGGAACGGGTATAAGCCACTATGGCGCCCTTGGTGGCGGAGTAGTCCAGCAAATGCTCGCTGCCGCGGTAGGCGGTCACGGAACTGGTGTTGATGATGGTGCTCCCTTTCTGCTTCCGCAGGTGGGGCAGGGCGGCCTTGGTCATGAAAAAGTACCCGAAAATATTGGTCCGGAAGGTGCGTTCCAACTGGCCTTCGGATATGTCGCCGATATCTTCCTTCGGACTCTGCTGTGCGGCGTTGTTCACCAGGATATCCAGTCTTCCGAAAGTCTTGACGGTCTTCTCCACCGATTCCCGGCAGAAGGCTTCTTCGCCGACGTCTCCGGCCATCACCAGACAGCGGCGGCCCTCCGCCTCGACCATGCGCCTGGTCTCCTCGGCATCCTCGTCCTGCAGCAAATAAATGATGGCCACGTCCGCGCCTTCACGGGCATAAAGAATGGCGGTGGCCCGGCCGATGCCGCTGTCCCCGCCGGTGATGAGCGCGGTTTTTCCCAATAGCTTTCCGGCGGCCCGGTAGGTCCAATCGACGGCTTGGGGACGGGGGTCCATATCCTTTTCGCTTTCGATGTTCTTTTCGGCGGTCCGGGACATTTTCCGGGACGTTTCTTGATCGGATTTTTCGGGCTGGGACTTGCTCATGGAATGTCCTTAAGGTTACATGGGCCCGTGCGGGCCAAGGTTATTAAGTGCGGGCCGATAGAGCCGCGACACATGATTGGTTCGAACCTAAATTTCAGGAGGGGGGAGGGTCAAGAACCACGGGATCGGGGTGCGCCCGTCTCTTGCGCGCTTTGATCAACTCACGGGGCCGGCTTACCATCGTTCCTCTCCGCATCATACCGTTGTTCTTTGCAACCTGGGTTTCCCGAGTGAAACCGGAACCAGGTGCTGTTTCAGGGCCCCGAGATCCCACTTCGTAAGACCCATGCCCCGAATTCCCCGTTATCGTCCTGGTGGCTGATTTTCGGTCGGCCTGGCACTATGCTTGCGTATTGACTCCTCTGATTCCCCGCGGAGGCGGTGACATGACCAAGCCATGCAAAGACCAAGCCATGCGCATAGAGTGGTCCGCCCATCTCCGTTTTCGGATTTCAATATTCATGCCCGGCCGCCCGCGACGGCCTGGTCAACCCGAAGGAGAGAAGCATGGAAAACCTGGAGTGGGTCGGGTCCGCCGCCGGAATTTACCTGGCGGAAGCCGGCCTTACCGATCGTGCCGACCGCCCCGATTCGCAGCCTTCGGATGATGGCCTGTTGGATGCCTACTCGAACGCCGTCATCGGCGCCGCGGAAAGGATCAGTCCTTCGGTGGTCTTCATCGAAGTGTTCAAAAAACATCCTGAGAGGGGCGCCTCCGGGGAGGGCGAGAAGGGCGGAACCGGATCGGGTTTCGTTTTCACGCCCGACGGTTTCATCCTGACCAACAGCCATGTGGTCCACGGCGCCTCCCGCATCGAAGTAGCGCTACTGGACGGTTCGCGCTATGAAGCCAGCCTGATCGGAGACGATCCCGACACCGATCTCGCCGTAATCCGCATCACGGCTTCCAATCTCGCACCGGCCGCCCTCGGGGATTCCCAAGCCATCCGCGTAGGGCAATTGCTCATCGCCGTAGGCAACCCTTTCGGTTTCCAGACCACGGTGACGGCGGGGGTGGCCAGCGCTTTGGGCCGATCCTTGCGCACCACCTCGGGCCGCCTGATCGAAAACGTGATCCAGACCGACGCATCCCTGAACCCGGGGAATTCCGGCGGACCTCTGGTGAATTCCCGCGGCGAGGTCATCGGCGTGAATACCGCCATCATCCGGCCCGCCCAAGGGATATGCTTCGCCATCGCCGTGAACACGGCCAAGCGGGTGGCCTCGCAATTGATCCAGAAGGGCGGCATCACCCGAGGCTATTTGGGAGTGGGCGGCCAGGACATCCCTTTGCACCGGCGCATCGTCCGCTTTCACGGGCTGGAGCATGAAGAGGGGATCCTGGTGATTTCGGTGGAGCCGGGCAGTCCCGCGCAGGAGGCGGGGTTGCGAGAGGGGGATGTCATCGTCGCGATAGGGGACAAGCATGTAAGCGGCCTGGACGATCTCCATCGCCTGCTCACCGAAGAATGCATTGGCATCGAAACCGCCGTGACCGTGATCCGCAGGTTTTCGGAAATCCTGCGGCTGAAGGTTAGGCCTGCGGAACGTAAGCGGGTATAGCTCGGAAGGGGGGCGGGTAAAGGCTCAGCGTAGAAATATATCTTCATTTCAAGATATATTGATATATTGTATGCTTAACCATGGCCAAAATCCTCCAAATCGAAGAATTGACAGGCGTTTTCAAGCTTTTAAGCGATGAAACGCGTCTGCGCATCCTTTCGGCCCTGGGCGAAAGCGAATTGGCGGTGGGCGAACTCCAGAAAATCCTCGGACTCGGCCAAAGCACCTTGTCCACCCAATTGGGACTGCTCAAGGAACAGGATCTGGTGGTGGGGCGCAAGGAAGGCCAGAAGGTGCTTTACCGCATCCCGCGCAACGGCAAGGACGATCCCAGGCTGACCATCATCGAAAACGCCCTGCAAAGCGCGCCGGCGGCCAAATGGTACGCGCGGGACATGCGCAGCCTGGAAAAGGTGCTGCAGGAACGCAGCGACCGGTCCCGGGAATTCTTCAATACCCAGGCCGTCCAGAACATGCCCTCTCCGGGCCAGACCTGGAGGGCCCTGTGCAACGGCCTCATTCGGCTTATCCGCGGCCAGCGCATCCTGGATCTGGGCTGCGGGAACGGCCGCCTGGCCATATTGCTGGCCCAGGCCGGAAACTCCGTCACCGGCATCGACAGCAGCGAGGAGCAGATCCGCCTCGCCCGCGGGAACGCCGAGACCGTCGGTCCCGGCACGGCGGCCAATCCCGATTTCCACCATGCTCCCATGGAAAGCACGGGCCTGCCTGACGGTGGGTTCGACGTGGTGATCCTCTCCCAATCCCTGCACCATGCGGCCAAGCCCAAAGAGGCGATCGCCGAATCCCACCGCCTGCTCGCATCCGGCGGACGCATCCTGATTCTGGATTTGCTCGGCCATGGGGAAGAATGGATGCGCACCAAGTTCGGGGATTTCTGGCTGGGGTTCTCCCTTTCCGATCTCGAATCCTGGCTCAGGGAAAGCGGCTTCGCCGCCATCCATTCCGAAATCACCGGCCCCTCCAAGGACTATCCCGAAATCGAAGGCCTGCTCGTACAGGCCGAAAAGCCCTAAGAAAGAAGCCCTATATGCCGCTCATACCGCATCCCGATCTGAAAGAACATCCCGTGGTCAAGGAAGCCGCCAAACGCATCCTCATCCTGGACGGGGCCATGGGCACCATGATCCAAAAGCATACCCTCGGGGAGGACGATTTCCGCGGCGAGCGCTTCAAGGATCACGGATGCGACGTGAAGGGTAACAACGATCTGCTGGCGCTGACCAGGCCGGACATCATCGCGGGAATCCACCGCGCCTACCTGGAGGCCGGCGCCGACATTCTGGAGACCAATACTTTCAATTCCAATTCCGTGTCCATGGCCGATTACCGGATGGAAGGCCTGGTCTACGAAATGAACCAGGCCGCCGCGGCCCTCGCCAAGCGGGAGGCCGAGGCCATGACGGCGAAAACGCCGGACAAGCCGCGCTTCGTGGCCGGCTCCATCGGGCCCACCACCCGCACGCTTTCCATGTCGCCGGACGTGAACGATCCCGGCTTCCGTTCGGTCACCTACGACCAGCTCGTCACCGCCTACCATGAGCAGGTGCGCGGGCTGATCGACGGCGGCTGCGACCTGCTGCTGGTGGAAACCATAACCGACACCCTGAACTGCAAGGCGGCCCTGTTCGCCATCGAAAAGATCTTCGAAGAGCGCGGCATCCGCCTGCCCGTCATGATCTCCATGACCATAGTGGACAAGAGCGGACGCACCCTTTCCGGCCAGACCGTGGAGGCCTTCTGGATCTCGATCTCCCACATACCGGTTTTCAGCGTGGGCATCAACTGCTCCCTGGGCGCCGAGGACATGCGACCCTACGTGCAGGAGGTTTCCCGCATCGCCGGATGCCTGGTGAGCTGCCATCCCAATGCCGGCCTGCCCAACGCCTTCGGCCAGTACGATCAGACCGCGGGCGAAATGTCCCGCCTCATAGAAGAGTTCGCGGCCAGCGGCTTCCTCAACATCGTGGGCGGGTGCTGCGGCACCTCCCCGGATCATATCGCCCGGATAGCCTCTATAGTGACGAAATTCCCTCCGCGCGCGATCCCGGAACCGCCGCGTTACACCATGCTGAGCGGCCTGGAGCCCCTGATCATCCGACCCGAAACCAAC
>Ga0079224_100004626_pt1 | contig 17879 bp, 8 predicted proteins | sample Stecom2015_FD_80414 | JGI IMG/M metagenome (GOLD analysis project Ga0079224, IMG submission 80414) | Agricultural soil microbial communities from Utah to study Nitrogen management - Steer compost 2015 | ecosystem: Environmental > Terrestrial > Soil > Agricultural land | place: USA: Utah...
GCGGGCGGCCCCGACAACGTCACCGTGGCGCTCGTACGCTTCGTGCCGGATCACCCCGGCGAAGTCGTCGACCCGCACGCGCCCTTGGTCTACGAGCGACGCTCCGCCGTCGCGTGAGCGCGCGTCAGCTGCCGAAGTAGAACGACGAGCTGACGCCGAGATAGAAGGTGTTGGCCATCGGCCGTCCTGCGGCGGCCGGTGTCGCGCCGATCCAGCCGAGCTCGGGCCCGATCCCGAAGCCGCCGCCGCGCGTGGCACGGTAGCGCTGCACGCCGGGGAAGAACTCGTAGCGGATCGCGGCCGCGAACAGGCTGCCCCCGAAGCCGCGTCGATTCGTGCGACCTTCTTCGCGCACCGCTCCTGCCCCGAACCCGAAGCTCGCGCGCAGGCTGAGCGCGAGGCGGTCGGGCGCGGGGACGAAGTTGAAATCGGCCATGACGCCGCCCTGGCGCAGGGTCTGTCGCGCGCCGGGGGCCGAGCGGTAACTGATTCCACCGCCGCCTTGCAGGCCCAAGCCCAGCCACGGCAGCACCATCTGACCGACGCGACCGTGCAGCATCCACCCGCCGAACGCTCCGGGGGTATCGATGTTGTTCACGCGGACGGTGCCGACCGTGCCCGCGACGGTGAGCCCGAGATAGACGCCGTCGATGCGAGGCGGGCGGGGAGGCGTCGGCGGTGCGGCGGCCTCGGAGGTCGTCGGCGGAGCCGGTGGAGGCGTTTCGAGGCGCGGCGCCGGGGGAGGGGGCGTGTCGGACTCCGGTGCCGCAACGGCGATCGGCGCGGGCGCAGCACGGAGGTCGCTCGGGGCCGCAGGGGCTGGAGCGGCGGGCTCCGACGGCGGTGCGGCGTGCACCGCATTCGACCACGAGAGCGCCGCGACGGCCGTGGCGAGGCGCCCCGCGCCCGTGAACGACCGAGGCGGCCAGAAGGCACTGGGCCGGCGCTGCACGGGCGGAGCATGACCCAGGGGCGCCATGCTCGGCAAGCGGTCCGGCAAGCGCCCGGAGGTGTGGCCTGGTCGACTTGCCCGGTCCGGCCGGTTGACCTACCGTGCCCGCGGTTCGGGGCGTGGACAAGGTTCGGATGGAAAAGCAGAGCCGATGGTTGGAGATGCTGGGCGCGTTCGTCCTCGGCGGCGGACTCGTCGCGGTGGGCTACGAGCTCACCCATCCCGCCCAAGGCTCGGCCGCGTCCGACTCCGCCGACGCGGCCGACGAGCCCGCGGAGGCGGAGGCGGCTTACGGCGCCGACGCGGCCGAAGACGGGGGGGAGGCCGAGGGGCTCGCCGCGGACGCGCCGGCCCGCTCCGATGGGCCCGCGTGGCTTCAGCCCGATGCCGAAGGCCGCCATCAGGCGTATCCGCCGATCTTCGCCCCGCCGATCCCGATGACGCCGGACGACGAAGCGACCTATCCACGCCACGGCGTCATCGAGAGCCTCGCGGCGATCGTGCGTGCCAAGCCGGACTTGAATGCTCCCATCCTCGGGATGATCCGCGGTGGCAGCCGGATCCGCGTGGACGCGGAGCGAACGTTCGGCGGCGGGTGCAAGCAGGGCTGGAACCGCGTCTTTCCGCAGGGGTACATCTGTCGCGAGGTGTCGATCACCGTCGCGGACACGCCCCCGGACATCGCGGTGGCCGTGCCCACGCCGGATCTGGATTCGCCGCTGCCCTACGAGTACTGGCGGGTCAACGACGAGATGACCCCGTTCTTCCACCGCCTCCCGACCTACCGCGAGCAGGATCGGGCCGACGAGGCGGGGCGGGCCTGGTACGCCGAACGTGGGCGCGAACCGATGCCGACGCTGCCCTCCGCCCGTCCGCCGGAGGTGCCGGCGGTGGTCAAGGAGTACATGAACGCCGGCTACTACGTGACCAAGGCCGGCGAGGAGACGAAGAGCCAGCGGCGATTCCTCCGGACGATGCGGGGGGCCTACGCCCGCAAGTATCAGCTGAGTCAGAAGGAGGGCTCGCAGTTTCGCGGGCAGCTGCTGCCGAATGGCGCCGAGGATCTCCCGCTCTACTTCGTGCGGCGCGAGCTCCCGTTCGTGCAACGCCAAGGCGAGGGCAGCGACGTGCTCGTGACGACGGACGAGACCCCCAAGCGGATGTCCACGCATCCGTTCGTGCGCCTGGTCGAGCTCGGGCCCAAGGCCTACTACGAGGACGCCGACGGACGGATGATCCGGGAGTACGCGATCTCCAAGGCGTACAAACTCAAGCGCCCCCCCGGGGTCGGTGCGTCCGAGCGCTGGATCCACATCGACCTCAGCGAGCAGACGCTGGTGGCGTACGAGGGAGATCGTCCCGTGTTCGCCACGCTCGTCTCGACCGGCAAGGCACCGGGGATGACGCCGGTGGGGATCCACCGCATCCAAATGAAACACGTGGCCACGCCGATGCGGGATCAGCCCGCGGAGGAGGAGGCCTACTCGATCGACGACGTCCCCTGGACGCAGTTCTTCCACGGCGCCGTCGCCCTGCACGGGGCTTTCTGGCACGCCGGGTTCGGGCTGGAGCGCAGCCACGGGTGCGTGAACCTGTCCCCTGCGGATGCGCGCTGGCTGTTCGGGTTCACGGCGCCCCTCCTTCCGGACGGGTGGCACTCGGTCGCGCCCCAGGGTGGGACGGACAAGGGCAGCCCCGTCGTGGTCACGGAGTAGGCGCGGCTCGCCCCGGCCGATCGATCGCGCCGGCGACCGCACGAAGTTGTGCGGCGCAGCGGTGGGCTCCGCAGTAGGATGGAGCTCGCATGCAGGTTGCGGAAGGCACCGTCGTCACGCTCGCATACGACATCACCGACGAATCCGGCGAGATCATCGAGAGTTCGGATATCTCGGGCCCGATCACGTTCATCCATGGTCGATCCGGGCTCATTCCCGGGCTCGACAAGCAGCTGCTCGGACTGGAGCAGGGGGCCGAACGCACGTTCGAGTTCCCGCCCGAAGAGGCCTTCGGCCGGGTCGAGGACGCGCCGCGGCGAACCTTTCCTCGCAGCGAGTTCCCCGCGGACGTCACGCTCGGGGTCGGTGCCGAGTTCGAGGCCAAGCTCCCGACGGGGCAACCGATCCAGCTCCGCGTCGTCGAGGTCGACGAGGAGAGCTTGACCGCCGCGGTCGTGCATCCGCTCGCGGGACAACGCATCGGGATGTCCGTCTCGGTGCTCGCCGTGCGTGCGGCCACGCAGGCGGAGCTCGACACCGGCACCGTGATCTCGCGTCCGCCGCCTCCGCCCCCGCCGCGCCGCTGAAGGCTCCCGCCGCGCCCCGGGCCGCCTCTGCCCGGGGCTAGAGCGTCGCACCGACGTCGAACGCGAAGCTCCGAGCGGCTTGTTCGCGCAGGCGCCGCCTCTGCCCGGGGCTAGAACGTCGCGCCGACGTCGAACACCACGCGACCGTTGCGGTCGTCGGTCGGGCGCACGTTGCCCGGGATGATCGCGTTCGGCACGAGGATCGCGTAGCCGAGCGACACGGTGACGATGTTGATGTCCCACTTGATGAAGTTGATGCCGACGCTGCGCCGGATGTCGCGGAGCGGCACGACGTCGCGCCAACGCTGCGTGAGCACGCCCAAGTCCACGAACACCGAGTGGGCGAGGCGTCCCCCGAGGAAGTCGCGGACCGTGACGACCTGCAGCGCGAAGGTGGCGAGCGCCCGGATGTGACCACCTTGGGCGCTCGGGCGCAGCAGGGTGCCGCCGTGCGCGAGCGGCAGCGATTCGATGTCGACGAGCATCATCTGCGGCTCGATGCCACGCATGCCCAAGTCCGCCGTGCCACCGCCGAAGAAGCGCCAGACCTCGGGCACGCTCGTCGTCTCGGCGCCCGGGAGGTTGCGCAGGGGAATCGCGTGGCCGTAGCGGAGCGCGTAGCGGAAGCTGAAGCGTTGCTCGCGGCCCGGCAGCGGGATGAAGTGTTGCCACGCCGCCTGCACGCGCACCCACCAATCGAGGCCGCCGAGGTACGGGGAGGCCAGCGTGACGTCGGCGTCGGCCATGAATCCGCGATCCGGGTTGAACGCGTTGTCGACCCGCTGCCAGGTGACGCCGCTCTGCAGCGCGCCGGTGAGGTCGGGGACGATCGACTCGCTGCGGTTGGGCGGGCGACACGGGCCGTCGCCGCAGTCCGGGCTCCCGCCGAGCGCCGGCTTGACCACGCTCTTCGAGATGTTCGCCCCTTGGATGAAGTACGACCAGTAGAACCGCCACTCGTCGCGGACCGGCAGGCTGAGGCGCACTTCGCCGAGGGCGCTGTCGATGATGCCGCGGGCGGGCGTGGCCCGGCGTTGCACTTGGCCGCTGATCTCGAAGCTGAGCGCCGAGGCGAAGATGCGCTGCCGGAGCAGGGACATGCGCCCGGTGCGTTCGTAGCAGTCCTCTTCGGCGCTGCAGAACCGCGGGATGCGGACGTTGGTGCCGAAGTGCGTGTCGATCCGGAGGTCCCAGCCCGTGCCGAGCATGTTCGGAAAGCTCGGGCGCAGGAACACGTAGAATGGGTCGAGCGTGGCGAAGCCGAAGCCCCACTCGACGTCCATGGCGCGATCCTTCGACTCGGTCACGCCGATGACCTGGTGGACGACGCACTTCTGATCGGGATCGTCGGTGAGATCGCAATCGGTCGGTTGCTCGTGGATCTGCACCGACTCCACGGTGCCGGTGCCCTCGATGCGGCGCCGGGCGAGGTCGAGGCTCTGGCGGTTGTAGCGCTCACCCTCTTTCCACGGGATCTCGCGGGTGAGGACCCAATCGCGCGTCTTGAAGTTGCCGCGGAGGAGGGTCGTGCCGAACCTCGCCTGGCGGCCCTCGTACACCGAGATCTCCGTGTCCACCGTCGCGACCTCGCGCACGCGTTCGGACGTGCATAGGCCCACCTCCGGCGCGGTCAGGCGCTCCGCCTGCGAGGCGCGGTGCACCTGCCCCTCGTCGTCGGTGTAGAGCCAGCGCATCTCGGCGTCGGCGAGCGGAAACCCCTCTTCGCGATAGCGACGCTCGACGGCGCGCTCCGCTTCGCGTTCGAGGCCCAGGCGGAGTGGGACGCCGCCCGCTCGGTCCTCGCCCTCGCGCCGCAGAGGGCCGTCGCGGAACATCCGGCGAGCGTCCCAGTGGCCTTGACGCGTGACCGGCAGCGACTCGACTTCGCGGCTCGGTGGGATCGGGATCTCCACGTGGCGCGCCACCTCGCGCCCGGAGGTCAGCACGCGCGGCCCCGGCTCGACCTCGATGCGGATGTACAGGCCGGCGCGCGGGCGCTCGCGCAGCGCGGCCAAACCGTCGGCGGAGAACTGCCGCTCGATCCACGTGGGGTCGCCGGTGGTCTCGACCGGCGTCGACGGATCGAACAGCGCGTGGGCCCCCGACTGATCGAGTCCTTCGGGCCAGAACGCGATCCGCATGCGGGCTTGCGCGCACAGGTAGCCCGCGTCCGCGTACGTCTTGAGCAGCAAGCCGAGGTCGGTCCGCGCCGCGTTGTCGCTCCACGTGCCTCCGGAGGTCAGCTTGCGTCCGCGCCGATAGTTGCGACGAATCGTCGTCTGCACGACCGGGGAGACGCCGAGGGGGACCGAGAAGTCGACCTCGCGGATCCGCACCTTCGGGCCCTCGTCGATGTCGAAGCGCAGCCGCGTCAGCAGTCCGCGCGTGTCGTAGTCGCCGTGGACCTTCGCGAGCACGAACCCGCGCGATTGATAGTAGCTGCGCAGATTCTCCGCCTCGCGGGTCGCCGTCGCCGGCGTGGCGGGCTCACGCCGCTCGAACAGCTGGAGCTGCGGGCGCAAGCGACTCTCCGCGACGCGGTCGTTGTTCTGGAACTGGGTCTGCACGCCGCTGCCGAGCTGGACGTCGACGGTCAGCGGGATCCGGCGCGGGCGATCCGGCAGCGACGGCCGTGAGATCCGGTCGAAGTTCGTGTCCACGCGCACGCCCGGATAGGGCAGCTGCAGCGAGCTTCGCGGGGCCGTCCGGGGCCCGCCGCGCGGCTCGGCGTACTCCCGCTCGACGCGGTCCTTCGCATCTTCGATGTGCGCCCGCGTGACGCGTTTGGGGATCGGCAGGAACGGGCCGAGCGTCGGGCGGAACATGCGACGGATCCAGCGGTGATCCGCGGAGCCGACGTTGCCCGTGATCTCGATCTTGCCGATGCGATAGCTGCGGCCCTTGTCGAACAGGATCCACAGGTCCGCTTCGTCGCTGCTCTTCCCGCACGTGAGCCCCAGCCGCGCGGTGCCTTTGAAATAGCCTTGATCGAACAGATAGCGTTCGATTCGCGCGGTCTCCTCGGCTTCCCAGCGCTGGCACGCGAGATCGGTCGGCGGACAGATGCTGCCGCGCAGGCTGCCGAGGCTGCTTCGCGCCACGCACGGCGCCATCGCGAGGGTGCCGGGGCGTGAGCGCGGGCTGAGCACGCGCGAGACTTCGCGTTCCGGGAGCGGTAGGTGGCGACGGAGGCGGAGTCGCCGGATCGCGCGACCGGGTTCGACGCGGATCTCGAGCTGCCCCGCTCCGGTGGCGCGGAACGTCGTGCGGTAGCCCACCGTGGCCAACCGCTCCGCGACCTCGATCGGCACGACGCCTCCGGGGGGGAACCCCGCGTACTTGCGCAGCATCGAGGCGTCCTCGCGCTCGCGGAAGCGCCCGACGATCTCCACGTCGTCCACGTCCACGAAGTCGACCCCGCGCGCCTGCCCGGCGCGCGCACGCAGGGCGATGAACCGAAACGCGTCGGGACCTTCGGGGGCCAAGAGGATCTGGAAACCCTCTTCCGCGGCGCTCTGGGAGGCGAACGCCAGGAGGTTCGCGTCGCTCCCGGCGATGCGGGCCGTCAGGAAATCGCCTTGGAACGCGCTCTGGGAGCGCGTTTGCTCGGTCACGCGGAAGCCCTCCTGCGCGAGGTCGTCGAGCAGCGTGAGGATGGGCGCCAGCGGATCGAGGTCGGGATCGGTGGGCGCCTCGGCAGGCGCGGCGTCCTCGGGGGGTCGCGGCGCGGTGTCGTCGGGAGACGCCGTCACGGGAGCCTCCGCCGGCACGTCGTCGCCGTCCGCGGGCGCGGCCGGATCGGTGGGATCGTCGGCATCGGCGAAGTCCGGCGCTTCGGCGGTGTCGAGGGGCGGCGCCGTCTGTACGCCCGCGTTCGGCTGCGTCGCCGCCGAAGAACTCGCCAGCAGGACGACGAGCGTGTGCACGAGAGCGGTCAAGGGCGCGGAGGCCCGAGTGTATGTAGCGACCCGGCGTGGGGGCCAGACCCGAGCGTCGTTTCAGCTGAGCCGTTCGTGCTCGAGGTAATCGAGGAACCGCTCCATGTTGGCCCGGAGCCCGCGTAAGTCCTGCAGATACGCTTGTCGCTGGGTATGGGCGAGGGCTCCCCCGGCGACGAGGCTGCTGACGACCAGGGGCCACGCGACCGGGCCGAACAACGCCGCCAGGAGTGCGCTGGTCGCGGCGGAGAGGCCGAGACCGAAGGCGGCATTTTGGACCCGCTGGCGGCGATGCCCCGGGGTGCCCGCCTCGATGCGAACGTCGACCCAGCTCGGCCGCTCGTGCGTGTCGGTGACCGTGACCATCACGACCTCGGCCCGCGGCACGTGCTCGTGCGGATCGATCCCGAGGGCGCGGCGAACGGGCTCCATCCACGCGGAGCCCGAGACGAACACCACCGTGTTCCCGAAGTTGCGCTGCACGCGAAAGAGCTGCTGCTGCATCGTCTTGGCGACGACGTCGGCGACCGCGCGACGTGGGCCGGGGACGCTGCGGTAGGCGACGAACCACCGCGGTCCGAACCACCGATCGAGGGAACCGATCGGCTGCGAAGGCGTGGCCAGCTTGCGGATCCGCATCTCCGCGACCGCCTGCCGCAGCGCCAACCGCGACACCCCGACCTCCGCGCCGAGCCGCTCGAGGTCTTCTTGAGCCACCGTGGACTCGTCGTGCGCGCTCTCCTCCTGATGGAGCTCGACCGCCCGCCGAAGGATCGCCTCGGCCTCTGCGCTGCTCCAACGTGGGGGGGAACGGGTCACCGTAAACTCGGGAGGTCGAAGTCGAACTTGAGCTCGAGCGTGGTCTGCTCGAGCGGGTCGAAGATGATGCGGTTGTTCAAATAAGAACGATTGCGGCGGCGGATTTCGAAATAGACCGGGTCGAGGATGCGCAAGCGGAAGCTGAGCTCGCGACTTTGCCGCAGAAGGAAGCCGGGGTAACCGCGGATGTAGTCCCATCCGACGCTCGCGCGACCCCAGCCCCAGTCGAACCAGGACGTGGGCGTTGCGATTTCGAGCTCGGGGCCGATCTGGCCCAACCGCAATCGTACGTCGGGAACGTAGTTGCGCAAGCGAGGCGCGGCTTCGGCCGCCTGCTCCCCGACGTCGATTTCGGTGAGGTGGCTGACGACCTGGAGTGGCTTGCGGGCGCTGACCAGACCCCGGCCCACGAAGCGCTGCACGTCGGCATCCGAGATTTGCACGTCGCCCGTGCCGAGCACGAGGTACTCGGTGCACGCGCGCAGCGAGTCGAGCTCCCCGCTCGTGTCGCCTTCGGCCACGCACCCCCAACGGATCGCGCTCAGGGTGCCGCCGAGCAGCAGTTGCACGCGTCGCGGCTGGTTGTCGATGTAGACCGGCTCTTGGCGCTCGGCGACGACGTCGACCTCGGCGTTGCCCCATTCGCGCAGCAACGTGACGCGGCCGCGTTGAATCTCGTAGTGCCCGGTGAGGAACGGCACCTGCACGGTGCCGCCCGGCTCGACGTCGACCCGACCGACGAACTCCGGCGCTTCGTAGCTTCCGCTGACGTTCACCGCGAGCGTCGCCTGCACGCCGTGGGCGAGGTTGTTCTCGATGCGGAGCGGGCGATCGGTCTCGACGCCGAGATCGAGGCGCATGCCCTGCAGGATCGGCGGCGGTGCGCTGGCGGCCGATTCCACCTCTTCGGTCAGCGTGAGGATCTCGACGCCCTGGATCGCATCCTTGATGTAGCGCCCGCGGTCGAGGCGGAGCGAGCCCGTCGCCACGAGCGGCTGGCCGCCGGAGAGCGTCACGCGCTCGGACGTGACCTCGGCCTCGTAGGCGAGGCGCCCACGGCCGTCGAACGAGCGGATCGGCAGGTCCTCGATTTGGACCTCGAGATCGGTGTTCTCGGCGCGGTCGAAGTCGGGTGAGACGTAGGCGTCCCCCCACGCGAAGACCTCCCCGCGCGGGCCCGAGTGGAATCGCACGGCGTCGCGGGGCACGTTGTCGGAGCGCGGGTTCTCACCGAGCGCGAGGCGGTACCAACCGTCGGGAATGCCCGCGCACGCCCCCGCGGCGCACTGGCGGAACGCGATCCGGCCGCAGTCGAGGCTCAGCTGCGAGAGGCCTTGGGTGAACTCGAGCGACAGCACCTCGGGGCTGCCTGGAGGTCGCACGGGGCGGGTCGAGCACGTCTCGTTGGGTGCCAGCGGCGTCCCGAAGCCGATCGAACCTTCGAGCTGCGAGAGCTCGAACGTCGGCAGCGCGCGACCGCGGGCGACGAGTTCGTGCACCCCCACGCCGCCCGCGTCCACCGTCACCATCGAGCCGAGGGCGCGTCCGAGCAGGTCGCTGCCGACCTCGCCCTTCGCGGCGACGCCGAAGTGCTGCGCGCAACGACCCGTGAAGGCGTAGCCGGTGTGCGCTTGACCGATCGAGCCGAACTCGATCATCCCGCGACCGATCCCCATCCGGCCGTGCGCGAGCAACCAGTCCCCGTGGATCTCGAGGCCGAGCTCCCGGAACTCGAGCGGCACCGGCAGCACGCCGAGGTCGATCGCGAGCGCTTCGCCTTCGAGTTCGGCACGACCGGCGAGGCGCGGCGTCGGCAGGGGGCCATCGACGGAGAGGTCGAGCTTGAGGCGGCCGCTGGCCGTGTCGAGCCCGATGCCGGGCAGGAGCCCCGCGAGCACGCGGAGGTCGAGCGCACCTTGGATGCGGGCTTCGGCCGAGCGATCGGGCGGGTCCGGGTCTTCGCTCGCGCGGGTGGGGACGCACAGGGCCTGCGCGGGCGCCTCGCTGGCCTCCGCCTCGCCCGAGGTGGCGGCGCTCGGCGGAGACAGGTCGAACACGCCTTCGAGCGTGAGCACCGAGCCTTTCGCGCCGCCGGTCCCGAGTCGCCACGGTTCGCGGATCTCGAGGCGGGGCCAGTCCAAGCTCGCCACGAGGGCGGATTTCGTGCAGATCGTCGCCGGGTCCTGGCAGGGCGCATCGGTTTGCGCCGACGCCGAGCCGCCGCCACGAATCCAGGCGCGATCGAGGTTCAGCTCGATCGCGAGGCTCGCTTTGTCGGACCCGGCGGGCGGACGCGCGGCGAGGCAGTCGGATAGCGTCGCGGGTCCGGGGCTGCACGTCAGCACGTGCGCCGAGGCGCCTTGCAGCTGCCCATCGATCGGCGGCGCCGCGTCGTCGTCCGCGGGCTCGAACAGGAGATGCGGGATCGAGAGCTCGCGGAACGTGACGTCGAGCTGCGCCGAGATCTCCGGGCCGTTGCCGTGACGCGCCCCGAGGGCCACGACCGCGTCGACGGTCCATTCGATGTTGTCGCGCCGCGCTCGTTCGCGATTGCGATTGCGACGCGTCGCCAGCTCGCCCCGCACACGGAGCTCGCGGTGGGCCGCCAAGGGCCCTTGCGCGGGAAAGTCTTCGCTCGTGACATCGAGGCGACCGCTGCCGAGCGCGATGTTCTTCGCCGAGAGACCGTTGAGGGCGACCACGCCGTCGACGCGCGGCTGGCTCAAGCGGCCGCCCACGCGCAGCTCCGTGCCCCGCCCGATCTGTCCGCGCACCCCCGCGTCGACGTCGAGCAAGCGCGAGACGATGTCGATCGGGACGCCGCGCGCTTGGACGAGGAGGTCGAGCTCGGGATCGTCTTCGATCGTGATCGTGCCTTCTCCGTGGATCTCCCCGACAGGGACTTGCACACGCCCGGCCATGAAGGGACTCACCGGGCGACGGATCGGGAGGATGAGCTGGTGGATCGCGAGCTCGTCGGAGAACAGCTGGAAGGACACCGCTGCGTCGCGGTAGGAGGTGCCGCCGAGCTCCATCGTCTCCGACGTCGCCGCGCCCATGATCCGAAGCTGCGACAGCGGGGTCGCGTTGCCGTGGCCGTCGCCGATCTCGAGTTCCACGTCGGCGCGGCCCAGCAGGGCCTCCCCGGGGAGCTGCGCGAGATCCATGTCGCGGAGATCGACGAGCGCGTGCACGCGCGGGTCGGAGCTGAGGCCGCCGCCGGCGAACAGATGCGCGCGCGCTTCGATGGCCCCGCGCCCCCCGAGCAGCTGGACGTCGTCGGATTCCAGGAACACGACCCCGCGATGCATGCGGAGCGCGGCCCGGCTGGTCTTCAGGGGATCGAGCAGATCGGCGATGACCAGCTCGCCGCGTTTCGAGCTCGGCGCCGACCAAGGGCCCTCCAGCACCATGGCCACGTGCGCGGCCGAGAAGTACGGGGACATCCCGATCCCGCGCGAGAACGCCGTGCCGTCGTCGATCGTCAAGGCGAGCGCGAGCGTGTCGATGCGGTTGCGGGCGAGCTGCAGCTGTCCGTCGACGTCGAGGCGCGCGCCGTCGATCCGGACGACGACGTCCTCGAACGCGAAGTCGTCGTCGGCGGTGAGGGCGATGCGGCCGTCGATCTCGAACGTGCGGGGCAACCCGTCCTGCGCGGGTCCGCGATGGCGATCGAGCACGAGGTGATCGAGGTCGAGCCGGACCTGGAGGACCTCCTTGGGTGCCTCGGGGGCGGCCACGCCCGGGGGGAGGTCGGAGGGCGGTCCGATCACGAGGTCGCGCACGTGGACGTGTCCGCTCAGGCTCCCGGCCACGCGCGGCGCGAGGCTCGGTTGATCGGGCACGAACCGCGCCGGGTCGATGCCCGTCACGTCGAGCGGGATGTCGATGAAAAACGGCTCGCCCGGCTCGGGCATGACGATGACGCCCTGCTGCGGTGTCGGCAACACGGCACGCCCGCCGAGGACGCGGCCGTCCATGCGCTGCAGCTTGACGACCCGTCGCGGACGGCCGTCGTCGGGCACCTGATCGCGCCACGGCTCGGGGATCGGGAAGTTCGACATCTGCAGCGCGACATCGACGTCCGTCGCCGACCACGCGGGCTCACCGGTGAGGTCGAGCGACAGGTGCTGGACCTGGAGCCCGTAGATCGGATCGGTGACGGGGCCCGTGATCGACGCGCGCGCGGGGCTATCGTGGCCGACGAACATCCCGAGCGGCAGCTCGAGCTCGTGCACCATGTGCGCCGTCAGGGCATCGGCGTGGGCGCTGCGCGCATCGAGATCGACGTGCATCGTCGGGCTCGGGCCCATGTCACGGAAGCGTCCGAACACCGAGAGCAGCGTCCCGCGCAGGTCGACGATCGAGCCCGCGGCCTCCACGGTGCCATCGAAGCCGACGTTGCCGGCCGCGACGGCGCCACGCCGCGAGCGAAACTCCCGGATCCGAGCGTCGCGCACCGGGATGTCGTAGGTCCCGATGCGCAGCGTCCCGACGCCGCGGTGGCCGCTCAAGTCGAACGAGAACGGCATGTCGACCACGCCGGCTTCGGCGGGCGGAGAGTCGAACAGGAGGTCGAACTTCACGTCTTCGAACGTGAATGCGGCTTCCCAGTCCGAGGTACGCGACATGTCGAGCGTGAGCGCGACGCGATCGACCTCGGCGTCGTCGACCGCGATCGAGAGGCCGCGGTTGTCGTTCGGCGTGGCGCGGTAGAGCACGAACGCGTCGCGCAAGCTGAGCAGGCGCCGCAGGATCCCGCGCTCGTCGAGCTCGTGCCATTCGACCACGTCGATGCGGAAGTCGTCGTGCGAGCGGACCTCGGTGAAGTGGAGGATCCACGGAATCTCGAGGAACTGCGGGATGCCGAGGCGATTCCACGGGATGATCTCGTGCAGGACGAGCTTGACCTCGAGGCGCTCCCCGTAGGCCGCACGAAGGTCTCGCGGGTGATCGTAGCCCTTGTACGGGCCCCACACCTCCACGCCCTCGACGACGACGTCGTGCGGCGTACCGGTGACGAGGTCGAAGATCAACCGGCCGTTCCAGTGCACGCTGCCGAGCACGAGGTCGCCCTCGAACAGCCGACTCACGCGCTCCCCGATGAAGCGTCCGAGCACCGCGTCGTTGAAGAAGAAGTACGCGCCGACGTACGCGATGTTGAACAGCATCACGAACGCGAGCAGCAGCTGCATCGGCAAGCGGACGAGGATGAGGACCGCGAGCGGATGGCGCTTGCGCGGGGGCAAGCGCGGCGCGAGGGTCCAGAGCACCTGCGGCGGCAGCCCGGCGACGCTGCTCGGATGGCGTAGCGCGGCCTCGTAGAGCGCCGCCCGAAGGCGACCGATCGCGGGGGCGGTCGGGCCGTGTTGCCGCCGGGGCGGGAGCACGTCCGCGTCGTCCAAGCCGAGCGCTCGCCGGGCGACCTCGCGTTCGTCCGGTTCGAGTGTCTCGAGGGCTGCGTCCACCAGCGCCGGGGTGGTCGCGAGTCGGCGCAAGCGCGGTGGCGGGAAGCCGTAGGTCAGCCGGCGCACGCGGTCCCGCACGTCGTCGCGGACGAGCCGTCGCAAACCGCGACGGAATGCACGCCGGCGGGCACGGGCGCCGGGTCGGATCCGTCCCGTCAGACGCTGCCGTTCGAGGTCTTGGTAGGCCGCGAACAGCAGGGCGAGATTGGGGCCCTCGGGGTACAGGTAGCGGGTTCGCCCGGCGAGGCACCAGCGCTCGAGCAGTTCCCGTCCCTCGGCCAAGAGATCAGCATCGGCGGACGGCGAGCCGGACGAAGCGGCGGACGGCGGGGCCACGAGCCGGCCCAGGCTATCACGAGCGGTGTCCCGTGGCTGCGCGCCCCGACGTCCACGAACAATCGTTCTCGTCGCCTTGAGAGCCGCTCCAGCGCGGCGCGGGCCGGACGATCAGGTCGCGGCGGGCCGGGTCGCGCGCGTCGCCCCCGCAAGGATTCGCAAGATTCGGGAACGTTCGGTGACGTCGTGCATCTACCTCGGACACGCCAAGGGTGGGGGACCCGGGCGCACACGACACTATGACCTGGCGTAGCAAAGAAACCTTGGAACGAGGACTCGGCACCGCGGGGCCACACGACCTCGCCGGACTGTGGTCGACGCTCGATACGGTGGTTCGCAGCGAGGAGGGAAGCCTCAGCGCCGCCGCACTCGCGACCGTCGCCGCCGCCTCGCACGATCGGCCGCAGGCGATGTCGATGCTGTCGCACGTCGCATGCAAGCACGGGCGGGCGGCCTTCCGGCCCACCGCCGTTGCGTTCTTTCAGCGCGAGCTCGGTGACGATTCGGCGGCCTTGGCCTCGTTCCGTCAAGCGACGCTCGTCGATCCGGATTACGCGGAAGCTTGGCTCGGGCTCGGGATGCTGCTCGACGACCAAGACGATCCCGCGGGGCTGCCCGCCTTGGAGCGCGCCGCCGCCCTCGATCCCACGAACGTCGAGACGTGGAAGCGCATCGGCGATGCGCACTGCTCTCGCGGCCGGTTCGGCCAAGCCGTCGAGGCCTACGATCGCGGTTTGGCGGTGCAGCCCGAGCACACCGGCCTCGGATTCCATCGCAGCCGCGCCTTGGGGGCGCTCGGTTGCTACGACGAAGCCTTGCAGGCGACGCCGCGAGCGATTCGCCGCGACCTCGGGACGCTCCGCGAGGTGCAGTACATCGCCGAGGGCCGCGTGTTCGTTTGCCGCTACTGGGCCGCGGACGACGTCGCGGAGATCTTCGAGGAGCTCGCGGCGACGATCCTCGAGCGCGCGAGCGAGCTGTCCGCGACGGATCTCGCGTGGGAAGAAGGCGTGAGCTTGGACGTCGGCAGTGCGCCACTGCGCGTCGTCGAGCGCCTAGGAATGTTCGTGGTCTGCGACGCCGACTGCGGGCGCGGGCTCCGACCGGATCGCTTCGGCGAACTGAACGAAGCGATCAGCTTGCTCTACGCCCAACAATGTTGCGTGAGGTCTACAGGCCTCGATGGCGAGGAGTGTCGCTGGACGGACCTCGTGCGCGTCGAAACCGGTGCTTTGGAGCAATTTCACGTTCGGATGTGTAGGACCGTTTCGTCTGCGGGGGTTTCGGGATGGACCGTCGAGTCCGGCGAAACCGCCTCGAATCGCGGCGAATCGGCCGTTTGGGAGGAATTCCCCATTTATGAGCTCCGCCGCCGTCGTCCTTCGTTGACGCGATTTTTGGGTCTTCCGCCGGGCGTAGAGCTCGAAATCGATGGCGCTCAACTGCGACGGCTCGCGCCGTTGCGAGAGCAAGACGAAACCGAGCTTCCTTCGGTTTTGCACTGACGATTCGTGTGGCTACCGAGTGGTCGGTGAGATTTGATCGCCAAACGATGACCGGGAAAGATTGTCTCGGACGTTGCGAGAAGGTCATCCCTGCGTCTAGGCTACGTGGGCCGCTGGGCATTCAGCCCGGCGTTCATGACTTTCGGGAGACGATCAAAATGTTCAGCAAGCAACTTACTCTTGGTGCCTTCCTCAGCTTGAGCTTGGCTCTGACCGCGTGTGGTGATGATGGTGACGACGGAGGCGAATCCGCGGGCACCGACACCTCGACGGGCACCGCCGGCAGCTCGACGGGAGTGAGCACCTCGAGCTCGACGAGCGCCGGCAGCAGCACGACCTCGGCGACCACGGAAGACGCCGAAGATTCCTCGAGCGGCTCGGACTCGGGCACCGATACCGAGGCGGACTCGGGCACCGACACGGACTCGGGCACCGACACGGACGCGAGCACCGGCGCGACCGAAGAGTCCACGGGCGCGGGCGAAGAGTCGTCCACGGGCGCGGGCGAAGAGTCGTCCACCGGCATCCCGGCGGGCGAAGAGTCGTCCACGGGCACCCCGGCGGGCGAAGAGTCGTCCAGCGGCGGCGACACGGACGGCTGATCGCCGTGCCGAGCAGCGGTTCGCCGCTGCTGCAAAAAAAGGGAGTCGGGTTGGCGCACCCGGCTCCCTTTTTCGTGCTCCGAGATCGAGCCGAGATCGATGCGGACGCCGAAAACGACGAAGGCCTCGAAGCATATGCTTCGAGGCCTTCGAGAGTAGCGGGGACAGGATTTGAACCTATGACCTCCGGGTTATGAGCCCGGCGAGCTACCTGGCTGCTCCACCCCGCAACGGGTTAGGGCGGCGTTTATAGGGATGCCCGAGCCACGCGTCAACTGCTTTTTTGCGGCCGCCGAAACGACGCTCGTCGGGCACGGCCGCCCCTCGGAGCCATCCGGTCTCCTGGGCGACGGTCGGTTCGCGTCCGGTCGGGATGAGAAGAACGACGTGCGCCCCCCCATAGCGGCCCTGCAGGGCAATTCGCGAGGAAATCCGCGGGGCGGGGTGCAAGCCGAAAATGTTATCGCTTGATGACCGAGCAAAGTCGGCACGCCTATTGACCCCAGCAAGGCGCATCTTTAGTTTTTTCGCCTCCTATGGATGCCGAAGCCGTCGGTGCCGCGCTTACCCCTGCCGCGCTAGCACCTCCCATCGCTGAAAGCCTGGGACTGCCAGGGGCCGCCGTCACGGCTGCATTGACGTTGCTCGCCGAGGGAGCACAGCCAGCGTTCGTCGCACGCTACCGTCCCGAGCGGATCCGCGGTTTGACGATCCGCGACTTGGAACGAATCCAGGCGCAGGCCGCCCGGGCCGTGGGCTTCGAGTTCAAGCGGCAGGAGCTCGCCGCGGAGCTGCAGCGCAAGCACATCCAAGCGACGCACCTGTTCGAACATCTCCGAACCGCCCGCTCGCTGGTGGATCTCGAAGACCTGCGAGTCCTCCTCAAGCGTCGCAAGCGGGGGCCGGCCGCCAAAGCTCGCGCGGCGGGGCTCGGCCCGGTCGCGTTGGCGCTCTGGGCCCATGCGTGCCCCGAGGAGATCGTCGAGCTGATGCGCGCCACCGAAGCGTTGTTCGAATCGCGGCGCGCTCGAGGAGGCGGTGGTCCGGCGCACGAGTCCCACGACGAGCCCGACGACGCCCCGAGCGAGTCGCCGACGACCGCCGCAGCGGAGGAGGCGTCGGCAGGCCCGGCCGTGAGCGAAGCGGGCGACGACGAGCAAGCGCCGCACGAGGCCGCCGAAGCGGCCAGCGACGAGGCGACGACGGAGCACGAGCCCGCGTCCGACGAAGCCGCGGATACGGAGCCCGCCTTCAGTGCGGTGGATCCCGCCGTCGTCGTCGAAAGCATCGCGTCCGGCGATCTCGGGGCCCATCCGCAGGCGATCGCGGGCGCCCGAGCGATCTGTGCCGATCACATCGGCGAATCCGTCGGTCTGCGCGCCCGTCTGCGGCAGCTGCTGCTCGACCATGCCAAGGTGCGCTGCCAGCTGGCGCCGGGCAAGAACGACAAAGGAGGCCGCTACGCCAAGTTCGTCGACGCGAACGAGCCGGCGGCCAAGATGTCGGCCTCGACCGTGCTGGCGCTGCATCGTGGCGAACGAGAAGGCGTGTTGCTCGTCGATCTCGAGATCGAACGAGAGCGCGTCATGGAGACGATCGTCACGGAGCTCTCGATCGACACGGACTCGCCGACGGGCGAAGAGCTGCTCAAAGCCGCCGAGGATGCGTGGGAGCACGGCCTCGGGAAGGCCGTGCGGGCGGGCGTCCGCAAGCTGCTCAAGCGGCGCGCCGACATCGACGCGATCGCGGAGTTCAGCGCCGCGCTGCGGCCCCTCCTGCTCGCGCCGGCGTTCGGCCCCAAGCCGTTGCTGTCGATCGATCCCGGTCACCAGAACGGCTGCCGGATCGTCGCGCTCGACGCTCGCGGCAAGGTCCTCGCGCAGGACACGGTGTTCCCCTTGCAGCCCAAGCTGCAGGTCCCGCAGGCCAAGGCGCGCATCGCCGAGGTGTGCGTCGA
>Ga0079224_100004627_pt1 | contig 17879 bp, 15 predicted proteins | sample Stecom2015_FD_80414 | JGI IMG/M metagenome (GOLD analysis project Ga0079224, IMG submission 80414) | Agricultural soil microbial communities from Utah to study Nitrogen management - Steer compost 2015 | ecosystem: Environmental > Terrestrial > Soil > Agricultural land | place: USA: Utah...
CCAGGTGCGCGGCCACCTGGAGGACGGGGAGATCGCCCACTACCAGGTGGGGCTGAAGGTCGGCTTCCGCCTGGAGTCCCCCGGGGACTGACCGGGACGGCGGCGCGCGGAAAGAGGGCCCGGACACGGGGAGGCGGTTCCCGGATCCCCCGTCCGTCCCCCGGGCCCCGCGGGGCACCGCGGACGCTCCGGTGCGCAGTACGGCAGGGGAGGGGCGGGCACAGGCCGGCCCCTCCCCGCCGCCCTGCGAGCGGCCCGCCGCGGAGCAGAAGGAAGGGGAGGGGCCGCTGGGCGCGGCGCAGAGGAACCGGGAAGGGCGTCCCGGGCCCGCGCCCCGGGAAACATCCGGCGCGGAGGCCTCTGCGGGGACTCCGCGCCTTCTACGCCGGCTCCGCCTTCCCGGCGGGTGCTCGGTGCGGCGCTCGGCCGGCGTCGCGGTGGCGTCCGCACCGCGACGGGAGCGGGCGGGCAGGAGCCGGACGGCGCCGGGCCCGTGGGCGGCGGGGAAGACCGCCCCCAGGACGGCGGGCCGCCGGCGGCGGACCGGACGCTGGGCGGTGCCGGGGCGAGGGCGCCATGCGGAACCGCCCCGCTTCCCCGGCGGTGCGCCGGCCGGGCAGGGGCCGCCCACCGGTACCGGACCGCGGGCCGGGACCGGCCGCCGCGTTCAAGGCCGGCGGCAGGCGAGCGGCGCCGCGGACGGGGGAGTCGAGGGCCGGGGGCCTTGACCGGTGGAGTGTCCGCCCTCTCCCGTGATGGCCGTGGCGCCGCCACCGTCCCAACGCGGGCCGGGGGACCGTCGGATGTCCGGCCGGCGGCCCGGAGTGCCCGGCCGCCGCCCTCTCCCCAGCGGGGAGGTGCACGGTCCGCCACCGCCCCCCCCGCGGGCCCCGGCAGCGCGGTCACGGCGACGTCGATACCGGGGCGGCCCGGAGTCGAACCCCCTGGGCGACCGGTCGAATGCCCGGCGGTCTCTGAGACCGTTGATGGGGCTTCCGCCGGCTTCCCCGCCCCGCGCCCCTCCCATCGCCGGAGCAGCGGCGGCAGAGCGCCGTCCGCCACCGCCCACCCCTCCCGCAGCCGGGCAGTGCACGGCCCGCCATCGCCCACCCCCGCGCAGCGTCCCTCCGCGGTCACGGCGGCGTTGAGGCGGCGCTGTGCCCGCGGGTCGGCCGTACCGCGGGCGGAGGCGGCGCCGGGGCTCGGCGGCGAGGGCGCCCGGCCGCGGCGGAGACCCCGTCAGCGATCTGAGGCGGCGACGGCGCCGCGGTCGACGCCTTTGCGGCGCGGCCGGCCCCGGGGGTACCGGAGCCGGCCGCGGGAGCGGTCAGGACGCCTTGCTCACCGTGGACATGTTGAAGTCCGGGATGCGCAGCGGAGGCATCGCCGTGCGCGGGAAGTAGTCGCCCATCTCCCGGGAGAGCGCCGGCACCGGCGCCCCCGCCTCGGTGGCCCGCTCCAGCAGGCCCACCGGGGACTCGTTGAACCGGAAGTTGTTCACCGCGCCGGTGATCCGGCCGTCCTCGATCAGGTAGACGCCGTCCCGGGTGAGGCCGGTCAGCAGCATCGTCTGCGGGTCGACCATCCGGATGTACCACAGGCAGGTCAGCAGCAGGCCGCGCTCGGTGGAGGCGACCAGGTCGTCGGTGCCGCCCGTGACGCCCTCCTGCTCCAGCACCAGGTTGTCCACGAACCCGGCGGGCGGCGTGCCCAGCCGCGCCGCGGTGGCCCGGGTCTGCCCCAGCGCGGACAGCACCCCCTTGGAGATCCACTCGGTCCGCCGCAGCGGGAGCCCGTTGTCGAAGGCGCTGACGTCCCGGCCGGGGGCGTCGGCGACGACGAACGGCGCGCACTCCAGGCCGGGGCGGGCCGGGTCGCTCAGCAGGGTCAGCGGCAGGCCGGCGATCCGCTCGCCGATCCGCACCCCGCCCTCGCCGTCGGAGAACGCGCTGCGGCCCTCCGAGGCGTCCCGGGCCCCGGAGTCGAAGTACATCGGCACCATCATGTCGGCCACCGCGGTGGGCGGCAGGATCGTCTCGTACCGCCCGGCCGGCAGCTCCACCGGGGTGCGCGCCCACTCGGCGCGCCGGGCCAGCTCCGCGTCGAGCGCGTCCGGGTCGACGTCGGTGAAGTCCCGGGTGGCCCGGCCGACCCACGCCGAACGCGGGTCGGCGCCCTCCGCCGAGCTCCCCCGGGTGTTCACCTCGATGGTCCCGGTGGGCTGGTCGTGCCGGAGCCGCACCCCGGTGGAGGTGCCGAGGAACACCGACTCCACGGTGTGCTCGGCGTAGCCGTAGTGCAGCCGGCCCGAGTCGGCGGAGGCGCGGAACGCCCGGCCCAGCCCGGCCGCGGCGGCGGAGAAGACGTCCACGCCGGTGGTGGCGGCCGGGGCGTCCCAGTCGCCGCCGGCGCCCGCCTCGGCCGGGCCGAGCAGCGGCGCCGCCTCCTCGCTGGGCAGCGCCGACTCGCTCGCGGCCTCGGCCGCGCGCACCAGCTCCTCCAGCTCGTCGTCGCGCAGCCCGCTGCGGGCCACCACGCCGACCGCGGTGCCCGACGGGCCGTCGGTGAGCGCGATGACGGTCACCGTCCGGCCCCGGGCGACGCCGTTGGTCGTCAGCGAGCTGCCGGCCCAGCGGAGGTTGGCGGTGCTGCGCTCGCGCACCAGCACCATGCAGGACGAGGAGCGGGAGAGCCCCAGCGCCCGCTCGACCACTGCCTGAGGGGAGGACCCGCTCACTTTCCTGCCTCCTGCGCGGTGTTGAGGACGCGGACATCGGTGAAGGCCGCCGCGGGGCAGCCGTGGCTGACCGCCGCGACCTGGCCGGGCTGGCCCTTGCCGCAGCGGAACGTGCCGCCCAGCACGTAGGAGGCGGGGCCGCCCACCGCCGCCATCGAGTTCCAGAACTCGGTGGTGCTGGCCTGGTAGGCGACGTCGCGCAGCATCCCGTCCAGGTGCCCGCCGCGGATCCGGTAGAACCGCTGCCCGGTGAACTGGAAGTTGTACCGCTGCATGTCGATCGACCAGCTCCGGTCGCCGACGACGTAGATGCCGTCCTCCACGCCGGCGATCAGGCCCTCGGTGTCCGGGCCGGAGGGGTCGGCGGCCAGCGACACGTTGGCCATCCGCTGGATCGGCATGTGGCCGGGGGAGTCGGCGAACGCGCATCCGTTGGAGGAGCGCAGCCCCCGGGCGGCGGAGATCCGGCGGTCCCGCTGGTAGCCGGTGAGCACCCCGTCCCGGATCAGGTCGAAGGAGGACGTGGCCACGCCCTCGTCGTCGAAGCCGATGGTGGCCAGCCCGTGCTCGGCGGTGCGGTCCCCGGTGACGTGCATCGACGGCGCGCCGTAGCGCAGGCTGTCCAGCCGGTCGGGGGTGGCGAAGGAGGTGCCGGCGTAGGCGGCCTCATAGCCCAGGGCGCGGTCCAGCTCGGTGGCGTGCCCGATGCTCTCGTGGATGGTCAGCCACAGCTGCGAGGGGTCGATCACCAGGTCGTAGCGGCCCGGCTCGACCGAGGGCGCGCGCAGCTTCTCGTCCAGCAGCGCCGGCAGGTCGGCCAGCTCGGCCTCGACCGTCGGCAGGTACTCCCAGCCGCGCCCGGCGGGCGGGGACAGGGTGCGCATGCTGTCCAGCAGGCCGCCGCGGTTGGCCACCACCTCCACCTCCGGGGCGATGCGCACCCGCTGCTGGGTGGTGCTGGTCCCGGCGGTGTCGGCGTAGAACTTCTGCTCCTTGGCCTGGAGCAGGGAGGCGTCCACGTGGTCGACGCGGCCGTCCTCCAGCAGCCGCCGGCACCACCCGGAGAGCAGGGCGGCCTGGGCGCGCATCGACACCTCGAACGGGTCCTCCTCGTAGGCGGAGACCCAGACCCGGCCGGCGTGGACGGGTTCCGGGGCCAGTTCGACGCGGTCGGTGGCGAGCGGGGCGGCGACCTCGGCGACGGCGACCGCCCGCTCGGCGGTGCGCGCCGCGGCGTCGGGGGTCAGCGTGTCGGCGGAGGCGAACCCCCACACGCCGCGGTGCACCACCCGCACGGCGAAGCCGAGGGTGTCGCCCTCGGCGGCGGTCTCCACGGCTCCGTCGGAGACGGCCAGCGTCCGGTCGCGGATCCGCTCCAGGCGGAAGTCGGCATGCTCGGCGCCGAGCTCGGCGGCCCGCCCGAGGGCGGCGTCGGCGAGCTCGCGCAGAGGAAGGGCGAGGAAATCCGGATCTATGTCAGGCACGCGGGCCAACCTACTTCGCACCGCCCCTCCCCGGCCAGGGGGACGTGCCGGGACACGGGCAGCGGGAGGGCTTTCGGCGGCCGTCGGCCATGCGGGCGACCACCCGGTCCGGCCTGCGGGGCGGCCGTTCCGCCGCGGCACCGCTCCTGCCGCTGACCCGGTACCGGTGAGCGGTCCTCGGCCGGTCGATGCATCAACGGGGGAGCGAGAGCAGGCCCGGCGGCGCCCCGGGTGCTCGGCCGGGGACGCCCGCACGGAGGCGCCGCCCCCGGCTCCGGCACCGTCTCAACGCCGAGGCCGGCGGGGGAGGAGGCGGCGCCGGGGCGCTCGCACGGCCGGCCGGGCCGGGGAGCGCCCGCATGGCCGGCGGTTCCTCGGCGGGGTCCCGCGCGGGGCCGCGGACGCGTCCGCCGGCTCCCGCCCGGGGCGGACGGCCGCTGCGCGTCCCTCCCCGCTCAGCCGCCGCGCTGCACGTCGACGTGGACGTGGTCCAGGTGGCGGAGGATCTCGTTGTCGGGGTCGGGCGACATGTAGTCCCACCACCCGCGGGCCGAGCCGCGGGCGTTCCAGATCTTGTCGTCGAAGATCACGTTGGCCACGTCCAGCTCCTCGGCGTGCGCGACCAGCCAGTGCGCCAGCAGCCAGCCCTCGCGCCGGTTCTCCTCGCCGACCGGCCGGTAGAAGACGTCGATGGCGCGGCCGTCGTAGTGCGCGGAGTCGGCGCCGTGTCCGGCGTCCACCCCTCCGGGCTCGTAGCCGCCGAGGCTCTGCTCGCCGAAGACCTCGCCCATCTCGTCCAGCACCCGCTGGGCGCGCGGGGTCAGCCCGGTCTCGGTGAGCTTCTCGCGCTGCAGCCCGGAGGCGGGCGAGACCCGGCAGGTCAGGCTGGGGCCGGCGTCGTCCGGCGGCCCCTCGGCGAGGCGCTCCAGCGCCGCCGGGTCGATGCCGGAGGTGTCCGGCCCCTCCTCCCCGCGGGCCTGCAGCGCGACGGCGGTGGTGGCGGTGCGGGCCTGCTCGGTGGTGAGGCCGATCGAGCCGTCCTCGGTCCGCACCGAGCAGGCGGGCCCCCAGGGCAGGGCGGTCTCGTCCAGGCCCAGCCGCGGGGCGAGCACCACCAGGCCGCCCGCGACCAGCACGATGAGGGCCAGCGGCACCAGCAGGCAGCCGGTCAGGCACCCGCCGCGCCGCCTCCGCCGCCGCGTTCCGCGCCCGCCCGGCTCCCGGCCGCCCGGTCCCGCTTCTTCTTCCGGTGTGGTCACGGAACGTAGGACGGCCGGGGCGCCGCCGGAGTTCCTGGAGCGGCCGGGCGGCGGGCCCCGCGGGTGCTCAGAACGCGCTCCACAGCACGAAGGCGCCCCCGGCGAGCAGCGCGAAGGCCCAGACCCGGTCCATGGTCACCCAGCGCAGCCGCATCGCGTGCACGCCGAGGAAGTCGTAGGCGATCAGCGCCACGACGCCGGTCGCGGCGAACATCGCCGCGGTGTGCACCGCGGTCGCGGCCAGGCCGACCAGGGTGGTGTCGAACAACTCCCAGGACGGTGCCGCGGCCGCCGGTTCCGCCTGCGCGGCCGCCGGGGCCGGCGCGGGGGCGTGCGCGTGGTGCCCGCCCCGCCCGGCCGCCCCGCCGCCCTCCGGCCCCAGGTCCCCGGAGAGGACGGGCAGCAGCATCAGGCCGGCGCCGTGCACCGAGGCCATCAGGAACGACCAGACGCCCAGCTGGGGCAGGGACATCCGGACGTCGGTGCGGTGCACGTGCGCCCGGGCGAGCAGCAGCCACAGCCCGGCCGCGGCGAGCAGGGCGCCCCCGGCCGCGGGCACCCAGCGCGACGCGGTCAGCGACCCGGTGGCGGTGATGACCACCGCGACCGCCGCCACCGAGGCCGCGTGCCCGGCGGCCAGCACCGGCAGCGAGCGGAGCAGCGCGCCGCGGCCGCCCTCCTGCAGCCCTCGGGAGACCGCGAGCAGCCACCCCATGCCGGGGTTGGCGCCGTGGAAGATCCCCAGACCGATCAGGGCCCACAACTGGGCGCCGCTCACCGGTGGCCCATCCCGCAGCGGTCCCGGCCCCGTGGCCCCGCCGGGGCGCCCAGGTGGGGCCGCGAGACCGGGCGTACCGCCCCGGCGCGACCGCCGTTCGCCGATGGGCCGGGCCCTGCGCCGCCTTCGGAAGCGCGGGCCGCCGCGCGGGTGGGGCCGGCGGGAGGAAGCGCGGCGTTCGCCCCGGCCGGCTGCGGGAACCCGATCGGCGCCGCCGGTGCATCCCCCGCGGTCCCGGGGCCGCGGCGCTCAGCGGAGCGGGGGCCGGGCCGCCGCCGGGGGACCGGCCCTTCCCCGCCCTGCGGGGTGCGGGGGAGGCCTACCGGCCGCGGCAGGGGAGCGCCCGCCGGCCCCCGTCCGACCGGGGCGCCCACGCGCCGCCGGCCGGAGCGGTTCGGGGCGGCCGCCCGAAGGCCGGAGGAGGAGGGCTCCGCCGGCGGTCCGGGCCGGGGAGGGGCCGTCCCGGGCGGCCGCGCCCCGCAGGCCGGCGGTCGGCCGCCGGTGCGGGGCCCGTCCACCGGGGCGGCTCCGCCCGGCGGAGGGCGGCGAGCGGGAGGGGAGGCACGGCATGCGGTCGGGGGCGGGGCGTCCGCTTCTCCTGCGGCCAGGTGGGGAGATGCCAACAGATCCCTCCGATCCCCTCGGGGCGACCGCCGGGCGGGCCACCGCGAGCGTCACACACCGCGACCGGATGATCAACGGCGGGCGACGGGCTGACCGGGACCGGCCACTTCCCGGGGCCGACCCCGGCGGCGGTCGGGCGCGGCCGGGATGCCACCGTGGAGAGCGGGCGGCCGCCGCCGGGCGGGGGCGGTCCGGGGTGATCCGGAACGCATCGCGCGCCGCCGGGGCCGCCGTGCGGAATAGCCGGTGCCCGGCGGGGGCTGTTGCTGAACAGCGGTCCGCGGCGACCGCGACCCGGCGAGGACGTCGACGAGGAACCAGGGAAGGCGAGGCGACCCGTGCGGACACCCCCGAGCGGTCCGGCAGCGCAGGCCGGCGGCGAACCACGGTCCCGGCAGCAGCGGGGCGGCCCCGGAGAGCGGCCGCCGGGCGAGGCCCGGGCCGGCGCCGACGTCGGGGCCGCGCGGTTCCGCGAGGTCATGGCGCGGCACCCGGCGGGCGTCGTGGTGGTCACCGCCGCCCCCGACCAGGGGCCGGTGGGCCTCACCGCCACCTCGTTCACCAGCGTGAGCCTGGAGCCGCCGCTGGTGTCGTTCTACATCGACGGCCGGGCCTCCAGCTGGCCGGGCATCCGGGACGCCCAGGCCTTCGCGGTCAACCTGCTCGCCGAGGACCAGCACGAGGTCGCCGCGCGGTTCGCCGCCCGCGGCGTGGACCGCTTCGCGCCGCCCACCCGCTGGTGGCACGGGCCGGCCGGGGTGCCGCTGCTGCACGGGGCCGCGGGGCACGTGGTCTGCCGCCGCCACGACGTGTTCGCCGTCGGCGACCACTGGCTGGTCGTGGGCCGGGTGGCCGCCACCGCCGTCGCCGGCGAGCAGCACGCGCTCGGCGTCCAGCGGGCCCCCGACGCCGCCCCGGGCTCGGCCCCGGCCCCGCTGCTCTACCACCGCGGCCGCTACGGCTCCTTCACCGCCCGCGAGGACTGAGCCCGCAGGCGGCCTTCGACGGCGCCTCCGCCCGGGCCCCGCGTGCCGCTCTCGGCGCCGCCGCCTCAGGGACCGCCAGGACATGCGGCCGGTGCCGCCGGCGGGCGGGGAGCGCCGCGGCCGCGGCGGTACCGGGGCGCTGCCGCCGGGGTTCCGCCGCGGGTCAGCCGCCTTCGAAGGTGATCTCCACCCGGCGGTTCTGCGCCCGGGCGGAGGGGATGTCGGCGCCTTCGGAGTCGGTCTCCTCGGCGATCGGCTCATCGGAGCCGCGGCCCTCGGCCTCGATCTCGGGGGCGCCGGAGCCGAGCTCCTCCTCGATCGCCTCCTTGACCGCCTCGGCGCGCCGTTCGGAGAGGTCCTGGTTGTAGGACTCCTCGCCGATGCCGTCGGAGTGGCCCACCACCTGCACGGTGCCCGAGACGCCCTCCAGCCGGCCGGCCAGCTCGGCGACGGTGCTCTGCGCCGCATCGGTCAGCTCGGCCTCGTCGAAGGCGAACAGCACGTCGGCGGAGATGGTCACGGTGGTGCTGGAGCCGGTGATCTCCTCCTGCTCCAGCTCCTCCACGGAACCGGCCGGGTCGATGCCGGTGACGGCGGCGTCTGGATCGATGGAGGTGACCGAGGCCGCCAGCGAGTCCGCGGAGGGGGACTCCGGGTCGCCCGCGGTCGCGGCCGGATCGGCGGCCGCGGGCACGGGGACCAGCAGCAGCGCGGCGACGGAGGCGGCGAGCACGGCGGTCCGGGGCAGGGGGAAGGCCGGCGCGCTCACTCGGACTCCCCGGCGCCGGAGACCGGCACGTTCATGATCGGCTGGAACCCGTAGAAGTACACGTCCGCGGCCTTCATACCGTCGCGGGGCGCGGCGAAGAAGGCGGTCAGCGTGGTCTTCTCGCCGTAGGGGATCGCCGTCTCCCACGGGTCGGGCTCCAGTTGCTCGGTGTCCTCGTCTGCGACGGTCTCGTAGCGGAGCAGGTTCTCCATGTCGATCAGGTAGATGTTGGCGCCGGTACCGGCGCCGAGCAGGCTGCGCAGGTAGGGGGAGGAGGGGGCGTCGGACGCCGGCTCCTCCGGGGTGATGGAGTAGTCCATCTGCATCAGGTCGCCGCGGGCCTGCAGGCTGTGGATCTCGAAGGTGATCTCGCCGTCGAGCTCGGGGTAGGAGAAGGTCCCCTCGGCGATCGCCTCGCCGGCCTCGACGGTGCCGGGCGAGCCCTGTCCTGCGCCGTCTCCCTGCTCCTGGGAGCCCTCCCGGGCGTCCTCCCCGCCGGAGCAGCCGGCCAGGAGCAGGGCGAGGGCGAAGGCGGGGACCGCCGCCTTGAAGAACGGGCGCACGTCGGTGTTCCTCCGTGGTTCAGGGGATGGGGGATGGCGCCCGGGTAGATGCGGAGCGTGCCAGGGCGGTTCCGGGCCGGAGGCGCGCTGGCCGCTTCCGGACAATGCTCCCCGGGCGGACGCGGCGGCGCCCGCGCCCCGGCGGCGCGGCCGGGGCGCGGGCGCCTTCCACCGTTCTGCTGTTCCCGGGCCGGGGAGCGGACCGGTCAGGGGCAGATGGAGTCCAGCGAGGTGGCGTCGTCGCCGACCTGGCGGCCTGGGGTGGTCGGCGAGGGCTCGGGCAGGCCGGTGTAGTCCTGCCACTCGGTGCTGTCGCCGTCCTCACCGGCGCCTTCCTCCGCGCCCTCCTCGGAGGGGGAGGGAGAGGAGTCCGAGGCGCTCGGCTCCGGCTCGGCCGCCCGGTCGTCCCCGCCCTTCTCGTCGTCCTGCTGGGCGGAGACCGCGTCGGCGACCAGGCGCCGGATCTCCTTCCAGTCCGGGTAGGCCGGGTTGACCTGGGGCGGGGAGAGCTGGAGCGACTTCATCTCGCCCTCCTCGGAGACGGTCTCGGCGAGCTCGATGAAGGCGGGCAGCTTGGCCTGCGGGATGTCGGTGCGCAGGGTCTTCTTGGTGGCGCCGGCGAGCTCCTGGAAGCTGGTCAGCACGGTGGCCGGGTCGGCCTGCTCCACCACGTACTTGACCAGGCAGCCCTGCCGGCCCATCCGGGTGTAGTCGTCGCTGTTCACCCGGCTGCGGCCGTACCAGAGCGCCTGGTTGCCGTTCAGGTGCTGGTCGCCGGCCTCCAGCACGGCGCCCTCCTGGCCGTAGGGGATCGGCTCGTCGATGTGCACGTCGATGCCGCCGATGGCGTCGATGACGGCCTCGAAGCCCTTCATGTCCACCAGGGCGTAGTACTCCGCCTCCAGGCCGGTGATGTGCCCGACGACGCCCTTGAGGGTGTCCGCGGCCGGGTCGGTGGCCTGCGGGTTCTCCGCCAGCTGCTCGGGGTCCTCGGCGATGGTCTGGTAGATCTCGTTGAAGATGTCGTTGAAGCCGTAGGGCGGCGGGTAGGCCTCGGCCAGCTTGGAGCCCTTGGGGAACTGCACGTCCTCCAGGTTGCGCGGCAGGCTGATCAGGACCGTGTCGCCGTCGTGCACGTCGATGCTGGCCAGCATGACCGAGTCGGTGCGCATGCCGTATCGGTTGCTGCCGGAGTCCCCGCCGATGAGCAGCACCTCGATGCGGTCCCGGCCGTTCCACGGGTCGGCGGCGTCGTGCGGCTCCCCATCGACCCCGCCGCCGCCGAACACCGAGGTGAGGGTGTCGTAGGCGGTGTAGCTGGTGTGCATCACCGCGCCCGCCGGGGCGGCGACGCACAGGCAGAGCACCAGGACGAGGGCGGCTCCGCCGATCCGCACCCCGGCGCCGGCCGGCCGCGGCCGGGTGATCACCCAGGAGTGCACGATCACCGTCATCCACAGCACCGCCAGCACGAAGGCGGCCGCGGCCGCGGTGAGCAGCCACTCGCTCTGCACCGCCATCCGGGCGCCGCGCGCCATGTTCCCGGCGAGCAGGACCCCCGCGGTCGCCGCTCCGGCGATCAGCAGCGCGTAGACCGCCAGGATCGCGGTTCCGGCCGCGCGCCGCCCCGAGCGCAGGTGGGCGATTCCGGGCAGGACCACCGAGGCCGCGGTGAGGAGTAGCGCGCGCCCCGTACCCGACCGGTTTCGGTCGGACTCTTTTCCGTCCGCCTCCGGCCGCTCGTCTGCCCCTTGGTTCGCCATCGGGGTCCCTTCTAGATGCCCGTTTCGTCCCTCGTGCGCCGTCCCCGCCGACGCGTGTCCCTGGTCGCCGCCGGCCGGGGGGGGGAGCGCGCCGCCGCCGGCGCCCCGGCGCCGGCGGCGAATCATGCCGGACAACAGTGTCTCGCTTTGCCGGAGTTGTTCGTACGCGGAGGCGGTCGGATGAGGCTCCGAACGCATGCCCGTGATGTAGCAGAGAATGCCCGTTTGCCTGGTACCGATGCCATCCGTGGCCGAAGACGGGCTTGTTTATTTCGTGATCAGTAGTTAAGGAACGCCGCAACTGCCATGATCTGGCCGCAGGAGGGGGCGGCGCCCCGGGGGAGCAAGGGGGCCGCCGATGGAACGAAAGGCGAACATATCGTGCTCGATGCGGTCGACGTGGCGCTCATGCGTGCGCTGCAGGGGGACGGAAGAGCGACCTATCAGGCTCTCGCCGACGGGGTGGGGCTGTCGCGCACGGCGGTGCGCGCGCGGGTGCGCAGGCTGATCTCGGTCGGCGCCATCCGCATCGTGGGGGTCCTGCACGCGGGGGTCCTCGGAAGAGAGGTTTTCGGGCATATCTCATTCACGGTTTCGGGCCCGGTCGGCCCGCTCCTGGCCGAGCTGGCCGAGCGGGAGGCGGTGGTCTTCGCCGCGCAGACCGCGGGGCGCTTCCCGGCCGTGGCCCAGGTCCGGGTCCGCGACGACGAGGCGCTGGCCGAGGAGGCCGCGGTGCTGCGCGCGCTGCCCGGGGTGACCGGCGCCGAGGTGTTCCGCGCCGGCGGCATCGTCAAGGACGCCGACAGCGGCGTGCGGGAGCTGCGGGACACCCCGCTCGACCCGCTGGACTGGCGGCTGGTCCGGCACCTGCAGCGGGACGGCCGGGCCTCCTACGCCGAGCTCGCCCGGAGCGTGGGGCTCTCCCAGGCGGCGGCGCGCTCCCGGGTGGTGCGGCTGATCGAGTCCGGGGTGGTGCACGTGACGGCCGTGGTGGAGCGCTCCGCGGTGGGCGCGGACGAGCGGCTGGGGTTCGGGGTGCGCTGCCGCGGAGGTTCGGCGGCGCTCGCCTCCCGGCTGGCCGGCGTCGCCGGGGTCTCCTTCCTCGCCGCCGGATTCGGCCGGTACGACCTGGTCGGCACGGTGGCGGCCGCGGACCGGGCCGGGCTGGTGGACGCGGTGGAGGCGGTCCGCGCCTGCCCCGACGTCGGCATCCTGGAGACATGGGAGCATCTGCGGGTGGCCAAGGAGCGGCTGCGCGGCGACGGGTCGGTCCCCGCGCCGCCCAGAGAGCGGAAGGGGGCCGCCGCGTGAGCGGTGCCGCAGGGGAGGCGGGCGCCCGGCCCGGCGGGGTGCTGCGGCTGCGCGGCCGGGTCTTCGGTCCGGGCCGGTACGCGGTGATGGGGGTGGTCAACCGGACCCCCGACTCCTTCTACGACCGGGGGGCGACCTTCGCCTTCGAGGCGGCGCTGCGCGCGGCCGACGCGGCGGTGCGCAACGGCGCGGACATCATCGACGTCGGCGGGGTGAAGGCCGGGTACGGCGACGAGGTCTCCGTCGAAGAGGAGGTCGCCCGCACCGCGCCGTTCGTCGCCGAGCTGCGCGCCCGCCACCCCGGCGTGGTGATCTCGGTGGACACCTGGCGGGCGCGGGTGGGGGAGGAGTGCCTGCGCGCCGGGGCCGACCTGATCAACGACACCTGGGCCGGCGCCGACCCGGACCTGGCCCGGGTGGCCGCCGAGGGCGGCGCCGGCCTGGTGTGCAGCCACAGCGGCGGCCTGGGCCCGCGGACCGACCCGCACCGGGCGCACTACGCCGACGTGGCGGCCGATGTCGTCACCACGGTGACCGCCCTGGCCGAGCGCGCCGTCGACCTGGGCGTCGCCCCGGACCGGGTGCTCATCGACCCCACCCACGACTTCGGCAAGAACACCTACCACTCGCTGGAGCTCACCCGGCGGCTGGGCGAACTGGCCGGCACCGGCTGGCCGGTGCTGGTGGCCGTCTCCAACAAGGACTTCATCGGCGAGACGCTGGACGCCCCGGTCACCGACCGGCTGGCCGGAACGCTCGCCGTGCTGGCCGTCTCGGCCTGGGAGGGCGCGCGGGTGTTCCGAGTGCACGACGTCGGGGCCGCGCGGGCCGCCCTGGACGCGGTGGCGGCGGTGGCCGCGACCGCGGAGGAGGCCGCCGTCGGGAACGGATCCGCAGGCCCGGACGTGTAACCGTCGGTAGCGTTTTTTGCTCTTTTCCGCGCCGGGCGTCTTGCGTTGCGGTGAAGTTACCCGTGAGTATGAGGGGGTCGGGCCGTCGGCCCCCTCTGCGGGGTGCGGCGGTCCGCTCAGGCGCGTGTATTGGAGGCAGACGTGGCGCTTGCGGATACCTTGACGGCGGTCGGAACAGCGGCGTTGGCCAGGAGCGGGGCGCGCCCCCTCGGCGCCCACCTGTTCCCGGTCCAGCCCGGTCCGGGCCTGGCGGCCACGGTGTTCCCGGTGCGCTGCGCCCCCGGCGACAACCTGGCGCTGCACGCCGCGGTCGCCCAGGCCGCCCCCGGAACCGCGCTGGTGGTCGATGCCGCCGCCGAGCCCGAATACGGCTACGTCGACGAGGTCCTGGCGGTCGCCGCGCGCAACCGCGGGCTGGCCGGCATCGTCATCGACGGCTGCGTCCGCGACGTCGCCGCGATCGCCCGCGCCGGCCTGCCGGTGGTCAGCTCCGGGGTGGCGCTGCGCTCCCCGGGCCACGACGCCGGCGGCGCGGTCGGCCAGGACATCCTGATGAACTCGGCCGATTCGGCGCCCACCCCGGTGCGCCGCGGCGACTGGGTGGTCGCCGACGACGACGGCGTCGCCTGCCTGCCCCGGGGCAAGGCCGCCGACATCGTCGCCGACGCGCTCCGCGGCGTCCGCGCCGACCAGGAGCTGGTCGACGCGGTCTGCGCCGGCGCCAGCACCATCGACCTGCTCCACCTGGACCCGTCCCGGGTGGCCGGCTGGGAGGGCGGCCCCGGCCGCCTGCACGCCGCCCCCGCCGCCGGCGAGGGCTGACCGGAAGCCGGATGCGGCCGCCTCCCTCGGTCAGCCCGGCGGACCGCCGCCCTGCGCGATCGCGCCCACCACCGAGTCGGTCAGGCCGTCGACGACGACCTCCTCGGGGACCTCGGGGTGGTCCAGCCACCACTCGCCGGCGGCCTGGACCATCCCGACCACCGCGTGCGCGGCGATCTGCGCGCGCAGCGGGTCGGGGATGTGGCCCTCGGCGACGAGCATCCCGGCCAGTTCCTCGCCGAGGCGGCGGACCATCATCCCCACGTCGCCGCGGGTCTTCGGGTCCTCGGAGGTGGCCCGGTCCATCAGGAACCGGTAGAGGTTCAGGTTGCGCCCGATCATCTGCAGGTAGGCGCCGACGGTGGCGCGGGCGCGCAGCCGCAGCGTCTCCCGGCCGTGCAGCTCGGAGCGGATCCGCTCGATGAGCGGGTCGACATGCCGCTCGGCCAGCGAGCGGTACAGCCCGCCCTTGTCGCCGAAGTGGCGGTAGAGGATGGGCTTGCTGATCCCGGCCTCCGCGGCGATCGCCGACATCGGCGCGTCCGGGCCGTCGCGCTGGATCACCCGGTCGGCGGCGCCCAGGATGGCGCGGCGCCGCTCCGGGCTGCGGCCGCGGGCGGGCTTGGTCTGCTGTGCGGGTTCGAGGGCCACAGCGCACCACGTTAACCGGGCCGCCACCGGGAGTGCACCCGGCGGCGGCCGCTGACCGGGCGCTACACCGCGGCGGAGAACGCCGCCGTGTCCACGATGATCCAGATCGACGTGGCGGCGGCGATCAGCGCCCCCTCGTGGTCGTACAGGGCGGTGGCGGTGAGGACCTTGCGGCCGTCGTCGGCGTGCAGCCGCCGCCCGGTGACCACGTGCTCGCGGCCCACCTGCGGCGGGCGCAGCACCTCGGCGGTCATCCGGCCGAGCAGCATCGGCCGCTCCAGGATGTCGGTGGACCATCCGCCGGGGCAGTCCAGCGCGGCCCAGGCGGCCTCGGTGCCCGCGTATCGCGTGCCCGGCACCGCCAGCGAGGGGTCGGGCGTCCACGGCGCGGCGACCAGGCCCCCGTCCGAACCGGGCACCGGGCCGGCGAAGATCCGCAGGCCGTCGCCTGCCTCCCGGTCCGTCCCGCACACGAAGCAGGTGGGGAACGGGTGGCCGGAGAACCCCCGGTAGCCCCGGGAGGCCTCCCGGGCGAGCGGCGCCGGAACCCGCTCGGCCAGGGCCTGCACCGCCCCGGCGGGCACCGGGTCCACCGTGGCGACGGTGTCGTCCCCGTTCCGCAGCAGCAGCCCCGGCCCGTCCGCCGGTTCCACCGCCATCGCGGTGTCCAGCGGCGGCGGCTTGCGCAGCGTCACCCGCGCCGCGGGGGCGCCGAGGCGGGCGGCCAGCAGGCCGGCGATGTGGCCGCCGTTGGCGGAGCGCGGAGGCCCGTTGAAGCGGTGGTCCACGGTCAGCTTGTCGGGGGCGGTACTGCCCGGAATGTCGGTCATGGGGTCAGCGTATGCACCGCCTCACCCGCGCCCCCGCGCCGCCCCCGCCGCTCCCTCCGCGATCAGGGCATCGGTGCGCAGCCGGCCGGACAGCGCGAGGAAGGCGGTGAACGCCCCGGTCACCAGCCACGACGTCCACCCGGTCGGGCCGGCGTGCACCGGGTCGGGCGGCAGCGAGGCGTCCCCCAGCAGCCAGGGCAGCCGCACCCCGGCGGTGCTGACGAAGGCGTGCGCCAGGACCACCGGGTAGACCGACCCGGAGGCGATCCGCGGCCAGGCCAAGACCGGCACCGGCAGGACGGTGCCGACCGGCATCGTCGGTACCGCCGGCGCCCAGTGCACCCCCGGGTGCCGGCCGCCCAGCACCAGGATCGGGGTGTGCCACAGCGCGAACGCCGCCCCGGTGCCGGCCAGGGCGAGCGGCGCCCCCGGCGGCGCCGGCCGCGGCAGCAGGTGGCCCTGCCGGCCCGGTTCCTCGCCGAAGAAGAGCGGCAGCGAGACCACCGCGCCCACCGCGGTCGAACCGGCCCGGCCGGCGATCAGCGCCCAGGGCGCCCCTGGGACGGGAGCCGGCGCGAACCGGGTGCGCAGCGCGGAGAGGCGGGTCAGGTCGAATCGGTGGACGCCGGCCAGGTCGGCCAGGACCAGGGAGGCCGGGCCGAGCAGGAGCGGCACCGCGACGGCGGGCAGGCAGCGGCCCAGCACGCGGTGGAGCGGCCGGGGCGGGCCGGCCCCACCGCGCGCGGCACGCCCGGCACCCGGTGCACCCGGGCGAGCACGAGCAGCGCCGCCGCGGCGGGCGTCAGCATCATCACCGCGATGCAGACCTGCTCCAGGCCGCCCGGGACGGCGTCCGCGGCGCTCCGCCGGAAACCGGCCGGCGGCAGCCTGGCGGCCCAGGCGCCGCCCATGGCCGGCGCGACGAAGAGGGTGACGCCCTTCCAGGCGATCGGCGGCGGGGCGGGCCGGACGGTCCGGGGTGGAGTGTCCGTGCACCGGGACGCTGCGGAGCCGGCCGGCCCGGATCGATCCGGCCGGCACCCCGGTGGGGAGTGGAGCCCGCTACACCGACGGGAGCCCTCGGGGTGGGCGACAATCGTCCGCATGGCCCTGAAACCTCCCCGGCCGGTGCGCGCCGGCGTGCGGTCCGCGCTGTACCTGTGCGTCACCCTCGGCTCGGCGCTGGCCACCCTGCTGGTGCCGCCGCTCCTGCTGCTGTCCGCGGCGACCCTGCTGCTGGCCGGGGCGGGCCTGGTCACCGTCCCGTTCGCGCTGGACCGGCTGCGCGACTGGGCCGACCTGGAGCGCCGCCGGATCGGGCGGTTCCTCGGCGAGGAGATCCCCGCGCCGCACCTTCCCGCCCCGAGCGCGGGCCTGGGCCCGGCCCGGTTCCGCGCCCTGCTGCTCGCCCCGCGCACCAGGCGCGACCTGGCCTGGGTCTTCACCCAGATCGGCCTGGGCATCCCGCTCGGGGCCATCGGGCTGGCGGTCCTCTTCGGCATCCCGGTCACGGCGGCGCAGATACTGCTGTGGTGGGTCGCCCCCGCCGACGAGCCGCTGACCCTGCTGGCCGTCCCGGTCGCCTCCTGGCCGGTCGCGCTGGGCGCGGGCGCCGCCCAGCTCGCCGTGCTCGGCTGGCTGCTGTGGGCCGCGCCCTGGCTGGCCCGGCTGCACGCCCGGGCGGCGCGCGCCCTGCTCGCCCCGTCGTCCGCGGAGGAGTTGGAGGAGCGGGTCGAGGAGCTGACCGAGACCCGAGCCGGGGCGGTGCACGCGCACGCCGCCGAGCTGCGCCGGATCGAGCGCGACCTGCACGACGGCACCCAGGCCAGGCTGGTCGCCCTGGCCATGCGGCTCGGCCTGGCGCAGCGGACGCTCGGCCGGGACCCGGAGGCCGCGGCGCGCCTGCTGGAGCAGGCGCAGGCCGGGGCCGAGGAGGCCATGACCGAGCTGCGCGCGGTGGTGCGCACCATCTACCCTCCGGTGCTGGCCGACCGCGGCCTGGCCGGGGCGCTCTCCGCGCTGGCCGCGGACAGCGCGGTCCCGGTCCGCCTGGACATCGGCGAACCGGGCGGCGCCGACCTGGCCGGGCTGCCCGCCGCGGTGGAGGCGACCGCCTATTTCGTCGTCGCGGAGTCGCTGACCAACGTCGCCAAGCACGCGGAGGCCTCCCGCGCCGAGGTGCAGGTCGCACGGGACGGCGCGGAGCTGCGGGTCCGGGTCGCCGACGACGGCCGGGGCGGCGCGGACGAGGCCGGGGGCAGCGGCGTCGCCGGGATGCGCCGCCGGGTGGCCGCGCTCGACGGCGGGCTCGCGGTGTCCAGCCCGCCCGGCGGCCCCACCCGGGTGGAGGCGGTGCTGCCGTGCGGTGAATGAGCGGCCCCGGCGGGGCGC
>Ga0079224_100004629_pt1 | contig 17878 bp, 17 predicted proteins | sample Stecom2015_FD_80414 | JGI IMG/M metagenome (GOLD analysis project Ga0079224, IMG submission 80414) | Agricultural soil microbial communities from Utah to study Nitrogen management - Steer compost 2015 | ecosystem: Environmental > Terrestrial > Soil > Agricultural land | place: USA: Utah...
TCCGCTTCACCGGCTACTGCCGCTGGCAATCCGCCGAAAACCCTACCCTCGACACCGAGATCGACGCCTTCACCGGCGGCGAAAAAGTGCCCGTGCTCACCTTCGGCAGCATGGTCTATGAAAACTCCGGCGCATGGATGGAGCGCTTCATCAACCACTGGCCCCGCGATCGCAAAATCATCGTGCAACGCGGCTGGGCCCAGTTTCCCCAGTTCGGCGACACCGATCACATCAAGCTCATCGGCCAGGTCTCGCACGACCAACTCTTCCGCCACGCCGGCGCGATCATCCACCACGGCGGCGCCGGCACCACCGCCAGCGCGCTCCACTCCGGCGTGCCCCAGATCGTGGTGCCGCACATCGGCGACCAATCCTTCTTCGGCGCCGAGGTCGAACGCCTCGGCTGCGGCTTCCGCCTCGCCAAAACCCGCTGGCCCGAACACCTCCACACCGCCCTCGACCGCCTCCTGGCCAACCCCTCGCACGCCCAACGCGCCAAAGAAGTGCAACGCGCGCTGCTCGCCGAAAACGGCCCGCAAAAAGCCGTCGCCGAACTGGAACGCTTCGTGGCCGAAAAACAAACCTCGCGCCAAACCGTAGCCGCTTGATGGCTCAAATTGAGTTACACCGGCGACTGAATCGTATTGGACTTTGGGGAGGATTTTTTGACCACGGATCTTTCGGATTATCACGGATAGGAACCGATCAACCCGTGCCCATCCGAGCCATCCGTGGTTAAGGTCTGAATGCTTTGAGCTGTTGGTATTACACCGAGCAAGGAGGAGGCGCAGAGATCGGGAAGGCCTTGTTGTTGCTCTCCGCGCCTGCCCGATGATCTCCGTGCAACGCTCCGCACGGTCACTCCCCGCGCGCCTGCTCCAGATCCGCCTCGAACCGCGCCACCACCGCCTCCCAGGTGACTCCGAGCATCGTCTCGCGCGCCGCCGCGCGAATCTCGCCCCACCGCGCCCGCGCCGCCAACGCCGCCCCGATCGCGCCGAGGTAGGCGTCCGCGTCGCCAAACGCCGCCAGAAATCCGTTCTCCCCGTCGCGCACGTATTCGCGCCCGGCGGCGTAATCGTAGGTGATCGTCACAAGGCCGCTGGCCATCGCCTCCGTCACGACGTTGCCGAAGGTCTCCGTCACGCTCGGAAACAAAAACAAGTCCGCCGACGCGTAGTGCGCCGCCAAATCCTCGCCGCGCCGCATGCCCGCGTAGTGAAAATCCGGATACTCATTCTCCAGCCCGGCGCGCTCGGGGCCGGCGCCGACCAGCACGACACGCGCGCGCGGCTCCGACTCGCGCAGCCGCAGAAAGGCCTTCACCGCCAGGCCGAGGTTTTTCTCCGCCGCGATGCGACCCACGTAGATCGCCACCGGATCGTCCGGTCCGGCGCCCCAGCTCGCGCGCAGTTCCGCGCCGCGACGCCCGGGGGAGAACAACGTCGTGTCCACGCCGCGCGACATCACGCCCATGTTAAAAAAACCCGCCTCGGTGAGCTCGCGCGCGCCCTGCGCCGTCGGCACCAGAGTCAGTCGCGTGCGGTTGTGAAACCATCGCAGATAACCGAGCGCCGCGCCCTGAAACCACCTCATGCCGTAGTGCCCGCCGTAGGCGTGGAAGTTGGTGTGAAAACTCGACGTCACCGGCAGCCCCAGACGCTTGGCCACGTGCAGCACGGCGATCCCCAGCGGCCCCTCGGTGGCGACATGCACCAGATCCGGCCGCCACTCGCGCCAGCGTCGCCCGATGCGGCCGACCGCCGGCAGTCCCATGCGCAACGACGGGTAGCGCGGGATCGGCATGCCCGGCACCAGAAAATCCCCCGACGCGGCCTCGCCGCCCGCCAGCTCCGCGCGCTGACGCGGACGCACCACCTCCACCTCGTGCCCCCGGGCCCGCAACCCGCCGACCAGCCGGCTGAGCGTCATGGCGACGCCGTTGACTTCGGGCGGATAGGTTTCGGTGACAAGGGCGATGCGCATGCGTGACGGTCCTGCGGCGGTTGTGCCGCCCGCGGACGGCGCGGGCAAACGCATTGCGCGCCGCCGTGTGACAATTGCGCGACGGAATCGGCCGCAAAAAAAGGCCGCCCGGTGCGGGCGGCCTTTTCACGAAAGCGACGGATCGAAACAACGAAGGTCGTTTATTCGGCCTCGGGCGTGATGATGTCGAGCAGCTCGACATCAAACACGAGCGTCGAGTTCGGCGGGATGACCGGGGGGGAACCGCGCTCGCCGTAGCCGAGGACGGAAGAAACGTAGAGCTTGATCTTGCCGCCCTGTTTCACGTGCTGCAGGCCCTCGGTCCAGCCGGGGATGACCTCATTGAGCGGGAACTCGATCGGCTCGCCGCGATCGACAGAGCTGTCAAACGTGGTGCCGTCCACCAGCTTGCCGGTGTAGTGAACCTTGACGGTGTCGGTGGCCTTCGGCATCGGGCCGTCGCCTTCCTTGATGATCTCGTAATAGAGGGTGTCCTTTTCTCCCTCGCGATTGGTCGCCTCGATGGATTGCACGCCGTCCTTGGCCTTGATCCCGGCAAAGAACTCGGCGGCCTCGGCCTTGCCCTTGGCGGCCGCTTTTTCCTGATAAGCCTGCTGTTTCGCGCCGAGGAAGGCCTGGACCTGCGGTCCGATTTTCTCCAACGCCACCGGCACGGGCTGGCCTTCGAGCGCCTGGGTGAAGCCCTTGAGCAACGCGGCCTTTTGCGCGGCGTCAAACTCCAGCTCGGTGGCGCCGACCTGCGAGCCGACATACCAGCCGAAGGTCTCCAACACCTGGGCCTCGGTGTAGGTTTCGGCCGGCGCCGTCTCTGCGGCGGGCTCGGCGTCTTGGGCGAAGGAAAGCGCGGTCGAGCCGAGCAGACACAGGGACAGTTTCAGTGCGGGGGTCAGTTTCATAGGTGATGGGTTGATAGAGAACGCGGCCCGGGGATTTTGTGCCGCGAAATTTCGACGCTGCCCCGCCGGCACAACGCTGGCAAACACTTTGCCGCCGTGCTTGTGCCGCGTCGGCGCACGCGTTTGCCTGAAGCCGCACCACCCCGAAAAACACCTCACACATGACTCCCGACAATTTCTGGACCAGCACCGACGGCCGCATCCTCACCGTTTCCCGCTCCGCCAAAAACCGCCTCGCCCTCACCCTGGCCTTTTCGCCCCGCCATCCCGCCGAGGAGGCGTTCATGCAGGCGCACGCGGCGACGCTGAAGTTCACCGAACGCAGCACCCTCGCCCGCATCGGCATCGAGATGATGGCGACCACCCCGCCGGTCTTCCTGAAACACTGCGTGCTGCTCGAGGCCGAGGCCTTCCTCTTCGACGAAAGCTTCCCCCACGCCGCCTACTGGCGCGAACTGCTGATCCCCGGCACTCCCGTCGGCCGCCTCTACCACGCCCCCGCCACCGCCAAGCTCGACGCCTCCTCCATCTGGGACGCCGTGCGCGCCAACCGCCTCAAACTGCCCGACTCCATCAGCATCGACCGCCACGGCCGCGTCTTCCTGACCCCGCACCAGGTCAACTACACGCTCAATCCCGCGCTCACCCGCGACAGCTTCGAGCGCCTCGTCTCCGGCGAGGCCGGCCGCTCCTACCTCGACAAGGTCCAGGTCCGCCACCGCGCCGCCCCGCTCGCCATCGCGCCGCGCGCCGGCGTGCTCACCAGCTGCTCCATGTATTTGAAGGAGCACTACATCGTGCTCAATCAGGGCGAGGGCAACTTCGGCATCCACACCAGCGCCGTGCTGCTCGACCCGGTGAAGACCAACGGCACGAACATCATGCTCGAGATCTACAACCACGGCGACCAACCCGTGGTGAACCCCGTCGTCTCGGTGGACATCTTTCGCGCGCCCGAACACTCCGGTGAACGCTTCAACCAGCAGGCGCGCCGCCGCGACAAGCTCGTCCGCACCGCCACCGAACTCTACCGCGGCCTCGACGAGCTCTCCCCGGTGACGTCCTCCTGCGCCCGCCCCCGCACCACCATTTCCGTGCGCGGACAAGACGCGTCCATGCCCAACCACAGCCTGCTGCTCAACGCCGAGGAGTTCGCCCGATTCCGCTCCGGCAAACGCAAGCTCCCCGCCCGCGCCGGCTGCCCCACCCTCGTGCAGGCCCTCGCCTCCGCGCCCGCCGGGGCCGACACCCTCGTCGTCGATTATTTCCTCAACCTCCTGGAGCAGGTCGAGCTGCTCTCCCGCCTGCCCAAGCTCAAGCTGCGCCGCATCATCTTTCGCCACGCCTCGCGCACCCACGGCTTCTTCCTGTCGAGCAACGCCCACGCCCGCCTCGACACCCTCGACGCCCTCGGCCTGGAGGTTTACTGGTTCAACCCGCAGATGGGCGACCTCTACCTGCACACCTACAAAAAGGGACACGGCTTCTTCATCCGCCAGGAGCTCGTCCGCCGGTTTCAGGAAGCCACCATCTTCGCCTTCTACGGCAGCAACGCCGGCCTCGACACCGCGCAGACCGAACGCATCTCCGAGCTCATCACCCGGCTCTCCGCCTTCATCGGCACCAACGTCGGCGTGCTCACCGGCGGCGGCGCGGGCGTCATGCGCCTCGCCACCGAACAGGCCCGCGAACAGGGCGCGCTCACCGGCGCCTGCTTCCTCGAACTCGAAGCCCAGCCCCCCGAGTTCGGCGTCGATTTCTTCAACACCTTCCAGGAAAACTCGCGCCACTTCCGCCAAAAATGGTTCGAGGCGGCCGACTTTTGCATCTTCAACGTCGGCGGCGTCGGCACGCTGGAGGAGATCGGCATCGAGCTGTGCAACCTCAAACTCGGCATCCGCCCGCGCGTGCCCTACACCTTCTTCGACGCGACCTACTTCGACGACCTTCGCCGCCAGATCGAACGCATGATCGCCGACGGCCGCGCCCCCGCCTGGATGACCGACTACATCCTCTTCTCCGACCGCCCCGAAGAGGTCGTGGCCTTCTACCGCAAGACCCTCAAGGTCCTCTGATCCCGCCCGGCGGCCTTCTCGCGACTCACCGCCCCGCCGACGGAGAAACCGACCACCGCGGATCGCCGCCCTCCAGGTAGTTCCAAAGCCACTTTATCTGCAGATAATTGTGCAACGTGTGGGTGATCTCCCGCGCCTCGTCCAAATCCGCGCACGTCTCCAGCGGCGTGCCCAGCCGGTGCTGCAACTCCTTCAGCCGCCTGCGCAACTCCATCACATGGGCGTTGATGCGCGCGGCCTCGTCCGGCGGCAGGCTCGCGCCCAAACGGATCAACGCATCCGGAAGCCCCTTCTGGTCGGCCGGAGTTCCCGGGTCGAAAGGCGGAGGCGTGGCGATGGACGGGGAAATCATAAAACAAACGCAGCAAACCCGTGGAAACACCCACGGAACACAAAGCGGCCCTCCTGTTTGGACATTTTCACCAAAACGTAAATTAAATTTATAAGATATTAACAGTTCGTCGCCCCCGTCATAAAAAACGCATACAGGCCCCATTAGAAAAACTTCAACAAGGTGATTATTACTCCTCCGCCTCCACGGCCGCCGGATGCGTTCCGACGTGTGCAAACCGCATGGCCGGATGCGGCGGCACAATCGACGTCCGGTTGACAGCGGCGGTTTTGCAGGGAATCGCTTGCGCATGAAATCTGGCGTCAAATTCCTGCAACTCGGCTTCATTCCCGGCAGCACCGACACGGCGCTGCTGTTCCTTCGCCTGTGGTTCGGCCTCGGCATGTTGATCCTGCACGGCTGGGGCAAATTGACCGACTTCAACACGCTCGCCCCCACGTTTCCCGATCCGCTCGGCATCGGTTCGACTCCCAGCCTGGTCCTCGCCGTGCTCACGGAAGTCCTTTGCCCGATCCTGCTGATCGTGGGCGCCTTCACCCGACTGGCCGCGCTGGGCGCGCTTGGCACCATGGCGGTCGCCTGGCTGCTGGTGCACGACGGCGCGTTGAGCGGCCCCGCCAGTGGCGAACTCGCCGCCGTTTACTTCGGAGGCTTTGCCGCGCTGTTCCTCGCCGGCGGCGGCCACTACTCGATGGACGCCCGCATGCGCGCGACCGGCGGCAATTGAGCCCCCGCCACGCCTCCCCGGGCTGCAACATCAGTCCCATTTAAACGACATTTTTACACTATGGCGGGGCTTGGTAACCGAGGGACGCTTGCATCATGCGATACCCCCGACTCCTCCTCCGCCTCACTCCGCTGCTCACCGCCATCGCCGTCGCCGTCGGCGCGCAAGCCGCCACGTTCAGCGTGCTCGCCTTGGATGAAGACAACTTTTTCCAAGCGCCCGACGACTTGATTGTCGATCACCTCATCACCGGCACCGGCATCGTCAGCAATCATGCCGCGTTCAATGAGCGCGATGTAAAGTCCACGCGACACAACGCCCAGACCTTCACCATCGGGTCCGCGTTCACCCTCGACAAGATCGCCATCAACTACTTCGCCGCCGCCACGTCGGAAGCCCGGGAGGCCACCTTTCAGCTTTTTTCGGTCGCCGAGCCCGAGCCCGGCTCTCTGTCCGCCGACCCCGTGATCATCGACAGCGTGAGCTTCACCTCCTCCCAATTGACAGAGGCCGCCGGCACGCTGGTCTTTGACGTCATCGACACCGAGGTCACCGCCGGCTCCAGCTTCGCCATCCGTTTTGTCGCCAGCAGCTCGGATCTGCTCTTCAAGTGGGCCTTTGCCGATCCGTTCGCCGACGCCCGGCGCTACGAGGGCAACAACCTCGTCAGCAACAACGAGGACTACACCATCGGCCTGATCGGCACCGCCTCCACCATCCCCGAGCCCTCCGCGGCCGCCTTGCTGGCCGGTGGAGCGGCGGTGTTGCTCGCGACGACCCGCCGCCGCCGCCGTTGAGCGGATCTCGTCGCGGCAACCGGCGCTCGCCATCCCCCGGCGCGCCGCCTAGGCATTGGCCACACTTCGTGCCGATGCCCCTTCCCGAAGCCCGCAACACGTCCGCCTTCCGGCTCGGTCAGCCGGCCGTGCCCCACCTGCCCCTGCGGGTGCGTTCCACGGGGCGCTACGATGTCGCCGGCGGCTGGTCCGAACCGCCGGTTGAAAAATGGTTCGTCGAACTCACCTGGACCGTCTCCGGCGAGGGCGAGGCGTTGATTGGCGACCGCTACTTTCGACTGAGACCGGGCGACATCCACCTCTACTTTCCCGGCGAGACCCATCACCTGCGCGCGCTCGGCCAACCGGACAAACGTTGGCGCTACCACTGGATCACGTTCGACCACCCCGAGGCGGAACGCTGGTTGGGCGGCTTCAATCTCGCCCGCCACACCACCGCGCTCGCCCCGTGCCCGCAGCCCTTGTTCAAGGCCGTGGCCGACGCGCTGCTGCTGGGCACGGCCGAGGGTGAGCGTCAGGCCGCCCGTCACGCCCACGACCTCCTGCTGGCCGCCTCGGCCACCTCCCCCGCCAGCACGCCCTAAGGCGCCCTCGCCGACCGCGCCCGCCTGCTCATGGAGGAAAACTTCGCCGATCCCCGGTTCGACATGACCGCGCTCGCGAACCGATTGCAGGTCCACCGCAGCACGCTCTTTCGGCGCTTCCTCTCGGCCTACGCGATCACCCCCTCCAACCACCTGCTCAACCTCCGCCTTCAGCGCGGGCTCACGTTGCTCCAGACCACCGCCTTGCCCGTGCAGGAAATCGCCGTGCTCGCCGGCTTCACCGATCCCGGCTACTTCAGCCGCGCCATCCGCAAGGCCACCGGTCGTCCGCCCGGCCGCTTTCGCAACCACTGATCGCGCTTGGCGACCCCCGGCCGCGCGCCACAGTGGACCCTTCCCACGTCATGCCCGCGCCGTTTCTCAACATCTCCTGCTACAAGTTCACGCCCTTCGACGCCGCGGCGCTCCCCCGGATGCGCGAACACCTGCAGGCCGAATGCGCCGCGCTCGCGCTCAAAGGCACCATCCTGCTCGGCGTCGAAGGCATCAACCTCTTCGTCGCCGGCCGGCCCGACGACGTCCGCGCCCTGCTCGTCATCCTGCAAAAACTGCCCGGCCTGGCCGACCTCGCCCCCAAGGAAAGCGTTTCCACCGAACAGCCCTTCAACCGGATGCTCGTGAAGATCAAAAAGGAGATCATCGCCTTCGGTGTCGAAGGCATCGACCCCGCCCGCGACCCCGCGCCGCGCATCGACGCGCGCACGCTCCGGCAATGGCTCGACGAGGGCCGCCCCGTCACCCTGCTCGACACCCGCAACGACTACGAGGTCCGCCTCGGCACGTTCACCGGCGCGCTCGCGCCCGACATCAAAAACTTTCGCGAATTCCCCGAGGCCGTCCGCCGCCTGCCCGCCGAGCTGAAATCCCGGCCCGTCGTCACCTTTTGCACCGGCGGCATCCGCTGCGAAAAAGCCGCGCCCTTCCTGCGACGCGAGGGCTTCGAAAACGTTCTCCAACTCGACGGCGGCATCCTCAAATACTTCGAGGAATGCGGCGGCGCGCACTACGACGGCGAATGCTTCGTCTTCGACCGCCGCGTCGGCCTCGACCCCGCCCTGCGCGAAACCGACACCAAGCTCTGCTTCGCCTGCCAGATGCCCGTCACCGTCGCCGAACAAAACGACCCGCGCTACGTGCCCGACGTCTCCTGCCCGCGTTGCGCGCCCGCGCCCGCCGCCCCCTCTCCTTCCCATGACACCTGACCTCTCCGCCCTGCCCGACCTCGTCGCCTTTTGGGATTTTCAAGACGACCCCCTGCAATCCCCCGCGCCCTCGCCCATCCGCCTCCGCGCCGAGGGCGCCCCGCTGGAATTCGCCAACGAGGGCGTCTTCGGCCCGCGCTCCCTGCGCTTCCGCGCCGACGGCATCCTCGCCGCCAACCACCTCGTCGCCACCGCCGCCGAGGCCCCCGCGCTCAACATCGGCGGACCCGACGCGCAGGTCACCGTCGTCGCCTGGATCAAACGCGAGCCCACCGGCTACGGCGGCTGCCAGTTCATCGCCGGCGTCTGGAACGAACACCACCGCCGTCAATACGGCATGTTCATCAACCTCGAAATCTGGGACTCCGCGCAACAGGTCGGCGCACACATCTCCGCCCACGGCGGCCCCACCCCCGGCCACCCCTACTGCATGGACGTCGCCATCGGCGCCACGCCCGTGCCGCTCGACCGCTGGCAATGCGTCGCCATCAGCTACGACGGCCGACACGCCCGCGCCTACCTCGACGGCCGGCTCGACGTGCGCGAACCCCAAGGCGACTACGGGCGCAACCCCTTCCGTTATCCCGACGGCCTGCTCAAGGGCGACGCAGACTTCACCGTCGGCGCCGTGGCCCGTCCGGCCAGGGTCGAGAGCGACGGCCGCGGCGGTTTCGTGGAAACCGGCGGCGTCATCGCCAACCCCTTCACCGGCCTGCTCGGCGGCCTCGCGGTTTTCAAACGCGCGCTCTCCGACGACGAACTCGCCGCCCTCGCCGCCGCCGGCCGCTGACGCCGCGCCCATCTCCGACCGCGACGGCGCATCACTTCGCCACCGCCCACTCCGGCAGCACGCCCAGCCGCAAATCGAAGACCAGCGAACCCAACAGCCAGACCATCAGCACCACCACGGGCACCATCAGCACGTTGAGCCACAGTCCCGCCTTCGCCATCTGCGGCAAACGCAGCTCGCCGCTGCCAAACACGATCGCGTTGGGCGGCGTGCCCACCGGCATCATGTAGGAACAATTCGCCGCCAGCGCCGTCGGCACCAGAAACAGCAGCGGATTCTGCCCCAGGCTGATCGCCACCGCGCCCACGATCGGCAAAAACGTCGCCGCCGTGGCCGTGTTGCTCGTCAGCTCCGTCAGCATCAACATGCCGAAACAGATCACCGCCACGGTCAGGATCACCGGCCAGCCGCCCAGCGCCGCGCAAAGCGACCCCAGATAAGTGGACAACCCGTGCGCCTGGATCACGCCGGCCAGACTCAGACCGCCGCCAAACAACAGCAGCACATCCCACGGCAGACCCTTGGTCGCCTCCCAATTCATCACAAACTCCCCGCGCCGCGCGTTGACCGGCAGCAAAAACAGGACACTCGCCCCGCCGATCGCGATGGTCGTGTCCGAAATCATCGGCAGGTAATTGTCGATCAACGGCCGAAACATCCACAGCAACGCCGTCACGCCAAACACCACCGCCACCAAAATCTCCCCCTTGGAAAACCGGCCGAGACCGGATCGCTCCGCCGCGATCAACTCCGCCATGCCCGCCACCGGCTCCTTGCCCAGCCTGAAGGCCACCCGCGTCAGCACCCAATACACCAGCGGCAACGCCACCAGCGTCACCGGCAACCCGATCATCATCCACTGGCCGAAGCCGATCTCGAAACCGTGCACCCGGTTCAGATAAGCCGCCAGCAACGCGTTCGGCGGCGTGCCGATCAGCGTCGCCATGCCGCCGGTCGTCGCGCCATAGGCCACCGCCAGCATCAGCGCCGGCCCGAAATCCTTGCCCGCTCCCCCGCCCCCGTTCCCCTTCGTCAACAACACCACCGACGTCGCGATCGGCAGCATCATCAACGCCGTCGCCGTGTTGCTCACCCACATGCTGACCAACGCCCCCGCCAGCAAAAACCCCAGCACGATCCGATTGGGCCGCGTGCCCATCACCGCCACCAAATTGATCGCCACCCGCCGGTGCAGATTCCAACGCTGCATCGCCAGCGCGATCAAAAATCCGCCGAGAAACAAAAACACCAGCGGATCCGCATACGGCGCCGCCGACACCTTCACCGAACCCAGCCCCAGCAACGGAAACAACACCAACGGCACCAGCGCCGTCACCGGGATCGGCACCGACTCGCAAATCCACCACGACGCCATCAACGCCGCCGCGCCCGCCGTCCGCCACCCCTCCACGCTCAACCCCGACGGCGGATCAAACAGCAGCGTGATCAACAAAAACCCCGGCCCCAGCACCCAACCCGACCACTGACGCAAACCATACTCGGACGGATGCTCGATCGCATCACGAACCGACGGCGAAACCTTCTGCTTATGAGGGGTAGAAAAAGCCATGGCGCTCGATAAAGGTGCATCCGCCAAACGAGTCACCCCCGAATTTCCGCCGCCCCCGGGAACGCCGACGTCCCCGTCGGCCCCCGCCGCCCCTCCAACCCCCCCTCCTTCAGCGTTGGACGTTATCGCCGAAGCGCGGAGCGCATTTCGGAGCTTTAACGCAAAGGCGCGAAGGACACAAAGGCCCGGGTCCGCAATGCATAGGCAGCCGGCACCGCAGGCGCGTTGGACTCGATCCGTTCTTGGCCACCAAAGTCGTTTCAGCGTCAAAATACCGACCACAGCCAGGTGGCCCACGCCGGTTTGGTAAGCCCCGTCCTGTAGCAGCCGTGGTCACACGGCTGGGGCTCCACGTTCAGCCAACCTGCACGACGAGCGTCTCGTCGGCCGAGCGTCACGCGGTCGCCGGCCATCACCAGTGCCCGTCGCCGCCCCCCTTGGCGGGCCCCCGCGCCGAGCCCCCTCCTCATACCGGCGGCTGAATCGCATTGGACATTGGGGAGGATTTTTTGACCACGGATCTCCCGGATTATCACAGATAGGAACCGATCAATCCCTGCCCATCCGTGGTTAAAGTCTGAATGCTTTGAGCTGTTGGTATCACGCCGCCAGTGCCGGACAGCAGCGGGCGATCTCGCGCTCGCCCACCACCGGCACCCGGCGCAACAACCAGGTGTATTCCGGTGCCCACAGGCTCGCCCGGATCGGCTCCAGGCGAAACCGCGCCAGATCCGGCTCCTCGATGCGGCTCAAAATATCCAGCGCCTCGCGCGTCGCCGGCAGGCCCAGCCACTCCAACACCGCGAAAACACCGCCGCGCTCATGCACCGCGTTGATCTCGCTCCACCGCGGCGTCTCCGTGCCGCGCAGCTCCGTGTGCGCCGCCAGGAACGGCACCAACGCCGGCGTTGCCTCCAAATCCTCCAACAGATCCGGACAACGCGTGATCACCGCCAGCGCCGCCAGCCGACCCGCGCGAAACCGCCGCACCAATTCCGCCTCGGCCCGCGGCATGAACGACAGGTAACGCGTCCACGTCACCGGACAAAGCGCCTCCTGCGCATTGGCAAACGACGCATCGGTCGGATCCGGTTCGACCGACAACCAACGCCCGTCGATCTCCTGCTCAAAACGCACGTCGGGCCAGACGGTGACCCGATGCGGACGATTCTGGTGAAACCAGGCCAGCAGGACCGGCTCGGCGATTTTCTTGGCGACGGTGCGACGTTTCATAGTGCCGCCAGATTACACCTCGACTGGGACATTTACTGTCCCAGTCTAACCACATGCAGATTTTTCTTAAAAATTTCCGCAGTCACCGCCCGCCGGAATAAAAACCACCATGCCCTTCCCCTCCGTCAAAACCTCCCGCCCTCCGCTCGAGCGAATGTTGCGCATTCACGAGGAGCTGCGTCACAACCGGCCGATCAATTGCACGCGCCTGTGCGATCAGCTGGAGGTCTCCCGCAAGACAATCATCCGCGACATCGCCTTCATGCGCGAACGGCTCGACCTGCCGGTCGAGTTCGACCGCGGCGCGCAAACCTACCGCTACCTCAAACCCGTCGAGGTCTTTCCCACCGTGCAGGTCACCGAGGGCGAGCTGCTCGCCCTGCTCGTCGCCCGCCGCGCGCTCGAACAATATCAGGGCACCCCCTTTCACCACCAACTGGAGATCGCCTTCGAAAAACTCACCAACGGCCTGCGCGACCGCATCACGTTTTCACCCGCCGACGAGCTCGCCACCGTGTCGTTCAAAAACGTCGGTTTGGGCAAGGCCGACCTCACCATCTTCAACCTGCTCAGCTCGGCCGTGCTCAACCACCACGAGGTCGAGTTCGACTACCGCAAGCCCGGCGACAAGACCCCCACCCGACGACGCGTGCGCCCCTACCATTTGTCCCATCGCGAGAATCTCTGGTATCTGATCGGCCACGACGCGCGGCGCGACAAACCCATCACCTTCGCGCTCCCGCGCATCGCCGCCGCGCGCAAGCTCAACAAGACCTTCGTGCGTCCGGCCGATTTTGATCCGTCGAAGTTTTTCTCCAGCGCGCTCGGCGTGCTCGTCGGCGACGGCAACCACACGGTCAAAATCCGTTTCACGCCCGCCGTCGCCGACCGCATCCGCGAACGCGTCTGGCACGAGACCCAGGAGCTGCGCGACCGGCCCGACGGCGGTGTCGAGCTCACCCTGCGCCTCGGCGCGCTCGCGGAGGTCGAGCGCTGGGTGCTCGGCTGGGGCTCCGAAGCCGAGGTCGTCGCCCCCGCCGCCCTGCGCCGCACGCTCGCGCAAACCGCGCAGACGCTGCTGTCGGTTTATCAAACGCGCTGAGCGAACATCACGCGCTCAGACCTTGGCCCACGCACCGCTCTTCGCGGAGGCGTAGCACGCGGTCATCAGGGCCACCGCGTCGAGCGAGGCTGCGAGGTCGGCGCGGAGCTCGTCGGCGGAAATCTCGCCGCGCAGGATCGCCACCAGACGATCCACGCGGTTGGGCTGGTTGGCCGGCGCGGGCGCGATCGGCTCGGGTTTCTCGCCCGGACCGCCGACAACGTAGCCGTCGGCGGTGTTCCAGAGCGTCTTTTTCGAACCGACCACCTCGAGCCCGCCGATGCCGCCGGTCTGCGTCCAGCCGGCCTCGATGGTGCCGAGAATGCCGTTGGCAAAACGCAGGTGGGCGATGCCAAAATCATCACAGGTCGGATACTGCGCGGAGTGGTTTTCAATGATCGCAAACGCCTCCGTCACCGGACCGAACAAGGTGCGCACCAGGTGCAGCGCGTGCGTGCCCATGTCCATGAACGCGCCGCCGCCGCTGAGCTCGGGGTTGTGAAACCACTGAACCTCGGGGTTGTCGAACCAGCGCGCGTAGGCCGCGTGGTGGGCGTTGCGATAACGGATGCGCGTGATGTCGCCGAGCACGCCCGAGCGGACGACCTCGATCACCGGCAGCATCGGCGCCATGAACGGCTGGAAGTAGCCTCCGAACAGCGCGGTCGGGTTGACCGCGATCAACGCGCGCAGCTCGGCGAGGTCGGCGGAATTCGTGACCAGGGGTTTTTCGCAAAACACCGGTTTGCCGACCGGCAACACTTTGCGCAGCAGCGGCAGGTGGCGGGTGTTTTCCGAGCAGATGATGAAGCCGTCCACGGCGGGGTCGGCGAGCACCTGCTCCAGATCGGCGACAAAGGGCGCGCCGGCCAGCTTGGCAAAGGGCTCGGCGCGCGCCGGCATGTCGTCCCAGATGCAGGCGACTCGGCGGCCGTCGGTGGCCTTGAGCATGTTTTCGATGAACGGCTTGGTGTGGACGTGGGCCGTGGAGAGAATGGCGATGCGTGACATGGGCAAAAGTTAAGGAATGGTTGTTCGATGACAGGAGCGGCGGATCAGACCGAGAGCGTGATCTCGCGGCGTTCTAGCTGGGAGGCGTAGATGGCCTCCAGGATGGCCATGACCTGGATGGCCTCGGTCCACGGCACCGGCGAAGGACCGCCGTTGCGGCAGGCTTCGAGGAAGGCGGTGATCAACGCCGCATGGGGTTTTTCAACCTTGTTGGGGAACGCGACGCGGCCGTCGATGAACGTGCCGTTGCAGGTCGAGGCAAACTCGCCCGAGGGCCACTGCACGCCCGACTCCGTGCCATAGAGCTGGAAACTAAAATCCTCGTCCTCCTTTTGGTGACCGAGCCAGGCGGCTTCCAGCGTGAGCGTGGCGCCGTTTTCGAAGTGCACAAAACCGGCCGCGAAGTCCTCGACCGAGAAGCGCGCGCGGTCCCACTCGCCCCACTTGCCGGGGATCTTGTGGCCCTTGGCGAAGTTGACCTTGCTGGTGCCGCTCACGCGCACCGGTTTTGGAAAGCCCATCAGCCACAGCGCGGCATCCAGCGCGTGCACACCGATGTCCATGCAAGGCCCGCCGCCCGACAACGCACCGTCGATGAAGCCCGCCGGCGTGGGCAAAAACGCGCGGCGCATGGCGCGCACGCGGGCATGGTAAACCTCGCCCAGCGCGCCTTGGTCCGCCCACTGGCGGATGGCACGGGTCTCGCCGCGGAAGCGGTGGTTCTGCACCGCGCACAGCACGCGACCGGCTTTGTCGGCGGCCTCGCCCATCGCGCGAATCTCGGCGGTCGAGGTCGCCAGCGGCTTCTCGCACAGGACGTGGCAACCGGCTTCGAGCGCGCGGATGACGACCGGCGGATGCGCCTTGTTGGGCGTGCACACGTCGATGGCATCGGGCTTGAGCGCCAGCAGGTCGTCGAGCGTGGCGCAAGCGACGGCGTTTTCGCCCGCGAGTTTGGCGGCCTGCTCGGCGGCAGCCGGCACGAGGTCGGTCACGCCGACGATCTCGACGTCGGCCTGCGACAACCAGGCGGGGATGTGAACGGAGCGGGCGATACCGCCGGCGCCGACCATGCCGACGCGGAATTTGGAATTGCTCATGGGAGGGGTTGGGTTGGAAGCCTTGATAAAGACTTCCGCCACATTAGCCGATTGCCAGACAGCCCGTCCTATGGCGAAATGACAAAACATTCCGTTTTATTGATGCAGACGTTGACGCTCAAAAAACTCCCGCCGGATCAGGCGTGCACCTATGCGCACTGGCTCTTCAGCCAGCCCAACGACAATCCGCCGCTGCACGACCACACGTTTTTCGAGCTGTTCTGGGTGACGGAGGGCGTGGGACGCCACATCATCAACGGCGAGGAACGCCGGGTCGAATCCGGCGATCTCGTGCTCATCCGGCCCCGAGACGCGCATGGTTTCACGAGCATCGCCGGCCAGTCCTCGCTGCGGTTTGTGAACGTCGCCTTTCACTCCGCGCTCTGGTCCGCGCTCAAGCGCCGGCATCCCTCGCTGGGCGGGCGCTGGTTTGACGAGATCGCGCACCGTTCGCGCGAGCATCGGCTGGACGCGTTGCGGCTGGAGCGACTGCGCCACCTCGCCGCGGACCTGGACGCCGGCCAGCGCGACCCGCTGACCACCGAGGCGTTTTTGCTGTCGTTGCTCGCGTTGCTGGACCGGTTCACGCGCAACCACGCCCGCGAGAGCGCCCCGGAGTGGCTGGCCGAGGCGCGTCGGCGCATGCGGGAACCGAAAAACTTCGTCGGCGGCACCCGCACCTTCGCCCGGCTGGCGGGGTGTTCACCGGCGCATTTGTCGCGTGAGGTGAAGCGGCGCTACCAGCTCACGCCGACCGACATCGTCAACGAGGCGCGGCTGACTCACGCGGCCACGCGGCTGGCGTCCACCAACCTGCCGATCCTCGACATCATGGCCGAGTGCGGTTTCGAGAACCTCGGGCACTTCTACAAGCTCTTCCAAGCCCGGCACGGCACCACGCCGCGCCGGTATCGCCGCGAGGCCAAACTGGTCGGCGGCCACACCACGCACCTGACCCCGGAGCATTTCCGGTAAGGACGCACGTCGGGTTTTTCAGAGCCCGAGACGGCGCAGCAGCCCGGGCATCACGATCTCGCGCCAGCCGTCCTCGGCCGGATGAACGCCGTCCGGCACGTAGCCGCGGAACATCGGTTCGCCCTGCTCCAGCAGACGCGTCCAGGCGGGCATGTGGTCGATCAACAACAGTCCCCGCTCCTGCGCGACCTCGCGGTAGTTTTGCTGATAAACCGCCATCCTCGGCCGCCAGCCGCTGTCGCCCTGGGGCTTGTCGATAACGGGGTTCATGATCTGCAAAATGATTTCGCAGCCAGGCAACGCGGTCTGGATGCGATCAACCATTTTCTCGAGATTGGCCTTGGCCCGTTCGGGACCGAGGTTGAAGCGTGCGACCGCGTCGTTGATCGCGAACTCGATGAACACGACGTCGGGCTTCAGCGCGATGACACGTTGCTGCAAGTTGTCGATACCCCAGCCGGAGTGGGAACCAGGTCCGCCGCTGTTGTGCGCGGTGACCTGCCCGGGAAACGTCTCCTTGAGACGGTTGGTCAGCAGCCGGGTCCACGCGCCGGCGGCGGTGAGACTGGTGCCGTAATAGACCACGGTTTGCTTTTCACCCGCCTGCAATTTGCGGACAAAGCCCGCCGAGGAGGACGCCGCGTCATCCACCGGCGCGGCTGCGCAGAGTGAGAAGGACATGGCGAAAAGCGCGATGATGGACGTGAGCTTCATGCGCGGCGGCGACGATTGAACAGCGCGCAGAGAGCCACGACGCCACCGGCGGCCAGCGAGGCGGCGGACGGCTCGGGGATGGAGACCTCCGTGACGGACGCCCAGTCGGTGCCAACGCGGAGGTCGTCGATGAGGAAAGACTCGGTTCCCGCATCGATGCCCGAGGTGCGAAAGTATAGACCGATAAACCCATCCGAGCCCGCACCGGCAGTAGCGTTCGTGATGGTCGCGCTTATGGAAATCGGCGGCTGGTCACTCTCGACGGGATTAAGCCAAACATTGACTGTCGAGTAGTTCGTGCTGGTCCAGCCAGTGAATTGTGTCACGAGAAAATAGGTCGGGTCCGGAACCACCGAGCCCGCCGAGCTGCTTGCGTCGGTATTAGCCACGCGAGCCCTAACCACCCCCAAGTTGCCTTCACTGCCCGGTGTAGTTACCAACGAGATACTGTCGTCGTTAATGTTCGGACCGCTATCCCTGGCCTGCAGACTCGTAAACACACTACCCGTGACCCGAAAGATGTAGCTAACAAAGAAGTCTCCACCTCCTTGGTCCACGCTCGAGAATACATCGCGCTGAGTTCCGTTGGACGCGCTGTCGAGCAACAGGGACTGGCCGCCGCCTAACGTGGCGCCGCCGTAGGTGTAGGTGATTTCGGTATCCGTGACCATGGCGGTTCCGGCTGTCGGACTACTGCTGCTACCGTCGTTGAGCACATTCCA
>Ga0079224_100004630_pt1 | contig 17877 bp, 17 predicted proteins | sample Stecom2015_FD_80414 | JGI IMG/M metagenome (GOLD analysis project Ga0079224, IMG submission 80414) | Agricultural soil microbial communities from Utah to study Nitrogen management - Steer compost 2015 | ecosystem: Environmental > Terrestrial > Soil > Agricultural land | place: USA: Utah...
AGGCGGCCGGCAAGGAGCAGTACCTGATCCCGTATTTCATCGCGGCGCATCCCGGCACGACCGACGAGGACATGCTCGAGCTCGCGCTGTGGCTGAAGCGAAACGGCTTTCGCGCGGACCAGGTGCAGGCTTTCCTGCCGGGCCCGATGGCGACCGCGACGGCGATGTATCACTCGGGCAAGAATCCGCTCCGGCGCGTCACGCGCGACGGCGAGGACGTGCACGTGCCGAAGGGCCTCAAGGTTCGCCGGCTGCATAAGGCGTTTCTCCGCTACCATGACCCGAACAACTGGCCGATGCTGCGCGAGGCGCTGATCCGGATGGGGCGCGAGGATCTGATCGGCAACGGCAAGCAGCATCTCGTGCCGAGGTATCAGCCGAAGGGCACCGGCCGTGCGCCGGAAGGGCGCCGTACGCCGGAAAGCCGCCGCAAGCCCGCGCGCGGCAGGCCTTTCAGGACGCAGCACACGCGCTGACGGCGAGCGGCGCCGCAACGAACGAGAAGGGGGGCCGAATGCGCGCTCACGACCCACAGCGAGGACGGTTCAAACCCGCGGCCCGCTTCGTGCTCGCCGCGTTGTCGATACCCGCGGTGCTGCTCGGCGTCCCGACGATCCTCGGAGACGAGCGCGATCCGGATTCGCGGGATGCCGCGGCGTTCGCCGGTGACGAGCCGCACGGCGCAGCGCACACACAAGCCGCGCTCGCAGAGGTGCGCGACGAGTTCGTCGCCGCGCTGCGCGCCGTGCAGGCCGGCGCCGACGCCGGCGCCGCGGCAGACAGCGAGCGGCTGCGCGATTACGCGCTCTACCCCTATCTCGAGGCGGCCCGGCTCGTCCGCGCGCTCGAGACCGCGTCCGGCCCGAACGCCGAGGCCGATGCGGCGTCCCGCGCGTTCCTCGACCGGCACGGCGACGCGCCGGTCGCGCGTGCGGTCCGCCGCGCGCGCGTCGTGAGCTTCGCACGCCGCGAGCTGTGGCGGGCGCTGCTCGCCGAGATCGACCCCGGCACGAGCGACGAAGCGCTGCGTTGCACGGCGCTGCGGGCACGCATCGCCGTCGACGAGATCGTCGGGATCGCACCCGAGATCATCGACGTGTGGCTCACCGGCCGACGGCTGCCGCTCGACTGTGAGCCGGTGTTCGAGTGGATGCGCGCCGAGGGCCTGATGACGCCGGACCTGATCGAAGGGCGTGTTCGCCTGCTCCTCGAGAACGGACAGGCGGACTTCGCCCGAGTGATCGCGGATCGCCTGCCGGCCGAGCGCGCCGCGCCGTGGCTAAGATGGGCGGACTTGATCGATCGGCCGCGCGACGCGCTCGATCGGCTGATCGCGGCCCCGTCGACGCCCCTTCCCGAAGGCGCCCGCGACGACGGCTGGCAGCGCCTCGCCCGCAACCAGCCGGCCGAGGCGCTCGAGCGCTTTCCGGCATTCGTCGAAGCGTTCGCGCTCGGAGCGAACGAGACGAGCCGTGCGGCCCTGGTCCTCGCGCTCGGGCTCGCATGGGACCGCCGTCCGGAAGCCCTCGAGCTCTTCGCCCGCGTCGCGCCCGAGCACGTCGATGACTATGCGCTCGGCTGGCTCGCTCGCGCGGCGCTCTGGGCCGGCGACTTCGCCCTCGCACGAGACGCGATCGCGAAGATGTCGCCCGCGCAGCAGGGCGAGACCCGCTGGCGCTACTGGGCTGCACGCGCGGCCGAGCAGGCCGGCGAGCGGCGCGAGGCCCGCGAGCTCTATCGCAGCGTGCTGCCGACGGACAACTACTACGCGGCGATGGCGGCCGCGCATCTCGGCGAGCGGATGACGCCGGGGCAAACGTCCGTGCCGGTCGACGACGAGCGCATCGTGCGGATCGCGCGTCTCGAGCCCTTCGTGCGCGCGCGCGAGCTGTTTCACGTGCGCATGCCGGCCGAGGCCGCGGCGGAATGGCGCGACGGCTCGGCGCTTCTCGATGCGGACGACGGCCGGCAGAGCATCCATCTCGCGATGAGCTGGGGCTGGTACGACGTAGCGGTCGCGACCGCGACGTCGCACCGCATCTTCGACGACTATCGGCTGCTGTATCCGCGGCCGTACGACGAGGCGGTCGCCGCCGCAGCCGCGCTCGCGGACCTCGATCCGGCGCTTCTCTATGCCGTCGTCCGGCAGGAGAGCCTGTATCGAGCCGATGCCGCATCCGCCGCGGGCGCGTTCGGGCTCGCCCAGCTTCGGCCCGACACCGCCCGGCGGATCGCGCGCCGTCTCGCCCGTCCGGAGCCGAGCCGCGCCGATCTGCTCGTGCCGGAGATCAACCTCGCGCTCGGCGCGGCGGAGCTTCGCTCGCTGCTCGACGAGTTCGCCGGCCAGCTGCCGCTCGCGCTCGCCGGCTACAACGCAGGCCCCAACGCCGCGCGGCGTTGGCTGCCCGCGAGCCCGCTCGATGCCGACGTCTGGATCGAGAACGTTCCGTACAACGAGACGCGCGACTACGTGCAGAGAGTGCTATGGCACAGCCTCGTGTTCAGTTGGCTCGAGAGCGGGAACGGTCACGACACGCGCGAGTGGCTCGCGGCGATCGAGCCGCCTCCGACGGCCGCGGTTCGCGACCTGCATGCGGAGCGGTAGCGGGCGGGGATCGAGGCCGGGTGAAGCGGGCGCGAGAAGCCGCGCGCCCGCTTCACCCGACGCTTTGCCGGTCAGGCGTGATCGGCCCCGGCCCTGACTGAAACGAGCAAAAGCACGACACGATAGCCCCGCCGCCCGGACGCGTCACCGCGGTCAGCTCTCCGCCGATGGCCCGCGCGCGGTAGCGCATGATGTGCATGCCCATGCCGCCGCTCGGCGTCTTCGTGCGCTTGAAGCCGATCCCGTTGTCCTCGACCGTCATCGTCAGGCCGTCGGCCGTAGCGCTCGCGCGAATGTCGACCCGTGTCGCCTTGCCGTGCTTGACCGCGTTCGTGACCGCCTCCTGCGCGATGCGGTAAAGGTTGTTCGCACTCTCCTCGCTGAGCTGATCGAGCTTTGCGGTCGCGTGCACCCGGCACTTCACGCCGAAGACGGCTTGTGAACGCTTCGCGAGCTGCTCGAGCGCATGCCGCAGCGTGACGCCCGCCTCGCGCGGCACGGGGCTCAGGCCTCGTGCGAGCTCGGACGTCTGCGCGATGGCCTGATTGATCAGATCGATAGCCTGCTGAAGGTTCTTGCCGTCGAGGCTCTCGCTCGCGCGCAGCTTCTTGCGCAACGGCTCGAGCATCAGCTTCACGCCGGTCAGGATCTGACCGAGACCGTCGTGCAGATCGTGCCCGATGTGATAGCGCTCGCGCTCGACGCTACTGACGATCTGCCGCTCGAGATCGATGCGGTCAGTCACGTCCGTCACGGTCACCATGACCTCGTTCTCGCCGCTGCGAACGAAACGCGCCTCGACGAAGCGCCGCGCGCCGCCGACGATCCGCGTGTACTCCCACTTCTGCACGTCGCCGGTCTCGAGCGCCTTCGCGCGATAGAGGGCATGCGTCCTTGCGAACTCCGCGTCGAACAGATCGTCGATGCGCTTGCCGACGAAATGCTCCGCGCGAAAGCCGAGCAGGCGCGTGATCTGCTCGGGGATATGCGCGTCGAGGTAGAAGCCGTCTCGGGACACGCGCATCAGCATGTCGGGATGCGCGTCCATCAGCGCTCGCGAGCGGGCTTCCGACGCGCGCAGCGCCTGCTCGGCCTCGTGGCGCTCGGTGATGTCCTCCGTGTGATGCACGACGTGCTCGGAGTGGATCGGGATCAGCGTCACCGAGAGCCGCCGCGTGATGCCCGATTGATACCGGTAGTCGATCTCGATCTGCAGGACCCGGCCGCTGCGCAGACATTCGTCGAGCAAGCCGACGAAGTTCAGGCCCTGCTGCAGCTCTGCCGCGCTGCAGCCGATCACGAACTCCTTCGCAACCGCGCGCACGCGCTCGACGGCGGCCTTGTTGCACGCGACGAGCTTGAAGTCCGCGTCCGCGCGCCGCCAGATGTAGGCCGGGCCCGGGAGGTTCTCGAAATGCGCGCGGAACAGGCTCTCGCCGAAACCGCTCTTCAACAAGCCTTCTATCGTGTGCGCTTCGTCGCTATCGACGCGAGCGGGCCGCGCATCTCGCGCTCCGCCGGGCGCCGGATTCGTTTCGGCCATGACGACCCTCCCCGGAACCGACCGCTCGAATGCTTTCCGCCGGCAAGCTTACCCTCAAGCCGGAACCGAACGCACGAGGCGCGGGTAGAAATAGGCGAGCGATCCGAAACGCGCGAAATAGTGCACGTAGAACGCCGCCCAGAGACCGTGGTTGCCGTGCCCGCGCAGCAGCCACCACGCAACGAGGAAAATTCCGAACGAAAGAAGCATCGCGTTGCGCATATCGACGGTGCGGGTCGCACCGATGAAGATGCCGTCGAGCTGAAAGGCCCAGACGCCGAGCAGCGGGGCCGCGGCCGCCCACGGCAGGTAGTCGCGCGCCGCTTGCCGCGCGGCCGGGTCGACGGTCAGCAGATCGATCAGTGCAGGCCCGAGCGAGGCCAGCGCGAGCGAGATCGAGGCGGCGATCGCTGCCGCCCACGCCGTCGTCATCCGCGACGCGACGACGAGACCGGCTCGCTGCGCGGCGCCGACCGCTCGTCCGACGAGCGTCTCGGTCGCGAAGGCGAGTCCGTCGAGAAAGAACGCGGCGACGCCGATGAACTGCAGAAGCACGGCGTTCGCCGCGAGGATCACGTCGCCCTGCCGCGCGCTCTCGGCGTTGAACCAGACGAAGACGCCGAGCAGCGCAAGCGTGCGCACCATGATGTCGACGTTCACCGTGAGCATGCGCTCGAGGCGCGCGCGGATCAGCAGCCGCTCGAGCGAAGGACGCGGGCCGAATCGGCGCGACACGCGCCACACGATCGCAAGTCCGGCCCCGGCGGCAGCCGTCTCCGCGATCAGCGTGCCGAGCGCGACGCCGCGCACGTCCCAGCCGAAACCGAGCACGAAGAGCGCATCGAGCGCGATGTTCGTGACGTTCAGGAGGAGCTGGAGCACGAGCCCCAGATCCGTGCGGCCGAGCCCGATGAGCCAGCCGAGCAGCGCGTAGTTCACGAGCGTCATCGGCGCGGCCCAGATGCGGATCTCGAAGTAGTCGCGGGCGAGCATCTCGACGCGCTCGCTGCCGTCGAGGAACGCGAACGCGGCGGCGCCGAGCGGCCGCTCGAGCAGCACGAGGGCCGCGCCAACGGCGACCGCGATCAGCAGCGCGCGGCCGAGGACGGCGACGACCTCGTCGCCGTCGCCCGCGCCGTGCGCCTGCGCGGTCAGGCCGGTCGTGCCCATCCGGAGGAAGCTGAACGCCCAGAAGACTAACGTGAAAATGAGCGAGCCGATCGCGACCGCGCCGATATAGGCCGGATCCGGAATGCGGCCGACGACGCCCGTGTCGACGACGCCGAGCAGTGGAGTGGTCACGTTCGAGATCATGACCGGCACCGCGATCGCGAAAATCGTCTTGTGCGTCAGCGAAGCAGGCGCAGTGCGGCTCATCGGCGTTTCTTGGGCTCTTGTGTCGTCGCGCGAACGGGACGCGAGCGCCGCGTTGTACGACAATAGCGGCAACCCTGGGTTCTTTCGCGAGGCGGCAAGTGTATAGGAGCGGTCCGACCCGATGTTGCAGAGCAGCGAACGCATCCTGACGACACACGTCGGCAGCCTCCCCCGCCCAAAGCCCGTTCTCGAGCTGCTGCTCCGCAAGGAGCGCGGCGAGCCTTACGACGAGGCGGCGTTCGACGCCGAGATCGCGCGCGCCGTCGACGAGATCGTGGCGCGGCAGGTCGAGATCGGTCTCGACGTCGTCAGCGACGGCGAGATCAGCAAGATCGGCTACGCGACGTACGTCAAGGATCGGCTCTCGGGGTTCGAAGGCCATCATCCCCGTCCTCCTGCCCTCGATCTCGCGCCGCATCCGGAGCTGCGCGAGGCGATCGCGCGGATGACCGGGCCGCAGCAGTTCCGGCGGCCCGCATGCGTCGGTCCGATCGAGGTCGTCGACCGCTCCGCGCTCGACAAGGACCTCGCGAATCTTCGCGACGCCGTCGCGCGCCATCGCCCGGGCGAGGCCTTCATGAATGCGGCTTCGCCGGGGGTCATCTCGGCATTCCAGCGGAACAGCTACTATCCGACGCACGAGGCGTATGTCGACGCGATCGCGGCCGCGATGCGCGAGGAGTACGAGGCCATCGTCGCGGCCGGCTTCCTGCTGCAGCTCGACTGCCCGGACCTCGCGATGGCTCGGCATACCGGCTTTCAAAAGCTTTCCGAGGCGGAGTTTCTGCGGCGGGCCGAGTATCAGGTCGAAGCGCTGAACGGCGCCGTGCGGAACATTCCGGCGGAATCGATGCGGATGCACGTCTGCTGGGGCAACTACGAGGGGCCGCACGACCACGACATCCCGCTCGAGAAGATCCTCGGCATCGTGCTCCGGGCGAAACCTCAGGCCGTGCTGTTCGAGGCCGCGAACCCGCGGCACCGGCACGAATGGGCCGTCTTCGAGGCCGCCCGGATCCCGGACGACAAGATCCTCGTTCCCGGCTGCATCATGTCGACGACGAACTACGTGGAGCACCCGGAGCTCGTCGCCCAGCAGCTCTGCCAGTACGCCGACCTCGTCGGCCGCGAGCGTGTAATCGCCGGCACCGACTGCGGCTTCGGCACGTTCGCGGGGACGGCCCGCGTGGATCCCGGGGTCGCGTTCAAGAAGCTCCGCTCGCTCGTCGAGGGCGCGGAGCGCGCTTCCAAGCGGCTGTGGCGCCGCTGAACCGGTCTTTTAACGGTTAATCAACCGTAGATAACTCTCGGCATCTTCGGGAAACGGGCTAAGGTCCGGATATCTCCGCCCCGTTGCGGGGCCAGGCCTCATAACGGCCTCGACCCGAGGAGCCACCATGAAGACCGATATCGCCCGCCTGTGGCCGCTCGCGGCCGCCGTCGGCGCCGCGCTCGCGCCTCCCGCCTTCGGACAGTCCGTCGACGAGGAGGTCGTCGTAACGGGACGGCGCCTCGAGGAGACGATTCCGCAGGAGCTCGAGCGCTTCGGGAACCGCCTCGAGACGGTGGACCGCGCCGCGATCGACCTCGGCGGCTTCAACGACCTTTCCCAGACGCTGCAAATGCAGGTTCCGGCGCTCTACGTCGCCCCGAAGAACGGGCCGTTCGATTACATGAACTGCTCGTTACAGGGCTCGCGCTGCGAGGACGTGCTCTTCCTGATCGACGGTGTCCGCATCGCGAACCGGCTGTACAACACGACGACGCCGCTCGACACGATCCCGGCGCATACGATCGATCGAATCGAGGTGCTGTACGGCGGCCAGGGCATCTTCTACGGGACGCAGTCCGTCGCCGGCGTCGTGAACATCGTGACGAGCTCGTTCACCGGCCAGCCGGGCGGCAGTCTCGACATCGGCTTCGACGAGCACGACGGCACGCACTTCTCGGCGGACTACCGGACCGGTTTCGCCGGGCACAACTTCGTGCTGTTCGCGTCGCGGGACGAGTCCGACGGCTTCAAGCCCTATCCCGACGAGGATTTCGAGCGAAGCGCGACGGCCCGCAAGCGCGGCTACGAGGTCTCGACCTACGGGTTGAAATACGGCTACGACTTCTCGCCCGCGTCCCGGCTGTCCGTGCTCGTGCAGCGCTCCGACAACGACGTCGACAACGCGCTGCCGTACGGCGTCGCGAAGCGCGACAACCGGCGCGTAGAGGATCTCGTCACGCTGAAGTGGGACTACGCGATCGGCGACGACGTCGACCTGTACGTGAAGGCCTACTACCACGACTGGGATACGCACTGGGACGACGTGCGCAACGACATCGGCCCGGACGGCTCCCTGACCGGCACGCAGACGGTCCTCTTCGACGATACGTTCTGGGGCTTCGAGGACTACGGGGTCACGGCGCTCGCGAGCATCCATGCGAGCGACGTGATCGAGTACTCCGTGGGCTACGACTATCAGCGTTTCTGGGGACACGACGACGTCTGGCGCATCGACGACAAGACCGAGACCGCGCACGCGGTGTACGGGCAGGTGCGCACCGCCGATGCCGCGCTGCCGAACTCGGACCTCGCGTTCGGCGTGCGCTACAACACGACGAGCGGCAGCGCCGACGGCACGGTGTGGAATTTCAGCGGTCGGCACAACCTCGGCGAGCGGCTCTATTTGCGCGGCCAGATCGGCACGTCCTTCCGGCTCCCGGACGCCGAGGAGCTCTACCTCAACGAGGAATGCTGCGAGTCGGGCAACCCGAACCTCGAATCCGAGGAAAGCCGCAACTTCGAGATCGGCTTGGGCGGCAGCTCGCGCAGCGGCGCGTTCGGCTGGCAGCTCGTCTACTTCGCGCGCGAGGTCGACAACCTGATCGGCGTCGATTTCGACGACCCGGCCTTTCCGGACGGCATTTTCACGAATTTCGACCAGACCGCGGACTTCGACGGATTCGAGCTGATCCTGAACGGACGGCTCACGGACACGCTATCGGCGAACTTCAGCTACACCGTGAGCGACGCGAAGCTCGAGGGCGCCGGCCAGCAGATTCAGGACATTCCGGAGACGCTCGCGAAGCTCGGGCTGACGTATCGCTCGATCGCCGTGCCGTTCGAGCTCGGCGTCTCGGTCGCGAACGTCGGCGACGTCTATGACGAGGTGAGCCGGATCGGGCGCATCGAGCACGGCGGCTACACGGTGGTCGATCTCTCCGCGGCGTATTACCTCGACGCCGAGCGGCGTCATCGCATCGGCGCGCGGCTCGAGAACGCGTTCGACGAGGATTACGCGACGTCCCTCGGCCGGGGCATCCGCGATCTCGACGGCTCGTCGTACGCGTTCCGCAATCTCGGCGCGCCGCGGACCGTGAACGTCAGCTACAGTTTCCGCTGGTAGGAAACCAAGGCTTCGAGAACATGCGTATAGATGCGTCGATTGCCGCCGCGCTCGTGCTCGTCTCGACCGCGGCCTATGCCCAGGACGAAGCGCCGCCCCAGGACTGGATCGAGGTGCCGCTGTCGGAGCACGCGTTCCGCGAGCTCGACCGGGATTTCCGCACGGACGTCGTCGACATTCCGCTCGCCCCGGGCGGCGAGCTCGAGTACAAGCTCGACATACGAGAAGGCGACGCCGTCGTCTACGAGTGGAACGTGCTCGAGATCGAGGATCCGGAGCTGCTCTACTCCGAGTTCCACGGGCACACCGAACGGGTCGGCAGCGAGCCCGGCACGCTGATGTTCTACCGCAAGGCGTCGGGCGGCAGCGAGCGGGGCATGCTCGTGGCCCCGTTCAGCGGAATCCACGGCTGGTATCTCGTGAACGGCAGCGACGCGCCGATCGTCGTGCGGCTCGAGGTGGCCGGCTCCTACGAGCTGATCGGCGAGTAGCGCGCGAGAACCGGGGGGGCTTTAGTCCCGGGCGAGCTCTGGGCGGCGTTCGAGCGAAAGGCCGGATCAGTCGTTGCCTCTCGGCGGCTCGAGCCGGCCGCGCTCGGCGAACATCTTCGCCGCCTCGAGAAAGGCCTCGATCCGCGTCACCCGCTCGCGCAGCGCGACGACGTCGTCGCGCAACGCGCCGAGCTCCTCCCGCGACGACCGAGCGAGCGAGGCCACCTGCCCGCCGACGGCTTCCACCCGCTGCGACAGCAGGATCGTCTCGCGCAGGGCCTTCAGGATGTCGCGGACCATCAGCGGCCGCCTCCGGCCGCCTTGCGCCGGCGCGGCTTCGGCGTTCGGGCCGACGCCGCGGCGCGCTTCGTGCGCCTCGGAGCAGTCCTCTCGCCCGTGCGCTGCGCGCGCAGCTCCCGCAGGTATTGCTCCGTGGCCGCGATCTCCGCCTCGGCCGTATCGAGCGCTTGCGCGGTCTTCGCGTTCTGCTCGACGAGTGCCTCGAGCGCCTCGCGCATCTCCTCGTCGGCGGCGGCATTTCGAGCACCTTCCGGATCGTAGGCCTCGAGGGCCCGGCGAACGAGCTCGGACTCGGAGATCCCCGTCGCCGCCCTGAGCTTTCGCAAGCGCTCGTTCTGCGCCTCGCTCAACAGAATCTGCTTCCTGACCGTCGCCATGGTCGGCTCCATTACACCTTCCTACACAATTATCGCCGAGTGTGCATCCCTACACAACCGCAAAGATGGTGTCGGACGCCCTTTTTCTGAAAAATAGTGTCTGACACCATTTTTCATTCGCGACTTGCCGCTTGCCGGGCTCACGGATAGAGTTTCGCGTCCCACGAGGCTTGGAGCTGCCCGGCGGAGTTTTCCCTTGAGACGTTCCATCATGATCGCGAAGCTGCACGGCCTGCGCGTCACGGGCGCGGACCTGCACTATGAGGGCTCGATCGCGCTCGACCCCGACCATTGCGAGCAGGTCGGGCTCTTGCCGTTCGAGTTCGTCGAGATCTGGAACAAGACCACGGGAGCCCGGATCAGCACGTACGTGATCTATGGCGAGCGCGGCGGGCGCGGCTGTGCGCTGAATGGAGCGGCCGCGCGCTCCTGCCAGGTCGGCGACGAGCTGATCATCGCGGCCCGCGCGGACGTGGAGCACACCGAGCTCGAGAGCCTGAGGCCCCGGGTAGCGATCTTCGACGAAGGGAACGCGCTGATAGACCTGCATGAGTACGCGTTCGAGCAAGCCCCCGGCGGACACTGGCGCATCACGCGGCTGAAGCCGCAGTCGACGGCTCGACTGGCGTCGCGCTAAGCGCTCGAAGCGCCGTTCGCGGCCGCGCGAATCGCGAACCGCTCTCGTTTCGCGAAACACGATCAGGCTAGCGGACGCAACTATCCGTTCGTTACTATCGAAGCTAGTCGCCGGGCTTTCGACCACTCGCGACGCGTGCACGAGCCGCGCGTGCGTGCAGCAGCTTGCGCGCCAGCAAGCAAATCCGTCGGGTGACCCGCCAGGAGCCTATTTCGAAGGGGGGCCATGAAACTATTCGCACGCATGGTTCTCGGCACCGTCCGGGACATGGCGCCCGTCGTGCTCGTCGTTCTGTTCTTTCACTCGATAGTGCTCGGCCAACCGATCTCGCGCCTCTTCCCGCTGGCCGAGGGCACGCTGCTGGTCGTCGCGGGGCTCGTGCTCCTCGTCTACGGTCTCGAGCTCGCGCTCTTTCCGCTCGGCGAATCGCTCGCGAATGCGCTTGCGCTGCGCGGCAGCTTCGTGTGGCTCGTCGTGTTCGCGTTCCTGCTCGGATTCGGAACCACGTTCGCCGAGCCGGCGCTGAGCGCCGTGGCGTCCGAAGCCGCGCGGACCGCGTCGGCCGGCGGCGCGATCGACCACTCGCCCGAGGCCCTCGCCCGCTACGCTTTCGGCCTGCGATTCGTCGTCGCGCTCGCGGTGGGATGCGCGCTCACGCTCGGCGTCGTGCGGATCGTCTTCGGCTGGCCGCTGCCTCCGCTCGTCCTCGGCACGTTCGCCGTCGTCGTCGCGATAACGCCTCTGGCGCCGCCGGCCATCGTCGGCATCGCGTACGACTCCGGGGGCGTGACGACATCCGTCATAACCGTGCCGCTCGTGACGGCGCTCGGCATCGGGCTTGCGTCGTCGCTCGCGGGGCGCAACGCGATGAGCGACGGCTTCGGCACCATCGCGCTGGTGATCGCGATGCCGATGATCTTCGTCATGGCGTACGGAACGCTTCTATCGTGGATCTGATACGGGAGCTGTTCTCGAGTCTCGGTTCGACCGCAAAGGACGTGCTGCCGGTCGCATCGTTCATGCTGTTCGTCTACTGCATCGTGTTGCGTCAGAAGCTCGCGCGCGCAAGAAACGTGATTGCCGGCCTCGGCTTCGTGACGGTCGGGCTCGCGTTGCTCCTCCTCGGCGTCGACAAGGCGCTGTTCCCGGCAGGGCGGATGATGGTGCAGCAACTCTCCCCCACCGATGCGCACGACCCGACGGCCGTGCCCCGCTGGACGAGCTTTTACCTGATCTACCTCTTCGCGTTTTGCATAACGTTCGCCGCCGCGATCGCCGAGCCGACGCTGTTCGCCGTCGCTCAAAGGGTCAACGATCTCTCCGGCGGCGCAGTCAGCACTTGGGGCCTGCGGATCGCGGCCGCGTCCGGAGTCGCCCTCGGGGTCGCCCTCGGCTGCATGCGCGTCGTCACCGGCGTGCCGCTACCGTGGTGCATCGCGGTGGTCTTTGCGCTGATCCTGATCCAGACGCTCACGGCGCCTCGCGAGATCCTGGCGCTGGCCTACGACGTCGGCGGCGTCAGCACGACCGTCGTGACCGTTCCGGTCATGGCTGCGCTCGGCCTCGGCCTCGCCGAGCTCATACCGTCCCGCAATCCGCTGCTCGACGGCTTCGGCATGGTCGCGATGGCCTGCCTGGTCCCACCGATCACGGTGCTCGGGTACGCCCAGATCGCGATGCTGCTCAAGAACCGGGCCCGCCGGCGGAGCGGCGAACAGGATTAGCCGACGGGGATTTGAGCCGTACAATATCGTGAGCACGTGCGCGAAGAGCTCCCGGACGGGCATGCGTCCGAACCGGCGCAAGCTGCGGTGGTGGGGCGTGAAGAGGCAAACGAAAGAGCGGGTCGGAGCTGGAGGAGAAACATGAGGGACGACGTCACGGTACGCGACGTGATGCGCACGAACGTCACGTTCGTGGACGGCAACATCGATGTGATGGAGGCGATGCGCATCATGAAGCGCGTCGGGGCTACGAGTCTGATCGTCGAGAAGCGCAACGAGCGTGACGAGTACGGGATGGTGCTCTTCTCCGACATCGCGAAAGAGGTGATCGCGAAGGACCGGGCGCCGGAGCGCGTGAACGTCTACGAGATCATGGCGAAACCGGTGATCTCTGTGCGCCCGGAGATGCGCATCCGATACTGCGCGCGGCTCTTCGAGCGCTGCGGAATCAGTCATGCGCCGGTCATCGAGGGCAACGAGGTAGTCGGCATCGTCAGCTACTACCTGCTCGTGCTCGGCTCGATCGATCTCGACTGACCGCCTTCGCTGCCCGCTCGATCTGGAGTCGAGCGGAGCTCGCACCGCCGACAAGGCCACAGCCCCACACGAACGGCAATGCCGAGCGGCACGGGCCGCGAAGGAGAACGTGTACCCGTTGCTCTTCATCTGCGATCGCCGGAGCACGCCGTGCTGAGCCCTTCGACCGACGTCTTCCGCTATGCCCGTGCTGCGGTGGATGCGTGGTGCGGCGAGCACGTGCGTCTTTCCGGCGCTTCGCTTCACGTCCCGGGTCCGCGCCGCATCCGCTTGTCCGTCGTCGGCGGGAACCTTCGCATTCACCGGCTCATCGACGCGCTCGCGGGGCCCGGCTCGACGGTCGTCGATGTCGGCGCGAACATCGGCTACAACGCGGTGTACGCCGCGCGCCGGGTCGGAAGCTCGGGCCGCGTCTTCGCGATCGAGCCCGCGGCCGATAACCTGGCCGTGCTCGAGCGGAACATCGCCGCCGCCCGGCTTTCGAACGTGATCGTCTACCCGGTCGCCGCGGGCCGCGCCCGCGGCAGCCGCAGATTCTATCTGCGCGGCGAGACGAGCGCGGTCAACAGCCTGTATCCGCAAAGCTGCTACGCGAGCGTCACCGACATCCTCGATGTGCCGATCGAACGGCTCGACGATCTCGTAGACGACGGCGCGGATCTCGTGAAGATCGACGTCGAGGGCGCCGAGCTCGAGGTGCTCGAAGGCATGACCCGGCTCCTGCGCCGTTCCGGTCTCGCGCTGATCGTCGAATGGCACCCGAGGCTTCAGGCGATGGCGGGTTACGAGCCGGATGCGCTGCCGCGCTGGCTCATCGAGCGCGGATGGAAGCTGCACGCGGCATCGCATCTGCAGACGCAAGGATGCACGGCGGACGACTTGCCCGAGATGAGCGCGCGGCTCGCTCGGGCCGGCAGACCGGTCGAGCTTGTCGCCCGGCGGTGATGGTGCTGGCGGACGGATTCGAACCGCCGACCGGCTGATTACAAATCAGCTGCTCTACCAGCTGAGCTACGCCAGCGCCCGGGCGACATTATAGCGGGCCGCTCACCGCCGGAGCGGATCGCGAAACGACGGAGGCGCCCGGGCGGGCGCCTCCTGAGCACGTCTGCTTAAGCTCGTCGTGCCCGTTTCTCGAGGCTTGTCCTCGTCACTCAGGCTTGCGCGCGCGGATCAGAATCTTCTGCGTCTTGCCCGACACGGAAGGATCGCGCACGCCGACCGTCTTCGGGTCGTCCGGGTTCGCGAGAAGATCCGACTCGGCCTCGACGACGAAGCCCGCCGCTTCGAGCGCTTCCTTCGCGCCGGCCGGGTCGACCCGATGCAGCTCCGCGTTGTTCTGACCGGCGACGCCTTCGTGGTCGATCAGCCCGAGCACGCCGCCCGGCTTCAGCGCGGCGAAGATGTCCTCGAGGAATGCCTTGCCGGCCTCGAGCCCGCCGCGGTTGTACTGATCGTGGAAATTGTTCGACGTGATCGCGACGTCGATTTCCCCGGCGGCATCGGAGTCGCTGATATCGCCGTGCAACGGCTCGACGTTGCCGAGCCGCTCGACGATCTCGCGCTCGCGCGCCAGGAACTGCTCACCGCCCCGCTGAATCATGAACTCCGGGCTGTGCATGTACACCTTGCCCGACGGCCCGACTGCCGGCGACAGCACGCCCGTCCAGTAGCCGCCGCCCGAGATCACATCGAGCGCAGTCATCCCGTCCTCTACCCCGAGGAACTCGAGGACCTCGATTGGCTTGTCGTTCTGGTCGCGCGCCTTGTGCTCCGCGGAGCGGTCGGCCGATGCGAGCGCCTCGCGTATCCGCGCCTCCTGATCTTGCGCCTGGACGGCGGCCGCGCTGCCGAGCGCGAGCACGGCCAGCGGCAGCCAACTTCGCTTGATGAATCTCATAAGGACTCCTTGTTTTTTGCCTAGCGACTTTTCCGCCATCTCCCCTGCCGGCCGGATCGTTCCCGATCAGGTCGGGCGGCTCGTATCGGACGCGCACTTCGAAGTGCGTCTCGTTCTCGGAACGACCAACCTTAGCGCAACTGTCGGGGTCTAGGGGAGCGGCGCGCCGGGCCGAAACCTCAAGAATCTCGAAACGAGCGGAAGCGTGCAGCGATCAGCCGGCGTCCGGGCACGGCACCTGCTCGATGCGGGCCTGCCGGATGCCGAGCGCCGCGAGATCGAGGTCGCGCCCGCCCGGCACCGTGACGTCGAGCCAATGGACGAGGCCCGTCCGGGTTCGCTCGACGATCAGCGGCACGAGACCGATGTCCCGTACCTGCTCCTCGAGCCGCCCGGCGCGCGTCATGTCGTTGAAGACGCCGAGCGAGATGATGTCGCCGTCTTCCTCGCCGGGGATCAGATAGGCATCCTCGAGGCCGTTCTCCCGGAGCCGGGCCAGCATCGCGCTTGCTTCGTCGCGGGTCGGAATCGCATCGATGTGGACCCAGAAGCCGACCCAGATCTCTCCGTCCCCGCTGCGGAGCGCGTGCGCAAATCCCGCCGAATCGAGCGCGGCGGACGCCGCGTCGGCACGCTCGGCTGCCGGAAACGGTCCGACGCTGATGCACCGGTCAGCGGCTGTGCCGGCGCCGCCGGCAGGAGCCGGAGGATCGGCCGCCGCAAGTGAAGCGCCCGCGTCGGATTCGGGCACGGCGGTTGCGGAGCCCACGTTCGCCGCGGCCGCGGCGACGGCGGGCGCGGGGCTCGCCTCGGGCTCGACGACGATCACGGCATCCGCATCAGGCTCGCCCGCGTCCGCGTCGCCCGGCAGGAGCGCGCCCGCCAAGCCCGACAGGCCGCCGGACGCGATGCCCGACGCGGCCGCGGCCGCTCCGTCCGCGACGAGCGCGACCGGCGCCGCGTCGGCTTCGCCCGAATCCGGAGCGGCCTCGCCGACGAGACGAATCGGCAGCCCCGCCTCGCGCGGCGTCGAGCCGGCGGGCGGCGGCTCGGCATACCACGCCGTCCAGGCGGCGAACGCCAGATTCACGAGCACCAGCCCAAAGAATAGATTGCGCATCAATTCGTGGCCGGTCCGCCTGCGGGCGCCGCGCCCCCCGGCGGCGTTTCCGCGGCTATCAGTGCGAGTCCCTTGAGCACCAAGTCTGCCTCGACTTGCACTTCCGTTTCCAGCCACGGCCGCAGCACGTCCGCCTCGCCGCCGGCGAGATAGACGACGGCCGGGATGCCGAGCTCCTGCGAGACGATCTCGGCTGCGCGATCGAATGCGGCGGCGGGACCGATCAGCGCGCCGAATCCGACCGCGTCCTCGGTGCTGCGGCCGAGGATCCCAAGACCCGAAGGGCGGGCGCCGGCCGGCGGTGTCGTGCCGATTCGATGGGTGTGGCGGGCGAGCGCGTCGGCGGCGAGGCGAGGGCCCGCAAGAATGAGGCCGCCGAGGTGCCTGCCGCGCACGTCGACCGCATCGAACGTCAATGCCGTGCCGGCGTTGATCACGCACGCGGGCCTCGGACCGTCCGGACGGGCGGCAGCCGCGCGGTACCCGGCGATCACCGAGACCCAACGATCGACGCCGAGCCGCGAAGGATCGCGATACGCGCAGCGCACGCCGAGCGTCTCGGCCGCCGTTTGGACGAGCTCGACAGGCAGACCGAAGCGGTCCTTCACCCTCGACTCGAGCTTCGCGGCGACCGCATCCTCGGCGACGTTCGCGACGACGAAACGTTCGACGGGCGAGCCGGCGAGCGAGTCGACGAGCGCGTCGATCGCGCCGTCGACGTCGCCCGCATGCAGCGCGCTGTCGCGCTCGCGCAGGCGGCCGGCCTCCGCCCTCGCCCACTTGATGCGCGCGTTGCCGATATCGACGACGACCGTGGTCATTCGCGCACCTCGACCCGGCGCGCCGCTCTGATCGACACGTCCCCGGCGAGCACCCGACGCCGCGAGCCGTCGGGGAGCTCGACGATCAGCGCGCCATGCTCGTCCACGCCGCGAGCGATGCCGCTCGTCGCAGCGCCTTCGCCGTCGACGAGAACCGTCCGGCCGAGCAACGCGTCCGCGGCGGCAAACTCGTCCCGGTATGGCGCGAACCCGTCGCGCTCGAACGCGACGGAGAGCGCGGCGAGCTCGTCGACCAGCGCGCCGGCGAGCGCGACCCGCGGCGGCGGGCGGCCTTCGGTCGCCTCGGCGAGATCGACCGCGCCGGCCGGCCAGTCGGAGAGCACGGGCAGCATTGCGCGCGGAATAGAGACGTTGATGCCGATGCCGATCACGACGTGCGCAAGCGTCGCGCCGGCGCTCCCCCGCTCGACGAGGATGCCGCCGAGCTTGCGGTCACGCCATGCGACGTCGTTCGGCCACTTGAGCGCAACCGCAACGCCGCAAGCCGCCGAGATCGCGCGCCGTGCCGCAACGCCCGCGGCGAGCGGCAGCGCAAGCAGATCGCCGGGCTCGCGTCTGATGCTGATCCCGACGGAGAGGCAGAGCCCGCCGCCCGGCGGCGCGGTCCAGCTCCGGCCGCGGCGGCCGCGGCCCGCATGCTGGTAATCCGCGACCGCGACATGCATCCGGCCGTGCGCCGGCGGCCGCGTCTCGAGCAGGTATCGGCTCGTGGAATCCAGCGATCCGAAGACGTCGAGCCGCTCGATGCGCCGCGCCGTGTCCGGCCGGATCGACGCGGCGAGCGCGTCTGCGTCGAGGTCGGCAGCCGGCGTCATCATGTCGATCATGGATGGGGCGGACACGCTCGGCCTCCCGCGGCAGATCCTACTGTCCTCTCGCGCGGCCGAAGCGGGGCTCGGTGCGATCGAGCATTCTGCGAATGTTGCCGCGGTGCGTGTAGACGATCAGCGCCGCAACGCATGCCGCGAAAACCAAAAAGCCCTGTTGCTCGGGCCAGCGCACGAGGCCGACGAAGACGACGGCGATCAC